>Ga0315277_10000693_pt1 | contig 52121 bp, 68 predicted proteins | sample YL17G05_15_MG_FD_203695 | JGI IMG/M metagenome (GOLD analysis project Ga0315277, IMG submission 203695) | Sediment microbial communities from Yellowstone Lake, YNP, Wyoming, USA - YL17G05_15 | ecosystem: Environmental > Aquatic > Freshwater > Lake > Sediment | place: USA: Wyoming | collected... | reverse complement strand
ATGGTGCCGACGTAGTTGCGGGTGCGCCACGAGAGAGGCACGCAGATGCGGATTTCGGACCAGTCGCGGGCGATGTAGGTGATCCAAGCGCCCGTGCCGCGATAGGCCGGGAACAGGTTGAAGGCAACGCGCGCGAACACGGTCTGGATGGACTCGGGCATCTCGCGCTCCAATGGCCTGCGAACCGCGACCGGCTAGATTTCTTCTCTGATGAGAGCGCGCCGCGCGACGCGCTTCACTGCGGCGACACCCCGTTCCGCCGCGTCGAGATAGGGGTAGGTCTCGCCGCGCCCGATCAGCTCGCCCTTGGCGGACTTGAGGATGAAGCCGTGGCCTCCGTCGGCCGTCTGCTTGCGCTCGTAAAGTTCGTCCTGGGTTGAACTGTCGCGCATCAACTGGATGCCGCCTTGGGCCCCGGCCTTGGTCGTGTAGGTCTCGCTGGTGAGGATCGGCTCGCCATTCTCTGCCGTCAGGACGACGTGGAACTGCTTGTCGGCCGACCTCTTGAGCACGAACGATGCAGGCACGCGTGCCTCCTATGAAATGAGCAGGGTGCAAGGCGCGGTCAGGCGATCCTCGGGACCCCGTTTGCTCCGGGCGGCGCGACTTCGGCGAGAAGTGAGATGGAGACTCGAATCCGTGTGGATGAGCGGATGCAGGAGGGTTGGCTAATATACCAGGTGGGCCGGGTAAGATCTCGTTGCGAGCGATGGGCCGCCTGGAGGACGACGCGCGGCGTGTCCCGGCGATTGTTGTCAAGCCTTGTCAGCATTCCGTGTCGTCTCATCGGGTGGCTCCAGGCCGGTACGGATTGATGACGGAGCCTTGTGCGCCTGGCGTCTCTTGGGTACGGCGGATGTGCCGGGGCGGCATAACGGGCGCGCCCGATGAGAGCGCGCCCGCGTAGAGAGCCTTGCGCTTGGCAAGCCTGCACGGCGGCCCCCGCGCTTCGCCTGGCGGCGACTCGCGGGACACGCCGGGTCAAGCTTGATCTACCGTCTGGAACTAGTAGCGGCGCTCGCGCCCGCCGGATCGCCCGCCGGGGCGAGAAGAACCGCCGCGCCGGCCGCCGGGGCCGCCGGGGCCGCCAGGACCGCCACCACCACCCATTCGGTCTTCACGCGGCCGCGCCAGGTTGACCGTCAGCGTGCGGTCGGCATACTGCGTGCCGTTGAACATGCTGATGGCTTTCTGGGCCTCGGCTTCGCTGCCCATCTCCACGAACGCGAACCCCTTCGAACGGCCGGTGTCGCGATCCGTGATGAGAGTGACCGACTTGACCGCCCCCGCCTTGGCGAAGAGGGTCTGCAGATCGGTATCGCTTGTCGAGTACGAGAGGTTTCCGACGTACAGCCTGTTTTCCATGGGCAGGGTCCTGGTCTGTCCTTCCGAGGCGGCTAAACCGCCTAGCTATGCCCCTGGCGTCGGTTGGATGCATGTGCCAGAGTGCTTCCCATCATACCATGCCTTGCCGAGGGGCGCACGGGCCGGCCGCCTGCCGGCCAACCGGCCGTGGCGGGTGGGGTGGAAGGGAGGAGGCTGGCGCAGGAGTTCTCCGCGAAGAGAGGGACGTGGCGCCAAACAGGGTCTCGCCAATTCGCGGCGCAGAGGGGAACAGGGAAGGCAATTGCCCCGGGGGTTCGCCGCGCGTCAGGGCGAGCTACGGGTTGGCGACCTGGGCGTCGATGGCGGCAGGCACAGGCACGACGCACATCTCGGGGCCGATCGGGCCGCGCGCGACGGGCTCCAATTAGGACGAGCGCCTGCAAACTGATTGGCGCGCGTGGTATCGGTCGTGGCATGCGTCGATGGAGAAGTTCTTCACCGCATGGCAGAGACGTGCTTCTCCCAAGGCCGGGGGCAGGGCAATGGGCAAGGCTGGGTCGAAGACGGTCAGCCGCTGGGATGACGAACCATCTCCTCACCACACGCCCGGGATAAGCCTGTACCTGACCGACGTGCAGTACTCCTGATAACCCTGCAACCGCTCGTGGAGAGTCCGGTCTTCGAGCGCGGTGCGAACAATCATGGCCGCCGCCACGCACGCCGCGGGCACGATCGACCAGGCCGCGTCCAACATCAGCGGGGTGACGAGCATCGCCAGGATGCCCCCGGCGTAGGCCGGGTGCCGCACGATGGCATACGGCCCCGAACGAACGACCTGATGGCCTCGCTCGGCCTGGATCCTCACCACCGCCGAAAAGAAACGGTTCGAGACCATAGCCCAACTTGAGAAGGCGTAAGCCAGGGCCAGGACCCCACCACCTGTGACCTGGGTCGCCAATGTAAAGTGCGGCGGCCAGCGAAAGCGATGATCCAGACCGGCCACGAGCACGGTTGCCAGTGGGCCGGCCAGAGCCACGATGAAGACGAGCCGCCGGTCCCATGCGGGCACACCCAGGACCTCGCCGGCCCGCGAGCGCTCGGCAAGCATCTCGGGCGATACTTTCAACGCGATCAGCCGGCTGCCGATGACGGCCACGATGGCGAGCACAGTGTAGGCCCATGCGGCGAACCAGGCGGCTTCTCCGCCCGCAAGGAGGAGGACGAATGGGGCGAACAGCAGGTAAGCTGCGAAGCCCAGCACCGCCTTGGCAGACACTCGCAGCCGAGGTGCAGAGGATGGGGCGGTGGGTTCAGAGTCTGCCATGGCTCACTCCGGCGGTGAAATGCGCTCCGCTGCGGGCCTCCTGCGGGCCTGCGGATGGCCCGGTGGCCGCGCTGCGTCGAATGGATCGACGGAACCCGGAGCTCTGCCCGATCCAGCTAGCGAGTGATGTCCAACTTGCGCGAGCGATAAGAATCGTAGTCGGGCAGCAAGCGGTCGTACTCGTCGTCCATGAGCGGCGATGAAATCATGAAATCGGCCGAGGCGCGATTGCAGGCGATGGGTATGTTCCACACCACGGCCATACGCAGCAGCGCCTTGACATCCGGGTCGTGCGGCATGGGCTCGAGCGGGTCCCAGAAGAAGATGAGGAAATCGATTTCCCCGTCGACGATCTTGGCGCCGACTTGCTGGTCGCCGCCGAGAGGCCCGCTTTGCAGCTTGTGGATCGGGAATCCCAGCTCGCGCTCGAGGACCTCGCCGGTCGTGCCCGTCGCATATACCTTGTGATGGGCGAGCAGAACGCGATTGAATTTGGCCCATTCGAGAAGATCGCGCTTCTTGTTGTCGTGGGCCACCAGGGCGATCTTCTTGTCGTGCTCCATCGCGATGCGTTTATCCGACATGACCCTACCCCTTCCGTATCACAGTGCCAACGCGTGACGGAGAGCAGCCTGCAGCGCGGCCGAGGATCTCGGCCCGCGGGCCCCCCTCGCGTGGGTCAACGTGTGCGACCGCTAGCGACAGACTTCTTGGGCGGAAGTTGCCTGGCGCTGTCGACGGCCTGGCGAAACCAGGCGGCGAGCGTTTTGGGCGTAGCGCATATCCGCGGGGGCAACACAACATAGTCTTTCATCGCTCGGCCGGGCATCGGTTCGAGGTGGTGCGCCCCCGCGATCTGGAGGGCCGTGGACTGACTCTCTTGAGGCAGCCGGACGAAGATGTCGTCCTGATACACTCCAACCGTCATGTAGCCATTGACGAACCCGCATGGGTAACCGAACACTTTGCGCACCGTCAATTCGGGGATCGCCTCGCACGCCTTAGCGAAGATCGTTAGTGTTGGAGCGGACGCGGCTCGAAGGGATGGCTTTCGGGCGCCGGAGCTCCGCCCGCCCGGCTTTGGCCGACCCGTGCTCTTCGTCTTCCCCACGACACGTCTCCCTTGGGCCATTTGAGTACGGCTGCCGTCGCTCGCGTAGCTTCACAAGAAGGATGAATGCGCGAATCCCTCGAAACGCCCGACGGATGCATTGTAGCGTAAGCACACCGCCTCGGGCCCCAGGACAAGAGCGGGGGCGAGCAAGGATTCCAGCCAGCCTCGCGTGCGCCAGTTGACCCTGACGGTGATGGAGCTGGAAGTTGCGGAGCAGATCGGAGTCGGCCAAATCGAGGGGACACCGGAAAGGAGGACCTACTGCGGTAGCCGCCGAGTGCAAGCCGGCGTAGATGGTGCGCCTCTTTCGGGCGGTGGGACATCAATTGCGGCCATCCCCCCGCCTGAGGGTCTTGCGTGCGCAAGGGTACGTGCAACACTCTCGAGGCTTACGCTGTGCTGGCCAGTCACGCTTCTTTACTTGGGCGGCTCGTCATCGCCCTCGACGTGTATCCGGTGAAGAAGCCGATGCGCGAGAGGCGCTACGAGGATAGCCGACAGGGCCAGGAAGACGATTCCCGCAAACAGCGCGTAGATAGAGGCAAAGACCTTGCCCAGCGGGGTCGATATGGAATCCACCGGCCCCATGCCTCCCAGGATCATTGAGGCATTCAGCAGCGAATCGAGCCAGGCCAGACCAACGAGGAAGTGATATCCAAGGACCCCGAGGGCGAGCGACACGATGAGCAGTGATGCCGCAACGGCGGCATGGGAGAGCAGGCGAAGGGCGAACTCACGGCTTGAGAGCAGAGGTTGGGATCGGTGCTCATAGAGTGGCATGAGGTTCTCCTCGACTCGGCAGGGTCTCCTAGGAGAGCGGCGGGGCGGGGCTCCGCGTGGGGCGGTGTGTGGCCCGAACGCCAAGCGGTGCCCGATTGCCCCTCGCGCTCACTGCGCTGCCGTCACAGCTTGCCAAACGCAACACCTTTGTAAGTCCAGCCGCAGCGGGTCACGGCCTCCTGGATCGGCTTCTTGATCTCGCGCGTGTCGAAGTGGTAGTTGTAGACCAGACCGGGCTCCAGCTTCTCGGTGAAGGCATAGGCCTTCCCGAATTCCACGGACTGCATTTGCCCTTTGAACGCCGCAGCCGCGAGGGTTAATTTCGGCACTCCGGCTGCCCACTCCAGAGAGTACTCGCGGTCCATCGCGCGCACCTCGTGGGCCGCCTCGTCGAACTTGAGATAGATGCGGAAGACCTTTGAGAGGCCTGCCTTGGCGAATATCTCATACCAGGCGGTGTCGACGATCCTCCATTCGGCGATCAGGTCGACCTTCTCTTGCGTGCCGTCAACAAGGCGGTATGGCGCAGTCGGCCGGTTGAGGGCCAGGAGCGCGGCCGTAACCTCGGCCCTCGAGAGCGCTGGGGTTCCCGCAGCCGGCCGTTTGGTCGAGGAAAGAGAATCGAGAAAGCCCATTTCAAACCTCCCATGATCTTGCGCTGATACTTGACCCATAGAACCTGTTAATGAGAGAACTCCGTCGGTGGTTGAAAGGACTCCCGCATGGCCGTGCTTGCGTAACGAATCGCAGACGGCACCGTTTCAGCGTCGTGCGCAACCCCGCCTCTCGAACTCGCAGGGCTCCGCATGCCTGAGATGCTGACCAGACTAACTCAGGAGTAGGTCCTCCTCGCATCACGTGTGGACTCGAGCCCGGCGCATGGTGACACCTGCTACTTCGCCCCGTCGTCAAGGTTCATCATCGCCGCGTTTTCGAGGAACTTCACCACGCTGGCGTAGTCCAAGTCCCCAAAGCCGGCTACGTTCGCGGCCGTGTACACCTGATGCGCGATGGCGCTGGCGAATAGCGGCGTCTTCAGGTCGTGAGCCGCTTCCATGATGAGGTCGAAATCCTTCTGCATATATTTCAGCGCGAAGGACGGTGCGAACTGACGCTCGATCATCATGCGGCCTTTGTTCTTCAGGTGCGGGGAGCTGACAGCCGTCTCACCGAGGATTTCCAGCATCTGATTCGGATCGAGCCCGGCCTGACGGCCAAGGGTGAGCGTCTCCGCCACTGTCAGAACGGTCATTCCGATCATCAAGTTGACGATCACTTTCATGGCACTTCCGGCCCCATTGGGACCGACATGGTGAATGCGCTCACCCATGGCGAGGAAGACCGGCCTGACTGTATCCAGCGCCGCCGGATCCCCGCCGACCATGAAACCCAGCTTGGCCTCCTTGGCCGGTCCGACGGAACCTGAGACGGTGGCATCCAAAAACGCGACCCCTTTTGCCCGCGCGGCGGCGGCCATCTTTTTCGAAGCGGCGATGCCCACCGTGCTTGTGTCGATGAGAATCAATCCGGGATGTGCTCCCTCAAGTACACCGCCCGGTCCGAGAACCGCCTCCAATTCCTCCGCCACTTGCCCGATCATGGTAATGACAACATCGGATGATTTGGCAATCTCCGCGCAACTGGAGGCGACCGGGACGCCCCGCGCGGCCAGCTCGGTGGTGCGAGCAGGCACACGGTCGTAAACCGTTAGCGGGAACCCCGCCTTAAGCAGATTCTGCGTCATCGGAGTTCCCATGGCGCCGATCCCAATGAACCCCACTCGAAGTCTGCTTTCTGCCATGTCGCCTCCAGAACCAAGTGATCCGCCGGCCAACGCAAGATGACCGGGGAGGTGGGCCCCTCTCAACCCGCATCACCCGCGAGGGGGCGAAACCATCATGGGGCCCGCGTGTGCCATTCTACGCGCCTCGCCTTCAAGGGGCAACTCGCCGGTGCTAGAGCATGAGCCCCATTCGGTATCACGGCCAAAAGCGCAGGCCTGCGTCCGGAGCGTGGGCCTCCCGTGTGCCAGCGCTGCGACTCCGGGCGGATATTCCGCGCATCCAACTGTCCGCTGCCGCTCCAGGTGTGGGGCGAGGCCCGTTCGGTGACAACCTGCCTAGAGGATCGCGAGGAAGACCAGTCGCACGCCGAGGCCCAGCACGATGAGGTTGCCGATAACTACCGCGGCGAGTCGGAAGCGAGGCGAAAGGTGCTTGCCGGCAAGGCTCCCCACAGCTGCCAAGAACGTCTGCCAGGAGAGCGACGCCACGCCTGCACCGCCAACGAAGAGCAGGTTGGCGGACAAAAGATCATTGCTTGAGGCTGGGTTTCTCCCGAGGATCAGTGCCGTGAAGTAGATGATGGTCAAGGGATTGACCGCCGTGATGGCAACAAACTGCAGGTAGGTCGTGAGCAGGGGATAGGGCTCCCCATTGCGCGACGGGCCCGGCGGCGCCTTCAGGCCCTTCCACAATCCGGCTCCCGCGATCGCAATGAGCACCAGACCGCCGACAACTCGCAGCGCACCAGAGTACGGCTGCAGGGCCGGGGCGATGATGAATCCCGCCACCGCCGCCAGGGCGGCGAACAGCATGTCGGCGGTCGCCGCCCCGGCGCCCGCCGCAAAGCCGGCGGGAAATCCGGATCGAATCGCCGTGTTGACGATGAGCACGGCGACCGCGCCCACTGGGATGGCGATACCATAGCCGGCAATCAGCCCTTCAATAAGACTCGACATGAGACTCCGCAGAGCAGGCGATCCTCTCGACGGCCATGAGCCATGGATCGGAGTGTTGGCCTATCCCCATGATCTGTAAGAATAGTGTTCCACACACGGCGGTCTCAACCCGCGGTCTTGGCCAGGTCCGCGCCCCAACGGCGTGCCCGTTCGACTTCGCCCTCGCGCAACGGTCCGTAAGGTCCACTGACGATGAAGCGTTGTCCCTTGCCAATTGTTCGAAAGCCCGCATTCGCCAGTCCAGCGAGGATGGCGCCGGTAGCGCCCCCCGGCGACCACCAAATGCGAGTCTCGAACGCGGCTGCGACGGCGTTGCCTCTGGGCAGCGCGGCTAGCCACGAACGCATCGAGGGGTGAGAGAGGTCGGGCGGGGTGGGCGCTTTGTCATGGCTCGTGCGAACGCTCTCTCGCATCCTGTCAGTGGGCAGCGCAAAGGCGAGCACCGGTGACCCCGCTACGAGCAGGTCCGCAGCGGCAACGACTGTCGCGGAGGCCTCGGCCGTCGAGAGCGCGCGCGCTCCCGGGCCAATCCCATCCGCGATGGCACGGGCTATCGCAGCAGTATTGCCCCACAAGGATTCGTAGACCACGACAGCTTTGATAGGCGACACTCCTGACAGAAGCACGTGTTCGAATGGATCCTTCCGGCATGGTGCGGGCGAAAGGCGAATTCCGCGAGGGTGGGTCCGGACGATCGAGTTGAGTGCTTGCGGACAGCACAATTACACACTGGGACGGTCATGCCCGGGAACCGCCCAGTCCGATGGTCTCCTCAAGGGCCGCTTGGACCCGGGCGGTTGGACCCCTCAGACGGCCCACGAAGACGTGGGAGGCCAGCTGGCGGTCCCCGAGAGCTAAATCATTGTCCATCGATTCTTCAAGGGGGATTTACTCACCATCTATGACCGTCGCTTCTCCGGTGGGCAGGCCGACCGGGTCGCGTGACGAAAGGGCATTGTCCTGATCCGCAGAGTGGGGGCCCAGCATGGCCGAGCGCGGACCGTTCGTTCTGTTGCGGGAACCGCTTAGGATGCCGATCCAGCCACGATGGGACGCAACACGCGGACGAGGTGCCGGGCCACCGCCACCGTCAGGTGCTCATCCGTCAGTTGCCTGTAGCCCTCGACGTATTCGAGCCAACCCGGGCACGCAAGACCACGTGCCGCCTCCACCGATTTCTTGAGCCAGTCCAGGGTTACATTCAGGTAGTCGACATCCAGCCAATCGGCGTCAATTGCCGCGCCGACTGCTTCGACGTCGTGGGCTGGCATCGCCTGACTGTTGCGATACGGAGGAACTTGGGTCAGGAAGTAGGTCACGTGCCCGGCGTGCATGTCCTCCTGCCAATCTCCAATGTCGTCGAGCAGCTGCGATGCGACGGCGATGTGTTTGAGCGAGGCCTCCATGTGCGGCAGAATCCCGGGTTGCCCCGAAGCCTCCGCCAAGGCAGCCAGCGTCACCACGATCGGCGAGACCTTGCCGTGGGCCATACGGATGAAGGTCTCTTCGCGCATGCACGACGGGTCGGCTTGTGCATCGAGTTCGGCGGCGAGCCCCGCCAGATGATCCGCCGACAGGCGCTCGAAGTGAGCCCAAAAGCTGGACGAGGCGGGGAGCGCGGCTCGCAGGCACTCGATGCCGCGCGTATGAAGCGCCTGATGCAGGAGGGTCGCCGCCTCGGGTTGGTCGGCCTGGCGGTCGATGATGTGGTCCAGGAGAATCGAGGCCAGCACGAAGAGGGCTCCGCCTTCGGCGATGGTGAGGAATTGTGCATCGTTGAGGCGCTCGAGTTGCTCCCAGAACATCCAAGGCGTCCCGGCGAGCACCGGATTCAAGTCTGCGATCCCTTTGAAGAGTTCATCGCTGGGGCTGCCCAGGTAAGTCCGTCGCAGACGAGCCATTCGACCGAGGCTCTCGGGCAGCCGAGCGCAAAAGGCCTGGTAGCGCGAGTCGACCTCGGCAAACAGCCAAGTAGCGCGTGGGTTCGAAGGGAGTTTCAAGGCACCCATATCACGTGCACCATGGATTGCGTACAGGAACTGAAGACCGCGTTGGCCTATGGGGCTGCGGCTGACCCTACCCCAAGGGGCTCCACCATTTCACGCTACCCCGATCGGCGATGAGCTCCAGGTCGTCCAGGATCATCGCCACCTCTTCCCCCGAGAGACCGACCTGGTCCCTCAGCGCCGCGACGACCTCCGACGGCTTTCCATGCCTCATCGTATTGCTCAGCGTGCGGCTCTTCTTGGCGAGCTCGATCAACCGGATGAGTTTGTCCCAGTGCTCTCGACTTGACGGTGTCTCCTTGGCGGCCATGTCTTCGATCCTCCTATGGTGCGAGATAGTGGGGGTATTCGGCGGAATACGGTCGAGCTAAGTCTGCCAATCGATTCCCGCGGTGGTCGGCGCTTTGAGCGCGAGTGCCGGGCCGAAGGGATAAAACACGGCGTACATCAGATAGAGCAGCAGGGCCGTCGCGAAGCCTTCGCGATAAAGGATGAAAACCAAAGGCAGGCTGGCCAGCGCCAGCCCGGTAGAGGCCCAGACCGAACGCACAAGTTGATCGCGCGTGGAGGCGGGCTTGTTCGGCGGCGGCACGACCCAAGCCAGCATCATCCCCACCAGCAACCCGTAGAGGATGTCGACCGGAACGTACACAGCCGCACGAGCTATGGGCTGGAGCCCTCCCGTCGCGGAGAGCATGATCAGAAAGAAGGCATGGACGAGCCCTGCCGCCGCCCCGGCAACAAGCCGCCAGCGCGCCGCATTGCGGCTTCGCACGACGGAGTCGGCCACACCCACGCACAACCCAGTGGCTAGGCCTTGCAGCCCACCCCACAGCAGCCCGAGCAGGGCGGCGCTGAATAGCCAGATCGCCAGCGGCATGAACTCCAGCGTCTGGCGAACCCCAACAGGGTTGACCAACGCACCCAATGGGATCTGGGCACCGCCGATAAGCATCAGAGCCACGGCGCCGCCCAAGCCACAACGCAGCATCTGGCCGATGATGCGTGCCCTGTGGACTTGCCAGCGTCTCGCCGCAACACCCCATGCCACGGGAAGGCGGGGAAAGCGGAAGGTACCTGGCGGCAGCCCGACTTCATCAATTACGCGTATCAGCGCCGCGATGGCGGAAGCCTCATTGGGCGAACGCATGTCTTTCAGAAGGCGCGCAACAACCTCGTCCACGTGTCCAGCGTGTGCGGCGGCCACCGCAGCCGCACTCCTCACAGCGGCAGAATCATCATTCCCCGCGATGTGAAGCAGGAGCTGGGTGGAATCCCGACCGGGCAACTCCTTGAGAGCATCCACGATGCGCAAGCGGCTTTCGGGCTTTGGGTGATCCTCAAAAGCACCCTTCAACGCCGCCGTAGCGACTTCGGCAGAGTCAATGCGCTGGCACCAGGGCCCAAGGTCCAGACCGTAGTGGAGGACGCTCCGCACCAGAAGGTCCGCGTCGGGTTTCTCGAGGCTGGCTCCATCCGGATACGCACGCACGAGTGCCAGACTCGCCATGTCGAGCACCGTGACACCTTGCCTACGCCATTGATCAAAGAGAGTCCGCAAGCCCCTCCCGCCGACCGGCACCGCGGCGGCGGCACGTTGGGGTTCTGCTTCTGGAGGCGATCCGCCGCGCAGGCGCTCGAAGGCCTCTCGGGTTTGCTCCGAAGGTTCGATGCCCAGTTCGTCACGCAGCGTGTCAACACAGCGTTGATAGGCGCCGGCCACGCTGGAAAGGTCCCCCAATCCTGCATAGGCGACCATCAACGCCCGGTAGGCGGGCTCGGGGAACTGACCCAGGGCAATCCAACGCTCTCCCCATTCGAGCACAGCCGGCCAGCGCCTGGCGGCCATGAGCTGTTCCAGGAGGCGCTGCACCTTGCGCTCGAAGACTGCCTTGATCCGCTCCCGCTCGAGTAGCACCCAGTCTTCGTAGAAGCCTGGCAGCAACTCGCCGCCATACACAGACAGGCTCTCGAGCAATTCTTCGGGGGAGGTATCGGGACCGGACCCGGCTTCGAGTGTAATGACATCGACCCAGCATCCTGGTTGACGCTCGAAGGTGATGGATACATTGTCGGCGAGGAGCGCGCCGCAATCGGTCCTCCGGCCCACGCCGACGGCCTGGCGTATGCGCCACAGCGCATGACGCAAGTTGCTGCGCGCGTTCGATTCGTTGGCGTCAGGCCAAAAAAGACCAGCAAGCTTTTCGCGGCGATGGGCTGTTCCGGAGTTGAGTACGAGGTAGGCGAACAAGGACTGAGCCGGACGAGAGGGCAATTCCACGTGGTGCCCGTCAATCCGGAGGTCGAACTGGCCCAGAAGCCGTACTTCGAGCACGTTGCCCGCCCTGTCAGTCATGAGCAGGCTTGGACTCCCGGCCCATTGCCACCAATCCCCTCACCCCCTGCGCGGATCGTTCATCGGCGTCGGACGTTTAGGTAGCCGGTTTGCGGCGCGCCGAATGCCCTTGGGGGATGTCTTTTTGGCGTGAGTCGGCATTGCGCAAAGGGATTATAGCATCCGCCTCAGAAAACACGCTGGATAAACGCCCAGGATCACGATTGCCAGACGCCTGCCTGCTAAGGTGGTCCCAGAACGTTATCCGCAGGACAAATCGAGAACCAGCCCTAGGAGGACCCAATGTTCAACGACTACACCCTGAAGCAGTTGGCAGATGCACGGCGCGGAGATTTGCTGCGAGAGGCCGAGATGGAGCGGCTCGCTCGAATGGTGCAGACCACCAAAGGTCCCAAGGCCGCGAGGCCCAACCTGTTCCTGGCGCTGGCAGCGGGTGGGGCAGCACTGGCGGCACTCTTTATTGCAGTCGTGCGCTGAACCGCAACCCAACCATCATGGGCTTTGGAGATAGGCCCCTCTGCCGACCGAGGATCCAGCGGCCCTCAGGCCAGGCCCCAGCAACGGCGGGAAGTCCACCCGCCGTTTGCTCTATCTAATGGCGGTGAGCCTGCAAGCGGCAAGTAGACCACAGCCAGTTTGCTCGTTGAGCGAAGCGAGTATCCCCTGCGCAACGCTGGCGCACTCGCGGACCGAGAGCGAGGCGCCGCCCGCCGGATCCGTGCGCTCAGGAGGCTATTCGACTGGGGTCAGCCCCGATGGCTGATTCAGGACGACATCGAAGGCGGCGAATGCCACTCGGTCTGCGCCGTCGGCGAGTTGACGTTCGATGTCGGCTTTCTCCCGTTGCAGCAGGTCGCGCATGACCGCGAATGATGTGCCAAGCTGCGGATCGTCACTTTGGATGATGAACTGCCAGAGGTGGTCTTCGGCCTGGGTGACATCCTGGAGTCGCCGCTGCAACTGGCGGAGTTCAATCGTCATGTCTTGGCCGTAGGTGCTGTCGCTCTGTACCTGTGTCGCCAATTCGAGCGCGACCTGCCGCAGGTTGGAGAGAGAACCGAATGGGACTCGCGCACTGAGGTTGGAATACCCAGGAGAACCTGGTGAAGACCACGAAGAGGAGGAGAGGACGAATCCGCCCGCTTCGAGGACTGCGCCCTGCAGGCGCGAGAGGGCCATGGCCGGATCGTCGACGACGATGGTCAGGCTCGCCGAATGGGCGACGCGCCGGAGGGACTGGGGCAGGACGGTCGTCGTTGCGGGATCCGGGGATCTCGCGGCGGCACTGGGAATGGCCGGTACGGTCGGGAGGATCAAAGAGGGGCCGCGGACCGACGAGCAGGACGACAACAGAACTGATGCAGCCAGGGCGATGGGCAGCCAACTATTCATGGGGCAATCCTCGACGTTACCCTCACAGACGTTGGCGCACTCAAGAGAGTTCCGCGAACACTTGGCCGACTTGCCTCCAGCGGCGCCACGTCTCCGAGTGATGGGGAGAGGCCCGCCTCAATCAGACGCTCTCCTGGCCTTGTCCGAAAGGCCCAGTACGAGCCGCTCGAGCCTCTGCCGGGATGCGCAGTTCTCTTCCGTGAAGGAGGTCGCCCTGCAAGGCTCCTTTCCATAGGAACCGCCTGATTCGTCGCTCGGTCTTCTTCCACTCTGTTGGGGTGATGCGGGCCGCCGTATGGTTCTCGGCCACCGCTGCTAGCAGGGTTGTGATTGGTGCTTTCGGTCCGCACCGTCGGGCACAGGCGCTTCGCAGGCGAGAGCCATTCCGTCAGCCGACCGCGTCATCCACCCCACTTGGCGACGAAGGCCTTGGCTGTCTTGCGTGCTCTTGGGCTCTTCGATTGACCCAGCCCGGCTGCGAAGGCCAGGACGGCCTTCCGGTTTGTGACGCGGTCGATATATCCGTCGAACGCCTGAAGGGCGTAGCTCTTGACAAGGTCCCTTCGCCCGGGGTCAAAGTGCGTCTGATCGATGGCCAGGAGCCTCTTGGTGATCCTTGATTGCAGAGCGGGCCTGGCTGTGGCGATGCCCCCCGCAAGAAGGGCGACATGTGCCGCAACACTGATCGCCTCATCGTCCAGAAGGGAGAAGTACGGGTTGAAGACCCGTTCGAATCTCAATTGCCTGTCGGCGGGGACCAACGCGGCGATGATATGGACAGCAGGATACCGGCTGAAGGCCTTCTTACTGCTGAGCAGGCGCGTGAGTTCATCCCAGCGAGGCAAGAGTTTTGCCGGCGACCTCTTGGCCAAGCTGAGCAGCTTCTTGAAAGCTACCGATCGGGACTTCTCGTTCGTGTTCTCGGGCGAGATGGCCCGCAGCAGCGCTGAGATACCATCGGTTTCAGAGGCGCGAGATGGTTGACTCGTGCGGTCGGCGCGCGGCATGGAGCGCCCCTTTTCGTCGGATCAGTGGTCAATTTGAGCGACTGTGCGACAGGAGGCGATTGAAGCGGGCTTCCCCCCCAACCGAATCCGATTATCTGCCGAGCTGTGTTCACCCTCGCCCGAGCACATGCGTTTGTCGCGCCTTGCTGCGGCGCATCGCTTCAGGATGGATCGTCGAGTCACCCGGCGATTTGGTCCCCTGCGGGGCGATCGCCAGTCCGCCCGGTCAGGCTTCAACCAGAAGCAGCCAGGCGTTCCAGCTTCCGGTCGAAAGGAGTGCGGCCACCACCAGCACGAGGCCGTAGATGGCGATTGTCTCACCGCGCGCGACTTCGATGCCCACCACGAGCAATCCGATGGATGCGAATGCAGGGAGTGCGTACTCGCGTAGGGTATCGCCGAGTTTCCCCCTTCCTTTCGATGAGGGCAGAGCGCGGACGGCCTGGCGGATGAGCCCCGCCCCGCGTGCGGTGCCTAACACGATCAATGCGACAGCCAGGCCAAAGGGTACCTGTTGAGGGACAAGGAAAACCAGGCCGATCATCAGCACGTAGAGGAAATCGCCGAAGCTTCTCTGCGCGGTAGAGAATCGCCCGGCCGCGGAGGCGGTCTTATCTCGATCGCGATAGAGCGAGAGCGATACGAACAGAAGGCCGACCAGCGTCGCAGAAGCAAGCGCCACCGTTGAGAAGAAAGGCTGCCAATCTCGTAGGTCTTGGAAGAAGGTGTCCATGGGGGGAATTGTATCGAACGATCCGCCGTTCGTGAGGGGCGCTGAGGCCAATGCAAGATCTCGGCGCGGGCCGCGGTCAATCGATCCGTTCGGCGGGTTTCGCCTGTTCAGGTCGCCTCGTCACCACACAAATGGGAGCAATCGGTAGCGCACGTGACGGGCGTATTCGACGTAGCCGCTCAGCTCGGCCAGCAGGGTGCGGTCTTCCAGAGCGGTGCGCAGCACGAGCAGGAAAGCGGTGAGTGCGCTGATGGCGGCTACCCCCCACGAGGCCAGCAGTACCCCCACCGCCAGTTCGAAGAGGATGGCTCCCGCATACCCTGGATGGCGAAGGACGCGGTACGGTCCGCCCGTCGCGACCGTGTGGCTGCGCTCCGTTTGAATGCGGACGATCTGTGAGAAGAACTTGTTGCTGGCGGTTGCCCAGACAAACAGAGCGTAGCCCAGGGCGCAGACCGCGAGCGCGGCGACCTGTGCGGCCAGCGGAATGCTGCCGGTCCATCCATTGCGATGATCCAATCCGGCCACGATATAGCGCGCCAATTGCAGACCGCCGACCAGGCTCATGATGACGGTGTCCCATCGCTTGGCACCCTTGCGCGGGCCCAGGCGTTCAGCCAGTAAATGCGGGTTTGAGGTAACGATGACGATCGCCGTGGCCAGAATCCAACCCGCCATCACTGCAAGCGTGGCCCAGGCGGGCCACCAGTAGATGGTTCCCGCTGACCAGAAAAGGGCGACGGCCATCATGACAACCCCGAGAGATTCTCGAATGGCATAACGGACGATAAGCTTCCGGTTCATGTCAATTCTCCTGGCCGAGATGGCGGTAGGGCCCGTCCGGCGTGTCGGTGAGCGCAGCCTCCGTGAAAGGGCGGCCGATCCAAGGCTGTCGGCCGGCCTAAGGGTCGGCGAACAATCGGGCGAAGCCGGGATACGGCCGCAACCCAATGACCTCGAACTCGATCAGCCCTGCCCTGACGAGGGGCAATTGGGCGAGCGTCCGTTGCGCTTCTTCCAGCGTTTCCGTTTCGAGAAGGATGACAGCCTGGGGGCGGTCGCTTCGGAAAAAGATCTCGCGGATGCAACCCGTCTGGGTGAGATCCCACACTGCGCGCGCCTCCGCCTCAAGGTGGGCTGTGAAGTCGGCTGACGAAGCCTGGGGACGTTCGGACTCCATTGCCAGGACTCTCATTGTTCCCTCTGCCAGGCGACTTGCATTGCCCTCACGGGGCGACCCGCACGTTTGATTCCTGGACCCATGGATGGGCCGGTCCTGGAATCGCTGACCGGGGCCTCACGCCTGCGGCGCACTCTCTTCATCTTCTCGAGCCTCCTGGAGGGCCTTGCGGGCCTGCCAAAGGATGAAGGGGACCATGATCAACGCGCCGGCTGCATCCGCCCACCACCAACCCAGCAGGCTGTGAAGGCCAAGGCCCAGCAGCAGGGCTGCGGAGAGGTACGCGCACACCCAGGTCTCGACGGCGTCGGCCGCGAGCGCTTTGCTACCCATCGCGCGTGCCGTGACTTGCTTGGCGTAGCCGAGCGCCGGCATTGCGATAAGAGAGGCGATCGAGAGGCCGATGCCGACGGGGGAGGTGTGGGGAGCTGACCGGGCCAACAGGGCCAGTGAGGCGTCAATGGCGATATATCCCCCCAAGAGGATGAAGGTGAAGCCGACGAGAAGCAGGGCCCGCCGTTCGGCGCGGCTGTGCTCCTCGGCCGTTGCTCTCGGTCCCGCCCGCAGCAGCCTCCACAGGAGGGCGACGGCCGAGAGGACCTCGATCAGGCTGTCGATGCCAAACGCGATGAGAGCGATGCTCCCGGAGATGAGTCCTGCGCGGATGGCAATCCCGGCTTCGATAACATTCCAGGCCGTGGTTGCCCACTCCAATTGGATCGCTCGACGATGAAGGTGCTCCGTGGAATCCTGCATAGCCCCTTTCCTGTGGAAGGCCTACTTCGGCCGCCCGAAAACAGGCGACTCGCCTGCTCCGTTGAGGGTCGCCGGATCGCCATCTTTGGGCATGATGGCGGTGCCAGTGTACCCGATTGGGCAACCCGGCGCGCCGTTGCCCCGCCATTGACAGCACGCTCCCGTTGTTTGGGCGCGGCACGCGGCGGTCACCAAGGGAGCGTTCCTCAGGACGGAAGCGACGTCGCGGGATTTCGCCCCTCGACAAGATCTTTGAGCTTCCTCAGGTCCACTTGAGCCTGGCGCGCGATCGCGCGGCGCATGAAAGGCAGCAGGAGACGCAACAGGGGCAACCTGCCGGAGCCCGCCCATCGTACGTTAAGCTGCGTGCCACCATCGGTGGGCTCGAGGACCGTTTCTACCTCAGCCGTCAGGGCCTCCCCCGAGACGCGCGAGACATAACGTCGGTTCGGCTCCACGCTGAGGAGCACATCCTCCATGACATACGGGCGGCCATTCTGCATGTAATGCAGACGCGCCGTTGACCCGACTTCGCCAGGCTTATGCGAAACCACTTCGAACCGCTCAAGGTCCGAGGTCCATAGCACGGCATTGGCCGGGTCAAGGATCACTTGGGCGATGGCTTCCGGCGGACGAGCAATGAAGATCGAGGTCTTGACGATGGTCTTCATCTCTCCTCCCAGTCCGCTTGCGAAGGCAATGTCACTTCTCGGCGCGATGACCAACCATGTTTGTCGCGGCCGCCGCCCTCTCGGTCATCAACCCCGGCCGATCTCAAGTAGAGCCGACGGCCATCGGACCGTGATGAGCGCTCTTGGAAAACCTGTCTGGTAAAGAACTGCCCAGAACGCAGCGGGACCACTTGGCTTCTATGCTCCCGCCTCGACTCCCCGAGGCTTGAGTGAGTAGTCAATACTCACAAACATCGGGAGGTAGTAGGTGATCAGGATGAGGATGAGAATGTGAGTGGTGACAAGCGGGGGCATCACCGCCGGGTTTCCGAACGCGCGCAAGCCAACCAGCCAATCCGAGAAGAACAGCAGGATCCCGATACAGGCGAACCAGTACCTCTTCGTCAGCAGGCTCAACAGCCCTCCGAAAAGTAAGATGACCGCCTGAACGGAATAGAAGACCACCAATGCGGTTTGGCCGGCTGGGATCAACAGAGATCTGAAGGCAATGACCCCCATGGTCCCGGATATAAGCAGAGTCAGGATGTAGATCCAGGGTCGCAGCCTGGCTCGCAATCCGATGACGCAGAAACTGATGCCGAAGATCAGGTAGGCGATCAAGAAGAAACCGACGGCGATCATGAAGTTCTGCCCGGCCTCGGCGGCCGTGGTCGACAGTCGGGACCTTTCGAAGAATACGTCACCGCAGCCAGCCAGGGCCCAGGCCGAAGCAAGGATCAGCGCCTCCCGGCCCTTCAGCCGCCGCGCAAAGAAGCCGATCAGGGCGCACAGCGCGACGAACCCGCCCATGACTGGCGTGGTGATCTGCTTGATCGGCAAATCGGCTGTCTGGATGTAGACACTCGCCAGCGCATAGGCGATGAACAGGAAGAAGAGGGTCCTGTGCATTGTCCATTCTCCGTCTTGTCAGTGGGTGCCGCACGACAGGCAAGGATCCGGTCGTGGAACGACGAATCCCGGATGTACGCTGCGGGTCGTGTGGGACGAAAGGACGAGAGCGCCTTCTCTATGTCTATGGGCTTGTTATTGGGTCGGCGGCACGACCGTAAAGATGTAAAGCTGCGTGTGATTCCCAACCCGCTCGCCATTCTCGAAGTGGAAGTCGTATTGGATGGTGTGCTTGCCTGGCTCGGGGTTCAACACACCAATATCCCATACGCGTGCTTTCTGTCCTTCGACGTCCAGGTCGAACGTGCCAAAGGAGGGCAGGTCGACCTGGTGGTCGTCAATCGTGACTTCCCAGCTGGACCCCGACCAGACAAGATCCAGGGCCTCCAATGTATCTTCGGCCCAACCGGTTGAAACCCCAATCGCAGACTCCTGGGGAGGTATCTCGCACGTGCCAAGGGAGAGTTCGGTGAAGTCGCAGAGTTCGTGGATGTTCTTTTCAAATGAAGTTGTGAGCTCCATTTCGCCTATCTTGTCGCCAGGCTTGAGCCTGTACCCCGGGAAGTAACACGAGCTGACTGAGCTGGCCAGCAATGCTATGAATGCGATGCAACCGAACTTCTTCATCCTTGGCCTCCGTGTCGGGGTGAATGACCTGCCGAATTCCCTCAAGAGTACGGCGGGCAATGGTGCCGCGTCAAGGGAGAGCGACGCGGATATTGCAGAGGGCAGATGTCTGCATTGGCGATATGGGGGCTATGGCTTGCCAGGGGTCAGCCCAGCAGTTGTCCGAGCAGAGTCCGGTTCGTCCGTTGTGGCGCGGTCACGAATCGACTGAACCCCCAAGGGAGGTGCCAACTCACCTCGAGGTCCGGAGTGGACCCGAATCGCGATGGCTTCAATTTCGGAGGGGCGCGCGCTATCGCTCGGGCCGGTAAGGTGCAAGGGCCTCGAGGTCGCCCACGTACTCGGGAAGCCCAGCGTGACCAAGCATCTGGCGAACGGCTTGGATTTCGCCGATGTGATACCAGTAGTGATAGGTCATCCTTCTCATGGCCGAGCCAATCGACTGACCGACGGGCTTGCCCTCGAGGGGAAGTTCCTGCTGGAGTGATTCCGTGGTCAGTGAATCGAGATACGCTCGGCTGGCTTGGATGACAGCCCGCCAAGTGCGCAGAGTGTCCGAAAGGAGAGGGGTGCTCATGGGGGCGCCGTAGGCGTAGGGGGTATTGAGCTCGGAAAACGCCAGCTTCCCCTGCGCACGCTCAAGAAAGTAGCGCTGCTCTTGCCATGCCAGGTGACCGACCGTCCAGCTCACGCAATTCATCGGACCGAGGTGGCGAACGCCGTCCTCTTCCGAGATCCCCTCAAGGCCGCGTAGCCATTCGGAACGAGTGAAGTCAAGTTGGTCAACCAGGGGATGAGGCACGATCGACCTCCTTCGGGGGCGGCTTACGCTGTGACCTGGGGCTGGCATTTGGCCGCCGGCCGACCGTGAGGCACCAGGGCAGCCACGGCCAGGGCGGGGGTCAGGGATCGGATTCTTCGTCGACTGCCCGGCCAAGACAACATAGGCGTTTTATTCCGGACGCCGGGGGGCTGCCGTCTAGCCGCCGGCCATCGCCCCCACGATGCGCAAGGGTTCCGTGCCGTTCGCAACCGCATCGGGCAAAGGGGAGTCTGGCGGTTCGTGTGTAAGATCCTCCTTACACGCGAAGAATCTCAAGAAGGCTCGAGGCTGTTGTGTGGCGTGATCGCGGATCGTGCCTCGCAGCATCGGGTAGGTGGCCTCGAGTGCGTCGAGAACCGTGCGCTGAGTGACCGGTCCATCCACGTGGAGTTGGAGCTCGCCCGTGAGGCGAGCCAGGGTTCGCAGATGTGCAGGGAGCACGACCCGAATCATGGCAGTGTCTGCACCTCGACCGACAGTACAGCCGGGAGATCTCGGACGATGGGGGCCCACGTGTCGCCGGCATTGGCCGAGGCGTAAACCTGGCCGCCGGTGGTCCCGAAATACACGCCGCACGGGTCAAGCGAGTCCACGGCCGTTGCGTCGCGCAGCACATTGACGTAACAGTCCCTCTGCGGCAGACCCTTGGTGAGCGCCTCCCACTGGTTTCCGCCTGTCCGGCTGCGGTACACACGCAGTTTCCCATCGGGCGGGAAGTGCTCGGAGTCGCTCTTGATCGGGATGACGTAGACTGTGTCCGGCTCGTGGGCGTGCACTTCGATCGGGAATCCGAAGTCGGAGGGCAGATCGCCGCTGATCTCCTGCCACGATGCGCCAGCGTCGTCGCTGCGCATCACGTCCCAATGCTTCTGCATGAACAACACGTCCGGACGAGCTGGATTCATCGCAATGCGGTGAACACAATGGCCGACCTCCGCCTCCGGGTCGGGAAGTTCGCCCTGGGATTTCAAGCCGCTGTTCATCGGTCGCCAGGTCTTGCCGGCGTCGTCGGTGCGGAATACGCCCGCCGCCGAGATGGCGATGAAGATCCGCGAGGGATCGCTCGGGTCCAGTACGATCGTGTGCAAGCCCATCCCACCGGCGCCGGGCTGCCAGAGGTGTCCTTTGGCCTCCCGCAATCCGGCAAGCTCCTGCCACGTCTGCCCGCCGTCGACCGAGCGGAACATGGCAGCATCTTCCACGCCGGCGTAGACCGTATCCGGATCGGTGAGCGACGGCTCGAGATGCCAGACCCGCTTGAACTCCCAGGGGTGTTGTGTGCCGTCGTACCACTGGTGAGTGCCGGGGACCCCATCGTACGAAAACTTGTTCCCGACCGGTTGCCAGGTCTTACCGCCGTCGTTGGAGCGCTGAATCACTTGCCCGAACCATGCGCTCGTTTGGGAGGCATACAACCGATTGGGGTCAGCGGGTGATCCTTTGACGTGGTAGATCTCCCAGCCCGCGAAGTGGGGACCGCTGATGTCCCACCGGTCGCGCATGCCATCCGACGACAGGATGAACGTCCCTTTGCGTGTGCCCACCAGTACCCGTATCCCGCTCACCTCGTCCTCCTTCGTAAGCTCCGTGTTGTCAGGCCGTGCTACCTGGTCGCGTTCAAGAAGGTGCCCCCAACCCCTCATCATCATGACTCGACCCAATCGGTCGATCGCACCGTGCTTCGATATGGCCATGAGCCCAGAGCCCGGGTTGTGCGGGGCGCCGGGCTCGATCTACCGCGAGGCGAGCTTCGCGCGCAGGCGCTCCTCGCGCTCCCTGAGTTCGGGGGTGAACTCCGAACCGAAGTCCTCCGCCTCGAACACCTGGCGAATCTCGACCTCCGCCTCCACGCCCATGGGATTGGGCATGCGCTTGATCCACTCGATCGCCTCTTCCTTCGTCTTCACCTGCCACATCCAGAAGCCCGCGATCAATTCCTTGGCGTCGGCGAAGGGCCCGTCGATCACGGTCCGCTTCTCTCCATCAAACATAACGCGTGCGCCCTTCGAGCTCGGATGCAGCCCCTCGCCATCCAGCATCACACCGGCCTTTACCAGCTCCTCGTTGTACTTCCCCATCTCGGTCAGGAGCTTCTCGTCTGGGAGCGCGCCCGCCTCCGAGGCCTTGGTGGCCTTGATCAAAACCATGAATCGCATCGCACCGTCTCCTTGTCGTTAGGCGTCCTATCGAAGGCCCCGAGAGCCGCCCAGGAGGGAACGCCTCGCGGCACCAGGCCAAACCGGACGCATTATATCCGAAATATTGGGGGGAATGGGGAGGGTGATTTTCCGGGGTGGCATTGCGAGATCTTCGATGAGGCTCGGATTACCTGCCCGCGGTGTGGCCAAGGAAAGCTTGCTCGAGCTTCGCCCAACGAGTCGGCGAGCGGCTGCGCGTTCGACCTCGCAACCCAGCCGAGCAGGACGAAGTGGCCGGCGCAAAGGTTGGAGACCGGTCAGTTGTCGAGACCGATGGAGCTTTCTATGTTCAGAGAAGCTGCCCGTGTCCTCTTCCCTAATGTGGCACCAGGAACTCGCCTAAGACAAAGACGAGGACCAGCAGCCCCAGAAGGACTGTCAACCACACGAAACAGGAACGCTCGTGCCGGCGCATCACAGCGATCAGACCAACCACGCCCGCGGCTAGGCCACACGCGAGCATGAAGATGCCATAGAACGACAGCACAACTTGTCGCAGCGGGATCTCGACGGTCGAGGGCATGAACACGGCGGCATTGACGATGTAGAAAATCACAAACGTGGCGGCCAGCGCGATCGACCACCAGCCGTGCCGTGGGCCAAGAAGCGCAATCGTAAAAGCCCCCGCCGGTCAAATGGCGGGGGGGGTTGTGATATACCAAAGACGAAGTCCGTTTCGATGTGGACGTGAGCAGCTCTACGGACTACCCGACATCATGCCGAAGATGATCCCCGCGAACACAAGCGCCGATCCGGCGCCTGCGACGAGTAGCCACACAACTACAGCGATCAGTGGTTTCCGAACCAGCCGGCCCACTGTTGCGCCAAGCAGGGCCCAGCAGATGGCGTTGATCACATTTGCAGCCGGAAGGCCGAGAGCCGAGATCCCGTGGACGAAGAACGACAGGGCCAAGAAGGGAGTCCCCATAAAGAGGACCTGATTGGCGAGAGGATAGCTGCCCATGGGATAGAGTCTGTCCGCGAAGAGCCGGGCAATAATGAAGAGAACCAGCGACGCGGCGGCTCCAAACAGCGGCCGTTTCCATTTCTCGTAACGGGTCTGTTGGCGCGTCTCAGGCTCGTGTGTCATTGGCTCTGCCTCAGCAGTACACGACGTGGAAGGTCCAGCCTCAGCCAGACCGCTTCAACTCGATTCGCGCCTCGGCCGCCGACCGGCCTCCCGGGATCGCGGCCTGGGCACGCGGGACCGGCAGGCCGGGGTCAAACGCCGAGCTCCCATTGTAGAACCAATTGCACTGCAGAAAAGCGGACGTTTCCGCTGGAAGCGGAGGCCGCGCCATTCGAAGAGCGTGCTGTTCTCAATGCAGCCGTGTGTGGCAAGCCCGCTGGCATGGGCCCATCACGAGGAGGAACGTCTGGTGCGGCCCCTTCGCCTTGGATGATCGCCAATCGGTTCGTGCCGCAAATGAATCGAAAACCGCAAGAAGCTGGACGCATGGTATAATCATCGCAATCGTATAGTCGGTTTTGCGTGCAGCTGTGCCGTCAGACCCTCATATGGGACTGATGGCATTTATGTTTCATGCCGGCCCTCGAGGAGTCCGGAGAATAGAGGCGACTCCATGCGATTCAGAGCTAACGACTGGCTTGTTCACCCGCAACACGGGGTGGGGCAAGTCGTCCGGCTGGAGACAAGGCGGTTTGGCCCAGGAACAAGCCTGGAGTACTACGAGATCGCCATCCCAACCGGCACTGTTTGGGTGCCGGTCAGCGGGCCCGTCAATGGGCTGCGCAAGTTGACGCCGAAGGGCGACCTAGGTAGATATCGCGGAGTGTTACGGGGCCGCCCGACACCATTGACTGCGGACCACAAGCAACGCCGAATCGTATTGGTCGAACGCTCGAAAGAGAGTTCGTTCCAAGCCAGATGTGAGGTCGTGCGCGATTTGACAGCCCACGGCTGGGACAAACCGTTGAACGAGAGCAGCGGCAATCTTTTGCGGAACGCTCGCCTTGTGTTGTGTGCGGAGTGGGCAGCCGCTGAGGGGCTGTCGCTCGCTGAGGCTGCATGCGAGGTTGAGGCTTTGCTGCTTGAGGGGAGAGAGACCTACGGGAAGTAGAGCCTAGCGAGCAAGGGATCCTCGGTTTTTTCCCCCCGGCACCGCCTTCAACAAACGCATTCATCGTTTGGCGAGAGATGACCCAGCGGCCCTAAACTCAGCTGCTTGGCGCAAGTGTGCACGACCTCCCTGCAACATACACCAATTCGAAACCACTTAAGAATTGCCCCGCCGAGACGGCTGCAGCGAGATGACACGCAGCTCCCCCGGCGCGTCCCACCTAGGCTATGCCCATCCTACGCTTCTCCTCATTCATTCCGGCATGCTGCCAAGAGAGTGCCAGGATAGAGGCGAGTACCGCCACCAGGCCCCACGAAATCTCCCCCACAATGGAAGGACGAAGCGCGAGGTGAAGGGTCGATGCTAGCGTGATGCCAGCAAACACGACATAGACCCAAATGCCCGCGCGTGCTCTCGCCACCATGTCGGCGGGCAGCGCGATCCATCCCCTCCGCCGCATGAACACGACTTGATTGAACTCAGCCGTGAGGAGAACGATAAGTGTGGCCCCCATCCACACCGCGGGATGCGTCACGTTGAGACAGGCAACCGATGTGGACAGTCCCTGAAGGAACAAGGAGAGAGACGTGGGAATGCTGATCGGCCACCTCAAGACCAGACTCCCCCACGCGGTCTGCACCCACGAATTCACAATAATCAGGCAGGATGCCACGAAGAATAGAAGGTAGTGCCACTGGCCCGATTTCAGAGCCGTGGTGACGGATTCCAGTTGGGTGAGAAGCGCAGCTACTGCAATCCCACCCAGAACCGTCCACCAGGTAATCTGGGCCTCCCTTTGAAAGAAGACATCCTCGACTCCGCGGGTTGCCCAAAGGCTTTCCCCTGGCTCGGTGTCACTCGGACGCGCCGGTGTCTTCTCGGGACGAGTACCCTTCTTGACGCTTAAGTCGCGGGTTGTCTTGGGGGTCATAGGCGCATTCCATCCCTTCTCATCGGATTTACCTGCAATCGCTTCGCAAGGCAGCGGCCTGAGGCTAGGGTAGGGGGCGAGTCGTCGGGTGGCTCTCGGCCTCCTGTGCCTACACCACAACTATGCGCGCCTTGTCTCGCCTCGTGGGAGATACTGGCTCAGGAGGGTCAGTGTGTGCTCCAGATCATCTCGGTTATGAAGCCACAGCTGGGTTAGAGGGACCTCTCGCCCATCCACCTGTTGGAGCCTTAACGTGAATACGGCATCGCCGTCGATGTCCTTTCCCTGCAACAGGTAGACGCCCTCGATATCGCTGAAGTCAATGACCTCTTGCCGCCTCCGAAAGAGCCCACGATGCCTGATGGTAAGGGTTTTGCGCCCGGCGCTGACGAATACTCGGGACGCAGGCGCGTCATAGATCAGAAAGAGGCCGGTGGCGATTGCGGCGAAACCGAGGCCGATCCCAAAGAGGACCTGCCAGACAGGAAAACCCCCGCCCGCGCTTGCGATTGTGGCGACAATCCCCGCTCCGCCAATGGCGCAGAAGAATCCTCCGAAGATCCAGAAGCAACCGGGTGAGTCTGTGAGCATGAGTCCATCAGGACGGGATGACGACTTCATGAAGGTCCCCTCTCGGCGAGTCTGGCCTGGACAAGGATTGGCGTGCCGCCGCTCGGCGGGCACGGTGGCTATTGTATGGCTGAGTAGACGGCGGGCAAGTGCCCGTTCCGCCCGCGGCGGTGCCGCGTCGGTCGAAGAGCCTGGTGCCTTGGAAGCGTACGAATTAGTGATTTGGCGCCAGAAGGGGATGAGCCTTTTCAAAGCAGGATCGTGACAAGCCCAGAAAGCAGGACGCTCGCGACGAGTGTGATCGCGATGCCGATCAGGAAGCCTCGAAAATGGAAGGCATAGTCTCCGTAGCCGGCCATGCCGTCTGTGCCCGGCAGGACAAGGAACCGCGGGCGAAGGGTGACAACGATGAGCCAATCGAGCACGAGCCAATCGAGTATGTTGAAGACGGAGAAGACCACGAACAAGTTGGTAAATGAAGCCAGGAACAGTCGAGGTCTGTCGACGGCACCCAGGATGGGGGCAAAGGACGCCGCGACTATTGCGAACATCACAACCAGGAACAGAATAGCGACAGGAATCCGTTGGCGCTTGGAACGTTCACTCATGGGGCCGTACTTTGCCTGGATGTCCGGCGGATAGTCTCCCAACATGATCTCGGGATTGATCCTCACCAGCACAAGCACCATCGCGAACAGGATTGCGCTGAGAATGCATCCGAAGATCAGAGCATTTGTGATGATCGGCCAGAGACTCATCGTTGCCATTCAAATGACCGACTGGTTCCGGTTCAAATCGGCCGCGAACTACATGCTCCCCGGCCAACTGTTCCAGGGTAGGCTGGACCGGCAGCCGGCCCCCCGGGCAATCACCCATGGCACGCTGGCCCTGCAGGCCGGGGCCCAGGGGGCAGCCAGTGGCTAGTTCGGGGCATCTTCCCGCTTGCGCAAGTCTACCTATCGCGCCAGACACCTGCATACTTCTTGCGGTACTTGCCGTCCTCTTCGGTCTCGATCAGTTGAAGCGCCTTCTCTCGGAGATCCTCATCTCCGATTGCTTCGTACAGCTTCTTGAACCCTTGGAGGATATCGAAGCGGATCAGTGTGCAGTTCTTCTCCGAGATGCATTCCCTGAACCGAGTTTCCAGACCCTCGACCACGAGCCTCTGTTGTTGCTTGCCAGCCGCCCCTACTTTCCATATCGATTGCAGGCAGTGCCTCGCGGTGACAAATCTTTCGTCTCTCGTCACCTGTAGAAGAGCGCTGAAGTCCCTCACCATCCTGTTCTCAGGGTCGCTCTTGGCCAGATTGCAGAGAACCTGCGCGGCAATTGCCCTTTGATGGTTGTCCTTGTCGCGCAGGCTCTCAACGAACTCGTCCCAGACCTCGTACGCCCAATCCACTTGCCTGTCGGTTACTTCGAGAATGTAGTTGAATGCTTCGAAGCGCTTATCGCCGTCTTGAGATCGTAGGTTGGCAAGGTTCGTTTGGATGGTCTTCTGCATGTACCTCTCCCATATCATCAACACTGGCTAGTGCACCCGGACCCAGCGGTCAACCGTCGCGCGTCTTTAAGCCCCGCGGGCATCCAACGGCTGTGCACTGCCTGCCCATGACCCGTCAGTCCGGGCGTCCGCCCCGGGCGCGCAACGGCGCGAGGGTTTTGGGGAGGCCGGAGCGTACCGCGAGGCGTGGCTGGCACGACCCCCATTCTATGACCGATAGGACCGCGGGAAGACGCGGGTTCCCCATCAGCGGCGATGCCGCGTCGCTCAGAGAGGCCTGTCTTCTTCCTGGGCTCCAATGACGGGGGAGGCGCCCCAACATGCTTCGAAGTGCGTCTACTTCGACCATGATTGGAGTTCGATCACGTTGTCTTCAGGGTCGGCGACGTAACACCACGTGACCTTGCGACCGTCCGATGTCTGGAGAGTGACGATGTCGCCGACTGGGCGGCCGCCGGCGCGAAGTACCTCCTCGCGTGCAGACCCGACGTCATCGACGGAAAAGGCGATGTGTCCAAAGCCTGGGCGATTGACCGCCGTAGGAGCACGTCTCTCGAGGACGTCGTAGCTGAAGATCTCCAGGGTTGGCCCCGCTTCCTGGTATCCCGGGAGCCGCATGTGGACACCTGTCAAGTGAGCGTCCGGAAGACGCGTCGCGGCCTCGAGGCGGCTGCCTCTGAAATCCCGTTCAGGCAGCACCGGGATGCATCCGAAGACATCCTCATAGAACCTGGCGAGGGATCGCCAGTCTTGAGCGATGAGGTTCGTGTGTACATACCTTGCTGATGTGCTCAATGAACTCCTCCGCAAGAAGAGCGACGACGCGATTGGACCGCCTTGGAGTCGCCTATCGGCCTCCAGATCAACAACCCGGCGGGTTGAGTTGTGGGGCCGGTGATATTTGGAGGCAGCTGGCATTCCCGGGACTAATAGTACTTGTCAATTCCACCGAACCCAAACTGCCGGTTGTCCTCGGTCAGGCGAACGAAATGAGCGAGGCGTTTCTTGAATTCGTCGGGGCGGTTGCGCGCTGCATTGATGTAGGCGATGCGGATGCGAATGTAGGAGTCGGAGAACCGCTGAAAGTTCTTCCAAGCCTGTTTGTGCGCCTTAATGGCCGTGCGTATGTCGGCCGGAACCGCGAGAGTCTCCCGGGACAAATCCGGAAGGGATTCCAGGACGTCCTTCGCGATCCTGCCCTGTTTGGCAAGTGCCCGAAGCCTTTCGATGTTCGCTTGGGAGTACGCGCTCAGCGGCCGCCTGACAGAGAACCTCTGGGCGAACCGGTCCTCATCGACCGTACGAACCGTGCTATCGATCCAGCCGAAGCACAGCGCCTCTTCGACGGCGTCGTTGTAAGAGATGCGGGGCTTTCCAGTGTTCTTTTTGTAGTAGACGAGCCAGATCTCTGTTGCAGACTTGTGGTTCTTCTTCAACCAGGCGCGCCACTGGCTGCGATTAGAGGCGTACAGGAGCATGTTTGCTCGAAGAGACCGCTTCATCCTGGTCTGGGCACGCACCTCATGCTATGGCAGGGAAAGGCGATCTAGCGGATTGGAGCGAAGCCACTGGAGGGCTCTGGCTTTCTCCCTTCATTCTAATAGGAAGAGCGCAGGCAAGCGTGGCAGCCTGGTCCCCGGGCAATCACCCAGGGCAAGCCGGCCCGGCAGGCCAGGGCCAGGGGGCAGGCGGCGGGTAGTCGGATGCGTCGGTGCCGGAGAGCGGATTAGGAAGCCCGCATACGGTTGTTCTTCGGATTGTGCTCGACCTCAGCCAAGTCCAATGCTTCCAACAACGGCGGGACGTACATCGCGAATCTCCCCCGAAGACCCTTCTTCAATCCGTACCAACCACGCACTGGATTCTTTGGTGAGCGGGCCCACGCCTCCACGGTCGCCTCTGCGGCGGGCTTCTGTTCGTCGGCGCTGCCCAGCAACATCCAGTCGCCATGTTTCTTGAGCATCGCGTGCAGATCCTCAATGCATCGCAAGTAGTAGCTGAGTTTGGTCGTCCCCACCAGGCAAACCAGGGCGGGCGGATCGGATGTTTCGTCGCGATACATCTTGTATTCCGACGTGCCAGGCGGGGTCTTCAGTACCCAAGGATCATTTGCCGTGCCTTTTCCCTTCGCTGCGGTCTTTGCCATTCCATTCCTCCTCGAATCTGCCGGTACATCTCAATGCGTCGATTTCGGACAGCCGGATGCCTCGATGGACCATCACCTGGGATAGACGAGTCGCCCCAACATCGCGCTTGGGCTGGGAGCCGCCTTGTCCAGCGCGTTGGCTTGAAGCGCCTGTTGTGGCGATACTCTTTCAGGCTTGGTCATATGTCTGCCGCAAGGTCTTAATGTCAATCTTTTCCATCTTTAGCATTGCCTCCATGACCCTCTTGGCCTTCTCAGGGTCCTTGTCTTGCATCATCTCGCCCAATGCCGTAGGAATGATCTGCCAGGACAAACCGTACTTGTCCTTGAGCCAGCCGCACTGCTGCTTTTCCCCACCTTCGGAGAGCTTCTCCCATAGCATATCTACTTCTTCCTGGGTCTCGCAGTTGACGAAGAGCGACGTGCCTTGCCCGAAGGAAAAGTACGGACCCCCGTCCATCGCCATGAATTCTTGCCCGTCGAGTTGGAATGTCACGTGCAGCAAGGTGCCCTTCACTCCAGGCGCATCCGCTCCCATGCGAACAATGCTCACGATCTTCGAATTCTTGAAGAGTGAGACATAGAGATTCACTGCCTCTTCGGCCCGATCCTTGAACGCCAAGAATGTGATGATCTTTCGCATATTGTCTGCCATGGAACCCTCCAGGGGCCTAAACTGGAGCAATTCTATCGCAATATCGCCCGCCCAGGAAGCGTGCCGTGGTCCCCTGACAGCATCCCTGGCCTCCCGAAGGACATCGGGACGATATGCGGCCAAGGTAGGCGCCGAGACGTTCGGTGAACATCGGGGAAGGAGAAGTAGGAAGGGCTAGCATCACAAAGGCACAAACCCGATGTTGAGGTACATCTCCATGAGGATCGCCGCCCCGGAGTTGGCTCCAACTGAAGAAAACACTCGCCTCCACCCGTAGATCGAAATGAGACCGAGGTCTAGGTGGAATCTGCTCCAATGCCCACCGACACGTCCGCCGAACTCCCATCCCGTTTTGGCATACCACTGGTCGACTTCGTCAGGGCTCGAAGGTGTTGTCCAGCACTTGGTGGATGATGCCTGAAACGCGATCCGTGCCGAGGCGGATCGGTAGAACCCGAATGAAGAAGGGACGCAGGCTGTGGTGGCTGCGGCAAGAGGTGGTGCGGGCGCACCTTCGACAAAGAGTGCCCAGCCGGCAATCGCCGCGAGGGGGAAGAGTGCGAGACCCGAGACTAGGAGGGAGAGAGCAGCCTTGCGATGCATGAAGCTCAATTGAGGGCCTTCACGTTGGCCGCCTAAGGGCTTCCCTGGCCCGGGCAGCCAGCGAGTTTTTGGGCGGCCAACTCTCTCTATTGAACTGAAGGCCTTTCTTCGCTCTTGAACAGAATCGCCAGAAGAATGGCCAGGGCAAGGAGGATGGGCCCCCACGCGATAAAACCGGCCGCTGTGATCGGAGTCGCTGTAGCAAAGCCGATCACGCTCATGAAGGAGAACAACGCAAAGAGGACAAGCAGCCAGCGGATGGACCGCTGCAGCTTAGCGCCGGAGAACAGAGGGGCCATGAAGAGCGACGCCAAGGAGAGGAAGAACCCCCAGCCGAGGATCTCCAGGGAGAACATCACGGAGTCAGTCGAATAAGGGAGGAACCTCGCGAGGTCAGCGCTGGGGGCCCCCGGCGGGCTGAGGCGAACCACCGTCAACTGGACGAATCGGTTGATGCTCACCATTGCGACGAAGAGCACGGCGAAGTTGAGACCCACTGTAGCGTAAGCGGCCTTCTCGGGCGGGGCCAACTGCCTGATGGCAGCGAAGGCGACAAGAATCGCCGGAGCTGAGAGGATCGTGACGATGCCTCCGACGGTCTGGACGAAGATATTAGGCGGGAAGGTGAAACCCTCGGTGGTGAAATACCAGACGAGGAGCCCCAAGTAGATGGTGCCGAGGGCGGCCACAACTGCTGAGGCCCAGAAGCCGAGCCGCATGGAAACGTGATCCGACATGCCGAAATACCTCCTAGGTCACGAGTGGTTGGCCGCCCAACGGGCTCCCCGTCCCCGGCCCAACGGGCCAGCTTGCCCTGGGTGGATTTGCCCGGGGGGCCGGCAGCGAGTTGTTGAGCGGCCGAAGCTAGCGCAACAAGAAGAGGCGGGCCACCTTGCTCTTGCTCCCGGCTGCGTTCCCAAGACTACCTCAGCCCGGGCCGGAACGTATTCCTCGCGCTGATGCCTACCGACAGGACGTAGGCCAGAAAAATACCGACGGTGACCCACTCCAGGAAGTAGAGCTCGCCGAACGCGAGAACGAACAAGGGCGACACTGCCGCAGCCGTGCCCAAGTACAAGAGCGGTCTAGGAAACCGGGGATGGTATCTGAGTGATGGCACCGAGAATCCGAAGCCCATGGCAAGCAACATGAAATGGGCGTGCGACCAGAACGAGTGTTGTTGAAACAAGTCAATGGGATAGACGGCACTCATCACCAAGGAGAAAGTGCCCGCTGCGCCGGCGATCTTGGCGGCGAGCAAGAACCAGTTCTGCGGGGAGGGGCCCTTGAGTCCCCATTGGGACAAGCTAAGGAACCAGACGAGTAGGAACAGTGCGGTTACGATGATGCCTGTGTTGTAGAAGCGAGCGCCCAGTACATTCAACGTCCGGCTTCCGAGGTCGCTCAACCAGTGGTCGCTTGGCGAAAAGGGTGGCGGGAACTGGATGTAGGCGAGGGTGGAGAAGACGACATAGGAGATGCTGGTTAGGATCGCAGAAACGTAGCTGATAGGGTAGCGAGAGGTCATGGATCTCATTCTCCTTCGGGCCGCCTAGCGGCGTGCCTAACCCGCTTGCGGCGAGCGCAGCGAGCGGCACATCGGGTTCATTTCGTTGTTGGGTGGCGATTGTTGACGCGAGCAGCTCAGCTAACGGCAGCCGTGTTCTCTATTTCTTTTTGGCTCTGGCTTCTGCTCTTCCCAGATTTTCTTTTACCCTGAACTTAACAATCTTGCTTATTAGGCCGAACGGGATTGGCTTTTCCAATGGAAACCTTACCGAGCCCTTTGCTCCTTCGTAAACAGATAGTTCAACCTTGAACTTTTCGATTCCCGTCGGCGTCGGATAGAACCCGATATGCTTCTTGAAGGCAGCGAAATGTACCAGATTGCCCTTCAGAACGAAGGTCGGCATTTGATAATTGATCGTTTCTTCCGCGCCCGGCGCCGCTTTTCTGATCGTCGCTCTTATCTTTTGCAGGATCCCTTGAACCTCTTGTGGGAAGCCCGCGATGTATTCGTCCATATCCTTGGGGACTGGTCGCACAGTTCTCATTTTGCATCCTTTGCCGAAAACCGCAAGACACTGCGTGCCACCCAATCGCCTCCCGGGCCTCGCAAAGGACCCGGGGATGATGTGCCGCCCGGGCAGGCACCGCGTTGTCAGGCGAGCGATTGTACTTTGGTCGCGATTCGCAGGATGGCGTCAAGGCTTCTGGCGACGTCACGATCAGTAGTCGCCCACGATGAGACACTGATCCTCATGGCCGTCTGGCCTTGCCATACCGTCCCGCCACACCAGCACGTCCCATCCTCCTGGACACGGGCGATGACCCGGCGAGTAACTTCAGCGGTGCCGAACGATACAAGCACTTGGTTGAGCACCACCTCATTCAAGACCCGGTGGCCAGCTGCCGCCAACGCATCGGCGAAGCGTCTTGCATGATCGCACGAGCGATCGATCAGATCTGCCAGGCCGGCTGTCCCCAGCGAACGAAGTGCCGCCCAGATTTCGACGGCACGAGCTCGGCGCGACATCTCCGGGACGAAGCGGTGGGGATCCCGTGACTCGCCTTCGATGAGATAGGCAGCGCCAGAAGACATCGCGGCGTTCAAGTGGTTCCGATCACGAACAAAGACGAGTCCGCTATCGTACGGGACGTTGAGCCACTTGTGAGCATCCGTTGCCAACGAGTCGGCTCTATCGACTCCACGCACCAAATGACGTCTCGAAGGGGAAGCCGCCGCCCACAAGCCAAAAGCTCCATCGACGTGGATCCATGCGCCAGTGCCTTGGAGCTTTGAGGCGATTTCGTCTGTAGGGTCGAACGCGCCGGTGTTCACGTTTCCAGCCTGTAGGCAGACGACGGTTGGGCCCTCGATTGGAGGGATCTCGGCGGGGATCATTCTCCCCTGTCCGTCAACCGGTACTCTCACCACTCTTTCTCGTCCCAGGCCGAGCATGCTTAGGGCCTTCAACACACTAACGTGCACTTCATCGCCCACAATAACGGTGAAGGGAGGCGCGCCAAAGAGTCCTCTGGCTTCTACGTCCCAACCGTGCGCTTGTAGCACCGCGTGTCGTGCAGCGGCCAGGCCGGTGAAGTTGGCCATGGTCGCACTCGTCACGAATCCGGCCTCAGACTCAGGAGGCAGACCGAACAGTTCCACAAGCCAGGTTCGGCAGACCTTTTCGAGGGTTGAAGCGACCGGCGAAGAAGTCTCCAGGCCCGCGTTCTGATCCCATGCCGCGGCGAGGATATTGGCGGCAAGCGGGGCCGGAAGGGAGCCACCGATCACGAAACCGAAGAATCTTCCTCCGGCGCTAGCGACAGTGGCCGGGGAGCCAAGAGTGTCGAGCTCCTCGAGAACATCGGCGGCGTCCAGGGGCGCATCTTGAAGGTGCGTAGAGAACCTACCCAGGCCTTCAAGCGCGGAGGGAGAAGGTGACACTCGCCTCTCAGGCAGTGCCTCCAAGTATCTGATAGCTCGGTTCGCGGCATTTCTCAGTAAGGGTTCCACACCAATCTCCTTTCGGACGATACGTGCACGACCACCTGTACGAAGTGTCTTGCCCGTCTAACGCCTTCGAACTGCTTGCCCCTGGGAAAATCCACCCAGGCGGTTCATTCCGGCGCGGCCTCGGGTCAAGGGTCGGTCTGTCGCTCACGGGTTCTCTTATGCGGCCAGGCACACTGGATACAGTACGACCCGATGGGTCTACCACATCCACGGCACTGCCCCGCCGCCTCCAGTCGCTTGAGGGTGGCATCGAGGGTGTCGTAGAGTTCGACCGCCACCGCCTGGCAATCTGTAGGAACCGTGAACAAATCAGGGTTACCCGCCTTCACCCAATGCAATCTAGCAAGCACTCCCTTCGGGTCCGGCGTGGGAATAGCGCTCAAGGCATCTCCTCCAGGGCATCGGCAATCCGGCGCAGCCATCCTCGCGGCGAGTCACGCGGAGAGGCGGGACTGGCGCGCAGTAGGACCATTTGTATTGTGAACTCCGTGAGGGGGCTCTTCATGATTGGCCTGATGGGTCAGGGACGATCTTCGCGCCGCGCTGTGCGAGCAAGCCGCGCAGCACCGATCGGTGGCACCGTTCCTCGCGTTCACAGTAGCAGCCGATGGACAGATCAGTATGGTGCGACAAGGCTGTGAGGAGGTCGAGGAGGCGAGAAGCCTCTGGCTGCTTCAACTCGCGGAGGTAACGTCTGACAAAGGCTTTCCAGGCCGCGGCGCTAATTGCTTGCTGCGCCACCTTGACGAGTGGGTCGCTGGGTGCCAGCTCGGGGAGCCACACATCGTAGTAGTTGCGCGAGGCGAACTCGGCTTTCGGCACGCCGCGAGGAGGGCGGCGCACGGTTCCAATGCGCAGCCCCTCTCCCGTTGCGCGAGAGCTTCCGAGTCGGACAATGCGAATCGCCAACTTACCCCCTCCTTGCCTGAAGGGACTCCCAGGCCCCTAACAACCTCCCCGGCCCGCGGCCTGGGCGGGCGAGCTACGAAGTCCCGTGTTCTTTGCGTGAAGCTGCCCGGCGGAAGCGGGCAAGCCCTCCATCACTCTACGCCACGCCCGCGGGCCAAGCAAGTCCCACCTACCTGCCCAGCCCGCTGGGCTAGGGCAGGCGGCCGGCCTGGGCAGACAGGGAGTTGTTAGGCCGCTCCCGGCCGGCAAGCTCATCGCAGTCGGGTCGCGCCGATCATCACGGCAAGTTGGACAATCGCGAAACCAGTGAAGAATGCCGCGCAGGTGAGGAGGGGTTCACGAGTAACCCTGCGACTGTTGAAAGCGAGGAGGGCAAGAAGAGCCGCAGGCAGGATGTACAAGAAGCCGATGCTCCACACGCCGAGGAGGCAGAATGCGAACATAGCGCCAGCGACGGCGAAGGCGACCCGAGAGAACTGAGCGTGTCGCCAGGATGCGAAAAGTGCGGCGGTCGCCGGAAGGGCGATTAGTTCTAGAAAGTACAGGGCAGGAAGAGGCCAGGTCTCCTGCTGCCTGGCAATGAGCGCCCATGTCCAGACAGTGATGATGAAGCTGCTTGCGAACGAAAGCATCGCTAGCGCCTTGACGGACCCGCCGGGTTGTGGGGTGGGCCGCTGCGGAAGATCGGAGGGAGGATATGATTCGTTCATCGTGCTTCTACTCCCAGCGGAATGTCTTCGCCGAAATAAGGATCCCGAGGATGAGCATGCCGGTTAAAACACCGACATCCAGCAGGTGACTGCTCCAGGTTTCACCTATCCACAGGCCGCGCAGCAGGTTGACCACGTAGGTCAGCGGGATGAACGCCGATATCTTCTGGACTGTCGCGGGCATCAGTTCGCGTGGCCAAGCGGCCCCGGAGAGGATCAACATCGGGTACAGCAGCACCATCGCGACGACCTGGGCAGTGCGAGCCGTGGGCAGGGTGCCTGCCAGGATGAAACCGATCCCGAAAAAGCTCAGGCTACTCAGGATGAATCCACCCAGCACGCTGAAGGCGTTGCCCTCAAAGTGCACGTGGTAGACCAGTTTCCCGGCGGTGACGAGCAGGAGCATGCCCAGGCCGGTCATGGTGAAGACCACGATGACCTGTGCGGCCATGACGACCAGGGGACTGACCGGCGTGGTCCGCAGACGGCGTAGGACGCCGTTCTCCCGGTAGGTGGCCATTGTGATGGTGATGGCCATCAGTCCAGTGATTCCGATGATCATGGCGGCAAAGGCTGGAATCAAATTGCCGATCGCCCCCTGACCACCAGACTCCGGTACGGGTACGTTGCCATAAATGGTGCCGAATATGAACAGCATAATCAAGGGGAAAACGAGCGTGAAAAAGGCGCCGACCGGCTCACGCAGGAACAGCTTGGCTTCCATCCAGGTCATTTTCAGAAGGCTCCTCATCTCACACCTCACTCTCTCATCTTGCGGCCGGTCAGGCTCAGGAAGACATCTTCCAGGTTCGGCTGTTCGGTGCGCAGGTCGTGGAACGGGATCCCCTCTCTGGTCAGAAAGCTGACGACCTCGCTCACGAGCGAGACCTTGCGGCCGTCCTTCCCATGGACGACCACCCGCTCTCCCTGGACCTCGAGCCGTACCGCGCCGGAAAGGGCTTTTTCGAGGCCTGCCGGCAGAGTCCCATTCAGGTTGAAGACGACACGTTCTTCCGCGCCCAGGCCGCGGATCAGGGCCGCTGGGGTGTCCAGCGCTACGATCCGCCCGTGGTCAAGGATGGCTACCCGATCGCATAGGCGCTCGGCCTCTTCCATGAAATGGGTGGTCAGCAGGACCGTCTTGCCCTTGGCACGCACGTCGCGCACCAAGTCCCAGATGGCGTGCCGCGCCTGGGGGTCGAGACCGGTTGTCAGCTCGTCCAGGAAGACCAGCTGTGGATCCGGAAGGAGTGCCAGGGCGATGAACAGGCGCTGCTTCTGCCCGCCCGACAGTTTCGAGAAGGGCGCATTGCGTTTCTCCTCCAGCCCCAATTGCGAAAGCAACTCATTCCAGTCAGACGCTTTGGGGTAGAAGGAGGCATACAGGTCGAGCGCCTCCCAGACTTTCATGCGGTCCGGCAGGTTGGATTGCTGCAGTTGCATCCCAGCTCGCAGGCACAGGGTCTGGCCCTCGCGCTGCGGGTCCACGCCCAGGACGCGGATCGACCCCTGATCCGGTTTGCGCAGGCCTTCCAGGCATTCGATGGTGGTGGTCTTGCCGGCCCCGTTCGGGCCGACCATCCCGAAGATCTCGGCTTCCTTGACCTCGAACGAAACCTCGTCCACGGCGACGGTTGCGCCGTAGACCTTGCGTAGTCCTTCAACTTGCACGATGGTGTCCATAGCCCCCCTCATTTGTTTTTCAGGATCGATTTCAGTGCCGCCACGTGTTCCTGGAAGACCTTGCGTCCCGCGGCGGTGGCGGAGACGTACGTGTGCGGCTTGCGCTCGACGAAGGTCTTGTTGACGGCGATGTAGCCGGCCTCTTCCAGTTTGCGCAGGTGGGCGCCCAGGTTGCCGTCGGTGACCTCAAGCAGGCCGCGCAGGTACGAGAAGTCCACTTCGTTGGCCGGCTCCAGGGTGACCAGGGCGGCCATGATGCGCAGGCGCACCGGCTGGTGGATGGTTTCATTCAACTCGGCCATCGGTTCACCACCTCGAGCGGATGTACAGGCCAAGGGCGATCATCCCGCCGCCACCCAGGACCGCCATCCACAGGTAGAAGATGCCGGGCAGAAGGAAGTAGCCGACCAGCGCCAGGGCGGTGATCGGCAGCGCCCACCAGACGGAGGAGAAAGAGACCAGCAGGCCCATGGCCAGCTGGCCGAGCATGGTGAACAGGATGATGAACACGGTCACCTGCTTGCCGTCCGTCGGCCGGGCGATCGCGATGGCGGCAATGCCGTAGCAGACCAGCAGCAGCCAGAAGATGACGGCTCGCTTTGCAGAGGCATTGACCGATGGGCTGCGGACGCGCCTGCCCATCCGGGTGCCGAGCAGGATGGCCACCGCGGTGCCAAGCAGGCTCATCCCTGTCCAGATATAGCCGACGATTTCACCGGTCAGGAACTGGGTGGACAGAAATCCGACCAGCCAGATGATGCCCGTGATGATCAGGAAAATGTAGGCGCCGCTGCTGGCAATCGAGTGGCGGGTCTTCTGCGTCATCCTTTGGATGGCCGCCAGGGCTTCTTCGGCTTCGTTAGGGGAGATGTTCATCTGGCAACTCCTTGTAGAGTACTCTGTACTATAGAGTACTCTATACAGTTATCCCTGCTTTGTCAAGAGGGGAATTTCGAGGGATTAAGGACCCCACAAGAGAAGGCTCGACTGAATTGCTCCTTCCGCTCAGGTCTATCGTGAAATCGTTGTCTACTACCCGTGCCGCGACATGAACCTTCCCAGCCGGTTCAAGGCTTCCTCGATTTGTTCATAGGCGGTGGCATAACAGCAGCGCACGAACCCGTCGCCGCCCGGGCCGCAGGCATTCCCCGGCACGGCCGCAACCTGTTCCTCGCGAAACAGTCCCGTAGAGAGTGTTTGAAATGTCATGTGCTGACTGACCTGCGAACCATCCATCGGAACATTGCGATGCAGATAAGGGCTTCTCTTGTTTCCGGTAATCGTTCGCAATCTCTTGCCAGGCGACGTTGGCGAACCAGCTATCCAAAGGTGCGTTCCACGACCCAGCGCTTCGGCAAGAATTGAAATCCAATCGGACCTTCTTGCTTTTCGACGATTTCCAACTTCCAACCAAAGAATTCTTCCACCCAGGTGACCAAGGCGCCACGATAGCCTCCGTCTGCCCAGAGCGGATTTCTTCTCTCCCATTCGGTTGCGATCTTAAAATGCGAGGCCGCCTCTTCAAGACGGCGGCCTTTCCAAGGCTTACCAATTCGAGGATCATTCGGATTTAGGCCCAACGGCTCCCTGGCCCGCGGCCAGGGCGGGCGAACTACGAAGTCCCGTCAGCTTCCCTGTATCCCCGTCATCGAAATGCCGAACATGAAGAACCGCAAAACGTCAAAGTAGTCAGCCGCCTCGAATAGGACGACATGGGGCTCACCAAGGCGGGCGCCCGGAAAGTAGCTGGCCTCCCGAGCGTTTGCATGTGATCTGAAGCGAACCTCGGAAACAAAGTGCGGTGGGAGGGACACGCGACAGTCGGTGACATCGCCCTTCAACGCCATCGCGACGCTGCTGCGGATGCGCTCGACTGCGAGCGCGGGGTGAATGCTGCTGGTCGCCTCACCCGTGCCTTCCATGACGGCCACGGTGGTGAGGCGCGGCAGGAACTCCGAAGCTTCGTGGCAGATGCCCGCGTCACCGGAAAGGAAGACGACCGGCACGCGTAGCCAGCCCGCGGTGTAGGCATTGATCAGAAACTCCGACGCGTATCGGTCGTTGATCTTGAGGTAGACGACGCGCCCTGTGATCGTGTGCGCCAGAGGCGATGCATCGGAACCGGCGCGCGAATGGTAGCCGGTCATGAGCGCGGCGTGGAAGGTCCGGTCGAGACCGGCCATCATGATGTACGGGTCGAGTGTCCAGCTGCGGATCAGCCGGACCTCGCGGGGCAACTTCGACGCGATTAGATTGCGTCCGGTCCAATGTCCGTCCTTGACTACAATCTCGGTCGCCCCCGCGGTGAGGGCGCCTTCGCATGCGGCCGCCACTTCAGCAGTCATCTGTTCGCGTAGTTCCGGATACTCGGCGTGAGCCTTATCCGCCTCGTTCCAGCTGGTGGCACCGGTCACGCCCTCTATGTCGGCAGAAATGAAGATCTTCATAGGAGAGACTCCTTGAGCACGCGCGGGGAAGTCCGGGAGGAGCTAGTCATTCTCGCGATCGCCCGAGTTGGGTTGACTGGCGCATTAAACCTCTGCCAGACTCAGTTTGCCCAGCGGTTGTCCGTGGGTTCAGATTGAGCCGCCCAACAGTGGGCATAACCCACTTGCGACGAGCGTAGCGAGCAGCAAGTCGGATTCAAGCCATTGTTTTGGCGTCTTCGCCGTCATTGACGCACGTCCGCACGCTGGTACCTTAGGAGAACGACGCCCGACCCGAATGTACGTGTTTCAACGAGCTGTAAGTCGATCTTGTCGTGCAACTGGCGAAACATTCGCTTGCCACCCCCAAGAACAACTGGGTGGACGTAGAGCCAGTATTCATCGATCAAGCCGAGCTGCATGAAGGTTGAAGCTATCTCGGCACCGCCGACACTCATGTCATTGCCTGGTTGCGCTTTCGGCCTGTTGACCTCTTCGGCGATATTGCCGCTGGCGAGTCGAGAATTCCAGCCAACCTTCTTAAGGGTCTTTGAAAAGACTATCTTCTCCATATCCTTCCAGATATGAGCATACTCAATCTCGACTCTTGGCGCCGATGGATTCTCGTCTGCCGTAGGCCAATAAGCCGCCATGTTCTCGTACAGCCGTCGTCCATAGAGGTGGAGATCGATCATAGTCTCCCGATCGTTGAAGTGTTTGTGCAATTCTTCATCGGGAAAAGACCAGCGGAGGTCTCCATTCGTCGCCTCGATGAAGCCATCGAGGGACACTGACATTGCGTAAACTACCTTTCGCATTATGTACTCCTGCTGTGGTGTGAGCCGCCTTGCGGCCTCCCTGGCACGCTGCCAGGGCGGGCGAACTTCCTGCCCCAGGCCAGCAGGCCAGCCCGTCCCGGACCGGCAGGCCGGGCCGCGCGTCGTCGCGGGCACGACTTCTATTCTATGACCTCTGAGATGGCTGGCAAGCGGTCGTTCCCCCTGCGGCGGAAGCCGCGTCGGCTTGAACGACGGGTTAGGCCTCTTGGGCGGGCACTCACACCTCGGAGGGCCGTTTCTTCTATAACTGTAGGCGAGAAGGGAATTGACGTGGAGACCCGCTTCCGGGCCGGGCTCACAAATATCTCTTCTCAATCTCCTCGAAGAATGCCTTGGCGAGCCGCACGAAGTCGGCTTCGCTCAGCTTGACGAGCTCGCCCGCCCTAAGCTTCAGCACCGATTTCTCCGGCGGGAGCTTGATCGAACCGCCGGCAGAGTTCGGCCACCCTGGGAGCTTGTCGACCTGCAGCTTGCCGTGGTTGAGAAGGATCGAGTTGCACAGGACGCGGACCTCGTTCAACGGATTGCCATCCTTACCCTCGATGTCCGTGAGCCGGTGCACGAACATGTGGTCCAGGAGGAGGACCTGGTCGTTGAAGAAGCAAACCTCGAACTCCTTGGATGGCGCCTTGCCGACCTGCTTTCGGTACGCACGCAGGTCAGCGTCGACCCTCGCGCGGCACGCGTCGATGTAGTCTTGGCTGTAGGTCTTCATTCCAAGCATGGGCTCGTTCACTCCTGTCTGCCGTGGGCACCGCAGAGGCGGTATCTCCCCGAGGGGTTGATTCTATAGCACCGCTAGGTTCTTGGGCCTGCCACAGGATTTGTAGAGGGCATAGTGCAGCGCGTCGGTGGGTGCCGGTCACGTCGTCATCGAGGGCCGAGGTATCCCCGTGGGCACGGTCACCTGCGGCGTAGGTTTTAGCGATGCCTAACGGCCTCGAGCTAGGCTGCCCGGCGAACGCGGGTACTTCTCCCCACTCTTCGCCTGGCCGGCGGGCGGAGCAAGCATCACCGACCGCCCAGCCCGCGATTTGTTGGACGGCGAGAAGTGGTGGATTATGACCAGACGGACTCTTGGCCGGCTGACGTGGGACCAAGCTGGGACGCTCATTCAGGGTCGTTGCCCTTAGGGCGAGCTGAACGTAACTGCTCCGGTGTAGTCAAACGGATCGCCACCAACCGTTCCCGTGGACCGGGCTGATACCTTCCCTGGCTTATCTGAAGTAACCACAACATTCCAGATGCGTATGGTCCCGAACATCGGGTGCGGTAGGTCAATAGACCCGAAGGCGCCAAGGCTAACGCGGCGTCCTTCAATCATCATCTCGTAGGTTTGCTCGGTCCAGTACTCATCTAGGCTCTTTCCGGTGGAAGGATCATCGTCATAGATACCCACCGCGACGTTGACATGGGTGCCTGCCGGGAACTCGCAGGACTCTGTGCCCGAGTCGTTGTCGTACGGGCAATGGATCGTCGACAGGTAGACGACGTCCTCGCCCTCACCTTGTGTGACAAGCAAGTCCCCAATCCTATCCCCGGGGGTTATCATTCCCTCGGCAGGGATTGTGGTGTCGTCAGCGCATGACTGCAGCATTGCGCCAAACAGCATGATAAGTCCGAGTTGCGCCAGTCTCTTCATGGGTTCTCTCCTTTGCGGAGGAGGCCGAATCGATCGCTTTCCGCTCTATGTTCCGTGGAACAGACTCCTGCGGGCGAGCCGCCCAACGGCCTCGAGCTAAGCCGCTCGGCGGCTCGGGCTCACTCCCATTCTCGCGCCGGCTAGAAGGCGGGCCAAGCGCCCCGCCAGATCCGAGCGCCAGCCGAGTCGGCTTCAGCGAGTTGTTAGGCGGCAAGTCTAGATCTCTTGACTGCGGAGAACTCTCATCACCAGCGGCCCCCTGATCACAACCCAACGTCTTGCTCGTCCTAGACTGAAGGCGCGCTCAACCCTGCGAAGGAGCGAGTCGTGAGAAGGCCACCTTTCAAGTTGAACGAATTCGGACAGCCAGTCACGGAACTCGTCCATCGTATCAAGGACCCGATTGCACTCAAACTCAGTGGCCGCTTCCAGTTGGAAACGGCCCTCGCGAAGAGCGAAGGATATGGCTTTGTTTGCGGCCCTATCCTCATCGAAAGTCTCACGCGTTGTGCCAATCCTTCGGAAACGGCCAGCATGGCGAATTCCGACCTGGCGGTGGGCGATGGCAGGCCTGAGATCAATGAGAAGGCAGTGTGGCTTGAGGACTCGTTGGGCTTCGCGGAGGGCATGAACCATGCCCCTCTTTGCCAGTCATCAAAACGACCATGAGAAAATGACGAGGTCAAAGGATTGGCTGGGGAACTCGAGGTTCTCGGCCCTGCCGACCCGATAGCGAACTCTGTCGGCAAGCCGAGGCGGGAGTTGCCTGCGGGCCTTGGTGATGAGATCTCTGTCAGGGTCAATCGCTACGACCTGGGCGCCCAAGCGAGCGAGGCGCAGTGTCAGGCGACCGTCGCCGCAACCTACCTCCAAGACCCTCTTACGGCGCCAGTTTGTTGCCCGCCTCAAAGCTCGAAGCTCGTTCTCTTCGGGGTCAATTCGAAGTGGCATGGGAGGATTCCCTCCTTTCTACTGAAGACGGGGGGAGGCCGCTGCCTAACGGCCGCCCTGGCCCGCGGCCAGGGCGGGCGAACTGCCTGCCCCCCGGAAGAGCACCAGGGCAGGCTGGACCGGCAGGCCAGCCTGCCCCGGACGCAGGCCGGGGGGTCCCCGCGCGGCGTGGCGGGCACGACTTCTATTCTATGACCCTTGTGATGGCTGGCAAGTGCGCGTTCCCCCCGCGGCGGAAGCCGGGTCGCCACGGATGAGATGGTCGCCTATTCGCGAAGCCGGTCCTCTACGTCTATCCAACCGTTGGGCGGACTCGGACGAAGCCTGGCCGAAGTCGCTCCAGGGCATTTACCTGCTGCACCCCGAGGAGTTGACACTGGTGGGAGCGCCGTGACCAATGCGCCAGGTGTGGAAGAAGCTGCCAATGCAGCCCTGCGTAACCGTCGAATGAAGCGAGTCGTTCCTGGCTCGGGCACGCCCAAACACGGGGAGGACTCGTGTGAAGGAACCAGCACCGCCACACACTCCAGCGATGACTTTCAAGGGCCCTTCAACTGCATGGCGAGTATTGCGCGGGCCCGGGAAGGGCAAACTGTTATCTTCACCACACTCCTTGCGCCCTCAATTCCTCCATCGCGGCTTTGTGAATCTCGATCAATCGCGTGATGTCCTCGTCTGTGTGAGCCGCGCTCATGAACCCATGATTGGGCGAAATGTGCAGCCCGTTCTTGCGGTACAGCAGCCTCAAGCCAGCATTGGCGACCGGGTTCCCCTGGCGCACATCTCGGACGCTATTGACCGGTCCGCGCACCGTGTGCATCCAGAACATGGAGCCAGCGCCGATTGCCATGGCCGGATAGTTCTCTTCCAGGGCAAACCGGTTGATCTCGGTCCGAAAGCGGTCGCCCATCGCGTTCATATGTGCATAAAGCTGCGGTTCTTTGCTCAGGCGTCGTAGGACAGCCGTCCCGGCCGCTGTAACGAGAGGGTTCCCGTTGAATGTTCCTGCCACGAGAATCGCTCTCGCCGGATCCACATCGTACTCCGTCAGACGCATGGCCTCGGTAGTTCCACCCAGCGCCCCAAACGGAAGACCACCGCCGGCGATCTTGCCGTAGGTACTCACATCAGGCACGACCCCGTAGAACTCCTGAGCCCCGCCAGGGGCCAAACGAAAGCCGGTTATCACTTCGTCGAAGATGAGGAAGGCCCCGATCTCTCGTGTGATTCTGCGCAACTCAGATAGGAATTCCTTGCTGGCTGGTATGGTGCCAGCGGCACCCTGCACGGGCTCGATAATCACACCGGCCAGCCGGTCTGCGTGACGACGGATCTTGTCGAAAGCCGCCGGGTGATTGTAGGGTAAGACAATCGTGTCCTTCCAAGCTCCCTCGACAAGCCCTGGGCTCTCGGGGACTGTCGCGGGATCCTCGACGGGCCCGCTCATATCGGGGCCTGGGCGCGGACGACCGAAGCTCACGGCTAGAAGATCATGCGTTCCGTGGTACCCGCCCTCGAACTTCGCAATCAGGGGCCGCCCCACCGTGGCACGAGCCAGCCGTAGCGCGTACATGGTTGCCTCGGTCCCCGAATTGCAGAAGGTCACCTTCTCGACGCCCGGCACCATGTCGCAGAACAGCTTGGCGAACGCATACTCGTGTTCGTGGCACTGTCCGTAGTGCGTCCCGCGCGGCAGCGCCTCCCTTATCGCTGCTTCGACCTCGTCCGGTGCGTTCCCGAGGATCATGGTCGAGAAGCCCAGCATGTAGTCCATGTATTCATTGTCATCCGCGTCCCATATCCTGGCACCTTTCGCCCTCTTGACCACCATAGGAAACGGATCCGCCAGCCGGAAGAGGCTCCCTACACCCGCCGGCATGACCGTGCGGTTTTGTTGCCAGATCGAAAGCGACTTTGGACTCTTGGCCATTATCTCGGCGCGGTACGTGTTGAGAAGCTCTTCGAGTCTTACCTTGTCGGCCATCGTATGCTCTCCTGATTGAGGGCGAATCCCGCCGTCGCCTGACCCAAGAAAAGCGATCAGCACTCAGCGGTCAGGTATCTGCCGTTTCGCCCAGCCCATACCCGCTCTCGATCAACTCCACCAGCCGCCGCGTAAAGCGGGCCGCGGGAGCCCCGTCGATGACATGATGGTCGAACACCACCGTCAGGTTGAGGATCTCGCGCGGCTCGATCCGGCCCTCCACCACGGCTGGCTTCCAGGCCATGCTCCCAACCACCAGGTCGAGCGAGTGGCGTGTTGTCTCGAGCCCCCAGCCGCTATGGCCCTTACCAAACATACCTACAGCAGTAACGCCAACGGTGCCTGCCATGGACACGGGGATCGTCGGATCACGGCGCGTGGCCCAACCGAGAAGAGCCTTGATCAGCCTGGAGAGTGGCCACGGAAGCAACATGGCAGAACGGAACCAAGCAGGCATCACTTGTCCCGGCGGCACCGGTGTGGACTGCACCGAACGGATCTCATGGTGGATCTCTAGACACGTCTTGTGGTTGGCGCCGCGGATGACATGCCCCGTCAGGGCACGCTTCTCACCAATCTGCCGTTCGATCATCAGCCCAACGTTTACCTCATCAAACAGGACCAGTTGTGTGCGGCCTTTTCGGTAGGCTTGGACCTCCTTGTTCTCATCCACGGCGAGCGCCAGGCAGTAGGCTAGGAAACCGGTGAAGGACAGTGTCTCACCGGTGCGCGCTTTGTGCCGGGCAATCAACTTCCGGGCGACCGTCACATCCACTTCGAGCAGGCCGTACATGCTAAGCGTCGGCCTGGGCAGGTCGAGCATGTTCAGCCACGCTCGGCGCGCCGGTGGGATATCGACGGTTTGAAAAGGTCCGGTCTTCTCATTCACGGTGCGTTGTCCTCCATCCTCAGACAGGCGATATTCAACTTCCCGACCAACATCCCGCGCTTCCATGGATGATTGGCCATAATTCGGACTTCACCAACCTTAAGGGTCATGTGGCTTGGTGGCTCCGCGCGTGCTGCTGGGTCGATCCACGAAGGGTTGTGCAGATGACGACCCTCCGAGTGCTCCCAGGACCAGCCCGGTGCGCAAGAAGCTCCATGCTAGCGAAAAGCCGCCACAGATCATAGCGATCCAGGAATAGTCGGGCATGAAGAGTTTCAGGTAGCCGCGCCTCTTGCCAAGCATAGGTTTCAGGGTGAGAGCTACCAACAGATTCGGGACCAGGGGAAGCAGAATATGCTGCCACCACTTGCGTCTGCCGCTCGGGTGACGCTCAGGATCAAGGCGCCAACGCCGCAAGAGTCGCAGCGTGGCGGCGACATCGGCAACTTGGAATGCTGGGATGAGCAGCTGGCCACGCAGCATCCAGGGGACGATGCCGAAAAACGGGGTCGGCGTGTGTTGCTCGCCGGCGAGCAGAGCAGCGACGCCCGTGCCGAACTCGGTCAATACCGGGTTGAACCACCAGTGGCAGGCATTGAAGAGCAGGACCAAGCCTTTCTTCTGGTCTGGCAGAAGCGCCATGTAGGCATCAAAGTCGGGGACGGTGCCGCTGTGCCAGACGATCTTCGTCTGGCCGACTGCGCCTTCGAACCATCCCATCCCATACCTGCCTGCCGAGATTCCCATCTTACGGTATTCCACCACCCCGCGGTGCAACTCGTCGATGCCGGCCTCCGAGAGGACGCGGACGTCCCCACAGCGACCCCCGTTCAAATGGGTTATCAGATAGCGAGCCATGTCTTCGGCAGTGGAGATGAGCCCCCCGGATGGAAGCGAACCGCGCGGGATGGGCAGATTGGGCGCGGCGAAGGGAATGCCGAACCAGTATTGGTGGCCCATCGCCAGGCCATTCCGTCTCGCCATTGCCCGTGAGGTGTATGTGTGGCTCACTTCCAGCGGCGTGAAGATGTGTTCTTGAACGTACTCCGCGAACGATTCCCCGCTGGCGGCCTCGATGATCAGCCCGAGCAAGTTGTAGTTCATGTTGCTGTATTCGCACACCGAGCCAACCGGGTGTGTCAGCTTGAGTGATGTCAGCGCGCGCGCCTGGCGCTCGGTGGCGCCCGGGCGATCATCGAAATCGGCGAGCGGTATGTCCCCGGACGACTCGGGGAGCCCGCTGGTCTGGTTCAACAGGTGGCGCACGGTTATCTGGGCCGAGGCAATAGGGTCAGCCACCCGGAACCAGGGCAAGTAGCGCTGGACCGGGGCATCCAGGTCGACCTTCCCGGCTTCGACCAGTTGCATCACGGCCAGCGCCGTGAACGATTTCGTGAGTGAGCCGATGAAGAAGGGTGTCTGTGGGGTTGGCGCTTCGCCATGCGGGCGGGCCCGGCCAAAGCCGCGCATGTGCACGATCTTGTTGCCTTCGACGATGGCGAGGGATACGCCAGGCATCTTCAGGCGATGCATCTGCTCTTTGACGTAGTCGTCGATCGCGTCATAAGAAGCGCTGTCTGGGGTCCGTCTCGCGGAAGCGCGCTTAGTGAGGAGTCTACTGGTTACGGCCAGCACGGCACCGACGCCCAAGGCTCCGAGAAGGAGCTTCTTCATGTCCATAGGTTGCCCTTATTACTTCTGAGGATAGCATTCGGTGACTGTCTTGGAGATCGAACTCCCCGGTACAGGAACCGCCAAGTACACTCGTGCGGATTCAAACCAGTCGTTGGCGGTTGGTTGGGGCTCCGGACAGGCTGTGTATTCATTGACGCAGGACTAGGTATTCCGTTCTCAGGAAAGCTGGCCCAACGGCATCCAGGCAAACTGCCCGCCCAGCCCCACGCAAGTATCGCATGAGAGCCAAAGACCGGGGGGCGTGGTCAGCCGAAGATCCTGGTGTTCTCCCAGGGCCCCTCAAGTTGTCAGGCGCGGCTTGGAGTGACAGCCGCCATGAAATCCTTGACCGCCTTGATGACTTCAGCGGATCTCTCCTCGTGCGCGTTGTGACCCGCGCGCTCGATGATCTGCATGCGTGCATTGGCTATCCCGGCCGCTAGTTCCGCTTGATGTTCCGGCGGGAACTGAAAGTCCTCGCGGCCCGCCATAACCAGCGTGGGCACTTTGATTTCGCTGAGCCGATCCATGACCGTCCAGCCCTTGAGCAACTTCGAACCCCCGTAGATCAGCGCCTCGGGTCGGACCTTCGCGCGCAGCCCCGAGGCCATTACGTGCGCCAGCTGTAAGAGGCTGAGGTGGTGGTAGTATGCACTCCCGAACTTCATCAAGGCTGGCATCATTTCGTTGGGCGCGATCTGCCCATTGAAGAAGCGTCGGGCGAGCTTCACCGTATCCGGACTGTACCCCCGCTGCGCCAGGACCTCTGGCGCGTGTTCATGCGCCCAACGGATATCGCCGCACGTGTCCAACAGCAGCAGGTGCGACAGGCGTTCGGGGTAACGGAGCGCATACTCCAGGGCGACCATCCCGCCGAAGGAATGGCCGAGCACGGCCCACTTGTCGAAGCCCAAAGTCTGACGCAGCGCGTCCACATCTGCGGTCAGGTTCTCCCACGTCATAGTGGTGACGTCTGCTCCCACGGAGCGGCCGTTACACCGATGGTCGAAGAAGACCAGAGTGAAGTTATCGGCGCAGGGTCGGAGAGACAGCATGCTGGTGTGATCGGCTCCAGGGCCGCCGTGCATGAGTACCAATGGGTATCCGCGTCCGACGACCTTCACGAACAGGGAGACTCCTCGGATTGACATGGTGGTCATTGGCTACTCTCCTAGCAAACGTCGCACTGAGCTGGGCCCAACGGCCTCGAGCGCAGCTGCCCGGCGGCTGGGGGATCGGTCGCATTATATGCGCACATCCCGGCGGGCAAGACAACCTGCCATTTCCGCCAGCTAGCCGGGTCAGCTGCAGCGAGTTGTTGGGCAGCCTAGTGAACCGCACTCACTCTGCCGCTAAACATCGTGTAGGTGAAGAAACCATAGTACTCCGGTATGTCAACGATGAAGTCGGGCGAAGCGGGCGAACACAATCGGCGATACTCCTCGATGTCAGACTTTGATGCCTGAGCGATTGACCCGCCCCACAGCATCTCGAAGAGTAGTGTCAAGCCGTGTCGGATCTCCGGGCGTATGGGCGCCTGCACCTGGCCGACAAGAGTCGTGCAGGTGGCCTCGGCAAGCCCTGCTTGGCTGAACCAGTGCAAAGCCCTTTGAAAGTGCGTGCGGGGACCCTGACCATCAAGGAATGGGGCATAGGACGAGCAATTGGCGTTCAATCTCGCCTCAAGCATCTCATGCCCAGGAAGCAACTGTTGGGAAGTCCATCCCAGCAGGGCTACCACGCCGCCAGGTCGAACGACGCGGCAGATGCCCTTCAGGATGGGCAGGAGCTCGCCAGCAGGATACCCTACGCAGTCGACGCTCCAGGCCCAGTCGTAAGTCCCCTGGGCGCACGGCAGCAACTTCATATCGCCCTGCTGGAAGGTGATCAGGCCAGCCGACGCCGACTGGCTGGCCTTATGGCGAGCGTAGTCCAACAAGGGCCAAGAGGTGTCCAATCCCGTGACTCGCCCATGAGGCCGGGTCGCATCAGCTAAGAGGATAGCCTGATCTCCGATGCCACAGCCAATGTCTAGCCCTCGCGAGCCGCGCGGCAAGTGAAGAGCCTCGATCGCTGCCCTCAGCGCCGGCTCGCGCAGGGGATTCGTCCCTTCCAGGATGGCGATCAATTGATCAGTGTCGCTGGTCATGCGATATGCGAACTCAGTGAACACGCATCGGCGAGAGGCATTGCCCAAGCTGCCCAACGGCCTCGAGCTGAGCTGGCCGGCGGAAGCAGGCTTCTCGCCACCTATTCTCGCCTATGCCAGCCAGCCGGCCAGGCGCCCTACCCAAGAGCCCAGCCCGCCGATTAGGCTCGAGCGTATTGTTAGGTGGCTAACCCAATCGACCATTGTAGGAGACACTCACTTCCCGAACATAGCCTGTGGAGGCCAATCAAGCCAGAGCTGCGTGACGAGAACCGCGATATTCATGCCAATGGCGGCGATTGTGTTGAATGCGGGCCATGTTCCTAAGAAGAGCGTGATGCCGAGGAGCGAAACGACCGAGGAAGCCAGAGCGACCTGCCTCCACACAGCGCCGGGAACGACAATGCCCCAAAATGACATGGCGGCTGCGACGAACCCTATCGTGGCCACGACCCAGAAGATGCTTGCCGCTGTCTTTGCTGTCTGAGGCGCAAGTGACGGAATCAACCATGATCGGGCGGGAAGCCAGGCGCCGGTAGTAGTCCCACGGTCGCTCCAGTTGACTGCGATCGCCGCCAGCGCTCCGACGTGACCGAGGCCGTGCAACAAGAGCACTCCTGCAATGATCATCTTGGTGGTCTGTGGTGACACGTCGTTCTCCTCTTCTATGTGATTGACTGCTGCGGCAGTGGCGGATTGGCCGCCGAGCGGTGGGCTACAGCTGCGCGGCGGTTCAGACACGCTGCTCTCGCTCACCGGCGAGCAGGCAGGCCCAGCCAACCTCGCAAGCCGCCATGATAACTGTGTCAGGTGCAAGGCGTCTTAGGTGGCTCAGGTCTTTACACATGCCTATCCACCGGTTGTAGCTCCGCCAGGTGAAGTACCATCACCCCCTAGAAACTACGACTCGCGCTTCCGCTATGCAGCCTTGAGACACAGCCTGCAAAACAGAGGGCCAACCTCCCCTTTGCATTCCCAAGACTGCAGCTGCTGACGGTGGGCCTTTCACAACTCAGGAGTAGGCATTGGGTGTCTCATTGTGACACTTCCCGCACCACCATTGGCGCCGTTCTCCTCGGGCGATTGCCACTTCGATCTCGGCGGCTTTTCGCTGCTCCTGACTGCGCTCCTCTACGCTCGTCGGGCGCGTCCAGTGCATCACCATGTCTGGCTTCCGAGTAAGGCGTCCGATGATCAGGACCTCGGCATCCGCGTCCCGGAGAGTGCGATACTTATCCTCGTCTGTGACAAGAAAGGCGTCTTCTCCAATCACAAAGGCCTCGCCGCAGTGACTGCAGGTTATCTTCATGGTTGGCCTCCTGTGTGGCATCACCGTTACTGCCCGCCCAACGGCCTCGAGCTGAGCTGCCCGGCGGAAGCGGGCTTCTCGCCACTTATTCTCGCGCATGCCAGCCGGCCAGTCGGACGACCCAAGCGCCCAGCCCGCCGGGTCAGGTTCCCTGGCCCCCGGCCTGATGGGCCAGGGCAGGCTGCCGGCCTGGGCAGGCAGCGAGTTGTTAGGCGGCAGGCTTCGTCCCCATAGCCGGACACGCGGAAGTAGGGCTCCGGTTCGCCGTCTGTACTCCTCGTATTCCTTACCGAAGACCTTGATGAGATTGGCTTCTTCTCTTGGGATGATGACCCAGCGGAAGACAACAACCCCGATACACGGAAACGAGAGCAGGAACCAGTTGCTGGCGAGAAGGGCTAGTGAGAGAAGCTCCAGAATCGCAAAGGCGTAGAGAGGGTGCCGAATCCAACGGTAAGGACCATGGGTAACCAGCTGATGAGTGCTCTTGGTGAGGATAGTCTCGGAGATGTTGTCTCCTATGCTCACAAACATCCATCGTATTGCTGGGAGGCAGCCGACTGCCGTGACCGCAGCTGCCGATCGGAGCCAGATGGGCAGATCCCAGGCCGACCAAGCGAGCCATGTGGGTGCGAAGACATAGGCAAAGAACGACACAGCCACGACCAGTGCCATCGCCATTCGAAGTAGCAAAGCGACTGGCCCTTCCGCGCGCCTTGGAATGACATCACCAGATCGCCGGGCGCGCTTGCGGTGGTAGCCGGAGATTACGACGGCAGAGAGAAAGACTATTAGGAAGATTCCGCGGAACGTGGCGTCTACATACATGTCGTCCTACCTTGACTTTGAGTAAGGCGGCACCCTACCGCCGAACGGCTTCTCTGGCCTGCACGCCTGGGAAGGCAGCGAGTTGATCATATGAAAGTGCTGCACCTCCCGCTACACTCGTGGCGGGACGGCACACAAGCGAAGGAGGTGCAGCCATGTCTCATTATAGAGTGGGT
>Ga0315277_10000692_pt1 | contig 52144 bp, 38 predicted proteins | sample YL17G05_15_MG_FD_203695 | JGI IMG/M metagenome (GOLD analysis project Ga0315277, IMG submission 203695) | Sediment microbial communities from Yellowstone Lake, YNP, Wyoming, USA - YL17G05_15 | ecosystem: Environmental > Aquatic > Freshwater > Lake > Sediment | place: USA: Wyoming | collected... | reverse complement strand
CGAGGCATACGCCGTCCTTATAGATCCCACCAAGAGGCGGGACTACGATCTATCGCGGCAAGCGGGTTCGTCATACCAATTCCGTTACAGCCAGGAGGATATCTTCCGCGACCTCTTCACAAACCCTTTCGCAAGCTCTGTTTTCGAAGAGCTGGCGCGTGAGTTTGAGCGCATGGGCATGCGCGTTGACCGCCATTACTTCCAGCAGACTCTCTTCGGCGGACGCACCGTTATCAGCGGCGGCGTTTTTATAATCTCGCCATTCACCCCAATGCTTGCCGCATTTCGGATGGCCCGCGCCATGATGCGTGGGGTGCAGTCAGCCGTGACGGGAACCGGCTCACAGAAGCAAGTCCCATCTGAATCGGAGGGCATTTTGTCGAGCATTGGCCGGCTGGGCCGATGGCTGTTGGGTAGCTCTAGCGCAACAACATGCGAAAAGTCCCTTCCAAGAGATGTAAACCTGACTCTCCGCCTGACGAGAGCTGAGGCCGAGCAAGGTACGCGAAAGAAAATTGCCGTAACCCGCGGCGCCAAGGCCGAAGAAGTGCTGGTCACGGTTCCAGCAGGAGTGCAGACAGGCACCAGGCTCCGCCTTCGCGGCAAAGGAGCCACGGGACCGGGAGGCTCTCGCGGCGACCTCTACCTCTCCGTCGAACTCACCAACTAAATCCATATTTTCCTCTGTACAACAAACAGGTAAAACTCTGCTATTTTGACAGAGTTTTTGTGCGGCCATTATTGCGGCCTTGCCTCATCAACAAGTATTCAGAGCCGCGGCCGGCAGGGAGCGGGGATGCGACACAATACTGTTCATCATCCCCGCTTGCTTCGCGCGCGGCTCTGAACGATCCATAGCGGGACCGCGCAGCCATTGTTGGAAATACATCCAGCTGAGGGCTGATAGCTGAAGGCTGACCGCTCAGCGCGGCCGGATCGGGGGCTAAACCGCCCTATTTGGTTGCGGCTGCCGGCCGCGCTGCGATCTCCCTGGTCTCTGTGGTGGATGCATTCGCTTGAGAGAAAGTGTCCGAAGTAGTAGGGTAGGCGCAGATAGGAGGAGAGCCCTCATGCATCCGAAAAACGTCCTACCCACCGCAATCTTGCTTGTATTAGCCGTGTTCAGTTCCGGCGCCGCCGTTCCGCCAGCCAGTCTGGACAGCTCATCGCAAATCAAATCTCTCTTCGCCGATCCTCCGCGCGAATACAGCTCGGCTCCGCTCTGGGTTTGGAATGACCTCCTGACCGAGGAACAGGTGATCGACACGCTGCGGAGCCTCGCCGCGCAAAAGGTCAAGCAGGCGTTCGTGCATCCGCGTCCCGGCCTGATGACGCCCTACCTCTCGGCGGATTGGTTCCGGCTGTGGAAGGTTGCCCTGAAAGAGGCCGAGCGGCTCGACATGAACCTCTGGATCTACGATGAAAACTCCTATCCCTCGGGATTCGCGGGCGGCTTCGTCCCTGAAGCGATGCCTGAATCGCAGGGCCGCGGCTTGGGTATGCGCGAGGTCAAAGAAGCCCCGAAGTGGCAGGAGGACACGCTCGCGGTGTTCCGCCTTACCGACAAAAGCTATGAGGATGTTACCTCCAAGGTGCGCGACGCGCAGGCGTTGCCGGCAGATCGCTATCTCGAGGTCTCCTTGATGCGCGCCAAGCCGGGACCGTGGTACGGCGGAAAATGGTATGTCGATCTCCTCTACCCTGGAGTGACGCAAAAGTTCCTCTCCATCACGTTGGATGCTTACAAGCGCGAGATCGGAAACCAGTTCGGCAAACGCGTGCCCGGAAGTTTCACCGATGAGCCGGAGCTGCGGCCTGCCGGCGGAATTCCCTGGACGAACGATCTGCCGCAACTGTTTGAAAAACGCTGGGGCTATCGCCTCACCGATCACCTACCGGCACTGCGTGAGCCGGTGGGCGATTGGAAGCGTATCCGCCACAACTACCTCCAGCTTCTTTCGGAGCTGTTCGTCGAGCGCTGGGGCAAACCCTACTACGAATACTGCGCAAAGAACGGCATCGAGTTCACGGGCCATTACTGGGAGCACGACTGGCCGAGTTGTATGGGCGTCCCAGACAACATGGCAATGAGCGCCTGGCAGCAGCGGCCCGGTATCGACATACTTATGAATCAGTACAGCGAAGGCGTTCGCGCCCAGTTCGGCAACGTCCGCTCGGTGAAAGAGCTTGCCAGCGTGGCCAACCAGCTCGGCCGCGCGAGGACCCTGTGCGAGGCTTACGGGGCCGGCGGATGGGATCTGCGCTTCGAAGACATGAAGCGAATCGGCGACTGGCTCTACGTGCTGGGAGTGAACACTCTCGACCAGCACCTCTCCTACGTCTCGCTGCGCGGCGCGCGTAAGCGCGACCACCCGCAGTCATTCTCCTATCATGAACCCTGGTGGGACGCCTACCACGTGTCCGCCGAATACTTCTCCCGGCTCACACTCGCTCTGACGAAGGGACAGGAGATCAATCCCATCCTCGTCATCGAGCCGACCACGACTGCATGGACTTACAACGCAGCAGGCAAGAATCCTCCGGAGCTGGAGAAGCTCGGTGAGACGTTTCAGAAATTGGTCGTGTCACTCGCCAAGGAGCAGGTCGAGTACGACATCGGCGACGAGGACATCCTGGCGCGAAACGGCTCCGTAACTGGCCACTCCTTGCGCGTCGGGCAACGAAGTTACGCTACGGTAGTCCTGCCGCCGTTTACGGAAAACCTCAATGCCAAAACGCTTCAGCTGCTGGAGAGCTTCCTCAAAGGTGGAGGCACAGTGTTTAGCTGCTCTGCGCCTCCGGAAAGGGTGGAAGGGCAGAAGTCCGACCGTGGATCGGCAGTTTCCAGGCTGAGCGGATGGAAGCAGGTGGAAGTCGAAACTTTGCCCGCAATGCTGTTGGCTCAAGGGAAGGATGGGTTCGCTATCCGGCGCAGCCCCAATGACAAGGGAATCTTATTCCACCAACGGCGCGAGCTTACCGACGGCGAAGTGCTCTTCCTGGTAAACACGAGCATTGACTTCCCGTCGGAAGGGGTTATCGAATCCGGAGCGCTCGGAATCGAGCGCTTTGACCTCGAATCAGGAAAAGTCGAAAGCTATGCGTTCAAGACGACTTCCCGCGGTGTGTGGGCAGCCTACCGTCTTCCGCCTTCCGGATCACTTCTGCTCTTTCTCTCCAAGGAGAAGCTCAGCCCCGCTCCCGCTCAGCCCGTGCAAGCTGCGCAGATCCCTGCAACCGGAGCACCGGCAATCCGCCGGACGGCTCCAAACGTTCTTGTTCTCGACTACCTGGATATCACAGCCGGAGGCAAAACCACAAAGGACGTCTACTTCTACCAGGCTTCGCAGTTCGCCTTTAAACAGAACGGCATGGCCCGCAACCCGTGGGACAGTGCAGTTCAGTTTCGCGACGAGTTGATCACGAAAAAGTTCCCGGCGGGGAGCGGCTTCCAGGCAACGTATCACTTTACAGTGGCTGAGCGCGTGCCGCCAAACCTGATTGCAGTTGTGGAGCGTCCGGATCTCTATACGATCGAATGCAACGGAAAGCCCGTCCAGGCTATCCAAGGCGCCTGGTGGCTCGACAAGTCCTTCGGTAAGATCGACATCTTCAAGGTGGCGATTGTTGGCGAGAATACACTGGTGTTGAAGGCCTCCCCCTTCACGATTTTCCACGAGATCGAGTCGGCTTACATTCTAGGCGATTTCGCTTTGCGTTCGACAGAGCATGGCTTCGCTATCGTGCCGGAATCCACGCTTCGCCTCGGCCCCTGGAACTCGCAGGGTTGTCCGTTCTACGCACAAGGGGTTGCCTACACGCAAAGGTTTAGGTTGGACAAGCCCTCAGGTCAGTACCAGGTGTTGCTCCCGAAATGGTACGGCAGCGTTGCCAAGGTAATGGTAAATGGAAAGCCTGCAGGATTCATCGCTTCCCCTCCCTGGCAGTGCGAAGTTACAAAATTGCTTCAGGCCGGGGAGAACACAATCGAGATTGTTGCCGTTGGAACGCTGAAAAACACGTTGGGCCCGCACCACGGCAATCCGGCATTGGGGACCGCGTGGCCGGCGATGTTTCAGAAGGGTCCCTATCCCGGCCCTCCGCCGGGCGACCAGTACTCCACTGTGAGCTATGGGCTGTTCGAACCGTTCCAACTGTTGCAGCTACATTGAAAAGTGCAGCTCAAGGTCCCGTCTGGCAGCCGGGACCTACACATTTGCTAAAGGTGAGCAGCTGAAATGAGAAACCGGGAGACGATGACCTCTCGCGAGCGCGTGCTGGCGGCGCTCAATCATCAAGAGCCGGATCGCATTCCGATAGATCTTGGCGGCTTCCAGACTGGAATCCATCGGAAGGCCTATCAGGCTTTGATTGACTATCTGGGTTTCGACGAGCCTCTCGTGATGCTTGACCCGGTTCAGCAGCTGGCGGTCCCGTCAGAGCACGTGCTCGAGCGCTTCCACGTCGACGTCCGGTACATCTGCGCAAAAGCCCCGGACAGCTTCAGCGGTGGAATCCGGCAAAACTGGCGCGGCGGTCGGCTGTGGCACGACCTCAGGGACGAATTTGGCGTGGTGTGGTCCATGCCCGACGACCAGCAGCTCTACATGGACATTTCCCATCATCCGCTGGCCGGAGCCGTGCTCCGCGATCTGGATGATTACCCCTTTCCGAAGGGAAACGACCCGACTCGGTTCAACGGATTGCGGGAGAGGGCTCTCGAGATCCGGCGCAACACACCCTATGCCCTTTCCAGCGGCATCTGCGGGGTCACCTACGAAATCTGCTGGTACATGCGCGGCTTGGAGCAGTGGTTCATCGACATGAAGGAGAATCCCGAGTTCTGCGCCGCCCTCCTCGACAAGACCAGCCAGTACTGGGTGGACTGGATGACCGGATTTCTAACGGGGGTCGGGGATCTTCTGGATGTAATCATGATTGGCGATGATCTCGCGGGACAGGATGGTCCGTTGTTCTCGCCCGCCTTTTACAGGTCTATCGTGAAGCCGCGCCAGAAGCGCGTCACGGATACGATCCGGCGGATGACGTCAGCCAAGATCTGGTACCACACGTGCGGCAGTTGCACGGAGCACATCCCGGACTTGCTGGACAACGGCGTCAATATCCTCAACCCCGTGCAACTCAGCGCCCGCAACATGGATCCTGCAGTATTGAAAAAGCGGTTCGGGGAAAGACTTGTCTTCTGGGGCGGCGGCATCGACGCCCAGCATATCCTTCCATTTGCTTCTGCCGAGAAGGTTAGGCAAGAAGCAGCAAGGAACATTGAAATCTTCAAGCCGGGTGGCGGCTACGTTTTCTGCAACTGTCACAACATCCAGGCGGGTGTCCCGCCCGAAAACATCGTCGCTCTCTACGACACGGCCTACGCCCACGGCTTCTATCCATAAGTAAGAGCCGTCTCCGTGATCTCTGTGGCTCTGTGGTTAAGGTTGGTGAAGCAGAAGCCGTCGCGATGCACCAGCAGCAGCACGGGATCGTCTTTCTTCGAAGTGCTCACAGCCTGGCTAAACTCTTGGGACTAACCAAGGCGGCAGCAATCTACCGCACTCCAAAACTCGTCAAGGATGGTGAAGCAGGAGTCGCGCGGGATTGCCCTTGATGTCGTAGAACAGGATTTTTCCGCTCGAGGTCAGATCGCCGGGATTGGCGATGATGAACTGAGTGCGATAGCCACCGCCATACACGACCTGGGGCAGGACACGGTCCACTCCACTCGTGAGCTGACCAAGCAGTAGACTGCTGAAGAGAACTCCGCGGGGCGTGGTCCGCATCCGCAATGACAGGAAACCGCAGGGCGAATCCGATGCAACGCGCAGATACCCGCGGCTCCCGGCGGGCAGGCCGGGGAAAAGCTCGCTGACGAATCTTGGCTTATGGCACCCTGCAGGCAAGGATACCTGGGTCGTGCGCACCTGCTCACTTCCATCCCGCAGAAAGAGCTCCATGCGGACCTGCTGGTCGCGATCAGCAGTGTTCACGAGAGCAATGCCCGTATCCAGATCAGTTCCTACCTCCCAATAAGATCCCGATAAGGTGGACGGAGCAAGGAATGGCAGACCGGTTTCGCTGAGAAGACCGCCACCCGGCAGATAGCGGATGACCGCCCCGCCGGCGGGCGGCGCCCGGTCCAGGTCTGGCTTCAGAAGGCAGTAGCCGACATTCGCATCCGGGGCCGATCCTGACGTTGTCCAGCGGACCAAGCCATGAGGCGGAATGCTGTACGGAAGTTCGGAAGCCGCCGTTCCTTGAATAGTCAGAAGCCATGGCGAACCATCCGACCTTCGGAAGGTGACTTTTCCGGTCAGAGGCGAGTCCGAGGAATTCAGCATCAGCCATTCTGTTTGATATCCGCCGCCGTCGGCCACTTGGGGCAGCGCTTCGATCTGCCCAGCCTGCGGAGCCTCATCACTTCGCGCGGGAATGCTGGTCATAATGAACTGGCCCTGATCGTTGTACGTGCCACGCAAAGCCAGAGCACCTATCGGCCGATCGCTTCGGACTTCAAGCGCGCCTCGAAATGGCGCCTGCGCCTGCCCGAACCACTCCGACTCCACTAGAAACTTCGCCACATGCTCTCCCGGCGCCAATGTCAGCGTGCGGGTTGCGGCTTGGCTTCCCCTGTCATCGTAGATCGTCAGGAGGACGGTGGCGGTGGCCGGACCCGGATTGACCAAAGCAAGACCCGTGTGCGATGGCGCGCTGATTTCGGCAACCGTCCAATAGCTTTTTGACGAGCCGAGCGCCGGTACCGTCAGCTCCGATGTGGGCACTTGTCCGTCGGAGAGCGTCAGCACGGCGCCGCCCACGGCATCCGAGAATCCCGGAACGGATCGCAGGTAGGCGTAAAGTACGCGAACGTCTCCCGAATCGTCACCGCTTATCCAGGCCTTGGCAGATCTCGGAACGGCACCCCACGTGCTCACCGTGCCCCGGCCGATCTTGAAGGCAATATCTCCTTGGAACGAAGGGAGCGATACGTTGAGCGCACCTCCGTCGGCTGAGACCTCCGACTGGGAGATCAAGTCACCGTTGCCGTAGCTACTGTAAAGAGAAAGAACATACGAACCTGAGTCCAGGCCGGAGAGTGCAACGGAGGCATTATCCGTATTTCTCGCTTCCACGGTGGCCGGACCAAAGCCACTTCCGTATGCATTGCGGGTGTCCCGCACCCAAACGAAGCCCTGCGACGAGTTTTGGAGGCCGTAGGCGAGGATCTGTCCCCCGGTTCTCAGGCTGGCGTTGCTCAAAGTGGCGCCCGCAAAATCCTCGCCGCCCAAGAAGGAAACGAGCGGCGGAAACAGGTTCGCGTTGAGCGGAAAATCCGGCGCCTGGCGATGGCGGCGCGGATCATCGGCAATGTAGCTGCCCCACCACCAGTTCATTGCGCCACTCTGGCTGAGTGCTGCCGACCACAGGCCGTTTCGCATTGTCGTACCCGCCTCCAGGTGATCGCGGTTGGCGGGCGTGCGTTCTTGCGCGGGAACGTTCGGGTTTGTGAGAAAGCCGTCGGGATCGAAATTGGACTCCGGTTGGGAGTCTGCCTTCACCCCCATCTCGCCAATGATGACAGGCTTGCGGTAGGCCTGTTGCGCCGACGCGACGTATTCGCGGATTTTGGAATCACGCGAACTCGGCGGCTGCCCGTAGTGATGGCTTTGAACAAGGTCGATCGACGCCACGTTCCACATGGGCGTCCAGTTAGAGGAAGCGTAGCCATCATCGGAACTGGTCGTAACAAGATGGCTGAAGGGATCCTGCGCCTTTAGAAAATCCGCCATCTCCTGATGCCAGGCGATGATCGCGGCGCGAGTGGCACTGTCGTTATAGAAGCTCTTGGCCTGGGTTCCCGCCCATTGCACCTCGTTAAACAACTCCCAGGCAAGCAGGTTCGGATAAGCGGACCAGCGCGCCATGAGATAGCGCAGGCGGCGGCGGATGAGGGCGCGCGCCGTGGTGTTCGAAAAAAACTGCTCCGGGTTGGCCTGCGGCACGGGCCCTCCATACGCAGAGTTGTATGGGTTACCGGTGTAGCCGGAACTATCGGTGTTCCAACGCTGGTTCGCAAAAGTGCTGAACTGGCCGTGATCGTTAATGACGAGTTGAATCTGAACGCCATGGGCGAGCGCAATCTCGAAATACTTGTCCACGCGATAGGCCGCCCGCTGCGAATAAGTTCCCACACCTTGGTAGAAACCCGACCAATGGCCGCTCGTCCATTCGAGCGTCGTGCGGCTGAAATCCGTCATCCAGAAGCGTGTCCAGTTTTCGCCGCTTGAGGCAAAGACCGGAAGGAAGCTGCTGTAATAGGCGGTACCGTCGAGGTCCGGATTGCCGTCCTCGAAACTGAGGTTGTGGCCGAGCGGGAAATACGGGGCGCCATTCGCATACTGAAGAAGAAGGGGATTCGCCGGATGGCTGCGAACCGGTCCTGGCGCCTGGCTGGTAGTAACGGCGAAATTGAACGGCCCGGCCTCGTCTACGTTGCCATCCTTGTCCCGCGCTCTCAAGCGCACTGAATGCTGCCCCTCCTCCGAGGGCAGAAAGCGGACACGCCAGTGCGGTGATCCCTTCGGAACGTACTGCTCAGTCTTCTGCGTTCCTGCAACTGTGTAGTCCTGGAACCAGAAGGCCGGGATCGCAACCTCCTTGCTGGAAGGGGTGAGAAAGAGCGCCTGCACATCGATCTGATCCGGGTCGTAAAGGTTGTCATAGGTGCGGCTCAGGTTGAAGTCGATGGTGTAGACGGCGTAGCGCGTGGCAAAAGCCGGTGCGTTTGTGTCAGAGATCGCAAGAGCCGGCGAGACTGCCGCGAGTTTGCGCGGAACGGCCGTTACGGCAACCAACCGCAAGTTCGCTCCGCGAGGAGCGCCGGGACGCACCTGAATCCCGATGCTTTCAACCATGGAGGGGTCGGCCATGGATTCGCTGCCGATCCGCAGGCGTACCATCCGTCCGTCGCCGGGCATTGCGGTGTCGGGATCGCCGCCATCCCGAAAGACAAAACCGGAAGTCTGCGAGAAGGGCTGGACTCGCACTGCCAAGTCGGCCTGCAGCCATAAGTGGATTTCCTCGTAGTGCGAAAGATCATAGTGGCCTTGCGCAACAGCGATTCCGACTGCGGCATCGGAGTTATCCGAGAGATACACAGATAGTCCCTGCGCCGAGCGCCGGATCTCTGTTCGGGGTGAGGCACGGAAGCCGTTCGCATCTTTTTCAAAGCTCACCCGCCACAAAACCACGGATGGGTCGAACTCGAGGAGAGATTCTTCATCCTGAAAACGGCTTTGGGTATACGAGGAGCTGACAAAGAGCAAAGCCAGCAGAAATGCGCTCGATATCTCTTTCATAGCCCTGATTTAAAGAATCTGCCACGAATTACACGAAATAAAACGAATCTGAGCAAGGACTTTTTCGTGTACTTCGTGCAATTCGTGGCAGATTTTAAGATCAGGCGGGGAGGGTTTTGCCTCTGGTTTCTTCTCCGAATGGCAGCAGCAGGAGACCAATCAAAAAGGCGACGGCAGTGAGCGCCACGGGCGTGCCTATCGTGTGGAAGTATGAAACGCCTGCTCCAACAAGAAATGTGATGCCTGCTCCTGCAAAGCGCCCAAGCGAAGTGGAGAAGGCAAACGCGCTGGCGCGGCACTCCGTCCGGTACTGCTCGGGCAGCCACAGCGTGTACATCGCAAAGTTCGCTCCGCCAACACCCAGGAAGAAAAGGCAGCCCAGAAACCAGAAAAGAGCTCCGTCCTGCAAGTAAAAGATATAGCCGAAGCCAAGCGTGATGAAGACGAACATCAAGAGGAAGTAAATCCCGAGTGTGGCGCGCCGTCCCAGTTTCTCGGCCAGCGGCGGCAGGACCAGGCAGCCCAGAATTGTGCCTACCGAAAGAAGCATCGTGGCGTATGAGGCCATTCTGGCTGCCGATGCCTCGGCGTAACCGGCTTTCGCCGCCAGATAAGTAACCGCCGTGGGGACATACACCGAGCCTGCCCAAAGGCCGACGATCGATACGAGCAGGTAGAGCGCGTTGAGCCAGGTGCGGCGGCGATACTCACGCGAGAAAAGAGCCAGAAACGAGTGACTCATCGTCATGGTCTCGCGAGCTTCGGCGCGTCTGGATTCCCAGCGGTGCGATTCCCGGACGCCGTAGCGGATGAAGGCGACCAGAAGCGCCGGGGTTCCGCCTACCGCGAACATCGCCCTCCACCCGAAGTTTGCCCCGACGGTGTAGTTCGCGATCGCGGCCAGGAAGATGCCAAAATAATATCCTGTGTGCATATATCCCGCCGCCATTTTGCGCCGGTCCTCCGGCCATTCTTCGGCAACAAAAGTTCCGCCCATGGACCATTCGCCGCCAATGCCAACTCCCGCGAGCAACCGGAATCCCGCCAGCAACCAGACGTTTGTCGCCACGGCGCCCAGGAAAGTGAAGAGCGAGTAACATAGAATCGTGAGCATCAGCGTGCGCACGCGTCCGAAGCGGTCGGCAAAGGGTCCCCACATGAGCGAGAGTCCCCATCCGACGAGGAACAGCGCAAACAGCAGGCCTCCGTAGAAACCGACGTTCGCCGCCGTCTTTGGGATGCCCGAGCGGGGCAAGAGTTCGCCCAAAGCGGGAACCATCACCAGAGCGTAGATAAAGGAGTCCATCCCGTCCAGGGCCCAGCCGCCCCAGGCGGCCCAGAATCCGCGAAGCTGGTTTTGGGTAAGGGGTGTCCGCCGGCGCACAAGAGTCTCTTCCAAGACAGCCATAGGCTGATAGTAAGGCAAAAGCTCACAGGATCTGTGAAAAAAGTAGGCAGCAGGCAGTATGCAGCAGGCAGTAAAAGCCCAATAAAAAACGGACGTAGCAACGACAGGCTGCCTGCTGCCTGCTGTTGACGTCAATGCGAGAATTGCTTAAAGATCGGTTGCAGTACAGATGACATGGCTGGGCCGATGCGGAATTTGGATGCGGTAATAATTGACTTATCGGAACTCTGAGAGGAAAATAATCGGCGATCCTCGTAACTACATCCCCCAATTGACCCTCATCGATTGAGCGATACGATACGCGGACCCGCTCCCATTAGAAATAGCGGCAATATTTACGTAAAGGAGAATTGGTTTTCATGAACCGTAGATTACTGGTTCTTGCTTCCCTGCTTTTTGTGCTGGTGGCCTCGTGCACACAGGCGCAAGAAGCAAAACAAGCCCCCAAGGATCCGCCTGCGGCCAGCCAGGCCGCTAAGCCAGACAGCCCTGTGGTTGTCCGTTTGCTCGGTGAGTCCATTACTGAGAAAGAGGTCCTCGCCGCAATCGATGATCTGGCACGACGCAACCAGCTGCCACCCCAGCAAATGCAACAAAAGAACACTCTCTTCTTCAAAGATGCGTTGGACAACATGATCGGAATGATCCTGCTCAAGAACGAAAGCAAGGAGAAGAAGATCACAGCCGACACGGCTAAGGTTGAGGAGACATACAAGGACCTGGTCAAGCGTTTCCCGTCGGAGGAAGAGTTCAAGAAGGCTCTGATCGCACAAGGAATGACTGAGGCAGAGCTGCACAAGAACATCGAGCAAAACTTGGTGTATCAGCAGGTCATTGACCAGGCTGTAAAGGACGTTCCCGCGCCCACAGATGTCGAAATCAAGAAGTTCTATGACGATAATCCTCAGTACTTCTCGGCTCCAGAGCAGGTGCACGCGGCCCACATTCTCCTAAAGATAGACAAGAACGCCACTCCCGAGAAAAAAGCCGAGGCCAAGTCAAAGCTCGAAGCCCTGCGCACAGATATCGAAAGCAAGAAGATCTCGTTTGCCGATGCGGCCGCGAAGAATTCCGAAGATCCGGGAAGCGCAAAGAACAGTGGTGACCTGGGATTCTTTCCACGAGGGCAGATGGTAAAGCCGTTCGAGAATGCAGTTTTTACCACCAAGCCGGGCACCCTCACTCCTGTGATAGAAACCCAATTCGGGTATCATCTGATCAACGTGATCGAGCTTAAACCGGCGGGCAAAACTCCTTTGGAACAGGCGAAGAACGACGTTAAAAATTTCCTGGACCGGAAGGCGAAGCAGGATGCCGTCCAGAAGTACATCGCGGATCTTCGGCAGAAGGCCAAGGTCGAAACCGCGATAACCCAGGAGGAATGGAACAAGCGCCACTCCCCGCAAAAGAACTGACACCGCAAAGAGATGGAGGTCACGCAGATTGCTCTTGTCTCCGTGACCTCTGGGCCATAGTGGTGTTTGCTTTTTTATGGAAAACAGTATTACGCACTACACCTGCTATCGTGCCGCCGGTCCTCTTGTAATCGATGGGCGGCTGGATAAGCCCTCTTGGAAACTGGCGCCGCGCTCAACGCCCTTCATCGACATCGTCACAGGAAAGCCCGCCTGGTTCGACACGCGCGTGGCCCTACTCTGGGATGAAGCGAACCTTTACTTTGGATTCACCGCGCAGGAGACCGACGTCTGGGCGACGCTCACGAAGCGCGATTCCAAGATCTACGAGGACAACGACGTTGAAGTCTTTATCGCCGGCAAAGATGCTTACTACGAATTCGAGATCAACGCACTGAACACCATCTACGAGGTCTTCTGGATCTGGAAGGACACCCTGGCGCCAGGAAGTCCTTACTACGGCCGCCCGGAGTTCGATCCCCAGACACAGCGCACCATGACCCTGTCAGGGGTCGGAGGGCATGTCCACGAGAGAGGTGAGCGGTGGGGATTCCTGGACTGGGACTACCCTGGGCTACAGCACGCCGTACACATCGACGGCACCCTCAACAGCCGGAATCACACCGACAAAGGCTGGACAGTGGAACTGGCCTTTCCCTGGGAAGGGCTCGAGCTACTGGCCGACGGACGGCCGCTCCCGCCAAAGGATGGCGATGTCTGGCGCATTGACTGCTCGCGCTTCCAGCAAGTAAGCAAGGATGGAAGACTCATTCCCCCGGGCGACGGTTGGACTTGGAACAAGCACGGCCACTACGATTCTCATATCCCCGAGACTTTTACCTACGTGCACTTCTCGACACGGATGGCGGGAACCTATTAATGCAGGTTGCACGGTGCGCCGTGCCACCCTAATATCTGTATTGCAGCGGCGCGATTATTTCGAGGCTTCCCGCCTCAGCGTCGCCCTTGAAATTCGCAGGGTTTTGATTGGATAGATCGCATGTCCGAAGATATGGACCCGAATCTTGCTGGTCAGTTGGCTGAAGGACCCACGGCAAACGAGGAGCACAGGAAGAAACCGAAATGGGGAAAGACGGTGAAGGTTTCCCTCGGTATTCTTGGTGGATTGGGGCTGCTGATGGGATACGTCAGCGCGGCGGGAATGCAGCAGTCCGAGCACGAAGCTGCAGCTCGCAAAGCAATCGATGATTTCTTTGCCGCACTAAACTCCCGCAACCTCGACGCGGCAAGGAACACGCTTCACTACCCGCACGTTCATATCGCAGGACACGAGGTGAAGGTCTGGCACCACCCGCTCGATTTCCAGATGGACTTCGACGCGCTCAGCATCTCCGAAGGATGGCACCACAGCACACTGGACTCCTGCGTTATGAGGCAGAGCTCCGAGGACAAGTTCCATTTTGAGATACGATACTGCAGGCACAAGGCTGATTCCGGCCGGTACGCCACCTACCAATCCCTGTGGATCGTTAGCCAAAAAGAGGGGCGCTGGGGCATTCAGTGTATGTCGATCCTCTCTGCCTAAGCTAATTGCGGATTGCGGATTGCGGATTAGCAGTTTGATTCCTTTCAATTCGCAATCCCCAATAGCGAAATAGGCAGGGCGCTTGCGATTTATTTGACAGGAACGAAATCCACGCAAACGGGAGATCCCACCTCAAACACTTGTCCAGTCGGGATCAGGCGGCCGGTTTTCCCATCGACGCGGAATATGACGACATTGTTGGAATTCTGATTCGCCGCGAAGAGATAGGATCCCGTCGGATCGATATTAAAGTTCCGAGGCATCTTCCCCTGGGTGGGCACCTGCTCAATGGGTGTGAGCGTGCCGTTCCCTTGATCTACCGAAAAGACCGCAATACTGTCATGGCCGCGATTCGACCCGTAAAGGAACTTCCCCGAGCTTGCCGCCTGAACCTCGGCTGTAGAGTTCGCGCCGGTAAATCCCGCGGGCAATGTCGTGAGGGATTGCAGCTCCTTCAGGGCTCCTCGACTCGCATCGTAGGCGAATGCGGTGATTGTGGACTGTATCTCGTTGATCACATAAGCGAACTTGCCGCTGGGATGGAATGTGAAGTGCCTTGGGCCTGCGCCCGGGCTCACATTGGCAAAGGGTGGGTCATTTGGCGTCAGGGATCCTCTCTCGGAATCGAAGCGATAAATCAGCACTTCGTCGAGTCCCAGATCCGCCACGAAGGCAAATCGATTGTCGGGCGAGAGCGCGACGCAATGAGCATGGGGACCCTGCTGCCGCTTAGGATTCACGCTCGAACCGGAGTGCTGTACAAAAGCGGACGCATCGCCAAGAAGGCCGTCTTCCTTTATCGGAAGAACGGCGACACTGCCGCTGCCATAGTTCGCCACGAGAACGTTCTTGCCTGTCCTGTCCACCAGCAGATGGCAGGGTCCAGCGCCCCGGGAGGATACTTTGTTCAACGGAGTGAGCTTGCCGATTTTGCGATCGATCACAAACGCACTGACATACCCGCTCCTCTGACCCTCGTATTGGGAGACTTCGCTGACGGCATAGACAAAGCGGTGATTTGGATGCACCGCAAGGAACGACGGGTTGCCTACTTCCGCCGCGAGCTCCAGCGAACCGAGTTTGCCGGTACCCGCATCAAATCGGCAGACGTAGATGCCCTTGCTCTTCTCCCCAGTGTAAGGACCGATGTAAACGAAGTACTCGCCTTTGGCAGCTTTGTTCTCAAAGCTGCGGATCCACGGGCAGAAAAGCTGTGTAGTTGCGAATGCGATGAACATACTGCGCCAGAATCGTGATTTTATCATGCGCCCATTAGAACCCATCCGCCTCGAGGACGCAAGTCCCTGTATACAAATCGGAAGTCTCCGTGATCTTTGTGTCTCTGTACAACAAACAGGTAAAACTCTGCTGTTTTGACAGAGTTTTTGTGCGGCCATTATTGCGGCCGTTGCCTCATCAACAAGTATTCAGAGCCGCGGCCGGCAGGGAGCGGGGATGTGACACAATACTGTTCATCATCCCAGCTCGCTTCGCGCGCGGCTCTGAACGATCCATCACGGGACCGCGCAACCATTGTTGGAAATACATCCAGCTGAGGGCTGATAGCTGAAGGCTGACCGCTCAGCGCGGCCCGCTCGGGGGCTAAACCGCCCTATTTGGTTGCGGCTGTCGGCCGCGCTGCGTCTCAGTGGTGATCACTTGCAGGTCAGGGCAACTTCCATGTAAGGAATCAGCTTCACCGGTCCCAATAACCCACTGAGTTCAAGATGCCCCAGCCTGCCGGCGCGGTTTTCAACCGCCCGTTCGTTTTCCATAGTATTGGTGACGACGATCTTCAGCCTGTTGCTGCCCGGCCGAACAAGATTCGATATATCAAAGCTGAAAGGCAACCAGACGCGCACTCCTGCCGGATTGTCATTGACCCAGACTTCGGCAACCACTCCGACCGCACCACAGTCGAGTATGAGCTTTTTGCCCACGTATTCCTGGGGCAGATCGAAGGTCCGCTCGTAGGCGGCGCTGCCGGAATAGTAGGGAAGCCCGTTCGACAACCAGGATCCCAGCTCGATCAGCGCCTGTCCCAATTGGAACTCAGGCGCATCGGCAATCGTCTCGTCCTCACTCACGAACAACGCCAGGACATTATCTTTGCCTTCGGCCGCCTGCGGAAAGCGCACAATTCCGGAATCGGGATCCATCTGCCTCTTCTCTCCGTTATAGAACACCGTGGCTTGCCCCTTGAGGCGAGGCAACTTCACGCCGGACGCGCTGACTGGTACGGGAATCCGATACCACACCTGTCCGGCCCCCGTTGTCTGCCTGCGCGCCTGCGCTGCGTTCTTGTCAAGCTTGTCCGGACTGAAAACAAGGCCGGCGAGGCCGGCGCCGGCGTCGTCGGTCACGCGCAACATAAAGCCGTATTGGCGGGCGCCCCCGCATTTCGACAGCTTGATCAGGATCTCGTTCCAGCCCGAGTGCAGCTCCGCCGTGCGCGTGAATGCGAAGTCCTCGCGCAGCTCGTAATAGAAAGGATGGATGTGCAGGTCGAGCAGGTTCTTGCCGTTTACCCACAGCTTTGCGTTGTTGTCCGCGGCAATTCGGAATTGCACCCTGCGCGTGACGGGGGAGTAAACATAGCTGATGGCATAGGACGTTACCCAGTTTTTCCCGCGCGAAAGTGCGAGCGCCTTGTCCATATCCACGACATAACTTGGTGAAGTCCACCGGGTCCAGCGGAGCGGAGTGGCAGCAGGTTCCGAAGGAAGAGGATATGAAGCTTTCAGATCCACACTCTTCTCGGGCGGATAGGCTTCGGCAAAGCCGCGATGATCCGGGTTGGGAAACGGACCGATCACCCACCAGTCTTTTACGGTGAGTCTCTCGCCGGAAAGCCACGCCCTTGACCATTCCGAACTATCGAACTCCTTTCTGTGCCAGCCGAGGCGCATGCCTTCACCTCTGGGATCGTCCTTCGTCATTGCGTAGGGCGCTGCGAGCGTCCTCTTTTCCGGTTGGAGCATCCAGCGGCCGTTCAACTCGATGGGCGCCATGAGCCGGGGCATTTCCATGTTTCCCGTATATTGGCGGCCGCCGGTTCCCTGCAACTCCGCAAAAAACGATGTTCCGGAGCCTAGCGGGGCAAGCCCACGGAGCCGTGCCTCCGACTTGTCGGCCGACGCGAGAGTGACCTCCTTCAGATTTGTCTTTACCAATCGCAGGGTCTGCCCTCCGTCGCGCAGGGGCTCGAACACGACGTAGTACCCTTCCCAGGGATCGAAATGCAGACGCACTTCCGTACAATCGGACGTGTTGCGATAGAAGAGCGGGGCCTTGGACGCATCGGTTGCATCCCATTGCTCCGGCTTTCCCAAAGCGGAAAAACGGATCGTGTGATCCCGGGCATCGGCGCTGTCGTTTACGATCCAGTAAAAATCCACGCCTTCCTTTTTGCGGTGCAGATAAAACAGGTGGCTGCGGTCACCGTCCAGGACCTTCACGTCTTGCGACAGATTCGCCCCGAGAAGGTTCAGAATCTCGGCGACATCATCCTTTACGAAGAACGCCTTTCCACCTGCCGCATTCGCGTTGCTGCGCGAAGCCGCAGGGGCTGACTCGCCAAAGATGTGACGGACGTCTTCGGATAAAACCGGGTCTCCCCGCCCCTCTTCCATGGAGGCATCTGGAAGGATCTTGATTCCAATCACCATTCCACCTTGATCGTAAAACTCACGGACCTTGCGCAACACATCGCGCCGCATCGTGGTAGCCGGCGGAAGGACCAGCACCTGATAAGCCTCGTTGCCGATGGCAAGGATCCGGCTATTCAGCTTCGCCTCGAGCAGGTAGTGGGAATCGGCTACGTCAAAGTCCCACCGCTCCTGCGCTAGACGGTTCATGATGTCTGTGTAGTAGGCGTTGATCGTGTCGAGGGGATTGTTCCATTTGGAAGGGATGTACGGCGACTTCGCCGAAAACACCGGTTCCGAGTGCGCCCAGGCGCTCTCGGTCGGTTGAAAAACCAGGACATCCGCTACGTGCCGGCCGCCATCATTCATGTAGCTGAGCCGGCGCGTGTAATCAGCGTATTGTTTGAAATACTTCCAGTAGGGCTGGTGGTAGAACCAATCGGGCGGATACTCGATGCGCCGCCGATTGTAGTTGAATGCGTGAGGAATGAAGGAGTTGACTCCCCAGACGGCGATCATGTTCGTGCCGAGACGCATCTTCTGAAAATCCAGGAAGGATTCCGAGCCGTGCAGGCCCTGGTTCTCGCACGTGAAGCGCGTACCGCGAAAATGGGCGACGGAGCCTGTGGCCTTGAAGTCGCGCGGCAGGCGCCCGTGGTCCCAGAGAGAATCCACACCGGGCCACGACCAGCCTCGCATAATGCGCGGCAGATCACCTTCAAAAGCCGCCTCCATCTCCAGGTTCTCTTCCCAGACGTGGCCGCTCACTTTGATCCCGTGCGCTTCGCACCAGTCGGCGACCTGCTTGAAAAATGACTGGTAGTAAAGCTCGCTGATCACATCCAGGTAGTCACAGCGCACTTTCGGGGTTCGCTTCCCGGCCTCGTACATGAGCAGCGGGAGAGACTTTCTCAGGTCATATCCTTTGAGGCGCCGGAAGGTATCAAAAAGTTGAGGAGTCCAGGCGATGCGATAACCGTAATCCCCTTCGTGGTCGACGTAGGTGCTGTCGATCGTGCGGCCGAAGTGTTCGCTAAATCGCTTGTAGTATTGCTCGTAGGTAAGATCCAGGAACTTCCGGATGGCCGCTGCATTCATCAGATCTACCAGACCCCCGTCTCTGCCCTGGCTTTGAGCCAGATAAAAAACCATCACGCGCCAGCGCCCAGCCGGCGCCTCCCAGCGAAGCCCCTGGGGCGTGTTTCCTTCAGATACGTCGCGGATACTTTCCGGATCCAGCGTATTTGTGTCGACCAATTTCATCGCCAGTGCGAACTGGAACTGCTCCACAGGGCTGAATTCGACTCGCGCCGGACCTTCCACGTCCTTCTCCTGGTAGAAAAGGCTGCGCATACGGAATTCGGCGTTCGCAGCCACGACTCGACTCGGAAGACCTTGGATCCAGATGTCGCGCGCCTCGCCGCTGGGCCATTCGTATTCATCCACGAAACCGAGCAGGAACCCCAGTTGCCGGGCTTTCTCGAAGCCGGCACGCACAGCTTCGAAGTAGTCATCGGATAGATAGGGCGTGTCGAGGCCACCGCGGTTATGCACGTAGGCTCCGTATACGCCCTGAGACACCATCTGCTCGATCTGCCACTGGATCTCGCGGGCATCCAGCTTGTCGTTCCAAAACCAGAACGGACGAACGGTGTATTCACGCGGCGGGTCTCGGAATTCGCGATAAAGCTTCGCGCTTCCGGTTTCCACAGACGAAAGGACGGGAGAAAAAAGAAAAGCGGCAAGAATAACGAAAAGGGGAGCGCGCTTCATGGTGCACACCTCCTCTGGATGGCCCGCATTATACCCCGTAACCGATTCCACAGAAACCTAGCGCGGACTGGCGGCCGCAACCGAAGCGGTGGCAAGCAATCAGTCCGGAGAGACTCTTGACTGTACACTCAAGCAGGCAGCAGGCGGTAATCTAACCCAGATGTTGTTTTTTTCCCGGGCTTTTACTGCCTTCTGCCTGCTTCTCGCCAATTGTATTTTCTAAAGGCGGCCAGAATCGTCTCCTGGAAGCGAAGGAATCGCAGCTTGTAGCACAGAGAGCAAAAATCGTACCCCCTCAGAAGCTGTGAAAAAATCGGGGACATTCCGAATTTCCCGACTTGCTCAGCTGAATCGGACGGATCAACCGCCGGTTGATCCTTTCTATTCAGCGGAGGAAAGCTGGAAATTCGGAATGTCCCCGATTTTTTCACAGCTTCTCAGTTACGTGCGGACACTCGGGCACCGACGATATTCCAACAAGTGCATCAATCTTCTTTCGCCCCTCCAGGGCTCTATTCTGGCTCGATCCGTTACCGGGGGTTCGCTACGCTCACCCCCAACTACTCTCTCGCCGCGGCGAGAATCAGGGGCGGCAGAGGGCGGCATCCCCAATCCCCGCACATAACTGAGGGGGTACCAAAAATCACATTTTTTCTCTGTGTCCTCTGCGTCTTTGTGGTTAAGCTACCGTGATGCTCTATGGTACCGCAGTACTGCTGAGTGCTTTCCTTTTATTCCTGGTTCAGCCTCTGCTGGGAAAGTACATCTTGCCATGGTTCGGCGGGAGCCCGTCGGTCTGGACTACCTGCATGCTGTTCTTCCAGGTTCTCCTGCTGGGAGGTTACAGCTATGCACACCTCATCGCTAGTCGACTATCTCCAAGAAAGCAGGCTCTGCTTCACGTTTATATGCTCGTGTCGACGGTCTTTCTGCTGCCGATAGCACCTTCCGAGATCTGGAAACCTGCCGGGGACTCCCTGCCGACTTTGCGCATCCTCGGCCTCTTGACGGCCAGCGTAGGCGGATCCTACTTCATGCTTTCATCGACCGGTCCGCTCTTGCAGTCCTGGTTCAGCCGGGCGCGGCCCGGCGCTTCTCCCTACAGGCTTTATTCACTCTCCAATCTGGGCTCCTTGCTGGCGATCGGCGCTTACCCTCTGCTCATCGAACCTCGACTGGGATTAGGCATCCAGGCACGATGGTGGTCCTGGGGCTACGTCGCCTTCGTTCTTTTATGCAGCGCGTGCGCCTTACCCATTTTCCTTGCGCGGAATCCTCAGGCGAATCCTGCCGATGAATTGGGCGAAGAAGGACTGGCGGAAGCCGCAGGCCCGCCGCCCTCGACTGGGCACCGTATGATCTGGCTGAGCCTTACTGCCATCGCCTCCGTGATGCTGCTTGCCACGACAAACCAGATGTGCCAGGACGTAGCTGTGGTTCCGCTCCTCTGGCTGCTCCCCCTTGGTCTCTATCTTCTATCCTTCATTCTTTGCTTTCACAGCGATAAGACGTACTCACGCCTCTGGTTTGGCCTTGCGCTGGCCGGGGTTCTTGTCCAGGTTTGCGTGGTTCTTTTTCAGGGAGTGCAGGCAGGCCTCTATTGGCAGATCGCCTCTTACAGTGCCACCGTATTCGTCTGTTGCATGGTTTGTCACGGAGAATTGGCGCGGCTCAAGCCCAGCAAATGTTATCTCACCTCATTCTATTTAATGGTTGCCGGAGGTGGGGCCCTGGGCGGGGCATTCGTCACGCTCGTGGCGCCTCGCATCTTTGCAGGCTTCTGGGAGTTTCATCTTGGCCTGGCGGGTACTTCCCTTCTCTTCCTTGTTCTGTTATTCCGCGATCGCGGCGGCCGGCTGTACCACGGCAGGCCATTCTGGGCATGGACTTTTCTTTATACGGCCTTCGTCGCGCTTGTGGTTACGCTTGTCATTCAAGCCGGAGAAACACTCCAGGACAATGTCGTGATGCGCCGTAACTTCTTCGGTGTGCTCCAGGTACTGCAATCGGATTTCGACAATCCCCGAAAGCACCGCCTGATCCTCATGCACGGGCGCATCGAACATGGATACCAATTCTCAGCGGAGGACAAACGCTACTGGCCCACATCCTACTTTGGACCAAGCAGCGGCGTAGGTATAGCCATACGGTTTCATCCAAAGCGCCTGACAACGGAAGGTCCCCGGAATCTGCGGATCGGAATAGTCGGATTAGGAACAGGAACGCTGGCTACTTACGGCGAGGAAGGAGACTACCTGCGGTTCTACGAGATCAATCCCGACGTGATGCGGTTGTCGGACAAGTACTTTACATACCGCAAGAACAGCTCCGCTCAAATTGACGTCGTGCTCGGCGATGCCCGCATCTCGATGGAAAAAGAGAAGGCACACCATGATTCTCAGCAATTTGACGTGCTGGCCGTCGACGCTTTCAGCAGCGATGCCATTCCGGTACACCTGCTCACGAGGGAATGCTACGCGACCTATTGGTATCACCTGAAGAAGGACGGCATCCTGGCGATGCACGTCAGCAGCCGCTATTTTGATCTCAGTCCGGTTGTGCGAGGACTAGCAGATCTCGATCAGGAACAGGGGATGAAAGCCATGCTTGTGTCCGACGACGGGAGTGAAAGCCAGGAGACGGATGCTACGCGCTGGATCCTGGTAACGAACAACCCGCAGTTCCTTGAGACTAAAGAAGTCCAAGAAGCCGTGACTGCGTGGAAAAACGACGATCCGGCGCCCATGCTCTTCACGGATGACTACAGCAACCTGCTGCGCCTCCTCCGCAAATAGCCACGGATTGCACGAACAAAATCTGCCACGAATTCACGAATTACACGGAACAAAAATACACAGATATTTTTCGAGTAATTCGTGAAATCGTGGCAGATTTTGGCGCTTGACACGTATGCATGCAATGTGCATATTAATGCATATGAGAACTACCTTAAACATAGATGATGCGATACTTCACAAGGCCGCTGAACTGACCGGCGAGAAGGAAAAGACTTCCCTGGTTCGCATGGGTCTGGAAGCCCTCATTGAGAGGGAGAGCGCGCGCCGTCTTGCCAGACTCGGCGGCACCGAGCGAGGTTTGGCACCTGTTCGCCGCAGGCGCCCGGGACCGGCAAAATGATCCTAGTTGACACCTCCGTTTGGGTGGATCATCTCCGCAGAGGCAGCCGGTCTCTCGGCCTTCTTCTCGAAGAGGGGCGGGTCTTGACACACCCATTCATCATCGGCGAGCTGGCATGTGGCTCCATGAGGAATCGTCAGGAGGTCTTGAGCCTGCTGGATGCTTTGCCCAGGATCTGCACGGCCGAACACGTCGAGGTCTTGCATCTAATCGAGAAGGAACACTTGTACGGCCGGGGTATCGGCTGGGTTGACGCCCATCTGCTCGCTTCAACCTGTCTCTCGCATTCATTGATTTGGACCTCGGACAATAGGCTTTTCCGCGTGGCAGCAACCATGGGAATCGCCCTCCGCTTTGGGACGCCACGAAACCCGCCTCTTTGATGAAGTGCTCGATGGGCTGCAGAAGAGCGGCCAATTCATCAACATTCTTCGCCTGAAGCGCATGTTGCGCACCGAGAAGTTTTTAGGTGGCCGCGTGCTGGCAGCAATGGCCGGCCTGATGAGCAAAGCAACGGAGGTCTTGAAGTGGAAACAGCTCGCGGTAGTCGTCGAGGCCCCCTTGGCGCCCGAGGGACCTTTTTTTTGCAGAGGATGGCAAGCCGTTGCCGGTGGCAGACGAACCCGACCCGAGCTTCCTTCGATATGGCATCAAGCGCGGGCGCACAAAGAAGGGGTGCCCTATCAGACATTGATCGCGAGCGTGCTGCATAAGTACGCGTCAGGACGATTGCGTGAAACAAGGTCACGTCTAACCACGCGCCCAACCAGACGCGCCGAAAACCGGCGCGCCGGTTAGCGCGAACGTTAGCCCGCATGTCTCCGGAGCGGAATGGGTCCTGATAGAAAATGGGTGCCAGGCTACGATGCCCCCATTTTATATCGGTGCTAAGAAAAATGGGGACATCGTAGCTTCGCACCATTTTTAGCGACTGGACCGTAGGACCGGGTTTTGGATCTATGCCGTCCTAAGGAGTGAAGCCTCGACCGCCGCTGGTACCTCGATGGAAACAAACCACTCTTTGGGATAGAGATAGTCCTCGCCGCTCTCGTCGATAATTCGGAGGTCGTTATCCTTCTCAGCATCCGGATCAGGAAGAACGCGATAAATCTTATGCAGCTCTAGCGAAGCTTCATATCCTTCATTCCTGAGGCAGACGACAAACTCCATATCGGTTTTTTTTGATTCGATCATGGGATTGATTCAATCAAGATATCTTTTTCGTTTGAATTCCTTTTTGCCGATGCCGTGCGCTTCATACCAGTGGAGTTCAGCTCGGCGCACCTGTCCGTTTCTCAGTCGAATCGTTGCCACACCTTTCATCTTGCGCCAGCGTCCGTTCCCATATCGCTTCTCCGACCGGGGAAGATCTCGAATGCCTGCTCCGACTGCTATTAGCAAGCTCAGTTCTCGAGCTTGACCGTGGCCAGTTTCTTGACGATTGCAATGTCTTTGGGCCCACTCACGTCAATCCAGACTCCCGTTCCTTCCGGATACCGTGGCACTTCGTTGATGATCTTGACCACTCGCTGAGGAAGCTTGCTCTGGCGCGCAGCTTCCAATGCCCTGTCGCCAAGAATGAACGCTGCTCGAAAGCAGCCCCGGCACGGAGATAGCCACACAATGGTTCGCTTCTTGCGCTTCAGACACAGCGACCATCCGGCTTTGAGTGAGTAGGATTTCCACTCCAGGATATCGACGCCGTTTTCATCCGCCAAGCCGGCTATGAGTTGGTCCCACAGCGCTTTGGTAGGACCCAGTTCCGCAGCCAATTCATCCTCATTGGGCTTCTCCGGCTTATCAATGAAGGCGTTTGGAAGCATAATGGGCTCTCCTTTCCTTTGCTTTGCCCTCCTTCGTCGCCTCATGGCTGGTCACTGTTTCGGCGCGGCAGACAGCGGGGGCTTGGTCATTGACCAGTGTGCGTGAATAATCCGCCAGCCTTCTTTTTTCCTATAGACCTGGGTCGCGTTCCAACGGCGGGCCACGGCTCCATTTCGGGTCTCCAACTGGTATGTCAGGACAGCTGTATCTCCGCTGACTTGTACCTTTGGGTCGATGATTTCATAACTGTCGAACAGGGGCCTGCCGCGATATCCCTCATAAAGCTCCTTCACCGCCGGAAGGCCGTCGAGCCTCTTGTCCGTGACTGCATGAAAGTAGGTGATCTCGGGGTCCGACATCGCCAGCAGACTGTCGAAGTTTCCTTTGAGCCAGCCATCCATGGCCTGGCGCTCCATCGCGAGGATTACCCGTGCGGTGTCTGCATCTGAATCCGCCGACGCCAACATGCCGCACAGCGCAGCCGCGGCCGTGCAAATGAGAATTGTTTTCTTCACTTGTTCACCTCCACTAAATAGGACAACTCAGGACAGACGTTGTGACAGCGGCGCAGAAAAAAGTCACACTGGCGGTCCAATCGTGAGGCTCTCCAGGGCCTGGCGCAGGATCTCAGCCTGCTTGGACGGCTCATAGAACGGGTGATTTCGGTAGACGCTGGCGCCGACTTTCATATAGGCGTCCATCAGTTCGCCGGCCCGATCATCCGCGACCTCCCGGACACTGCACAGGTAATCTGACGTGAAGAGCAGTTTTTCCGGATCAACGAAGCCGCCCTGAACGAATGCACGCGTTTTCTTCACGCACTTGCAGGGATTGTCGGGATTCACAAGGCTGCAGTTTCCGCGCAGGTATTCGTACAAATCGCGCCGGGCGCGTGAAAGAATCTGGCGGAAGTTGATCGGTGTAACGCCGGCGATCTCTGCGCCGACCTCATCGCTGACCCCGAAGATCTCGCCAAGGATGAAGACCAACCGCTGCCGGCCGTCGAAGCATAGCAGCGTTCCCACCACGCAACTGATCTTAGTTTCCTCGACCAGGATCTCGACTGGAACCGGAACGGTCCGCGGGTCTGGCATATCGAGGTCAGGAGTCTGCTGGAGCCCGCGGACGGCGTCCGCGAATGAGCAAACGGCCTCGCACATCCTCCAATTTCCCTTCTTCAGATTCAGAATGTGGTTCACCACGATACGATACAGCCAGGTGCGGAACTTGCTGTCGCCGCGGAACTCAGGCAATGCCTTGAAAGCCTTCAGCAGAATCTCCTGAGTCGCATCTTCGGCGTCGGAATAGCGGGAAAGCATGCGAAGGGCGATGTTGAAAATCCACGAATGGTGGCGGGCAAAGAGGCTCTCGACCGATTCCTGATCGCCGGACCGGGCCCTGGTGACCAGCTCCTCGTCAGGTGAGTCGGCCTGCTCCGAAAATGGATTGTGCATGATGGGCACAAATTTACGCCAACAGAGCGCTCCAAGCAACCTCGTCGTTGAGCGCTCGCCATTCCCTGAGGATGCCTCGTTTTTGGATGGCTATAACCCTTGAGGAGGATCATCAGAGCCGCGAGCGAAGCGAGCGGACTCACATAACATGATCTAATGCCTTTTCAATTACGGATTAGAAAAATCTTAATGGGAGAGAAGCCTGGCCCTCATGCTGTATGACCCCGCTCCCTGCGGCCGCGGCTCTGAATGGCTGCTTATGGGGTAGGATGCCGGCGGGTTAAGATCCATCCCGATATTCTCCGGCGGTTTTCATGCTGCAAGAGGCACTCCCATGGAGATCAGAAAACAACAGAAACTCTCTTTTTTCTGCAGCATCACGAAAAAAATGTTTTTTATTTCGTGCAATTCGTGTAATTCGTGGCAGATTTTGTTCTGCGTCTCTGTGCCTTTGTGGTGAGGGTTGGTTCGTGAAAGCCATTCTTCTTTTTCATCTGCGGGTGGGTGTTCGGCTTGCTCTTCAGTCCTTCACGCCGCTTTTTTCGGCGATTGTCGCCCTGATCACCCTGAATATGTATCCCGCAGCAATGGTTGCGATGATTGCCCGAGATTTATTCGGCAGCCCGCCCTCGACGAATATGCTCGTGCTTGTGGCGGCTCTTGCGCTCGCCCTTCCCGCGTGGGCGGCGCCCCGGATGGCACACGGCCTCAACGGCTGGATCCGCCATCTCCCCGTCAGTAGCAGCGTCAACCGGCGGGGTCTGGCGCTTGCACTGATCGTCGTACAGAGCCCGCTCGTGACTGCATTCGGAATTCTCGGATTCGTTGCACGCGTTCAGGGAATCGCGGTTTTGCGACCGATTCTCTTCCGGCTTGCGCTCCTTTTGATCGGAGCGGCTTTTGCAGCTGTACCTGCAAAAAACCGCGCGGCGTCGGGCGTACTTTCAATCGCCGGTGCCTTGTTGGCACTGTTTGGCAGACCATGGATGACGATGCCGGCGCTCATCCTAATCCTAGCAGCGGATGCCTGCTCCGGACCGATACGAGAGATCCGCGCACGTGAACCCTGGCGGGCCGCGGCCTCGCTATTCGGATTCCGCATAGCCTGGCGGGCGGTAGGTTGGCGAATATTCGCCCCCTACGTTATCGCCGTGCTCCCTTTGGGTGTCACGGCGCTTTTCATTGACAACAACGATCTCACGGGCGAGCTGCTGGCCGGAACCGTGCGATTTGGCGGCTCGATGGCGATCGTCCTGTTTCTCTCTGCGCTGTCCGAGAAGCTTTCAGTACGCCGTCCGGTGTGGCCTTGGGCGAGATCCCTGCCGTGGCCCTCATTACGCAGGGTTCTGGAGGACGCGTTTTTTCTCGCCGTCCACACCGTACCCCTGGTTGTCTTGATCTCACTGATCCATGCCCGTTCTGCGATCGCGGTTCTACTGCTGCTCCCGCTGCTCGCGTCGAGGGCCACAGCACACATGCGCCGCATACCCGGGCGACGAACCGGCAACGGCGCCTTTGTCCTCGAAGGCTTTTTCGCGTCTGCGATGATCGCACTGCTTCCCTGGACCCTCCTGCTGGCGCTTGCTGCCGCGCCGGTGGCCCTGCTGTCAGCTCGGAACCAAGATTCCCGGCAGAAGGTGACACGCTGGCTGGAGATGCACCATGATGCCGGCGGCGATTCCCTTTCATGGAGCGCGTGATGATCAGCTTTCGCGACGTTCACTACGCATACCGTCCTGGCGAACCGGTGCTTCGCGGCGTGAATCTCGAAATCACCGCGGGGCTTACTCTCCTGCTGGGACCGAACGGCTGCGGGAAAAGCACTTTGCTGAAACTCGCAGCGGGTGTCGAGCGTCCGGATAAGGGCAGTACCAGAATCGAAGGACATGATTTATGGCGTGAGGAAATCGCCGCCCGGCGCCATCTCGCCTACGTCCCCGAGCAGCCGGACTTGACCCCTTACGCCACTATCAAGGATATTGTGCGCCTCGTGTGCAGGGTTCGTGGAGAGCCGTTCCAACGAGGACTTGAAGCTCTCGAAAGCGCCGGACTCAGCAGTCTGTCGAATCGTTCGATTCGGGAACTCTCCATGGGCCAGAGACGCCGGGCCGTGTTGGCGGCGGCATGGGTGGGTTCGCCCCGTGTAGTTTTACTAGACGAACCGCTTGAAGCTATGGATCGCACGATGCGGGAGCAGATGCTCGCCTGGATCGAGCGACTCTTGAGCAACGGTGCCTCCATCGTCATCGCGACACATGAGATCGAGCCATTCACATCCAAGGCTGTCCGCGCGGTTACCGTAAGGGAAGGATTGTGCAAGACCTACGACCCACTGCCTCATGGTGATGCAAAACGGGTCGAGCTGTTTGAAGCGCTCTCGCGAGGCCAGTTGGAATGACGAATAAAAACAACCTTGGAGGTATTCGTCATTCGACATTCGTCATTTCTAGCCCTGGTGTTATGCCTTTCCTCCTTTTTATGGAAGAAACGCGGATCGAAAAATGTTGCGGATAGGGATACTGGGGGCGGCACGCATCGCTCCCAGGGCCGTCATTGAACCGGCGCGCATCGTGCCTGGAGTCGAAATTGCCGCTGTGGCAGCGCGAGATCCTGCTCGTGCTCGCGATTTTGCCGGCAAATACGGCGTGCCGCAAGTTCATGAGACCTATGAAGCTTTAATCGAGGACGGCGGCATTGATGCAATCTATAACCCCCTCCCGAACGCACTGCACGCGGAGTGGACTATCCGGGCTCTGAAAGCCGGCAAGCATGTGCTGTGCGAGAAACCCCTGGCCGCCAACGCTGAAGAAGCGGCCCGCATGGCTGCTGTGGCAAAGGGATCCGGATTGGTCTTGGTCGAGGCGTTCCACTACCGCTATCACCCTCTTGCGGCTAGAATGAAGGCAATCGTCGACAGTGGAAAGTTGGGGCCCATTCGGCATATTGAGTCCCGCTTTTGCGTCATGAACTTTGCAAAGCGAGACATTCGCTACCGGCATGATCTCGCGGGTGGCGCGACAATGGATTTGGGATGCTACCCGATCAACCTGGTGCGCTTTCTTGCAGGAGCTGAGCCGGTGGTAACGAGCGCGACGGCACGATTGTCCTCCCCCCAGGTGGACCGCTTCATGCAGGCCGATTTCCAGTTCCCCGACGGACGCACAGGCCGTATGGTGTGTGCTCTTCTATCCAATCGATTATGGGCCGCGAGCGCCCGCGTTCTCGGTGATTTCGGCGAGTTGAGGGTGCTGAACCCGTTCATGCCGCACCTTTTTTATCATCGATTGAAGCTACGCAGTGCGGCTGGGACGAGGATGGAACGTGTGCCTGCCGAGACCACCTATACCCACCAGCTGCGCGCATTCGCAAGGGCGGTTCGGGGCGAGGGAACAATGCCCACCAACGCCGAAGATGCCGTTGCTAACATGCGCGTGATTGATGCAATCTATGAGCGCGCCGGCCTTATACCTCGAGGCAGGATCTTCTCCGACTGAACCATAGTCCCTTCCCGTCATGATCTCCTCAATCCAGACGTGCAGTGATGATCCAATCCGTTTTCACCCGCGTCTTCATTGTCTCAAACGTCGTCTATTAGGCTCCCGTGGTGGCCTTGTTCTCACGGAACCTTTTCAGGCGCTTATACGTATGAGTTTCACAGGGAAGTAGCGGGAGCTTTCGTTACAGGCCGGGTGTTTTAAGCATCCGGGAGAGGCGGGGAAACCATGGAACATCTCTGGCAGGATTTGCGTCTCGGCGTTCGAATACTGGCTAAGCATCCTACCCTGTCGATTATCTCAGTTCTGACCTTCGGGCTTGGCATCGGGCTCACGACGACAGTTTTCAGCATTGTCAATGGCGTCATGTTCAAAGGACTCCCCATCCCGGATGCCGATCGGGTGGTGGCTGTCACCAATACGAATCCCTCGCGCAACATCAGGAAAATGCGCGTAAGCATCCAGGACTACATGGTATTTCAGGAACGCCAGACCGTGTTCGAGAGCTTGGGAGCCTGTTCGACCGAAGCGATCAACCTGGCCTGGGAAGGAGAGCGGCCCGAACGTTTAAGTGCCGGGCTCTTCAGCTCCAGCGCCTTCGACACATTGCGGGTCAGGCCGGTGCTCGGCAGGACGTTTCGCGCAGACGAGAATCGGCCCGGCGCCGAGCCTGTCATCATACTTGGCTACGATGTATGGCGAGACCGCTTCGGAAGCTCGACTAACATCCTCGGTAAGACGGCGCGGGCTAACGGCGTTACTCGTACCATCATCGGGGTAATGCCCAAGGGCTTTGCATTTCCGGCCTACGAAAAGCTGTGGATCCCCCTCACAATCGATCCGCTGGCAACCAAGCGCGGAGCAGGACCCAGTTATCCGCTCATTGCCCGCCTCAAGAACGGCGTATCAATAAAAGAGGCCGTGACACAGGTAACGGCTATTGCAGCTCAGTTGGAGAAAGAATATCCGGAAAGCAATCGTGGAATCGGTGCCACTGTCAGGCCCTACGCGGAGAATTTCCTCGGTTCTCAAATCTACCCCATGCTCTTTACCATGTTTGGCGCCGGCATCGGTGTGTTGTTGATCGCCTGCGTGAATGTCGCCAATCTGCTGCTTGCCAGGACTTCTCTTCGAACCCGGGAAGTCGCTGTTCGGATAGCCTTGGGAGCCAGCCGCAGCCGTGTTCTTTCGCAGCTTCTGACCGAGACCCTTGTCTTGGCTTTCATCGGCGGGATCGTAGGATTCTGTCTCAGCGCCGGTTTCATGAAGTGGTTCGTAACCGCAATCGCCGTCGATCCGCCACCGTTCTGGATCACGTTCGAGCTGGACCACCGCGTAATGCTGTTCATCCTCTGCATTACTGTCTCTGCCAGCCTGTTCGCGGGCCTGTTTCCGGCCCTTCAGGCAACCCGATCCAATGTCAGCGAGACATTGAAGGATGAGACCCGGGGATCGACTGGATTGCGTCTGGGCAGGTTCAGCACTGGATTGGTTGTCGCAGAAGTGGCGGTTTCCTGCGGATTGTTGTTCGCCGCCGGACTGATGATCAAGAGCATCGTTCAGCTGAAGTCGATCAAGATGCCGTTCACGACGGAGCGAATACTCACCGCCAGAATCAATTTGCCCAGGCTACAATATCCCAATGATGCCGCCTGCATTAAATTTTACGAGGATCTCCTGCCAAGGCTACAGACTATCCCAGGCGTGGAAGCGGCAACACTGTCGGACGGCCTTCCGGCCGCGGGCAACGGCACCGCTGTGGTCGAGATCGAGGGACAGTCGTATACGCGAGACAGCGACTATCCGGTCGTCCGCGAAGGTGATGTGACTCCCGGATACTTCCAGACTTTCCAGACGAAGGTGTTGCAGGGAAGAGAGTTTACGACCGCGGATCGTCTAGAAAGTCTGCGGGTCGCTATCGCAAATGAGTCTTTTATCCGGGCCTTTTTCCCGAAAGGGGACGCTCTCGGGAGGCGCATAAAAAAGGCGCGACACGATGCCGCCGCGCCGTGGCTCACCATCATAGGGGTAGTGCCGGATATGCTCATGGAAGGCATCGGCAACAATGACCAGAGCCCGGCTGGGTATTACATTCCCATATCGCGAAGTGATGTGACTAACTTCGTCAGCATCGGTCTTCGCACTGCCGGCGATCCAATGGCCGTGACTCCTCAAGTCCGCTCAGCGGTCGCGTCGCTGAACGCGGACCTGGCAATCTACGACGTTCTTTCGATGAAAGACGTGATTCTTCGGCAAACCTGGGCCTATACAGTCTTCGGCACGCTCTATCTGGCCTTCGGCATCTCCGCCTTGTTTCTCGCCGCGGCCGGTCTCTATGGCGTGATGTCGTTTGCCGTGACGCAAAGAACCAGGGAAATAGGGATTCGAGCTGCTCTGGGAGCCCAGGGCGGCCAGCTGGTGTTTCTTGTCATGAAAAAATGCATGCTGCAGCTGGCAGTCGGCCTCGCACTCGGTTTTGGCCTTGCAATGCTTGCCGCCGGACCGCTGCAGCCCGGTTTATACCACGTTGGTGCGCGTGATCCGATGGTTTCCGCGACGGTGATCCTGGCACTCGCCGCTGCGGGATTGTTCGCCAGCTTCATTCCCGCCCGTCGCGCAACAAAAATCGATCCGGTCGTGGCGCTGGCCGCCGAGTGAACAGCGGCCGTAAGAACCTTGGGACGCATAAGGCCGTTCATTCCCCAAACCACTGATATGTGCATCGGACCACGCGTTTTCAAATTCGGGGGTTGAGTATCCTGTTCCCCGAACTCATGCTGAAGCGCGCACACTCTGCCGATCATTCGTGGCGAAGGTCCTCGGACGGGGCGATTCCAGCAGCATGTAAGGCTGGGACAACGCAAGCCAGCAACGCGACAACGGCCAACATTGCTGGAGCTGCGAGGAACGTTACAGGATCCAGCGGTTTAACTCCATACAGGAGGGAAGCCAGGAAACGCGTTAGCGTTGCTGCTGCAATCCCGGGCGCGCCTCCGTTATGGCCAAACTGCCGCCAGCCGTTCGCCTGCATCACCATAAACCCACATCCGCCCCGCACCGCACCCGTTTTTGTTGTGCTCAGCAGTTCGAGTGACTTCGTGTTAATCAGCTTTCCGTCGCGCAGGGCGAGGTGAAACTTGAGCAGGTCCTCGACAGTTGAGTAGCCTCCGCCGGCAGGACCGCCTCGACTGGGTGGCATGTCGCCACTCTGGCGGCGCGGTCCGCCGCCAAGCTTCTCATCATCCCCTGTCGTATAACCCATCGCCAGGTTATCAACCTGCCGGCTCATTTCGTGGGGCTGAGGTTTTATTTTCCGGGGTTGCTGAAGGCGGTGAGGCCGGCTGCACGCGAACATTTGCGATGCCGTGCGGCGGATTCGATCCTACCTCTATAAAGAAACTGAGCCAGCGTCCCTCCTTTTTCGATTGCACAAGCGCCTCGATTTCAGTATCCGTCGAGCGTGTGATGCTGTGCAGTATAAGTCCACCGCTCTGCTGATAAAAACCCATGTCCTGATCCGCGTTTCCCGGATCGCCGCCGTGTTCGCTATGAAAGCGGCGTAAGGTTTCCGCATTGCCGGTGTTGAAAGCCTTGATGAATTCACCGAGAGTTTTCCCGACCGGGGTGTTCGGAAGCATGACGCCCGGTTCGGAGGCCGCTGTCGACTGTGCTTGACCTGCAGCCGTTCTCTGCCCGGCGCTTGTCGACTTCATTTCCTCCAGTTCATGCTGCGCTGTGGCAATAATGCTCTTCAACTGATCCGCCAGGATTGGATCATGGATCCCTGCCTGCACACTCTGCAAAGCTGCCAGATGCGCGGTCTTGAGCGCCTGCGCAGCCGGCACCTCGACGTCCGGCTGAACGCCCGTGCCTTCCCAGTTGGTTTTGGTGATCGGGTTGATCGCGCGGGCAAACGGCACGCCGATCACGAACTGATCGTTGAGGCGATGAATATTCGTCGGATGCGCGCCGCCGCCGGTGACTTCGCCAATGACCGTGGCACGCTTGAGGTTTTTCAGGTTGTAGGTGAACTCCTCAGCGCCGGAAAAGGTGCGCCTGCTCGTCAGCAGATAAACCGGTTTGGTTCCGCCGAACTTTTTGCCCGGCACGGTTTCCTGCGTCCAGAATTCTTGGGTGCGATTGTCGGGGCGGGAGTAGATGTCGTTCAGGTGAGTGCGCTTGTCGAACAGGTAGCTCGACAGGAGAGCAATCATCGCCGGTGTGCCGCCGCCGTTCTGCCGCAGGTCGACGATCATCGCATCTGTTTGAGCGAGAAACGTCATTGCCGCCGCCGCAGTTTCACCGGCCAGTCCGGGGTCTTCAAAGCCTCGCAGGTCGAGATAGCCAATGTTGCCGCTCAGCCGTTCGACTTTCTCAAAACCGAAGTTGCGCTTGCCGGCCATCTCGCGGTAACGCTCGCGGGCGCCAGAATCCGGTCGGCCACCGGCCATTTGCCCGTCTGCGCCCGCAAGGAAAACGCGCAGATGTTTGTCATGGCTTACTTCCTGTAGCTGTGTAGTAAGCAAGGAGGCCAAGGCGGAGGCGTTGGTGACGTTGTCGTAATCCTTCCGCCACATCCGCTCGCGCAGCATGGCTTCCATTTTTCGGGCGGTTTCAGGAAAGACGTAGCTTTCGTTGAGCGCCTTGATTGCACCTCCGATCACCTGTTGACGTGTCGCAGCATCAATCGTTTTGTCAGGCGCTTGAGCGGGACGGCCCTCTAAATAGGCGGGCGCTGAACGGGCGGGAATGAGCAACAAAAACAGAAATATCTTTCGCATTAGTGATCTCCTCCCCGCATGCTGTACGGAGAGGATATCAAATCGTTCCATTATTGCCATTTATGCATCGGATAAGGGCTTCTTGGGGAGCGCTGCACTCGCGGGGCAGCATTGAGGCCGAGGAGTGTGAATCCTGCCTCATTAGCTTCATTGAGCCGGCGCGCATCGTACATAAGGATGAGAATGCCAGGGTTGCCTCTAGGGATCCTGCTCATGCTCGATATAAGCACGAAGCGCCGATTTTGCTTCTCTATCTTGCTGTTCTCTTTGCTGTATGTCTATGGACACTTGGATTTCAAGCCACTCTCCCAGAGATCGCGTAAAGCCCTCCAGGTCAGGAAACAGCGAAGCCGCGCTAATGTTCATTCTTTTCAGTTCTCTCAAAAACGGAATCTGCTGCCGCGGTCCCACGATCAATTTTCTAACGGGAGGTTTGTCAGATTTGTCATCGCACTTGATCATCCTCATAAGGGCGCTATCGAGAGGGTAAACAAGGTTAAGGTTGCATAAAAAGACACCCTGCTGGGCAGCCATTCGTTCGTTCTCTCGTTTGGGAGTGGCGGGAACGACGATCATGTTCTTTGGATCCTCGGAGCTCTCCTCGCCAGCCAATTGTTTTCTCAGTATGTCGTTTGAATAGTTGGAGACTCTCGCCGACCAGTCGGCATCCGAGAGAGGAGTGTCGAATTTCTTCGCCAATTCTCTGCGGATCCAATCGCGGTCAATCGCCCACACAGCCGCTGAGCGCTTTCCGGGGTCCCCCTCCCGAACAGCGAAGTAGAGAGCAACATAGGGCGAACGAGTCCAGTCTAGCAGTCGGGTTGGTCCCCCATAGTGCTGCATAAGCGCGAGCCAATCCATGAGCTCAGCTTCGCCTGGAGGATGACTCATATAATGGTGTGCTCGAAGCTGAAACCCACTCAGTAGCTTTCTTTCGTAATCGGCAGCGTGCCGCTCATAGAGATATGACGTCTTGTTTTTTATCTCCCATGACGTGTGCCGATCGAGCGTTGTTTCAAGATCCCATGCCGCTTTTGCCTGACCGCGAAAGACCCACGAGTCTTGAAGTTGATCGACCCATTGATGAAATCCTCTCCAGGTCGTGACTCGATCATTAACAACGAGCTCATTGAAATACGTTCGATTATTTGGGTAGGGGTCCTTCTCGTACCTCTCTCTCGTCGTTCGCATCCGTTCCGGCCAGTCATTCGTCACTCGCATCGCTTACCCCTCGTGCGGGCATTATACGGTGAGTCAATGTATCCGTTACACTCTTGATTCCGTCTTGTGCACCTAACGTTTCCAGACGTAACCTCTGTCGGGTTGGAGGCTGGAAGTCGCTCACGAGACCAGCGCAGGAGCTAGGGTGACTCATGCAACCAACTTTGATACCATGGAGCGGCAACTATTAGCGCGCGATCTGCCTATAGTGGGAAGAATCCGGAGGACTGGGACATGGAGGACATAGCGGAAGAGTACGCAAGGCGAATCCGTGCGCGACTCGGAACCAAAGTCAAAGAGATCAGGCTCTTCGGATCGCGTGCCCGCGGAGACGCGCGGGAGTATTCCGATTACGATGTGCTCATCGTGTTGGACGAGCGCGATCCAAAGCTGCGTGCCGAGATTCTGGACATTTCCGCCCACATGATGGATCAATACGGTGTACTGGTAGCCACCGTTCTCCGCAGTGCCGAAGAGTGGCGTCAGTCCCAAGGATATCCTTTCGCACGCAATATCGCTCGTGAAAGCGTTGCGCTATGAACGCAAAACTCACTGGAATGATGCAAAAGGTGCGCGCAAAGGTTCGCGCCGCCAACGTTCTGTTGGAATCCGGCTCCTGGAGCGATGCCGGTTCGCGAGCCTACTATGCGGCGTTTCATGCGATCAGCGCGGCGCTTCTCTCAATTGGCGAGTCATATTCCTCACATGCTCAGGTCATCGGCATGTTTAACAAGAGATTCGTTCACACTGGCCAGTTACCAAGGGAATTCACTGCCATTTTGACTCGCCTCTTCGAGGATCGCCAAAGCGGCGACTATGATGTAACCATCGAGCTTTCAGAGGCTGAAGCGCGCGAGGATGTCGCAGATGCCGCAAGGATCGTCGAGGCGGTCGCAGTGTTTCTTGAAACAGGCCCATAAAAGGCTCCGGGGCGGTTCAATCGGGCATCCGAAGACTCGCTCGAAGCGGGCTGATCAGCGTGCAGTATGAGAGCATCCAACCCGTGTGTCTTTGAGGTGTGCGCTCGAGCCTGCCGACTTTCAGGTATGGCGTCGAGGGGGGCGCGTGTCACTGCCGCTACCGCATGTCTGAAAATTTTGCCCGTCTGCCTTTTCAAGGGTGGCAATTTCAACTCTCCTTTGGCTGGCTCCTCAAAGAGCGTGATTTGCCCGGGTATTCACGACCGCAGTTGACGGCGTCGAATTGCCGGGCTGCCTCCGGAAAGCGTTCATCGAGCTAGACCTCGACCTGCAGATGGACGTGCTGGATAGTATCAGTGTATTGCCCAGCACCCGACGTCTTCAGCCATCGAGTCATTTGCTGGTGCGATCGGATGGCGGCAATGGCCCAAGGGGAAACCGAAGAAAATCTGCAGCGGTTCTCATTTGCCGATCGTTCGTCAACAGAGGGAAAGCATCGGCGGCCTCGCAGGAGGCCAGATGAATCGCGTCCGGCGAACGAAGTGCAATCTTCGGGTAACAGCGTGAGATGATCCGGTTGGCCCGCTTCAGAATGTACTGGTCTACCGGCACCAGGCCGAGCATTCCTTCATTGAAATAGCGCTCCAGTCTTCGCCAGGCCGCCTACCGCGCTTTGGCATCGATCACCCCTTCCCGCTGTTTCCGAAAAAGAGCCGACCATGACTCCGTAACAGCCAGCTGAGAGCTCCAGACATCCGTCTGCCTGTCGATTTGCTCGGCGTAGAAAAAGCTGTCGGGCTCCCGGACAACCAGCTTGACGAGGATCGCACTGTCCAGATACATGAGTCAGTCCCGACCGTCACGTTCGGCCCGGATCAATGCCTCGGCTGGAGTTTGGGAGGCGGCCACTTTCATGTCGCGGAGCCATTTCCGGTCTATCTCAAACGGCCGCGATCCTTCCACGACCCGGCTGAGCCGAGCGCGTGGTTCGCCGTGCAGCGTGATAGTGATTTGCTCTCCCTGTGCCGCCCGCCTCACCAGCTCGGAAAAGCGGTTCTTGGCTTCTCGAACCGGAAAATGCAGATTGCGCGCGTTTCTAGCCTTGGCCATGAGCAGATTGTAGCCACATGTGGACACATAGTCAATCAAGGCAATAGCCTGGTGAAATCGCAAAATCGCTTTTGAAGGCTGAGGTCAGAAGGGCGCCCGGGGGAGGAGCCGATCTCGATCGTAGGGGGGAGACTCGTGGGCCGGCAAAGTGTCATCCAGCCAATCGTTGGCCCACCGCCGCCGTTCTTCCTCATCGGCATAGTATTTCAGATAGAGCCGTATGTCTTCTTCGCTGCCGCTGCCAATAATGTCGATGTTCTGGGCGAAGTCGGGATTCACAGGCATCAGGACGGTTGGGTCGCGCAAAATTTCCGTCCACAGCAGGCAATATAACTCCCGGTCGCTGAGATGGTTGGTATTATGAAGATAAGCCCCGAGCAAAGCCATGCCCCGAATTACCTCCCATAACTTGGAGCCCAATCGCTCATCGTCCAGCTGATCTGGTGGTGGCAATTGCAGCCCTCCCTTGGCCAGCTCCTCAAAGAGCGTGACTTGCTCGGCTTCCTCGAATGCCAAAACCGATTCCAAAAACTTCTCGTGAATCTCATCAGGACAAGTCGCTGAGAAACCCATGTCCGCCTTGCCGCCGGCCAGGCGATCGAGCCTCTTCTCCATCTCCTGGATATGTTTCTGCCGCTTTTCCAACTCGTCATCTTGATAGTCTGTGGAAACCATCGTAGCTCCTCAAAATCTGGATATGATTTCGGCCCGCAAACACTGCCGCCGTTTTAGCCGGCGCCGGCTGCTGCAACAATCCCACTATATCTAACGGGAATACCCCAGAGTGAGCGAAGATTTCTCCGGCTAATCTCATCCTCGGCCGCCCGCATGGCTGGAATGCGTCCAGGTTGGCGTTTTGAGCATGGAAGACCTCTCTGTGGATTCAGTGTCTCTGTGGTTATAACATCGCACCCGGACATCAGTTTCGAAGTATACTGCGTTCCCGATGACTGATGAACCCAGCGTGCCCGACATGGAGAGCTTGATATGAAAAACAATCGTCGCCACTTTATCAAAACCGTCGCGGCTGCCGGAATTGCGGCAAGTTCGCTGACCGGATCAGAAGCCGCCGTCCAAAAAGAACATCTACCGCCGGTAATTGGAGGCTCTGCCAGCCGTCTGCCTGTGCTTAGCCGGAAAAGCGGCTTGAAAATCAAAAGCATTGAAACTTTTACGCAGGGCACCAACCTCAGCATCGTGCGTATTCGCACGGATGATGGCTCTGAGGGCTACGGCCAGATCGCGCCTTTCGACGCCGACATCTCAGCCACGGTGCTCCACCGCAAAATTGCACGTGCAGGACTTGGGCAGGATCCAGCCGATATCGATGCGATCGTGGATCGGTGTGTCGAGGAAAATTACAAGTTCCCCTGGTCTTTCGTCTGCCGCGCCCTCGCGGGTTTCGACACGGCCGTCTGGGATCTTCTGGGCAAGCACGAAGGAAAAAGCGTGTGTGAACTACTGGGCGGCAAGCTCCGTCCAATGGCGGTATATGGCTCGAGCATGAGCCGGACGATAAAACCCGAGGAGGAAGCCAGGCGTCTTGCGCAGTTCAGGGACAGCCAGGGATTCCGGGCATTCAAGGTGAGAGTCGGCAAGGTATGCGGACACGATCAAGACCAATGGCCTGGACGCACCGAAGCGCTGATCCCCGCGGTCCGCAAGGCCGTGGGTGACCAGGTTGCCCTAAAGGCCGACGGCAACAGCTGCTACACGCCGCCCAAGGCAATTCTCGTCGGCAGGATGCTGGAAGACCACGGCTTCAGCCATTTCGAGGAACCTTGCCCCTATTGGGAGTTGGAATGGACTGCCCAGGTCGCGGACGCGCTGAAAATTCCCGTGGCGGGCGGCGAGCAAGACAACGATCTCGCCCAGTGGCAGCGGATGATTCGGATGCGTGCTGTGGACATCGTCCAACCCGACATCTGCTACATAGGAGGAATCACAAGGGCGCTGCGCGTCGCGGCCATGGCGGAAAAGACCAAATTGAAGTGCGTTCCCCATTCGGCGAACCTGTCCCTGGTCACCGTTTTTACGCTGCACCTGATGGGCGCTCTCCCGAATGCAGGCCCCCACATTGAGTTCACTATCGAGAACGACCCGTGGACCAAGGATCTGTACCAACCTGCGCTCGAAGTGCGCGATGGCAAGGTCCCGATTCCCGCTGGTCCGGGATGGGGCGTCACACTCAATCCTGATTGGTTGGCGAAAGCCAAACGCGAGGTCAGCCAGCAAACCTAACCCTGATTATTAACAAACCGGTCATTTCGTATGGGCTTCCAGGATGAGTCTGACCAGTTGGCCGAACTGGACATCCGTGACTCGACGGTCGGGGATATCGGTGTTCACGCGGTGCACTATAACCATCTGCTCGTCGGGAATGACGAGTATGTAATGACCTCCGGCGCCGCGCGCCGAGAAGGTTCCGTCTTTAAGTGCGACATTGGGAAGGTGTCTGCCGTTCACTGCGACCCACCAGAGGTATCCGTACCCACCCGCCAATCCAGCGTCCGAGTAAGACCTCGTGCTTTCCTCCACCCACTCGCGGGGCACTATTTGTTTGCCGCGCCACACACCTTTACGCAGAAAAAGCAATCCAAAGCGCGCCATGTCGCGCGCCGTAAGGCGGAAGGGGTACGCGGGATAGACCGAATCCGGCCCGGCAAAATACTCCCCATCTTCCAGCCTGAAATCCTGCATACCGGTGGGCTCGGCAATGCGACTGAGGAATTCCCTGAAGAGGCTGTTTTTAACCCGCCGTTCAAAAATCGTGCCTAGTACATTGAAGTCCCAGTTGTTGTAATACCAGAACGTTCCGAGCGCATGGCTGCCTCGAGGCGGACGTGCGGCCTTCATGGCGGCAGTCTCATAAAGCGCGGGATGGTATATCCCTGAGCGGGCCTTCAACAGATCCACGACAGTAGCCTGCTTTTCGATTGGAGTCAGCGATGGCTCGTTGTCGTCAATCCCGAGCGCTTGCATCGTGCTGGAAAGATTGACGTGGCCTTCCTTGACGTGAATTCCATACAACGCACTCAAGACGCTTTTACGGATTGAGTGCACGTTGAACTTCCTCGCGGTCTCTCCCCACTCGTCGAGAACTTTTCCGTCCACTACGATCATCACCGCGGCAGTTTGGATTGTGGCGGAGTAGTCCCTGGCTTCCTTCAAGCGCGCGAGCGACCATCCAAGCTTTTCTGGAGAGCGAACCCGTTCCCACGTCTTTCCCGGATAGGCGGGTCGCTTTTCAGCTACCGACGTCAGGGTGGCAAAAACAAAAACCAGGCAAAATGCGGCAATGGTTCGGAACGCGCCTCGGCGAAAGACCATGAGAGCCTCCGACAAATGGGTTGCGGAAAAAAAGAACATACTGCTTTTCCGTGCTCATATCACCAAGAGAAAATGGCGTCTGACCCCGAAAAGTGGGAATTTGTTCTTTTCAACTACAAAATAATCGGACACAGATTTGCACAGATTTTCACAGATCTCCGCTTGTGGTCAGTTTTTCTTCTACGCTCTCCGCGGAGAGAATGATCCATTCCAGATGGGAAAAGCTCGGTTGGGAAGATCGGGATTAAATGCTGAATACCAAACTCCGCGATCGCCTTTACAAAGCTGCGTCGTTTGGACATAGATGGTAATATGATGTTTAGCAGTTAAGGTCCCGCAAGCGGAACCGGAAACACCTTTAATTGAAACTGTCCAAAGCAAAAAACGGAAGGGAGTGGAAATATGTCGAAGGATCGGAGCACTGGAAAAATAATGAAGGCGGGCGTCATCCTTGCCGCGGTAATCGTGGTACTGCGCATTATCCTTGAGCAGGCGGGCGCCCCTGGAAGGGTCAACGTCATCTTTGGAGTCGCCTGGCTGTATTTCCTCCTGCCGATTTGCTTCGCACTTCGGATCGCCTCAGCCAGAGAAGCGGTCCCGTTCAAAGGACTCTTCAAGGACGTGCTTATCTTCGGCGTCTATACGCGCCTGATGGTGATGGCCACCTACATGATCGCCTATTTCCTCAGGTGGAACGCTCCAAGGTTCACGCCGAAGGAGGGGGGCAATGTCGACCCGAGCATAGGTTTCCTTAATGGGTTTCTGTTGATTCCAGTGCGCAACGCCGTCATCTGGGTAGTTATGGTCCTGGTAGTCGGCATGATCATTGGGGGAATCACGCTGGCCGTGGCCAGGAAGTCTTCTCCTAAAGCGGCGACTTAGGGCGATTTGTTTGTGAGTCTTCGTCTTCTTTGTGTCATCGTGTTGTCCTTAAAAACAACACGATGACGCAAAGATCGCAATGCAATCCGTGAGCCGCTTACTCAGGTTTCCCATGGCACCCAGATTCGTCACTTTAGCTGTGTTAACTCTCTTGGTTCAGGCTTCCCCTGCCGGAGAGTTATTCCGCGATGATTTTTCCCGGATACCGCCGCGCGTGCTCTCCGAGCCTGTCAAGCAGCTGACCAACGCGATCCAGGAGTATCACTACCTGGCCCACAGGGGCGTGCCTGTGAATCCCTGGGCAAACGCGATCGTCCATGACGACGTCTGGGCGGGGGGAGACGAGGACGGGAAACCCTATCTCGAGCAGCACACCGTCAACGAATCCGCCCGATGGATGAACCCTCTCATGGTCGCAGGCGACCCAGAGTGGAGGGACTACGCGCTCGAGGTCAAGGTCCGGCCCCTGTCGCTCGGCGAAATGGCCGGTATCGCCTTCCGCTATCACACCAACCGGCACTACTACCTGTTCGCGCTGACGGAAGGCAAGAAGGCTATTCTGCGGCTCCGCCTGCCCATAGAGAACGAATACCGCGTCGCGCAATGGAGAGAGCTTGGTTCGGCCGAGTTTGCCTATGACACGCGGCGCTACTACACCTTGAAGGTGGAGAACGTCGGGCCGGCTATCCGCGCTTATGTCGGCGGCAAGCTGATGCTCGAAGCCAGAGATGGCGAGATCCTGAAGGGGAAGATCGGTCTGACTTCCAACATCCCCGCGCGGTATCAGGATGTGCGCGTCAATGCTCCCGCCGAGACCGAGCGCCTCATCCGTGATCGAATCGCCGCCCGTGAAGCGGAGCTCGCGCGCCTGCGCGCCGATAATCCGCAGCCGAAGCTCTGGAAGAAGTTCAACACACCCGGCTTCGGCGCGGGGCGCAACGTTCGCATCGGCGACCTCGACGGCGATGGCCTGGCCGACATGCTCATCGCACAAAACGTGCGCAAGGCGTCGAAAAACTCGTTCGACCACATCAGTTGCCTGACAGCAGTCAACCTGGACGGAAAAGTGCTCTGGCAGATCGGCCGGCCGGATCCGTACAACGATGTCCTCGCCAACGACACGCCCTTTCAGATTCACGACGTCAATGGCGACGGGAAGAACGAGGTCGTGCTCGTCAAGGATTTCAAGATCCAGATACTGGAAGGCAGCACGGGCAAGCTGCTGCAATGGGCGTGGATGCCCGAAGCACCCGTGGACAACAAGGAAAGACCGTACGAAATGGAGGTCGGCGACTCGATCCTGTTCCTCAACCTCTCCGGAGACCGGAGGCATCACGATATCCTCATCAAGGATCGCTATCGCACTTTCTGGCTGTTCGACAACAAGCTGAAGCTCCTCCGGAGCGGGCAGGGTCAGACGGGCCACTACCCGTTTCCCTTCGACGTAGATGGCGATGGCCGTGAGGAGTTCATCATCGGTTGTGCCCTCTGGAGCCCGGACGGGCGGATGCTCTGGAGCAGAGACAAGGAGCTGAAGGACCACGCCGACGGTGTAGCACTCGGCAATTTCAGCGGCAATCCGAAAGGCGAGATTCGTGCCTACGTCTGCGGGAGCGATGAAGGCTACCTGATGCTGGACCTCAAAGGCAACATCTTGAAGCACGTGCGCATTGGGCATGCGCAGAGCCCCAGTATCGCCAAGTATCGTCCGGATCTGCCGGGCCTGCAGTTGATGACGATTAATTTCTGGCGAAATCCCGGCATCGTTACGCTTTTCGACTTCGAGGGGAACATCCTGGCACAGGAAGAACCCATCCACAGCGGGAGCCCGCTTCTGCCGGTGAATTGGAGAGGCGACGGCCAGGAGTTTGCCTTGCTGTCGGGCAACGTCCGCGAAGGCGGCATGATCGACGGGCAGCTGCGGCGCGTGGTCATGTTCCCCGATGACGGCCATCCCGATCTCGCTTGCTACGTGGCTGATCTTGCCGGCGATGCCCGAGACGAGATCATCTTATGGGACAGTGAGCGTGTCTGGATCTACACGCAGGATCGGCCTTTCACTGAAAGGCGGATCTATAAGCCGATACGCAATCCCGACTATAACGAATCCAACTACCGCACCACGGTTTCGCTGCCGGCGTGGGGAAAAAACTAGCACCACGGAGACACGGAGATCGCGGAGTGAAAAACTTATGAACCGCTTCATTTTCGCTGTTGTTTTGATTCCTGCCATGGCACAAGCAAGCAACTATTCTGCAGAACGAGCAAACATAGACGGGATCGACGTGATCCACCTCAAGGATGCTGCACACAAAATTGAAGTGTCCATCGTCCCATCCCTCGGCAACAACGCTTACGAGATAAAGGTAAACGGCAAGCAGATCTTGTGGTCGCCCTATCGGAGTCTCAAGGAGTTACAGGACAAACCCGTTCAGATAGGCAATCCGCTCCTGGCGCCCTGGGCGAACCGGATCGATGGGGATGCCTACTGGGCCAACGGCAAAAAGTATCTGCTTAATCCGGAGCTCAAAAACTTCCGCTACGACAACAACCACAAACCTATCCACGGACTGGCCGTCTATGCAAAGGAATGGAAGGTGACCAGCATCAGAGCCGACAGTCGCTCCGCCAGTGTGACATCGCGGCTCGAATTCTGGCGGCGTCCGGATTGGATGGCGCAGTTTCCCTTCGCGCACAATATCGAAATGACGTATCGCTTGAAGGACGGCGCCCTTGAAGTGGAAACAGCTGTCGAGAATTTGTCAACCGAACCGATGCCCCTCTCGCTCGGTTATCACACTTACTACCGGATTGACGACTCTCCCCGCGACGATTGGAAACTGCACGTTCCTGCACGGAACCACGTGGAGGTATCCGAGACGCTTATACCAACAGGAGAAACCAAGCCTGCAATCCTGTCCGATCCCCAGCTTCTGCGCGGTTTCCGCCTCGACGATGGATTCAGCAATCTGATTCGAGACTCCGCGGGGCGGGCGGAGTTCTGGGTGCAGGGCCAGAATCAGAAGATCAGGGTGATTTTCGGGCCTAAGTATTACGTTGCAATCGTTTTCGCGCCCCCGGGACGTGACTTCGTCTGCTTCGAACCGATGGTCGGGATCACCAATGCCTTCAATCTGGCGCAAGCCGGAATCTACAAGGAATTACAGAGTATAGCGCCAGGCGGATCGTGGAAGGAGAGCTTCTGGATAGTGCCGGAAGGCTATTTCAAAACCGAAAAATGAAGGCTGATTCTTTGTGTCCTCTACGCCTTCATGTTGTTTTTTTAAGGACAACACGAAGACACGAAGGACACGAAGAATCACAGAGAAAGCCATTCATTGCGGAATGAAGCTCTTGAGCCTGGCCAGCAGGATCTCGATATTGATTGTGTCTATACCTGGATGCCCTTTCGTACTCGCTTTTGGCATAGTCCCATTCTATGCCGCAAGAAAACCGGAGGAACCCGATGAGACTCGCAACAGCTTTACTCACTTTGATGCTGCCGCTTTTTGCACAGACGCTGCCCGACGCCAAAGATTTGCTCAAGCAGAGTGGCGAGGCGTTCAACAAGCTTCGCAGCTACCAATATGAATCGGAGATGGCCATAGAAATGACTGTGGCAGGAAAGCCTGTCAAGATGACGGTGACCAACTCTACTGCCGCAGTCAATCCCGACCGAAAGAGGGTCGAGTCCAAATCCCAGATGGGCGGCGGTGCCACACTCATGTCGGATGGCGAGTACACCTGGACCTACATCCCCGTGCTGAATCAATACACGAAGAAAGCTGCGTTGCAGAGGCCGGAGGACATGCTCGCGAGCCTGGGCATCACGGACCCGATGCAGTTGTACAAAAAGGTGAAGATTGCTGGTGAGGAAACTCTGGAAATTGTCGGTAAGAAGTACGACTGCTGGGTGGTAGAAACGAGGATCGACAAGTTTTCCATGCCGCAAATGCAGGGCATGTCGTTGACGGACAGCGTGGTCAAGCTTTGGATCGCAAAGGACTTGAAGGTGAATCTCCAGATGAACATGTCCGGCAAGATGCAAGGCGGGCCGGTGTCAAAGCCCGTGGAAATGCGGATGAAGATGACCACGCTCTCCCTGAAGCTCGATCCGGATCTTCCCGATTCGCTCTTTCACTTCACTCCCCCAGAGGGAGCGAAGGAGGTGGCGGATTTCGCTATGCCCGGCGTCAGCAAGCCTGATTTGGCCGGAAAGCCTGCGCCTGCATTCCGCCTCCAGTCGCTCGATGGCAAGACTCAGGATCTTGCGGAGCTGAAGGGGAAGGTTATCCTTCTTGACTTCTGGACTACCTGGTGCGGCCCTTGCCGCAAGGAAATGCCTGAGCTGGACAAGCTGCATCAGGAGTATCGCGACAGTGGTCTCGTCCTGATCGGCCTCGACGTCGCCGAAGATCGCGAAATCGTGGAGCAGTATGTCAAGAAATCCGGCGTTTCCTACGCGATCGCCTTAACCACCGGCACAGATTTGGTCTCTGCGTATAAGATCAGCGCATTCCCTACTCACGTGCTTATAGGTCGCGACGGTACCATCGTGGATTATCAGGTCGGCAGCGGCGGACCCGAGGCTCTTCGGAGCCTCCTGGAGAAGGCTGGGCTGAAAACGGGCGAGGTGAAAGAGCGATGAGCACGCGGCGAGATTTTGTAAAAACACTCGGGATGGGGGCGGCCGCTGCCGCCCTGCCGCGTTGGGCATCGACCGCGGCAAGCGCGAAGCCGCTCAACTTCATCTTCGTTCTGGTCGACGACATGGGATGGGCCGATGCCGCCTGCTACGGCAGCCGGTTTCACGAAACGCCTAACATCAACCGGCTTGCGGCCGAGGGAATGCGCTTTACCAACGCCTACGCGGCCGCTCCCGTCTGCTCGCCCACGCGAGCAAGTATTATGACGGGCAAGTATCCCGCACGCCTGCACCTCACCGATTGGATACCTGGTGAAAACCGGTCCGTCAAGCTCAAGGCAGTCCCATTCGAACAACAGCTGCCGCTATCGGAGCAAACCGTTGCTGAGGCGCTCAAGGCAGCAGGCCATGCGACCTGCCACGTCGGCAAGTGGCATCTCGGCGACGCACCCTACTACCCGGACAAACAGGGCTTCGACATCAACATTGCCGGCAACAACTGGGGACATCCTCACAAGGGTTACTTCAGCCCATACCAAATGCAGAACCTTGAAGACGGGCCTCCGGGCGAATACCTGACCGATCGCCTGACCGACGAGGCTCTCAGATTCCTTGAAAGGAACAAGGACAAACCCTTTTTCCTCAACCTCTGGCACTACGCAGTGCACGAGCCGATCCAGGCGAAAAAGGAGCTCGTCAAGAAGTACGAAGGCAAGCTCGCGGCGCTGCCCGCGGCGGAAGGTCCGGAATTTTCGCAGGAGCACGACAAGAAAAACCGGGAACGCCAAAGTCGCCCCGACTACGCAGCCATGGTCGAGAGCGTAGACACCGGCCTCGGAAGGGTGCTGGAAAAGCTGAGGGAACTGAGGATCGACGATCGCACAGCCATCATCTTTTTCTCCGATAACGGCGGACTGTCCACGGCAGGGAGCCTTCCAACCTCAAACCGGCCGCTGCGGGCCGGCAAAGGCTGGCTCTACGAGGGAGGTATCCGTGAACCGTTGATCATCCGGTGGCCCGGCGTGACCAAGCCAGGAAGCACCTGCGCCGCTCCGGTCATCAGTACTGATTTCTACCCGACGATGCTCGAGATGGCCGGACTGTCGCTGAGCCCGACACAGCACATGGACGCTGTGAGCCTGCTTCCGCTGATCAAGGGCAAAGCTGTCGAACTGCCCCGCAAAGCGATCTTCTGGCATTACCCGCACTATCACGGTTCGGGACACCGCCCGTCGGGAGCTGTACGCGGTGGAGACTTCAAGCTGATCGAGTTTTTTGAAGACATGCACGTTGAGTTGTACAACCTGAAGGACGACCTGTCCGAGCGAAGCGATCTCGCGGCGAAGATGCCGGAAAAGGCCACAGAACTGCGCACGATGCTGCACGAGTGGCGCCGGAGCGTGAGCGCAACGATGCCGGAGCCCGCGTAGGTCCCCGCCGCCGGACAGAACCTATTGATGTTCCTTTTAATGACAACCGAAGGCGTAGGGGCACGGCGCGCCGTGCCCCTACGCTGTTGTCGCGAAGAGTTATTATGAGCCAGGTTATGCAGGATCTTCGCTACGGCCTGCGAATGTTGCTGAAGAACCCTGCGTTCACAGCCGTCGCGGTGGTAATTCTCGCTCTGGGCAGCGGCGCCAACACGGCGATCTTCAGCGTCCTCAACGCAGTGGTGCTGCGCCCGCTACCTTACTCCAACCCGGAGCGCCTCTACGAGATCGGCGGCATGACCTCCCGCGGGTCGCAGTGGTTTTCGGCGCCTGATCTGGACACCTGGCGCGAGCGAACCGAGGTGTTCGAGAAGATGGCGGCTGCGCGCTCCTCCAATATGATACTCAGCGGCGTCGATGAGCCCGAACAATTGTTCGGCCTGGAGGTAGGCCGCGAATGCCTCCCCATGCTTGGAGTTTCCCCGCTCCTGGGTCGATGGTTCTCGGATCAGGATTTCGGCCCGGCTGCACAGCGACTCGTGATAATCGGGCACCGTCTCTGGTACCGGCGCTTCCGGGGTGACCCCAACATCCTGGGGAAGCTGATAACGCTGAACGGCAATGGTTATTCTCTAATCGGAATCATGCCACCGATATTCGAGTTTAGCCACAGCCGGTGCGAATTCTGGATTCCCCCTTCCCTCGAGTCGTTGGAAGCTGGCCAAAAACGCGACCGGCCTGCCTTTATGGTGTATGCACGCACAAAGCCCGGAATCTCACCGCAACAGGCGCAGGCCGAAACCGAAACTGTTTCCCGTCTGCTCACGCAGCAATTTCCCGAATCGCACAAGGGGTGGCGAGCGACAGTACGCCCGCTGCAGGAAAAAACGGTGGCCGAAGCCCGGCCCACGCTCCTTTTGTTGTTCGGTGTCGTCGGCTTCGTCCTGCTAATAGCCTGTCTTAACGTCGCCAACCTGCTGCTGGCGCGCGGCACGGACCGGGCGAAGGAAATCGCCATCCGGACCGCGCTGGGAGCGGGACGGTTCCGCATCGTCCGGCAACTGCTCACGGAAAACCTCACCCTTGCCATCCTGGGAGGAGCGCTAGGTCTGCTTCTTGCCGGCTGGGCAAACAAAGCACTGGTCGCCCTTTTCTCGCAAAAGACCACATTGCCACGACTGGAGCAAACCAGTATCGATGGCAGGGTACTCGCCTTTACACTCCTCCTCGCCTTTGCCAGCAGTATCTTGTTTGGCCTGATTCCCGCCTTGCAGGCGTCAAAGCTCGATTTGAACGAGACGCTTAAAGAAACCGGCAGGAGCGGAATGGGAGGGATCCGTTCGCGCCGTCTACGGAGCCTGCTGGTCGTCGCGGAGACAGCTCTTTCCCTGGTGCTTTTGGCAGGAGCGGGACTGATGCTCCAAAGCTTCTATCACTTGCTGCAGGTCAATCCCGGCTTCAAGACCGACCACGTGTTGACGGCACGCCTCCCCATGCCGGCCTTCCGGGTTCCTGACAAGAAACGGCAACCTGCCTATTACACCGAGCTGCTTCAACAAATTCAAACGCTGCCGGGCGTGCACTCAGCGGGGCTGGTTACGGTTCTTCCGCTGGGCGGAGGCGAGGCAACATTCGCTATCCAGGTGATACACGATGACGGCACGGAAGAGAATCACTCCTATCCGTTTCGTGCCGTCAGCCCCGACTATTTCCGCGCGATGGGGATTCCGCTCGTCATGGGCCGTGCATTCACAGAATCTGATACTGCGGATGCTCCACCCGTGGCGATCGTGAGTGAAGTGTTGGCTCGGCAGTTGTGGCCGCGAGAGAACCCGATTGGCAAACAGCTGAGACTGAAGACATGGGTTCCGGTGGTGGGAGTGGTTGGTAATATAAAGCACACGGGCCTGAGCGCGGCTACGCAAGGTGAGCTTTACTTGCCCTACCTTCAGTTCCTCGGCACGCCGAACACCGTCTTGGTTATGCGCACGCATTCCGATCCAATGGATATGGCTGGGGCTATTCGAAAACGGATCCGGGAGGCGCAGCCCGATCAGCCCCTCTCGGACGTCAGAACCATGGAGCAGGTGCTGGCCGATTCGATTGCACAGCCTCGCCTTTACACCTGGCTTCTGGGCATTTTCGCAGGCCTCGCTCTGATCCTGGCGTCTGCCGGAGTGTATGGAGTAATGTCCTACTCGGTAAGTCAGCGCCAGCATGAGATCGGCATTCGCATGGCTCTGGGCGCGCAAAATCGCGACATACTAAGAGAGTTCGTAGGACAGGGAGCGCGTTATGTCCTGATTGGCCTCTTGGTTGGACTGGCGGGCGCACTGGCTGCGACGCGGCTATTATCTAGCATGCTTTTCGAGGTGAAACGGACAGATCCGGTCACCTACGCTCTGGTCTCTCTGCTTCTCCTGGTCTGGGCCCTCGGCGCGATCTACATACCGGCGCGTCGGGCCACGAGAGTGGACCCCCTCACCGCCCTCCGCTATGAGTGATCTTCTTCGTGCTTCTTTGTGTCCTTTGTGTCTCTGTGGTGTCCTTTTAAAGACACCACAGAGACACTGAGATCTTGAATTGTTCAATTTCCCGGACTCATCTCTCCACCTCTGAATGGTCGCGACTCCGAAGCAGCGCATTGAAGGAGCGGCTGCGTCTTGGATTAGTCCTCGATCTCCGAGGGGCGGAGTTTCTCCGCTCCCGGCAGAAGTCCGATCAAGTCGGCGGGGCGGTGAATCAGCACCGGAAAGTGCTGAGGACAGATCCAGAAGGTGGAGCCGCGATAGTCGAGAGAAAACAAGGGCACCTCATCTGTGGTTTTCCTGCACGCGATGCATTCTTTTTTCTGAGATTCATCTGGCATAGTTGCATTCTCCCCTGCCGCAATAAATCCCGCCTCCCGCTCCGCTGTCAAGTCCATTGCGAGGATTTCCGGAGCTGCATCAGTCTCTGCTACTGATTTCATGCAACGGAGACTCCTCCGCGAACGTTTGATACAGTAGCGGATCAAATAGGGGGATTCCATGATGATAGCGCACAGGAGTGCAGGGGTTACGATTTTGGTGGTTTGGATTCTTGTGGCGTCGGCCTTCGCGGTTCAAGGAAGGAAAGAGGAAGCAAAGCCTGAGTTGCCGGCGACACCGGTGGGGCAGCGCGTGCAGGCGTTTCTGGCCGCTCTCAACAGCGGTGAGGCTTCTCAGCTCGAACGCTTCTTCGCCGCAAGCATAGGCACCGAAGCCGCAAAGCAACGTCCCCCGGCCGGCCGTGCCGCGCGGTGGATGGAGATTCATCGCGAGCTTGGGACGGTCACGCGCCGGAAGGTGGAGTCTCCATCGCCCAACTCGATGGTTGTATTTGTCCAGGGGGAACGGGGTCAATTGGCCCGGATCGGTTTCCAGTTCACCCCGGCACCGGAACACTTTATGAGCGGAATGACTATTGCTGAGGCGGATCCTGAGGACCTGGCCGCTCCGCCACCCGCAATGAGCCAGTCCGAGGCCCTGACGGAGGTCGAGAAGACGGTCAGCGCAGCGGCGGCTGCCGACGAGTTCTCCGGGGTTGTGCTCGTGGCGCATGAGGGCAAGCCGCTGCTTCTGAAGGCCTGGGGGCTCGCCAGCAAGGAATTCGAAGTGCCCAACCGTGTCGACACCAAATTCAACCTGGGATCCATCAATAAGATCTTCACGCGGCTGGCTATTACCCGGCTCATCGAGAAGGGCATGCTCTCGCTCGACGATAAACTAGGGAAATATCTCTCCGACTATCCGAATGCCGACGCCAGGGCCAAAGTCACCATCCGCCAATTGCTCGAAATGCAGTCCGGAATTGGTGATTTCTTCGGAAAGAAGTTTGATGCGACACCAAAGGATGCCTTCCGGCACAACTCGAACTTTCTACCGATGTTCGCCGATCAGCCTCTCGCTTTCGAGCCCGGCACACAGCGACAGTACTCCAACGGCTCTTATGTTGTGCTCGGGGAAATAGTCTCTCGCGTCTCTGGAATAGATTATTACAGCTATGTCCGCAAAAACATTTATGAGCCTGCCGGGATGACAAACACCGACTCCTACGAGGCAGACATACCCGTGCCGAATCTGGCTGCGGGATACACACGGATCTGGGAAGGGATGGCACGGGAGACGGGTCCCCGACGCAACAATATTTACAGCCGTCCGGCCCGGGGCAGCGCCGCCGGTGGAGGATACTCTACGGCGGAGGATCTTCTCCGCCTTGCCAATGCGCTCGCATCGGACAAGCTGCTGTCGCCCGCTTACACGGAATGGATCATGACCGGCGTCGAGCCCTCAAGCACGCGCAAACTGCCGCCCGGGCCGCGCACGCGGGGGGGACTGGGATTCGCAGGCGGCGCGCCTGGAATCAACGCGCTGCTGGAAATGGACCGCGAAACCGGCTACACGGTAATCGTCCTGGGCAACTACGATCCGCCTGCCGCCGTGAATGTCGGGAAAAAGGTCCGCCGCCTCCTGGCCGCAATCAAAAAGTGACTATCGCCGGATTGGCCCGCACGAGAATGGCAGCGTAAGAAGCTGCCTCTTCGAGAGGAGCGACGGTGCTCGTGCTCGATGTCTTGCACTCAGTTCCAGCATCTTCAAGTCCTACCATGATTTTGCTCAATGCGCTGATTGTCTGAGCGTGCCTATCTCCGTCGACCATTCCCCAAGAGAATGTTACCTCGGGAAGAGCTGCTCGATAGCACTATCTGCAGTTGGGTGGCAACTAGAGCGTAAAACC
>Ga0315277_10000691_pt1 | contig 52197 bp, 37 predicted proteins | sample YL17G05_15_MG_FD_203695 | JGI IMG/M metagenome (GOLD analysis project Ga0315277, IMG submission 203695) | Sediment microbial communities from Yellowstone Lake, YNP, Wyoming, USA - YL17G05_15 | ecosystem: Environmental > Aquatic > Freshwater > Lake > Sediment | place: USA: Wyoming | collected... | reverse complement strand
GGCGGTAGATTCCCGGCACAACAGGAATGGGGAATCAAGAAACGCGCCAGGAAGGGAATCGAGGAGGGATCCAGGAACGGAGCGGCGGGCTCGTGTCTCTAAGCGCCGTCAACCGCCGTTGACAAGGGGTCGGTATCGATTGTTACCCCGCGTGACATCATCGCGAACAATTTCGTCCTGATCGCGGTCGGAAAAGCGCCCAGATCAAAGCGCAACTCGCCAAGTACGGGACGTGGGTGGCGCGGAAGATCAAAAAAGCGTATCCCCCCCGGCCTGGAGCCGATCGACGAACAAGCCGAGCTTATCTCGCCGTTCAGGCACGGGAACACCACCTTATGCAAAAAACGACTATTAAAGTCGATATATGCATACCATGCGCTGGATCGAGAATCAAGACCCGGATGCGGTCGGTCCACGGGTACTCGTCGTTCATGATTTTGCCTTCGCGGCGGCTCGTAATAATATATGCTTAGTCGGGAGGCTAGCTTATGAGGAAAGCCATTCAGTCCAAATCCGTCGCCATCTTGCCGGCCGCCATCATGCTTGCCCTAATTTCGTTGGCGGCCCTAGCGCTTGCGGCCCGGCCGCAAGCCGCAGCTCAAAGCGCGGAAGCCGCGCCGGTCTTTCCCGGCGCGGCCTGGGAACGCATCGAAAAACCCGAAGCGGTCGGATTTTCGTCCGCCCGCCTGGGCGCCCTTCGGGCTTGGCTCGAATCGCTGGACACCACGGCGATGATGGTCTCCGTCGGAGGAAGATCGCTCTTCGAATACGGCGATCTGAGCCATCTGAGCTACCTGGCTTCGGTCCGCAAGAGCGTCCTGGCCATCCTCTACGGAAAATACGTGGAGAATGGAACGATCGACCTCCGGAAGACCCTCAAGGAGATCGGACTGACCGAAGTCGACGAGCTGATGCCTGTCGAGCTCGGGGCCACCATCGAAAACTTGATCACCGCCCGCTCCGGAGTCTATCACCCCGCCTCCAATGCGGGCGACAGCACGGCCAGCGCGCCGCCCCGGGGGTCGCAACGGCCGGGAGCCTATTTCCTCTACAACAACTGGGACTTCAATGCCGCCGGGGCGGCCTTCGAGATCCTTACGGGAAAAAACATCTACGACGCCCTCGAATCGGACTTGGCCCGGCCGATCGGGATGCAGGATTTCGACCGAACGAAACAGCGCAAATCGGGCAACCTGCTGCGCTCGAAGCATCCGGCTTATCACATGTATCTCTCGACGCGCGACATGGCCCGAATCGGGCTCCTGATGCTGCGGCGGGGCCAATGGGCCGGCCGGCAGATCGCCTCCGGGGAGTGGGTCGGCCGCATCACCAGCCTGTTTACGCCGTTGAACGAAATGAATCCTCCCGGCAACCGCTCGCTCGGGACGGGAAACCGCTGGGGGTACGGCACGATGTGGTGGGTCTGGGATGCTCCGAACTCGCCCGGACCGTTCAAGGGAGCCTATACCGGCATGGGGGCGGGAGGACAATACATCACGGTGATCCCGGAGCTGGACATGGTCGTTGCCCATAAGACCGACACCGGTCAGATCTCGCCCCATGGCGACGGCAAACGCACGCGGTCCGTAACGCTCAGGGATTACGACGCCGTGCTCCGGATTCTCTTTTCGTCCGCCGTTCCCCGGAGCAACTGACCGTACGGATCCGTCAGCGGGATGCGATCTTCTGGATGACCCGGCCCGTCTTCCAATCCTGGACGATCCGCTTGACGGCGCCGTCGGGCATCCGCTCTTCCTTGATCACGGAATATCGTCCGTGGACGGGCTTTCCGGCCGCGGTTTTTTCTTTCTTATCGGCGGCTGGCTGCCTCAACAGCTTCACGGGCTCCCAGCGCTTCGACTTTGCCGATCGATAGCAGGCTTCGATGACGGCGTTGACGATGTAGCCGTCCAGGAAAGTCTCGCGCGGTGCCCGGCCTTCGTCCAGGGCGTCGAACATGTCCCGGAACATATGGACATAGCCCAGGGCGTGGACCTCGTCGCCGACGGGAAAGAGCCAGCCCCGGTCGCCTTCCGCTTTCTCCGCCACGTAGCCGCCCTGCCCGACTGCGGTGAAGAGCTCGAATCCGGTCCGCAGGAAATGGTCCAGCCGGATCGTCCCCTCCGTCCCGGCGACCTCGTCGCGCAGGTCCATTCCGCCCCGAAACGTCCAATTGACCTCGACCTGTCCCAGGGCCCCGCCCTCGAATCGGATCAAGGCCAGGCTGGAGTCTTCGGCCTTGATCGGGTGGACCAGCGTGTCGGCCGTGGCCAGCACTTCGACGGGACGAAGGTTTTTCCCCACGAAGCTTCGGATGATCTCGATGCAGTGGCAGCCCATGTCGACAAGGGCTCCGCCGCCGGCGATCGTCTTGTCCCAGAACCAGGCGCTGTGCGGACCGGGATGCGTCTCGCGTGAGCGGACCCAGAGGATTCGGCCCAGGGCACCGGCCCGGACGGCGGCCAAGGCCTTGAGTGTTTTGGGAGTGTAAACGAGATCCTCGAGGTACCCGGCGAAAACGCCGGCTTTCTCCACGGCCTCGAGCATCTGCAGCGCCTCGGCCGCGGTCCGGCCCAGTGGTTTGGTGCAAAGCACCGGTTTGCCGGCCCGGGCCGCCAGGCGCACCGCCTTTTTGTGAAGGTTGTTGGGCACGCCAACGATCACGACGTCCGTGGCGGGATCCTCGACGGCCGCCTTCATGTCGGCCGTGGCCCGGGGAATCCCCCAGGTCCGGGCGAAGGCCCGGGCCTCCTCCTCGGTCTCAGCGCAAACCGTTCCGATGCGGTCGCGGCCGCGGCCGCCGTGCAGGGTCATGGCGTAGAAGGTGCCGATCAGTCCGGCTCCGAGCAAGGTGGCGTTGTGGATTTTGGCCATGGCGGTCCCTTCCTCAAGGGCGTTCATTCGGACCGGAGGGCCTCGATCGGAGAGAGCCGCGAAGCCCGGCGGGCCGGAAAGACTCCGAAGAAGATCCCGATCGCCGCCGAAAACGTCACGGCCAGGACGACCGCCCAGGGGGTGACGACGACGGGCAGGCCGGGGAAGGCCAGGCGCGCCCCGAACAAGGCCCCGTAGGTCAACAGGATTCCAGCGACGCAGCCGACGAGCGAAAGGACGACGGACTCGACCAGGAATTGGATCAGGATGTCCTGCGATCGGGCCCCCGTCGCTTTGCGCAGGCCGATTTCGCGCGTCCGTTCGCTGACCGAGGCGAGCATGATATTCATGATCCCGATCCCTCCGACGATGAGGGAGATCGCCGCGATGGCGACCAGCGTGAAGGTCAGGGCATCAAGGATCGAATTGAGAGTGATCAACATCTGGTTCTGAGAGATGATGGTGATGTCATCCACGCCGGCATGCCGCGTCCGGATCAATTCCTTGATGGCCGCCTCGGCCGTCCCGACATCCTCGCTCGTCCGGGCCCGGACGAGGATCTCGGCCAGTCCATCGGTGTTGAACAGCCGTCCCGCCGCGCTCACCGGGAGAAAGACCTGATCGTCGAAATCGACCCCGAAGGTGGTCCCTTTCTCCTCCATCACGCCGATGACTCGGTACCGCGTCCCCATCACCAGGATGAACTTCCCCAAAGGGTTTTCGTCGCCGAAGAGCTCGGTCCTGACCCGACTCCCCAGGACGACCAGCCGGCGCTCCGAGTCGATATCGTCCTGGCTGAGAAACCGGCCGAAATCGGGAGAGGTGTCCCGGACGAACGGAAATTCGGGCCCGGTCCCCGAGACCATCGTGTTCCTCGACACGCCTTCATACTTGACTAGGCCGAAACCGAAAATGACTGGAGCGGCCCCGCTGACGGAGGGGATGCGCTTGCGGATGGCCTCGGAATCGGCCGGGGTCAATTTGTGGACGATGGCGGCGCCGACGATCCAGCTCGTGTGGATCGTTTCCCGTTTGCCGGGAGTGATCACCAGAAGATTGCTCCCCATGCCGGCGAATTGATCGCCGACGAAGCCCCGGGCGCTGTGTCCCAGCGAGACCAGGGAGATGACAGCGAAGACGCCGATGACGATCCCGAGCATGGTCAAGCCGCTGCGGAGCTTGTTCTCGCCCAGGACGGCGAAGGCCACCCGGACGGATTCCCGGATGTTCAGGTCGCTCGCCATTCCCTTATTTCAGATCTCGCCGTCTTTCTCGATCACGCGCAAGCCGTCCTTGAGCCGGACATTCTCCGGCGGACTGGCGATCCGGTCCCCGACGGCCAGGCCCGAGGTGATCTCGGTCCATTCCCAATTGGACAATCCGGTCACGACGACGGTTTCCCGGATCTTCTCGCCGGCGACGCCAATGACGATGATTCCGGTGATCAGCCTTCTCGGCATGGCCTTTCCCGCGAGACGATCAGCCGCCCCTCCGGCCGTTCCCCATTCTTTCCATCCCGCCGGGAATCATAGCCACGGCATACCCGAGAGTCAAGGAATTCACAACCGCCGGCAGGTTGACTCCCGGGAAGGAAAGGCGATATAGAAAAGCTCGTGGATTCTTTCGTCACGATGCTCAGCTACATCAACCTGGCCGGAGCGGTCCACGCTTTGATCCAGTCGGCCGTGTTGTTCCTGACCCGAAGAGGGAACCGCCGGGCCCATAAATTCATGGCTTTCTTCCTCCTGGCCGTGGCGATCGGCATGTCCAATGGGATGATTACGCTCCTTGGCCTTTACGACCGCTGGCCCGCCCTCGCGATCCTCATGGGCTCCGTAGTCCTGGCCTATCACCCGCTTTACTACATCTATATCAGAGCGATGACCGCCAAGGACCCGCAGGGGAATCCGCCTAACCTACTTCATGGGATCCCCCTTCTCCTGGGAATGATCGCCTGGGGAGCTCACTTCGTTTGGGGCACCGACGCAATTTCTCCCTCCGGCATCATCGGGTCCGTTGTCCGATCCCCCTGGTTCCTTGTCCTGATCATGTCGGTCCTTCAATCGATCGTCTATATCACGGCCATCATCCGTCTCCTCCGGCAGCATTCCGCAAGGATCAAGGCGGCTTATTCGACGATCGATCCGATCAATCTCGGCTGGTTGCGTCGGCGTCTGCTCGTTTACGTCGCCATCTGGGCCATCGGCCTGGCGATGCTCGCCGCCGTCGGTTTCGAAAGCCGGGCGATCGTACTGGTCGGCCAGATCGTCGCTTTTCTCATCGCCTTGAACACGTTCGCGGCCGGATACCGGGCGCTGCTCCAGCCGGAGATCTTCTTGGGCTCTCCCGAAGCCGGGCCGGGCCGGAGATACGAGCGATCGTCCCTGACTCCTGAAAACGCCGCTCTCCACAAAACGCGCTTGCTCGAAATGATGGAGCGCGAGAGGTCCTATCTGGATCCCGAGATCACCCTTCCTATGTTGGCCCGGGCCCTGGAAATCCCCGTCGCCCATCTGTCCCGCGTCATCAACGACCTTCTCGGCCGGAATTTCTACGAGTTCGTCAATCGCTACCGCGTCGAGGAGGCCAAACGGCGGCTGGCCTCGCCGAGAGCGGGAGGAGAAAAGCTGATCGCCGTCGCCATGGAATGCGGATTCAATTCCCTTGCCACCTTCAACAGAGTATTCAAGGAACTGAGCGGAAAGACCCCTTCGGAATACCGGAAGAATCCGGCCGCCCTTTAAAGTTGTTCCCGATGATCGGCCTGATCCTGCCGCGAGGCCTGCGAATCTCCACCTTTTGACCGTCTCACGGTCGGACTTTCGCGGAAAAATCGTTCCTCATCGTATGCGCTGATGAGACCCCGACCGGTTTTTGCCGTATCGTGGGCACGGATGGACCGAATCCCATTTCAACCGACACGGAGGAGATCATGATTAAAAAAGCATGTTTCAGATGGAAAAAAGGAGAGGTCGGGAGGAAAACCGTGGCCATAGCCTGCGTGATTTTCCTCGCCGCGCCCGCGTTCGCGGTCGATCCTGACCTTTCGCCCAGGAAATGGGGAGCCGGCGAGCTGGCGATCTACAATTGGCTTAATAAACAGTACGGCCTGCAGAACGTCCTGGCCGAGGGCAAGAACGGCGTGATCGCCGGCACGACCAGCGCCTCGGCCGAGCGCGCCGGGCTCGAAGCCCTTCGCCAGGGCGGCAACGCGGCGGATGCCGTTCTGACGACATCCCTGGCCCAGATCGCCTTGGCGATGGGAAGCTGGGTCAGCTACGCCGGTCTGCTGACCATGGTCTATTACGATGCCGCTTCCGGGCGTTTCACCAGCCTCAACGCCGGATTCAACACCGTGCTCGGCGAGGACGATCCCGGGACGATCCCCGCTCAGACGGATCCCCTGTCTCCGCGGCCCGATGCGGAGCTCCATCCCAGCGGGAGGACGGCTCTCGTTCCGGGATACATGGCTGGCGTCGAGGCGGCCCATAAAAAGTTCGGCAAGCTGGCCTTTAAGGACCTTTTTGCCCCGGCCATCCATTACGCCGAGAGCGGCTTCGAGATCGATCCTTTTCACGCCCGCCTGATCGGACTGCGCAAAAGAGTGCTGTCCCGGCTTCCGGAAACCCAGGCAATCTTCGCCAAGTCGGATGGATCCTGGATTTCGGAAGGGGACGTCTTCAAACAGCCTGCCCTTGCCGCCACCCTGCGCAAGATCGCCGATCGAGGCGCCGATTACATGTACTCCGGCGAATGGGGCCGGAAACTCATCGAAGCAGTCCGCCGCGACGGCGGCAAGATGACCATGGACGATCTGGGACGATACCGTGTCAACTGGTCCGATCCAGTGGAGATTTCCTACGACGGGTACCGGATCTACGCCCCGGGGCTTCCGGCCCAGGGCGGCGTCCATATCGCCGAAGCACTCAACGTCGCCTCGCAAGCCGGCCTGTCCGGCATGGGGCATTACTCCCAGTCGGAGAAAGCCTTTTTCTGGCTGAGCCAGATCACGAACTTGATGGTCTTGAGCTTTCTGCCTCCGCAAACCGTCTCCGGCATCCTGGGAGGAGCGGATGGCTCCCTGGCCGCCCGGACCGGTGAAGAGCACGCCAAGCGAGTTTGGTCGCTGATGTCCGCCGGTAAATTCCCGCTGACGAGAGTCCCGACGACCGAAGATCCGAAGCACTCGGACGCCGTGGTGGCCATCGACCGCTGGGGAAACGCGGCCGCCCTCGTGCATACGAGCAACACCACGGTCTGGGGCACGACGGGGATCTTCGTGGATGGGATATCGATCCCGGACCCCGCGTCGTTCCAACAATCGCTGGTTGCCCGGACCGGGCCGGGAAACCGCCTTCCCGATCCGACCGAGCCCCTGATCGTCGCCAAGGACGGCAAGCTTGTGGCGGCCCTTTCTTCCATCGGCGCCGGTCTGCACCAGAAGACTGTTTCCGTGCTTCTGAATCTCCTGAGCTTCAACATGGGGATCAAGCGGGCCATCGACGCGCCCAGCCTCAACGCGCCCAAGTATGGTGCCGACGGAAGCAGCCAGCCGCAGGTTTTAGAAGGGGATTTCTGCAGCCATCTTCTGGCCGCGGTGAAAGCGCTGGGGCTCGAAGTGGCCGTTGCGCCGAACGCCTATGCGTCGAACGTGCCTCGCGGTTATGTGATCAGCGGGTATGTCGTGGGTGCGGCGATCGATCCGAAGGGCCGATATCAGGCCGTCGCGACCGACGCGCTCAATGGTCGGGCGCTGGGATATTAATCCCGGGCCGGGGCCGGCCCCCTTCACCAAACCCGCCGGCGGCGGCCGGTCGAGCGGTGGAGATCACGATCCGGGCAAGTCTCACCAGTCCGCGCCCAGGCCGGCCGGTTCGAGCGGGACCTCGGAATAGACGCCCGTCTTCATGAATCCGAAGGCCCGGGCCTCCTCATCAGGCGGCCTCACTCTGACCGAAGCGCTTCGATCGGAGAGAGGCGCGAAGCCCGGCGGGCCGGAAAAACCCCGAAGAATACCCCGATCGCGGCCGAGAACGTCACGGCCAGAACCGTTGACCAAGGGGTGATTACGATGGGTAGGGCGGGGAAGGCCAGGCGCGCTCCCAAAATAGCCCCGAAGGTCAACAGAATCCCCGCGAAACAGCCGATGAGCGAAAGGACGACGGATTCGATCAGAAATTGCACCAAGATGTCCCGCGGGCGGGCTCCCGTCGCTTTGCGCAAGCCGATCTCCCGCGTCCGTTCGCTGACCGAGGCCAGCATGATGTTCATGATCCCGATCCCTCCGACGACGAGAGAGACGGCCGCGATGGCGACCAGGATGAACGACAGGGCGTCGAGGATCGAGTTGAGGGATGATTGCATCTGGTTCTGCGAAAAGACGGTGATGTCCTCCACTCCGTTGTGGCGCGACCGGATCAATTCCTTGATCGACGCTTCCGCAGCTCCGACGTCTTCGTTCGAGCGGGTCCGGACGATGATCTCAACGAGACCGTCGGTGTTGAACAGCCGCTGGGCCGCCGTTACCGGGATGAAGATCTGATCGTCGAAGTCGATCCCGAAGGTGCTCCCTTTCGGCGCCATCACTCCGATGATCCGGAACGGCGTCCCCATCACCAGGATGAGCTTGTTCAGAGGCGTGCCTTGTCCGAACAATTCCGTCCGGACTTTGCTTCCGAGGGCCACCACCCGCCGGTCCCCGTCGAGGTCGTCCCGGCCCAAGAACCGGCCGGCCTCGACAACAAGGTCCCGAACGAACGGATATTCCGGCCCGGTTCCGGATACCATCGTGTTCCTAGAAAAGCTTTCGTATTTGGCCAGGCCGAATCCGACAATGACCGGAGCGACCCCGCTGACGAACGGCAGATGCCGGCGGATGGCATCGGCGTCGGCCATCGTCAATTTGCGGATGCTGGCCGCGTCGGCGATCCAGCTCGTGTGGATCGTTTCCCGCTTGCCGGGGTGGATGAGGAGGAGATTGCTGCCCATGCCCGCGAATTGTTCGGCAACGTATCGCCGTGAGCTTTGGCCCAATGAGATCAGGGTGATGACGGCGAAGACACCGATGACGATCCCGAGCATCGTCAGCCCGCTGCGGAGCTTGTTCTCGCCGAGGACGGTGAACGCGAGCCGGAACGATTCCCCGATGTTCAGGTCGCGCACCACGATGATGACTTAGGACCCGCGCCCGATCGCCGTGACACGCAGTCCGTCTTTGAGCTGCGGGTCGTCCGGCCGCGCGGCGATCCGGTCGCCGGCGGACAGGCCCGCTGTGATTTCGGTCCACTCCCAATTGGACGTCCCAGTCCGGACGGCCGTCTCCTCCAGCATTCCGCCCGCCACGCGATACACGATCTTCCCCCCGGGCCGGACAAGAATCGAGGCCGACGGAACGGCGAGGACGTCCTTCCGGGATGATATCAAAATCTCGGTATTGGCCGACATCCCGGGGACGACACCGGCGGCGAGATCGGGATCGAGACGGATCTTTACGCGCGAGGTCCGGTTCTGGTCCAAAGCCCGAGAGATGAAGGGATAGATCTCAACGACACTTCCGGTCGCTCTCCGTTTGCCGAGAGCCTCGATGGTCAGGACCGCCGGCTGCCCGATCGTGAGCTTCGCATAATCGGTTTCATCCACGTCGACGACCACGAACATCTGCGAATCATCGGCGAGTTCGAGCTGTCCCTGCGGCGACGCGGGGGCCGGCGCCGAAGAGAGGAGCGCCGACGTCCCGGACGTTATTCCGATCGTGTCCGGCCGTCCCCATCCCTCCGCCAGGGAAGTGCCGGACCAAGACGCCATCGTCAGCCCGCCCCAAAGTTGGCCGGCCTCCAAGCTGGAATCCAGGATCACTCCGTCGAACGGCGCCCGTACCAGGGTTTTTCTCAACGAGGAAGAGACGATATCCCTGTTCACCCGGGATTGGCGCAGGGCGGATTCGGCCGCGTCCAATTCAGCCGTCCCGAGATCGAGGGCCATTTGCGCTGTTTCATACTGCTGAACGGTCAGCGTCCCGGCCGCTGACAGCTTTTGGGCCCGCTGGAAGTCCTGCCGGATTTGGGCCGCGTGGGCCCGGGCCTGCCTCACCCGGGCTTCGAACAGCGGGACGGCCGCGTCCGAAGCGCGGAGCTGATCTTCGAAATCCGCGTCGTCGAGCACGACGAGGACCTGTCCGGCTTTTACACGTTCGCCGCGCCGGGCCTTGACCTCCTTGATCCTGGCCGAAATGTCCGGCTTGACGGAAATCCGTTTCGCCGGTTCGATGAAGCCGGTGGCGACGCCCGTGACGGTATCGTTGATGTCCATCCTCGCCACGTCCCAGACGGCAACCGCCGCCGGCTTGGGGCGGAGGAAAAAGCGGACCAGAAGCGCGGCCGCGGCGATGACGGAAATGACGCCCGCCCAGACGATCAGCTTTCGCGACACGGCGCCTCTCGGAGCGTCACACAGTGCCCCCTCCGCCTGAGCATGGGAGTCTTTTTCATCCTTTCGTGAAATCATAGCCGTGGCCGCCGGCCAAGTCAAGGAACACGGACGGACTCCGGCGGAGCCGCCGTCGTCCCGTCCGAATCGGCGGACGAGGATCGCCGGGTCGGCGCTTTTCGCGGAGCCCAAGAGCTTTGAAAATTGACACGCGCCGGTTTTTTTTCTATCGTCGTACTTCTTCATAGGCGGAATCTCCTCCGTCGAGGCCTTCGCACCTCGAAGAAGCGTCATGGCCCATTTGTCCGTCCAACAGATGCTGGGTTTCCAGGCCGGAGCACTCCGTTCCTTCCTGGCGAGCCGCTTCCTCGTCCATAAACCGTTTCTTCTCTCCCATCTCATCACGACCGCGTGCAATGCTTTCTGCCAATATTGCATCTGGAAGTCTTCGCGGGAGGATGAGCTTACGACCGATGAGATTACCAAGCTTTATGGCGACGCCCGGCGCGAAGGTTTTTTTATCAACGCCATCTGGGGCGGCGAGCCTTTATTGAGGAGCGACCTGGCCGCGGTGGGGAAATTCTCGGCGGACCTGGGATTTTTCACGGTCGTATTCACGAACGGATATTTTCTTGCCGACCGCCATGAATTCGCCGAATATCCAAACGCCCTGATTCTCTCTCTGGATGATACGGAAGATCGCCACGACCGGCTGCGGGGAGTGGAGGGACTGTTCGAGCGGGCCCTCGAAGGGGTCGAAGTCGTCCGGACAAAGCATCCGTACACCTATATCGCGATCAATTGCCTGGTGAGCCGATTGAATCGAGGCGCCGCGGAGCGGGTGATCCGTCTCGGGCGGGAGATCGATCTCCCCGTTTTCATCAGCCCGGTGCTCGACACGACGGACGCCGCGTTCCCCCCGGCGCCGGAGATTCCGCCCGACCTGACCGCGGCCGGCGACGTCCTGGCCGAAGAATTCGCGGTCGTGCGAAGATATAAAGAACGGGGCTATAGAATCAACACGTCCTACCTTTTCGCGGATTATTTCATCGGGAAACAGAGCCAGTATCGCTGTCATTGGCCTAAGATCCGGCTGGACGTTTCCTCTCGGGGCGACGTGGGCACGTGTCTGTCGAGCGAGGGATTCGGCAATATCCGGGACCGTTCTCTAAGGGAAATTTTGCGGTCCAAAAGCTTCAAGGACCGCCTAGCCGGGCTCGGGGGATGCTCCCGGGCCTGTCAATGGAGCGATTCCATCGAAAGCTCCGCGCTCTACGGCTTTTCCTTGCCGAGCCTGATGAATTCCGCCGTCATGTATCATGACGTGCTCGACGTCAACCTGAACGGTCGGCACTAGTCCCGATTGACCGGCCGGCCGGGCCGAGCGCGGCGAGGAGGATTTCGAGCTCGTCCAACGGAGCACCTCTCACCAGTCCGCGCCCAGGCCGGCGAGAAGGGCGGCGTGCATCTCGACGCCCTCCCACAGGTTCTGGAGACGGATATTCTCGTCCTGACCGTGCTGGTTGTTATCGTGGTTGGCGATCGGGAACAGGGCGATCGGCAAGCGGAGCACCCGGGCGAACATCTCCATCGGGATGCTTCCGCCGGAAGCCGGCATCCGGACAAGCCTTCCCCCGGTCGCGGCGTCGAGCGTCCGGACGAGCGCCCGGGAAAAGGGCGAGTCCATCGGTTCCCGATAGCCGGGGTAGCCGCCTTCCCAAGCCATCCGGACGAATTTGGGGGCCTGCTTTCTTTGCTCCTCCGACAGCTCCCCGTCGACGATCTCGTATCCCATCGCCCGGACGGCCCGTTCGACGAGATCACGGACCCGGGCCGGAGATTGATCCGGGACGAGCCGGAAGTCGATCGAAACCGTCGCCTCGGCGGGAACGGCGTTCTGGGCTCTTGCCCCGACGTTCCCCGAGCTCAGACCGCGGATGTTGAGCGCCGGACGCATGATCCGTTCCTCGAGGCGGGCCCCGTCCGCCTCGGACCAGGCCAGCTTGAACTCGCGGCGGAGCTCCTCGTCCACTGCCGGGACGGCCGCGATGGCCAGCTTTTCGTCCTCGGACAGCGGCCGGACATCGTCATAAAAACCTGGGATATTGATCGTCCCGTCGTCCGCGCGGAGAGAGGCGAGGATGCGGGAGAGGACCGCGGCCGGATTCGGGGCCCAGTTTCCATAGTGGCCGCTGTGGAGAGGCCGGTCCGGGCCGAAGACGGTCATTTCCAGGTCCAGGACGCCGCGCGCGCCGAAAACGATCATCGGCCGGCGGGTCTGGTGGACCGGACCGTCGCACAGGATCATTCCATCGGCCTTGAACAGGTCGGGCTTGCCGAGGAGGAAAGCCTGGAGGTGGGGCGAACCTTTTTCTTCTTCTCCCTCGAAGAGATATCTCACGTTCACCGATAGGGGTTTCTTCCGCTCCTTCAGGACGTCGAGCGCGGCCAGGGCGGCGACGATCGCGCCTTTATCGTCGCTCGCGCTGCGGCCGTATAAACGCCATTCGCCGGACCTGTCGGGCGAAATCCCCACGAGCCCGGCGGTCAGGCCTCCGGCGGCGATCGTCCCCGTCCTCAAGACCGGCTTCCAGGGATCGCTCTTCCAATCCGAAGGATCGACCGGCTGCCCGTCGTAATGGGCGTAGATGAGAAGCGTCTTTTTCGCCCCCGGCGTCCGCAGCTCTCCCGCGACCAAGGGAGGGCCTCCTTCGATCTCGAGGATCCGGGATTCGATACCCCGTTTCCGCATCATCTCGGCGAGCTGCCTGGCGTTGCGCTGGATGTTTTTCCGGTCGGTCGAGACGTTCGGGATGGACATGAAATCGATGAGCTCGCGCAGAACGGCCTTCATCCTGACGCGACCTAGAGCTTGGGCCGCTGGAGCTCCGTTCAGCCGCGCCTCGCCGGACGCGGCGAGGATGATCAAAAGGCATCCGGCAGCCGAGATCGCGCCCCGGCGAAGCCATCGATGATTCCGAATCGTCCCATCATCAAACATCCGGCTTCTCCTTTCCCCGGGAAGTTTATGGGAGAACAACCGGAATGTAAACAGTCCTGAAAAAGTCGCGGACAAGCGCCAGGGGCCTGCTCCGGCTAGGCAAACGCTCGACCCAGACGGCCATGATCACCTCAGCCCGTGCCTAAGACCCCCGATCTTCGTCTGCGCCTCTCTTGGATTGGGTCGAACATCGTCAGCTCTGTCCGTAGACGGGAATCGCGGCGCCGCTCGTGATCGAGCTCGCCTCCGAGATGAGGAAGAGGATGACGTCCGCGATCGCGTCCGCGCTCGTCCAACGGGAATAGTCCGCCCCCGGGTTGGAGGCGCGGTTATCCGGATCATCGATCGCTCCGGGGAGGATGCAATTGGCGGTGATGCCGAATTTCCGCGTCTCCTCGGCGATCGTCTCGGTCAGCAGGACGACGCCCGCTTTGGCGACCGCATAAGCTCCGGATTTCGCCCGGCCCTTCTTCTCGACCGCAGGACGGGACCCGACGCAGACGATATGTCCGGAAGTCTGTTTGATCATGGCCGGCAGCACGGCCCGGGAGCACAGGAAGGCCGTTTTCAGGTTCAGCTCCAACATATAATCCCAATCGGCCAACTTGGTCGCCGCGACTTCGACGCCGCCGCGCCAGCCTCCGGCGAGGTTGAGAAGCGCGTCGATCCGGCCGAAACGCCCCAGCACAGCCTCGACCATCCCGCCCACCTCCGCTTCACGGGTCAGATCGGCCCGGAATCCGGTTAAGGAAGGATTCTCTCCGCCGACGGCGGCGACGAGGGCTTGGAGCCTCTCCTCGCTCCGGTAGACCGCGGCGACGACCGCCCCGACCGCGAGAAGTCGACGGACGACGGCTTTTCCCAGGCCCCCTGTCGCCCCCGCCACGAGGACGACCTTGTTCCTGATGGACTCAAACGGGTTCGCGTTCTCCATCGTTCGATCTCCCTTTTCCGGCGGGGCCTCAGGTCCCCGCTCAGCGCTAAGGAAACTATTTCTCCCTGCCGAATTATATCCAATAATCATGCCATCTTTTTAATCCGGGCAGAATATGAAATTTGAAGGGGAGAAATCGTTATGGGCTAATGAAACCCCCCGACCGTCGGGCAAAATCCGATATAGCGGGAATTCGTCCTGCCGCGCGGGATTTTTACCTCGTTAAAGGACGATTTTTAGGCTCTTTCGGCCCGATTCGGTTGTCGATTTAAGCGTCCGTCTGGCACGAATATTGCGAATATACGGACATGAGTTGATTAATACCACGAAATGGAGTTCCTCGCTTCGAAGGCAAATAAAATGAAGGAACGGGAAGAACCGAAATGGCCAAAAGCACTGCAATAACCGCGGCAAAGCGGCCCGCCCCGAAGCGGCCTCAGGCGAAGGTCCGGAAGAAACGGACGGGAGCCGTCTCCCCCGAAGATCTGAACCTGCCCCGGCCCTCCCGCGAGGATTACGCCGCCAGCGTCGAGGTGCAGATCGCCGATTTCGAAGAGACACTCGATGGAATCGAAACAGACATGGAGTCTTCGGGGTGGGACGATATCGGGGAATTCCGCAACCGGCTCGACGATCTGCGCGAGCGATTGAAGGAAGCGCGGGCCCAATCAGAGGCGCTCGAAGCCGCGGAGAATGCTTCGTGGCCTTCGCTCCACGAGGAGATGGAAGAAACCCTTCTCGAGATGTCCGACAGTATCCGGGACTTCTCCATCGCGCTCGGCCGCGTCCTCCCGGAGTGAAGCCGTCAGTCTTGATCCATCAAGATTTAAAGAAAATCATTCGAAGGGAGATTGCCGAATGAGCAAAGTTTTCATGTTCGAGCTGCCAGTGGCCAATATGAAGCGGGCCTCGGCGTTCTACAAAAAGGCGTTCGGCTGGAAAATTGTTCCTTGGAACGGCTCGTTCGGCGTCCAGACCGTGCCCGAGGACGCCAACTGGATCCCGAAGGAAAAAGGCGCGATCAACGGAGAAATGTTCCGGCGGTCGTCCAAGGCCGAAGCGCCCGTGCTCGTCCTCCTGGTGCCTTCGATCAACCGGGCCATCGCCAACGTGGTCAAGGCTGGCGGAAAGGTGGTTTCCGAAAAGGAAGCCTACGACGAGTGGGGCTGGTACGCCCGGGTCAAGGACCCTGAAGGCGTCGTCTTCGGGCTCTGGGAGCACTCGAAAAAGAAAATGTAGCGCCCGCGGAAAGCGCGAGCATTCCTTGACGCCGGTCCTCCCGATGGCTATAGTCAGCCCATCGTGCGGAAAAATGATGACGTCTACGGTCGTCTGGCCCGGCATCTCGACGACCTGCCGGCCGGCTTCCCCTCGACCAAGAGCGGCGTCGAGCTTCGGATCCTGCGCCGGCTCTTCACCGAGGACGAAGCGTCGATGGCCGTCCTTCTGTCCGTTCTTCCCGAGGGCCCGGAATCCATCGCCGTCCGGGCCGGATGGCCCGTCGCCGAAACGGCCCGCCGGTTGGAGGCCATGTCCCGCAAGGGATTGATCTACCGCATGCCGGCCGAGGACGGCGGCTTCCGCTACATGGCCAATCAATACGTCATCGGCATCTGGGAGTACCAGGTCAATCGTCTCAACCCCGATCTCATCCGGGATATGGATGAGTACATGGACACGCTGATGATGGAGGGGCCCTGGAAAAGGACGCCGCAGCTGCGGGTCGTCCCCGTCATGAAGGCCATCCCCATGCGTCACGAGATCCTGGCCCACGAGCAAGCCGCAGAATTGGTCCGCGCGCGGGATCGCTTCCTCATCGCCCCCTGCATCTGCCGCCGCGAGCGGGCCATGGTGGGCCAGGGCTGCGGCAAGCTCGAGGACGCCTGCCTGATCATGGGCGGCGGGGTCGATTACTACGAGCAGAACGGCATGGGCCGGGTCATCGACCCGGAAGAGGCTTTGGCCCTCCTGAAGAGGGCCGACAAAACCGGGCTGGTCCTCCAGCCGAGCAATGCCAAGAAGATCGCCAACATCTGCATGTGCTGCGGGTGTTGCTGCGGCGTCCTGCGAACGATCAAGAAGCATCCGCGCCCGGCGGAGTTCGTGTCCTCTCCGTTCCGCGCATCCTTCGATGAAGAGGCCTGCGAGGATTGCGGCGTCTGCCTGACGCGGTGCCCCATGGACGCGCTGGGCCGGGACGCCGAGGGCAAGATCCATCTCGATCCCGCCCGCTGCATCGGCTGCGGCCTATGCGTCTCGACTTGCACCGGCGGGAGCCTCGCCCTCGTCCGTAAGCCCGAATCGGAACAGAGGGACGTTCCCGCGACCTTCACCCGGACCTATATCGACATGGCCCGCCGGCGCGGCAAGCTGAACCCGGCCAAACTGGCCGGAGCCTGGGTCAGGACGAAGATCAAAGCCAAGCCGGAGCCCCTGGGCTGAACATCCGCCTATCCAGATCAGTTGTCTTTCCCGGCGCTCGCGTCGGGGGGCGAGAGAGGCAGATCGAGCCAGGCAAGACCGATATCGCGCTTCATATGACTGACGCTCGTCCCGCCGGGCGCGTCATAGAAGATCGCCAGCCTCCGGCCCACTTGGACAACCGAAGGCATCCCGATGCAATCCTTGCTCCACAGGCAATTCCGGCCGTCCAGCACGACCGCTTTCCGCTCGCGGCTCCATTTCTGCAGATCACGCGTCCAGTAAGGTCGGAGCCGGCATCGCCGAATCCCGGTCAGACGCCATCGCCTGAGTATTTCGTCAGCAGCGTCCGCCGCAGTTCCCGGTAGATCCGGACGAGCTTTTCCATCCGTGAGACAGTCAGATCGGTCAGGTATTTCGCCGCCGCGGCCGGGCTTTCCTTCAGGAGCTTCGCGGCCTCCGAGTCGATGCCGGCCTGCTCGGCGAAGAAGCCGCTCTCGACAGGATCGCGCGCCTCTCGCAGGTCCTTGACCGCCGCTTGCCAACGCAGGAGCATGAGCTTTTCGATGAAGTCGACCGCCCAGCGGGCCGATTCCTCGCTGAACGCGAAAAAGTCGTAGGTCTTGTAGAGCGGAGATACGTCGGTGACGCCAGCGTAGATCGGGACGTAAGGGCTGACGAAGGGATTGTCGACGTAGAACCAATAGATCCCTCCCACCGCGTCGGGAAGCCAGGAGCGGAGCTGGGCGACCATTCCGTAGCCCTCGGTGGCGATCGTCCTGTGGTGGCGGATGCGGAGGACCCGCTCGAGATCGGGCGAAATGAAGGGGGAGGCCATGGGGCTCTTGACCATCTTTCCGCCGCCGCCAGGGACCATCCAGGCCGGGTCCAGGGTCATGTCGTAGATCGTGCCCTCAAACGTGGAGCGCTGGAAGCCGATGACGTCCCGGACGGAGACCTTCTTTTCCGGCTTGAAGGAGAAGGGATAGAACGCGGCTCCCTCGATTTCCTGCGAATAGAGGGCTCCCGGGCCGGCGGCGTCCGTCAGGGACCGCTTCGGCCATTTTTTGAGGTTCGGCGCAAGCGTGCTCGTGACGAGCCACATACGGCTGAGGTTGCCTTCCCGGATCGCGGGAGCGTACGCTTCCTGCCAGATGAACGGCCGGCCGCTCTTCGGATCGTACCAGCCGCGGGCTATGGCCTCCGTCAGATAATTTGGCGAGGCCAGCACGTCGGGATCCTTGGGATTCAGCTCGCGGATCCGGAAGTAGTTGGCGATGACGACGACGTGATCGTCGGGAACGCGTCGGGCCGCCCAGATGGCCCCGGCCTTGCCGCTCTCCGGCGTCCACTCGGCGCCCACGCTGCAGATCTCCATAACCCAGAGCTCGCGCGGATCGGCGATGCAGAGCGCTTCGGACCCGCCGCAGGAGGGAAGAAAGCCGTACTTCTCGACCAGGCTGCCGATGAGCCGCACCGCTTCGCGCGCCGAAGCGCACCGCTCCAGGGCGAAGACCTGGGCTTGCTCGACGGTTATGATCTGGCGGGTGAGGCCTTCGACGAAGGGGACATCGAGCTCGGTCCGCTGGGAGCAGGTGCTTTCACCGATGGCCAGCTGCTTTTCGTTCATCTGGGAATAGCCGGTATGGAAGTATGCGAACGTCCGCTCGACCTGGGGAATCTGGCCGATGACCTTGCCGAAGTCGCCCAGGGGCAGCGGCCGGCGGTCATCTCCGGAGCCGAAGTAGACCATGCCCCAGGTGACCGGCGCCATCGCTCCTTTGGGAAAGGTCCGGCTCGGAATGACCTGGATGCGGCACTCGGAGCAGCAGTCGGTGTGGGATGTGAGGACCGAGCCGTCGACGGTCGCGCCGCGGCCGGCGCCGATGACCGTGCAGCCTTCCGGATCGGATCCTTGTGCCTGCGCCGCGCCGTTGGCTGAGCCGTTGGCCCGCGTCGGCGCCGCGGCCGGAGGGATCGTGACGACGAAGACAAACAAAAGCAACAGCACGCCGCGAAAAATCTTCTTGGGCATGGGACTCCTCCTCACGGCCGGGGTCGCCGCCCCGGACCCGGATCATTTCATCTTTTCACGCATCTTGGCCTCGGCCTCCGGGCTCCAGTAGCCGCAGTCGAGCTCCAGGAAGACCGAGGTGGTAGGGACGGCCAAGGTGGTCTTGACCATGACGATCTTCTTCTCCTATTACCCTGGCCGTTCGGAAGATAATCATAGGTCCAGAACTTGTGGTAATTGGCGCTCTCGCTATAAGCCCCGGAAGGGTCGGTGTTTGCGGAAAGATACCCTCTTTTCGTCTGGAACAAGCATAAATGGACGCGTAAGGGGATGTCAAGATGTCAAGGACTGATAAAGCGAACATCAGCCGTTCCGTTAGCGGCCGGAAGATCGGCGCGGACCCGACCCATTGACATGGATTCTCAATCGGTCCTATCATTCTTTCAGACATCGTAGATCGTCTTCAATTCTCAAGGGAGGGAGCCATGATCCGAATCGCGACTTTCAACGCCGAGAATTTTTTCAAGCGGCCCAACGTCTTGAGCCGGATCTCCGAATCCGAGGTCAGTGAAATCCTCGCCGATTACGGGGGGTTTGCCGAGATCATCAACAAACCATCGTATTCGGCGCAGGACAAAAAGGGGCTCGTCCGATTGCTCAAAAAATACGGCCTGGAGAAAAGAGCCGATCAGAAGGACGCCCCATTTATCCTCCGCGAAATCCGGGGCAAGCTCTTCAAGGTGACGAAAGCCGATAAAAAAGTCGAGATCGTCGTTGAGGGCCGCGCCGCTTGGGACGGTTGGCTGGAATACAAACGGGACCAGATCGAAAGCGCGGCGATCGAAAACACGGCGCGGGTCATCAGCGCGGTTCATGCCGATATCCTGGCCGTCGTCGAAGCCGAGGACCGGTGGGCCCTGGAGCTGTTCAACGACAACATCCTGAAGCGCTTTAATGTCGATTATCCGCACAATATGTTGATCGACGGAAACGATCTCCGAGGGATCGACGTGGGATTATTCTCTCGATTTCCGATCGTGGGCATGCGCTCCAACATCGACTATGAGGACGGAGAAGGACAAGTTTTCAGCCGGGATTGCGCCGAATACCAGATTGAGCTTCAAAGCGGCCGAAAAATCCTGTTATTGATCAATCACCTGAAAAGCAAGGGCTACGGCGATCAGGACGGCAGCAATAAAAAGCGGCTTCGCCAAGCCCGGGCGATCAAGGCCATTTATGAAGCTCGAAAAACGGAGCAACCGGCGATCGCCATCGTCGGCGACTTCAACGATACGCCCGACAGTCCCTATTTGGCTCCGCTCGTGGAAATGCCGGAATTGAAGGATGCCATGAGCCACCCGGTTTATGCCGGCGGTTCCGATCCCAAGCCGGGAACCTACAAGACAGGGGCGGCGAGCGGCAAGATCGACTATATCCTGTTGACTCCGACACTTTGGAACGCGGTCCGTGCCGTCGGGGTGGAACGGCGTGGGATTTGGGCGCCCCGGACGTTCGCCTCGTTTCCCGAAGTCACCGAAGCGACGGCGGCCTCGGACCATGGGGCTTTGTGGGTCGATCTGGATATCTGATCAAGGTGCGCCGGCCCTCGCCGGGATCACCGCCGAAAAAATCCGAGGAAGACAATGATGATGAAGAGGCGCATCGCGTTGGGGTGGCTGCTTTCGGTTTCCCTTGTCCTGGCCGCGTCGCCGTTCGCTCAAGCGTCCGGCCCCGAGACGAGGTTCCCTCGGCTGAGCTTGAAGCTCACGGGCGGAGTCGGCTTTCTTTCCGGCGGAGGCGGCGATCTCGAAACGCTCCGGACCGACACGCAAGCCATTTTCCAGTCCCTGGCTCCGATCGATCGATTCACGTCATCGTTCGATTGGAAGCGGCTTCCGACCGCGCCCGAAATGGGCGCCGAGCTGATCCTGAGCCTCAACGCGCACTTCGGCCTGGGCCTGGGCTCCGGATATATTTTCGGGTCGAGAAGCCAAGGCGCGTTTTCCTACGGCTACAGCGTCGCCCAGTATCTCCAGGGCTCCGCCTATTCGCAGGACGATCACGCCGCGTACACTCAAGATTTCAAGTTCCGAGCCGTCCCCATCCATGCGGATATTTATCTCTTCAACGAATTCGGGGGATTCACGGTCTACGCCTATGGAGGGGCCGAGCTGTGTTTCGCGTCGCTCGATCATATCTATTCGGTGACCGCCGCCCTGCAGGACAAAGGACTTTCCACCTATGCCCCGCATACGGAGCACGACGTCGATATGACCTTGACGGCGCGGGAGACGGCGAAAAGCCGGGCGCTCGGCGGCCGGGCCGGACTCGGATTCGAGGTCAAACTGGCCGGCCCCCTCTCTCTGGGGATAGAAGTCAACGGACGGATCCTCCGGCTCAATGATTGGACCGGAGAGGGAACCATCGACGGCCAGACCCGCGTCCGGGATTGGATGGACGGCCTAGGCTGGTACAACGACAAAACGACGGCGGAATCCTTTTCGCCCTCGGGAAAATGGCTCTACACGTTCGATTTCGATCCGTCTCTGCGCTATTTGTACACGCTGGAAAACCTGCTTCTCGAAAGCCAAAAGCCTCCATCCTCGACATATTTCAAGTCTCGCGAAGCGGTGATCGACCTCGGCGGCGTGGGCGCCGTGCTGAGCTTACGGTACAGATTCTGAAACTCGGCGGCTGTCCGTCCGGGTGTCTTTACTTCACCTCGAGGCGGGCTAAGCGCGTTTTGGCGTCCTCGACCTCGGGAAAGATCGGATCGGCGTCTTTCCAAAGGTCGAGAAATTTCGCGTAGTTCTCGACGGCCAAAGCTTTCAGCGAATCCGAGGAAAGCTGACGCCACCTCTCCTCAAATTCCCTGGCTTTCCTGTAAAAGCTTTTGGCATAGAGATCGCCGGTCCAGGATTCCTTGGTCCCGGGCTGCGTGATCTGGTCGTAGCACGGGATCGCGAACGTCCCTTCTCCGAGTCGCTGATGGGCCTCGGCCAGGGAGAACAGGCACATCACCCGGACGGGATCCCGCTTCGAAGGCGTGAATAAATCCAGGGCCTTTTGAAAATGCTGGATCGCCTTCTGGGCCTGATTCTGTCTCAGCTCCTTGAGCCCCAGGAGATGATAATACGCCCTCATGAGCTTAGGATAGCGTTCCCGTTCGCTGAAAGCCTTGATCTCTTCGGCCTGCCTCTCGAAGTCGTCCCTCCGGTCGAGCTCCAGGTTGATGAGAGCCCTCAGATGCAGGAACATCGCCGCCGCCGCGGGGGGAACGCGCGGATTGTCGTAATCGCGGCAAGCCTCCTCGGCTTCCTTCAAAGCTTCCTGAGGCCGGCCGGAAAGCCGCTCCAAGGAGGCCAATTCCCAATGCAGGGCTCTTTCCATCTCCGGATCGGCCGGCTGTTTGAAGCTTCCGGCAAGCTCCAGTCCTCTCTTGATGAAGTCCAGCGCCTGGCCGGCCTTTCCCCGGGACAACGACAGCGCCGCCAGATCGACCGATCTTTGCCTCTCATCATAGGGATTGGCGGGATCGACCACCGTTCGATGGGCCTGCTCGGCGCCGGAGAGATCATCTTTCAGCCAGAGGACGTACCCGACCTCGCTGAAATAAGCATACGGAAGGGCACCCTTGGTCCGGAGCTGCGAGACCTTCTTCGCGTATTCGAGGGCTTCGTCGTAGCGCCCCCGGTCCATCGCCAGGTCTCGCCGCCAGATGTCGTAGAGCGCGTTGGGGTTCTGCCGGGATTGGTCCTCGAGGAACGTCTCGGCCTTCTCCCAGACCCCCGCGGCCCGGTAACAGTTGAAGAGGCGCTGAGACATCATTCGCTTGCCCTGCGGCGTCGTCATGCCCCTTTCCAGGACCGCGATCGCTTTGGTCCATTCCTCGGTCTCAGTATAGATCGTGGCGAGGTCGATGAGCTTGCCCCCGTCCCCGAAAGCATCGGGATAAAGGGACATCAGCCTTTCCAGAACGTCCAGGGCCGGGCCTGTGTCTTTCGGTCCGACTTCGGCGAGGATCGAAGGCGGGATGCCGGAATCGGCCAATTTTTTCTGGCCGCCCTGCACGTGATAGTAATGATAGAAATCGGCCTGGAGGTTGAGCCTGTCGCGCTCGGACATGCGGTCGGACAATTCGAGGGCTTTCCGGTAGGACTGGAGCATCTCCGCGAGATGCGTACTGTGGTAGACCGTATAGAGGAGGACGTGGGCCAGTCCGAATCCCGGGTCGAGGTCGATGGCCTTCTCCAAGGCCGGAACCATATCCGGAAAGGGATCGAAGGTCGGCGACCACACGGCTTTGTCGTAGGAAAGGAGCGCTTGAGCGGAGCCCGTGGCGATCCGGCGAACGGGGTCGTCGATGTCGCGGGCCATCTGGCGGGAGGTCAGGCCGAGGGCCCGCTTGATCTCCCGGGTCAGGTCGTCGGCCTTGTCCATGAGTCCCTGCTCGCCCAGGACCTCGGTCCGCAAAGCGCGGGCGGCCGCTTTTGTTTTCGCATTCTGCAGGGATACGTTGACGACGATGTCCTCGCCCGCCCGGATGAGGCTTCCCGTCGCGGTGAAATCGGCGCCGGCCCGTTCGGCGATCCTGGCCAGGTCCTCGCTTGATAAGCCTTTCTCCCAGGTCAATTTGAGCACATCCAGCGTCGCGCGGAGCCCTAGAACGGGCATGGTGTTGACGTAGCGGGATTGACGCAGGTCGGCGGTGAGGAGATTGGGCAGCGCCGTCCGCCAGCTTTCCAGGGCCGCATCGCCGGTCGGATTATCGAACGGAAGGACGACCAGGACGGGATTGTTTAAGGGAACGGGAGCCGGCCGGGAGAAGATCCCGGGACGGACCAGAAGCGCCAACGCGGCGAAAACGACCATCGCGCCGGCGAGGATGAGCCACCATGGACGTATCCGGGCCGTGCGCCGTGAAAGCTCGATCCTGTTCTCCGAGCCCTCCGCGTGATGCAGCTTCTCCGCCAGCCAGCGGTCGAGCTCCGCAGGGTAGGCAAAGACCCGGGCTCGGGGCGTCCCATCGAGGCGATGAACGGGCAGGCCGAGGGTTCCTTCCCAACGGCGGCAGGTTTTTTCGGAACGGTTGAGATAAACGGAGATTTCCTTCCACGATTCGATGATTCTCCCATCTTCCATGCGGCGCTCCCTGAATGCCCGCCAATGATGAAACGATTATAAGTGAGCACCGATAAGGATTCAAGGAGCCGGGCGGCGTGAAAAATCCGCCCTGCCCCCTTCAACCTTGGAATAATTCCTTGACAATGGCATTTGGATGTACGAATAATTGCCCAAAGGGTAAGAATAAACGATTGTTCCAGTAGGTTATGCAAGATCTGGACTACGTCACTCTCGAGGAGATCCAGAAAGCACGAGTCGACGGGGCCTCGAAAAAGAAACCGTCTTGAGCTTCCCTTCGCGGTTTCGGGAGGAGGGCCGCTATGCCGCGCTTTAATGTTCCGGTCAAGAAGCCGAAACCCGACATCGGCCGGTTCCTCGCCGCCATGCGAGGGGACATCGTGCCCGAGAAAGTCCCCCTTGTGGAATATCTGGTCGACAACGCCGTCATGCGCCCGATCCTGGAAGACCTGATCGGGCGCCGCTGGGTGGACACCTCCGACAAAACCGAATACATGGGCGGGCAGATGGACATGTCGGCGGAGAACTTGGCCACGGTTAACGCCTGGCTGGATAACCAGATCGCCTTTTGGTACCACATGGGCTACGACTTCATCCGCGCGGAGGTCAGCCTGCCTCTTCCGGCGGTCTCGCTCGTCGCGCCCGACACGGCCCCCGGCAACGAGACGGCGAACCGCGCCTGGCAGGGCCTCCATGCCGGGCTGATCCAGACCTGGGAGGACTTCGAGGAATATCCCTGGCCAACGGTGGGCGACAACGATTTCTACATCCACCGCTACATCGGCGGGCACCTGCCGGACGGCCTGGGCTTCCTCACCTGCCACGCGGGAGGCGTCTACGAGCACGTCTCCCGGCTCATGGGCTTCGAGGGGCTTTGCCTCAACCTCGTCGACGACCCGGCCCTCGTGAAGGCGGTCGCGGACAGGCTGGGCGCGATCATCGCCGAGTACAACCGGCGCCTGCTCGAGATCCCGGGGATCGCCGTCATCTTCCAGGGGGAGGACTTCGGCTACAACACCCAGACGCTGATCTCCCCGGCGGACATCCGCCGCTATTTCCTGCCCTGGCACAAGCGTTACGCGGAGGCGTGCCACGGCCGCGGGATCCCCTATTACATGCACTCTTGCGGCTGCGTGGATACGATCATGAACGACCTGATCGAGACGGTGGGCGTGGACGGCAAACATTCCTTCCAGGACAACGTCCTCCCCGTCTGGGAGGCGAAGAAGAGGTACGGAGACCGGATCTGCATCCTCGGAGGAGTCGACGTCCACAAGCTGGCCACCTTCGACGAAAAAAGCCTGCGCGAGTATGTACGGAAAATCATCGACTCCTGCGCTTCCGGAGGGCGGTTCGCCCTCGGGGCGGGGAACTCGATCCCGAGCTATATTCCGGTGGAGAACTATCTCGTCATGCTCGACGAGGCCCGCCGCTAGCCGCTGTCGGGCCGGGTGCTAGTCCCGGGCGAGGCGGAAGCCCAGGACGTCGAAATGGTGGTAGTGGATGTTCCGGAACGGCGCGCGGAGGCACACGGTTTCGTGGACCCAGGAGCCGCCCCGGACGATGTGGTGGATGTTAGGAATGCCGGAAAATTCATCGCAGTTTTGATCGTCGCCCCTGGGATCGACCACCGGCTCCGGGGAATAAGGTCCATAGCATTCCCTGACCCATTCGTACACGTTCCCCAGCATGTCATAGAGCCCGAAGGCGTTCGGCGCCTTCCCCCCGACCTCGTGCGTCAGGCCGCCGGAATTCGCGGGATACCAGGCGATCGCGTCCAGGTCCCCGTACCGGTCGCCCGTCGTCCCCGCCCGACAGGCGTATTCCCACTCCGCCTCGGTCGGCAGGCGATAGCGCTTTCCCGTCGCATCGTTGAGGGTGTCGATATAGATCTGGACGGCTTGCCACGTCACGCTTTCGACCGGGAGCCGCGATCCCTTGAACATGGACGGGTTCGAACCCATGACCGAGATCCACTCCGCCTGCGTCACCTCGTATTTTCCGATCTCGAAGCTCGAGAGGGTCACCTGATGCACGGGCCGCTCGTCCTGGATGGCCTCGCTCGACTCGGAGCCCATCATGAACGTCCCACCGGGAAGCCGGACCATCACGGGTTCCTTGAGGACGTAAACGCTCAGGATCGCCGCAACCTCGGCGGTTTGACCCGCCTCGACCGTGACGGACTGCTCGTACTGGTCATATCCCGAAAGCGTCAGCGTGACCAAATGGCGACCCGGTAAGATGTTGCGGACGATCGTATCCGTGGTCAAGCCGGTGTCCTTATTATTCAAGGAGATCCTGGCTCCGGACGGCGAGGACGTCACGTGAATGTTCCCTGTCGGCCCGCTCGGCAGGGCCGCGTCCTTCTTTTTGTTTAAAAGAAGAATGGCGACGACAACCCCCGCGGCCACGATCCCGGCCGCGAGGAGCCAGGGGAACGGTTTCTTGTCGATTTCGGCCTGTGATTTCGATTTTCCCGCCAGGGCCATGGGTTTCCCCTCGCTCTGGCCAAAGACGAGGATGCCCGCGGCCGTCAAGGCGACAATCAGGAGCACGGCGATGGTCCGCTTCGGAAAAAGCATCGGATCTGACCTCCCTGAAGCGAAGGACGCGGATCTTCTTGCGGATTGACAGCAAGGAACGGGCCAAAACCTTTATACCGGCTGCTTCCAAAAGCGGACGCCCCGCCCCGCCGACCCATAAAGAATTTTTACACTTCCGGCTTGTTGCATTCGCGGCGGCGATGCGTTAGAACTAGGCCTCAACGCCTCCCACACCTGGCGGATCATGGCCGGGCTCGAGGCTAAGGGAAACGACCCGGACAGGGCTGGAACACGATCACCGTCGTCCGCTGAATCCCGGCCCTCCGGAGAGCGGCCGCCGGATCGTCTCAAATTAAGACGAGGCCGGAGTCGGCCCGGCTGAGCTTCTCGACCCGGAGGCCGATGAGCCGGATGCGCTTGCGTTTTGGATTCTCGCGGGAATCAAGGAACGGGAGGAGGAGGCCCAGTCCGCCGGCGAAGAGATCCTCGACCGAGCCGAAGGGAACCTTAACGGTCCGGGATCGCGATTTCGTCTCGAAATCCGCAAACCGGACGGTCAGGACGACCGTCCGGAAGGCTTCGAACCCGGACTCTTGGAGCCGTTCGAACACGCTCCCGGCCATCTCCTTGAGCCGGGAAGCGAGGAGATCGGCCTCGAGCGTGTCCTCGAGGAACGTCTCCTGTTCCCCGATCGATTTGACTTCCCCCGACTCCTCGACCGGCGAATCGTCGCGCCCGCGGGCCATCTCGGAGATGCCCTCGCCGCACTTCCCGAAGAGCTCGCGGAGCTTCTCCGGGCTCAAAGCCTTGAGGTCGCGGACGGTCCGAATCCCCAGCGTGTTGAGCGCCGCCTCCGTCTTGGGGCCGATCCCGGGGAGCTTCCGGACCGAGAGCGACTCGAGGAACGCTTCGGCCTCTTCTTCGCGGATGATGGTCAACCCGTCCGGTTTTTGGGTATCGGAGGCGATCTTGGCGATGAGCTTGTTCGGGCCGATGCCGATCGAGGCGGTCAAACCCTCCTTCTCCCGGATCTCACGCTTGAGGACGCAGGCGAGTCCCTCGGCCTCCGGATAAGAGCCCGCGAAGCCGAGGTCCATGTAAAGCTCGTCGAGGCCGGCCCTCTCGATGACCGGGACCCGCTCTTGAATGATCCCGACGATCTCGCGTGAGGCGCGGACATATTTTTCGAAATCCGGGGCGACGAAGACGACGAGAGGCAAACCGCGGCGGCGGGCCTCCTCGGACATCCGCCAGGCCCAGGAGATCGGGAGAGCGGAGTGGAGCCCGTAGGCGCGGGCTTTGTAGTTGGCCGTGGCCACGACGCCGCGTCCCTGTCCGCCCCTCGGATCGGCGCCGACGGCGATCGGGAGACCGCGGAGGCGGGGATGATCCCGCTCTTCGACCGCGGCGAAGAAGGCGTCCATGTCGAGATGGGCGATGATCCTCATCCCCGCTCCGCGGAATACGTCCTTTGGCGGCTCATGGCCGGGCTACGGCATCCCCTCCTCCCGGCAGAAAACCTGGAACGGCAGAACGCGGACACCGGATTTCTCATAATCCCGCGTCCCCGCGTGCACTTGATAAAGCCGGGGGATCGAGATCCTGTCCCGGAAATAAAACAAAGCCGGATTGACGGCTCGTTCTCCCGTCTTGCACTCGACCGCGAATTCGGGGCGCCCTTCTTTGAGGACGACGAAATCGACTTCCCGCTTGTCGACGTCCCGCAAGAACCGAAGCTCCATCCGGAATCCTTGGGTATCCTCGAGGAAGTGGCAATGCTTGAGAAGCTGGCAAGCGACCAGGTTCTCGAACCGGTGACCGGGATCATCGACCGAAGACCAGTCCCAAAGATAGAGTTTCTTCTCCTTCTTGACCGCCCGGACCCGCGGTCCGCCGAAAGGAGGAATGCGAAAACAAAGAAAAAGCCGCTCGAAGACCGAGATCCAACGGTCCGCCGTCTCGTGGGACACGCGGAGATCCAGGCTGAGGCCCTTCACCGAAAGGGGCGATCCCACACGGACGGGCAGCTCTTCGGCCAACAGCTCCAGCAGGCTTAGCTCCCTGACCCTCTCCAGATCGCGGATGTCATCGAAGACGACGCGATGGACGCGTTCCCTCTGCCAGCGGCGCCAGGATGTCTCTTCGCCGCGGAGACAGGGTTCGGGAAATCCGCCGAATCTCAGGAGGTGCGCGAGATCTCCGGCGGACGAGCCTCGGAGCTCCGGGAGCGAAAACGGGTGCAAACGATAGCCGTGGTAGCGGCCCTGGAGCGAATCGCCGCCGCGGCTGTAGAGATCCAATCGGGCGGAACCCGTAACGATGAACGCCTGCCCGGACCGGCGGGTATCATAGAAGCCCTTGACCAGACTCCGCCAGCGGGCGAACTTGTGGATCTCGTCGAGGATGATCAACGGCTGGTCGGCGGGAAGCTCACCCCGCATCAGTGAGGGCCGGATTCGGATATCGTCCCAGTTGAGATAGGCCGGATTCCGTTCGTTCGGCGGACGCAGGAACGAAAGCGCGAAGGTCGTTTTGCCGACCTGTCTCGGACCTCCGACGAAAAGCATTTTGGATTTAAGGTCGGCGGCGGCGTATTTCTTGAGATAGCGGTCGCGGATGTCGTTCATGGTAAATTCAGTATAATACGATTTTACTCATGAGTAAAGTCAGATATATATGAATTCATCCGCCGCTAATCTCGGAGAGTTCGGGATTTAAGAGATCAGAGAATCAGGTGCGCCGGCCGGCGCCACCGAAGCCGCGAGTCTTAGAAACTGATTTCCAGTCCCAGCCGGGCGGACATCGGCGGAAAATAGCTCGTCGCGTGCAAATAAAGCGGATTCGGATTACTCGGATTGCCGATCTCGTCGACGCCGTAATAATGAAATTGGTCGTATGTCACGGGCTTCCTCCGGCCTCCGATATGAAAGAGGTCGAGGACGACGCGCGGAGCGATCTTCAACCCGAAAGCGTTTCTCATCTGATAGGCAATCCGAAGGTTGAGGTCGGCGATCGCAGGAGTCCGACCGACGGTGCCCCTCTGCAAATACTTCGGAAAGCCGATGAATATCGCAGAAGTTCCAATCTCGCTCAAGGGAGTGCCGCTCTGCCAAATAAAAAACGCCCCCGCCGAGAGTCCGAACGGGAGCCGATAGGACCCGAAGAGCTTGAAAACGTGCGGCCGATCATTCGACAGGAGCCCCATACCCTGAACTGCCTGGTCGGGATTATCCATTTGCCAGCTGATATTGGGCCTGTTATCGGGAGAATCTTGCGCAAACAAGCCCGGATAGTTGCCGTAGGATCTTGATAGCGTGTAGGAGGCCTCAAAATCGAAAAATCTTCCGCCGGACTTCATCAAAGCTAATTCCAAGCCGTAATATCGGCGTTTCATCCTGGGCATTTCTTCGATGGGCGGCCAGCCGGGATTTCCGCAGTAGATTTGGCCTTCGTAATCCATGCAATCTTCGATCCCGAATCTGAGGTTCCGATGGATCCCCTGGAGGCGGAATTTATAGGACTTGCCGAGGGCTTGCTCATAGCCGAGCACGAACTCGTCATAGTTCTGGCCCTTAAGTCCTTTGATTCTTTTCTGGATCTGACCGCCAGTTTGGTTGTCGACAACACCTCCCGAAGGATCCAGTCTCGGATCATGGTCATAGGCCGTCAAACGCCAGAAAGCCCCTTCGATATAATATAATGTCATGAGAAGCGTGGATATTTCCTGATAAAAACGCCCGAAAGAGCCGTAGATCTTGCTCGAGCCGTTTCTCGCGGATTCGAAGATAACGCCGATCCGCGGCTGGTATTCGTCGTTGATCCTCTGGGCGACTTTCCCGTTGGAACCGACCCAGAACTCGCCGGTCCAACGGAGGCCGAAATTGAGCCTCAAGCGATCGCCAATCCTCCAGGAATCCTGGATAAAAAGCGACGGAATGCGATTATGAACGATTCCGCTCCCGTATAACGTTTGGAGGTAATAATCGCCTTCTGTTAATTGGCTTAAATATTTTTGATTGAGATAGGAATTCGATTCATTGTCCCGGTACTCGAAACCGCCTTTCAAAGCGTGGCTCCCGAGCACGAGCGTACTCTTGCAGGAAATCGTCAGCTGCCGGCTATCCCCGTAGCTCGGGCCGTTATTTCCCCCGGAAAGGACGGATCCCTCCGCGCCCGTATAGTCGATAAACCAGTTTTCGTTCTTCCCTCGTTCTGTGGCAGGGTCGCTTCGATCGCGGCGATCGATATAGGAGACGGAAGACTCCAGGAAGAACTTATCACTGAACATGTAGTTGCCGCTGGCCAGGAAGTTATAGCCGCCTTGCGTAAGCTTCGTAAGCAGCGGGTCGGGATTCAACGCCAGGGCAATCGCCGCCGTGCCCACCTCGGAATGGCGGATGGGATCTCCCAAAGCCGTCAGGACGATGTTCGCCTTCGGGGACGGCTGCCAGGTGAGCTTTGCGGCAAAGATGTTCCGGGTCAATTTGTCTTCGTAATAGCCTTGCCCCGGAATCAGGATCTCCTCCCGCTCCGAGGTCGGATTATACGCGCCATAGAACCAAAGCTTGTCGCGGATGATCGGGCCGCCCAGACTGAACCCGAAATCGTATTGAGAGAACTTTCCCTTGCTCGGCTCCAGCTCGGCGTGGATCGCGGACTGGGAAAAATTGTTGTTCGTGAAAAAGCCGAAGACCTGGCCGCTGAACTCGTTTCCCCCGGAATACGTCACGGCATTAACCAGCCCGCCGAGAGAGCTTCTGTACTCGGCTTCATATCCCCCGGTCTTGACCTCGATCTCCTTGATGAAATTGTAGGGAAGGCTCGTGTTCCGAAAGCGCATGTAAGGGTCGGAGACGTCGATCCCGTCGATAAAATACGAGTTTTCCGATCCGGTGGCCCCGGAGACGTTAATCCCATCTCCATAATAGCTTTGATTGGCTCCTGGGAGGATGGCCATGACGCTCCGATAGTCCCGGGCCACCGGCAGGTTCTTAATTGTGTCCACGACGAGGTTGGAGCCGGTCGTGGTTGAGGTCAGGTCGATGAGCGGCTTCTCGGCGGTCACGACAATTTCCCGGGTTTCGAGGGTCTTTTGTCGAAGTCGAATTTCTCCGATGGACGTCGTTGCCCCCAGCCTCACGGCGACGTTCTCCACGGTGACGTCTTGAAACGCCTCATGATGGATTTTGACAATGAACGTTCCGGTCGGAAGCGAGAAGAAGCGGAAGTAGCCTCGGTCATCGGTCTTGGCTTCCCGAGCTCCTTGCAAGCTGGCGCCGGTCACGACCACCTGGACTCCGGCCAGCGGCTGTCCTTCAGGGTCGAGAACTCGGCCTTCCATTCGGCCCGCAACCTCCTGGGCCGGGAGACTCGTAGCGAGTAGCAAAAAAAATCCCGTCACGAATATCGACTTCTTTCTCATGATCCCCCCTTTCGTGAGAGAAGAACCTATCGTTATGAGAACATCATAAATCTACAATTTGATATTGAGCTTCTTGAGCAACTCAGTGAAAGGAGCTTCAAGATAGATTGGCAAATCGCCGCGGGAGCGGGCCTGCGCCAGGACTTTCATCGCCTCCACACAATTTTTGCGGTACTTTTCGAGGAGGGGCGTGAAGCGGGCATCCCGCCGCAGGGGCTCGAGACGAGGGTCGAGAACAAGCACATCATAGAGCGGATAAGCCCCCCCATCAAGATCCCGTTTCAAGATGTCCAGGGCCGCTTCCATCCGGCCGTGTCGGACCAAAAAGGAAAGAAGCTGCAAAGCCACATTTGCAATATGAAGGGGAGTGATCTTAGGCTCATGGAGGCGTCTGAGTATTTCCTTCAGCAACGGATCCGCTCCCGAAGAGTCTCCCCGTTGAAGCGCCAGTATGCACCGCTCGACAAGATCCGCCATGGGGGGGATCTCACGAAGCTTCCCTTGCACCTTGTTGAACAAGCTCTCCGCTTCGGCTACGCGGCCCAAATCGGCGAGAATGAGGATCTTGATATTCGCCGCCCCCTCGAAATCGGGCTCCACGCTCAGGACAGCATCGGTGTAGCGCAGTCCCTCCGCGGAGCGTCCCAATTGAAAAAGCGTATATCCCGTAAGAGCTCCGTTATCCAAGTCAAGGGGGTCCAATCGATAGGCCTCAAGAGTCGGATACAAGCCGAGCTCGACCGGGATCGGCATGTTGGACAGCATAAAGAACGTATCAGGGTCGCGCGGCGCGAATCGGGCGGCTTTCAAGGCGAAGTCCACCTGTTTGGCTTTATCGGGACGATCCGAAGACAATTCTAAGTAGCTCAAGGCCGACCAGGCACGGCCGCAGCGCGGGTCGATCTCGATGGCCCGGAGGGCCCAGGGTTCGGCTTCGGTCCTCTCTCCCTTGATAAGTCTAAGCCAAGCCATTCCGGCCGCGGCATCGGCTAGCTTGGGATCGAGCTCCAGGGCGCGCTTAAAGCCGGAAAAAGCGAGGTCGAAATCCTCCGGCCGGGAGATCAGTCCGTACGATTTCGAATAATACTTGGCCTGGCGGAGAAGAAGCTCGGCTTCCGAACTCGCCGCGAGGCCCGAAGCCGAGGTCACCGGTTTCGAGTTCGGCAGGAGCATCCGGCGGAGGTCCTCAGCCGTCCCGTGGACAAGTTCGAGGTAACTGCCGCGCTGGCCGCGATATTCCTTGCTCTCCAGGATCGTGAGAGTCCCGGAATCGAGCAGGCTGATCACGAGCGTCCATTGGTCGGACTCGACCGTGATGGAAGATTGGACGAAACGCTGGACTTTATAGAGAGCCGCGATCTTTCCTAGATCGCCCTGGACTTTCTCGAATTCGACGTTGGCGATCGGCCTTCGTGTGTCTAGTCCTTCCACATTCGCGAGTAGTGAGGAAATGGATTCCGGAATGGCTTCGCTCAGATATTCCACTTCTTTAGCCTTAGGTCCATAGACCTTGCACGGCAGCGCAACGACGCTGTTGGCGGCCGTAAGGGAAACCGCTCCCCTGCGCCAGGACTTAATAAGCAGGGAAGCGCCGGCCAAAAGAACAATGACTATCCCGCCTGCTATCATCATGAGCCTTCGACGCGCGGCCGGACGCCTGGAAACCCCCGAGTTCTTCGGCGGGATCCCGGCCATAGCGATCACTTTGCCCGATTCCGTCGCGCGCTTCAGGCGCTTTAAATCAGCCAGCATCTCCTTGGCCGACTGGTAGCGTACGTCCGGGTCCTTCTCGAGCGCTTTTTCGATGATGTGTTCGAACTCTCCGGGCAGATCGGGATTCAGCCGCACCGGCGGGGCCGGCGCATTATGCAGGATCCCATCGAAGATCGCCGCCGACGTGTCCCCCCGGAACGGGAGGATTCGCGTAGCCATCTCGTAAAGAACGACCCCAAGAGAAAATAAATCCGTCCGCGCGTCCAGTTCCTTCCCAAGGGCCTGCTCCGGCGACATATATACCACCGTCCCCACGGCTGAACCGGGACTCGTCAGCAGCTCCTCTATGGTCAAGGTCGGCATCCCTGAGGGCAGCCTTTCCTCCGGCTTCGGCTGCGGCGCCGGCAACAGCTTGGCCAGCCCGAAATCCAGGATCTTCGCCTGCCCCGATCCCGTCACGAAGATATTCCCCGGCTTGATGTCCCGGTGGACGATCCCCTTCGAGTGGGCCGCCTCCAGACCACCCGCCACCTGGATCGCGAGGTCGACGATCCGATCCACTTCTAGACGCTTGCCCAGCATGTATTCCCGGAGCGTCTTCCCTTCCAGAAACTCCAGGGTGATGAAGTGCTGCCCCTCATGCTCGTCGATATCGTATATGGTGCAGATGTGGGGATGATTCAGGGCTGAGGCGGCCCGGGCTTCACGCTGGAAGCGCTCGACGGCTTGGCGGTCGTGGGCCAGGTCCTCGGTCAGAAACTTCAGGGCGACGGTACGCTGGAGCTTCGTATCCTCGGCTTTGTAAACGACACCCATCCCGCCCTTGCCGATCATTCCGAGGATCTTGTACTTTCCGGCGATAACGGTGTCCCGGGCGATGACTCTTGCTGGTTCCGGAACGCTTTTGATTTTGGGGGAAGCCGCTGCCCCTTCGTTCGCAAGTGGGGTGGCGCAATTGCTGCAGAACCGCGCCGTATCGGGATTATCCGCTTGACACGCCGGGCATTTCATCGCCCTTGTTCCCTTGCTTGGCCAACTCCGGCCGGAGAGGCGAAGGTTAAAATCCGTACCGGATCCCGAGCCTCGCCGCGATGGGCGGATAGAACATGTACCCTTTTTTGAATTGCGGGTCCGGGACGAAACCCGACGTCTCGAGCTGCCAGTTCTTCGCCAGCAGCTGGTCTTCCGACACGCTGAGGGTCATTTGCGGGCGCCATTTATAATAAGCCGTCGCGGTTCCCGTGTTGAACACATTGTCGACGTTGACGTTGAATCCAAGCTTCGTTTTCCCGAGCTTCACGCCGTACTCAAAGTACGCGTTGGCATACCACAAGAATGGAGTCCGCCCCAGATTCCCCCGGCCGTAAGGCATAAAGTTTTCATAATGAATGAACACTCTCCACGTCTCCGTGACGGGAATCCCGCTCATTCCGTTGACCACAGCCCCGACGGTCAGACCGCGGGGAAAAGTATAAGCCCCATAAAGCTTGAAGACATGGGTCCGATCGGTCGCCAGCGGGCCGTCGATCGGATTCAGGTTCTTGTCGTAAGACGTGAACCAGAAATCGAAGCTTCGCTCGACGTTGGGCCCGTTCCGTCCCTCCTCATCCGAGGCGGCCAGACCGGCATAGTTGCCCGTCAGCCGGCTCCAGGTGTATGAGAATCCGGCCAGCCAGTTGTTCGAAAAGCGCTTGTCCAAGCCGACGTTGATCGCCCAATACTCTCGCTTGGCTTTGGCCGTCCCCGGATACTTGGGATCAAACAGGCCGCCTTCGATCGTCTTCCGGGAGTAGCCGTAGCCCGGATTCGTGATGATCATACTCGGACTCAAAGTATCCTTGCCAGGCTCGACGACTCCGACGTCTTCGATCGCGTACCGGGGGTGCTTCTGGACGACGCGGACGGTCGCGGACACATTCTCCCCAAGCTTCTTCTCGACGCCGAGCGTGATCTCCCGCTGGCTCATCGGCTTCAAGCCGGGATCGACGAAATCGTAGCTCCCGGATTCCGCCAGCTTGGAGAGCCCTATCAGTTCACCGGGAAAATAGCCGTTTTCCCCGATCTTGTCCCATTCATAGGCGTCAAGCGTGTAGCAAGCGTAGTTCATATCCGACCCGCCGAAGTATGCGGTCGCCATATAAAGCTTCATGACGTCATAGTAGAGCCCATAGTTGGCGAAGACCTTCAGACTCGAGTCTCCCAAGACGTCATAAATGATCCCCAGGCGGGGAGCCAACTTGTCCCCGAAGGAGAATTGAATTGGCTTGAGGCTTCGTAAGGCGGGATCGCCGCTGTAGCTCGGGATGTATTCGCTTTCGGCCCTCAATCCAAGATTCAGGGTCAAACGGTTCTTGATCGTCCAGTTGTCTTGAATGTAAAGAGCCCAACGGTCGGAATGGACTTGGTATGTCGCATAGGACTTGCCGGTCAGATCGCTCCCTTGAACAAGATAAAAGCCATAAGGTCCCGTCACCGTTTCGCCGCCGCTTGTGACATACGGCGAGCCCCAGTTGAATTGGACATAAGGCCGACTGAAAAAGCGCTTGTAATCCTCCGCCGTGCGCGTCCATTGAACGCCGATCTTCCAAGCATGCTCGCCGGCGAATTCCAGGAAATAGGAAAGATCGGCGCCGATCGTGGACCTCCAAGCCTTCGCTCTGTCCGTGTGGATCAGCGCTTCCGCGGCCATGTTGGTCCAACCGTTGGGCCGGATATATTCGGCCGGGATCTCCGGATAAATCGAATTACCGAATCCCGCATGGTACCATAACGGGTCGGAGGCGCTCACGAGCTGATCCGTCACGTTCGAATAGAACGAGCCGGCACGAAGGCTGAGGAGCGCATTGTTCCCGAACGTGAAATCCGCGTGGACCGCGGCGCTCCAGTTGGGATAGCTCCAGCCGTAGTCCGGCCAAGGACTCGCCGGATCCCCGGTCCCGTCGCGCGGGGGGAGATCACCCTTGAATTTCGAGAAGTTATTGACGGCGCTCGCGCTCACCCGCAGAAAATCGAAGGGCTGGGCCGTCAGCTTCAACTGGAAATTCGTCGACGTGTCTCTCCGGGTGAAGTTCCCCGAGATGCCGGTGGGCTCGAACCCGACATGCCTCCGCTTCGATTCAATGACGGGAAGGAACGAGCCGAAAAACCATAGCTTGTCCTTGACGATGTAGCCTCCCAGGCTGAATCCGCCTTCCAGGCGGTGGATCCGGTCCTTGCCGTAGAGATCCTGGTAGTTGAAGTACTCCGCGACGCTGGCATCGTAGAGGCCGAGGCGAAGCGTATCGCGTTCCTTGCCCGAGAGCGCCGAACCTGAATAATAACCGTAAAAATCCCCGTGAAAGGCGTTCCCGCCCTGCCGCGTGATGACGTTGACCACCCCGCCCAAAGATCCGCCGAACTCCGCCGTGTAGCCGCTTGCCTTGATCTGGACCTCATCCACGAATTCGAACACCACCCCTTTTTGGCCATTGACACCGGTATAGATATTCGTGATGTCGGCTCCGTCGACATGGAACATGTTTTCGGCCCCGGAGGCGCCGTCGACCGAGATTCCCGCCAAAAGGACCTCGCTGGAAACGCCGGGCACGGTCGAAACCAGCGTATCGAAGTTCCGTCCGCGCGGCAGCATCTCAAAAGTCTCTTTGACGAGGGTGGTTTCCCGGGTCGTGCTCTTGACGTCGATCAGAGGGGACCGGCCGATCACCGTGACGTTTTCTTCCAAGGCTCCCAGCTCCATCCGGATGTCGAGCTTGACCGCCTGCTCCAGCCCGACGATGATCCCCTCGCGGATGACGCTTTTGAAACCTTGGAGGGCATAGGCGAGCCTGTAGGTTCCGGGCGTCAGCGAGAACAGCCGATAGACGCCGTTGGCCTCGGTGACCGTCGAGGCCCTGCCCACGAGCTTCGGGCTTGTGGCTTCGACGGAAACACCGGGCAGCGGGTTCCCCTGCTCGTCGGTCACCGTACCGTACATCTGCGCGGTCGGAAGCTGGGCAAATAGCGATGCAGATAAAAAAAGAAGGCTTATTACCAAGGAAAGAAAAAATTTGCGGACACGCATGGTTCCCTCCTTCCGTGTCGTTATACGCTGATCCGAAAACGCCTCCTGATGTTCATGAAGTTCAAGGGTCCCCAAGAAATTGCATGATCCTATAACTTCATATCGAGTTTCTTGAGCAAGTCGTCGAACGGCGCTTCGAGAAAATAGGGCAGCTCGCCGCGGGCGCGCGCTGCCGCTAGGGCTTTCATGCTCTCGATGCAATTCTCGCGGTACTTCTCGAGAAGAGGCTTGAAGCGCGCGTCTTTCCGAAGAGGCTCGAGACGGGGATCGAGCATGAGCACGTCGTAAAAAGAAAACGTCTCGATCTCGAGATCGCGTTCGAGCATCTCCAGCGCGGCTTCCATGCGGCCGTGACGAACGAGGAAGGACGTAAGTTGAATGGCCGGGCCAACGATTAAATCGGCCGGAGTCTTCGGATCATGGATTTGCCGGAGAATCTCCTCGAGGAGACGATCGGCTTGCGCCATATCCTTCCTTTGCAGCGCCAGGGCACATGGCAGCCAGAGGTTCGGAGGTGGATAACCGGCTTCGAACTTGCTTTGGACTTTCGGGAGTAAGCTCGCCGCTTCATCGATACGGCCCAAATCAGCGAGCAATAGGCTTTTCCAATACAGCGTATAAAAAAAATCGGGTTCGATGCTCAAAACGCCGTCAAGGAAAGGCAATCCTTCTGCCGTGCGTCCCAATTGGAAGAGGGTTTCACCGACGACCGATGCGTTACCCAAGTCGAGGGGATCGAGCCGATAGGCTTCCTCATTCGTAGACAATCCTAGCACAAAGGGAATGGGAGCGTTGCCAAGAGCGAAGAGCGATTTTGGATCGCGCGGCGCGTAGCGAACGGCTTTCAAGGCATAGTCCAGCACTTTGGTTTTGTCGGGACGAAACGAATACAATTCGATTAAGCTCAAGGCCGCCCAAGCGCGGCCGCAATGTTTATCGATTTCAAGGGCTTTGTTCGCCCAGCGTTCAGCTTCCGATTTCATTCCTTTATCATCATTCAGCCACGCGATTCCAGCGGCGGCGTTCGCTAGTTTGGGATCGAGTTCCAAGGCCTTCTTCAGGTCGGAATAGGCGAGGTCGAAGTCCGCTAGTTCGAGTTTTTGAGCATATCGTTTCGAAAAAAGCTCTCCCCTCCGCAGGAGGAGCTCGGCCTCGGAATTCGCGGCGAGGCTCGAAGCCGAGGTCGGCGGCTTCGAGTCCGGAAGAAGCATCTGGCGGACGTCCTCGGCCATTCCCCGGACGAGGACGAGGTAGTTGCCGCGCTGGCCGGGATAATCCTTGCTGCCCCCCAAAAGCTTGAGCGTCGCGGAATCATAAAGACTGGCCTTGAGCGTCCATCGATCGGACTCGACGGTGATAGAAGGTTCGATGAAGCGCTTGATTCCGTAGAGGGACGCGATCTGCTTCAGGTCGCCGCGCACTTTCTCGAATTCGGATTGGGCGATCTGCCTTCTGATGTCCAAACCCTGGACATTCGCGAGCAGCGAGGTCATCGAGTCCGGAATGGCATCGACGAGAAATGCGCTGTCTTCAGCTTCCTCCTTGGGAGCATAGACCTTGCACGGCAGGACGACGACGCTGTTGGCGGAGGTCGGGCCGGCTCTGGCGCCGCGCCAGGGCTTGAGCAGAACCGCGGCCGCGGCAAGAAGCACGACGACCGCTCCGACGCCAATCACAAGCAATCGCCGGCGCGAGGCGGGGCGCTTCGCCGCCCGCGGCTTTTCGACCTGCACACCGGTCAAGGCCGTCACGCGCCCCGACTCCGTCGCGCGCTTCAGGCGCTTTAAATCGGCCAGAATCTCCCTGGCCGACTGGTAGCGTACGTCACGGTCCTTCTCGAGCGCCTTTTCGATGATATGTTCGAGCTCCCCAGGCAGGTCGGGATTCAGCCGCACCGGCGGGGCCGGCGCATGATGCAGGATCCCATCGAAGATCGCCGCCGACGTGTCCCCCCGGAACGGGAGGATTCGCGTAGCCATCTCGTAAAGAACGACCCCAAGAGAAAATAAATCCGTCCGCGCGTCCAGTTCCTTCCCAAGGGCCTGCTCCGGCGACATATATGCCACAGTCCCGACGGCTGAACCGGGACTCGTCAGCAGCTCCTCTATGGTCAAGGTCGGCATCCCCGCCGTCGGAACCGCCGCCGGCTTCGCCGCCTGCACCAGCTTCGCCAATCCGAAATCCAGGATCTTCACATGCCCCAATTCCGTCACGAAGATGTTGCCGGGCTTGATGTCGCGATGGACGATCCCCTTCGAATGGGCCGCCTCCAAGCCGCCCGCAACCTGGATCGCTAGGTCCACGAGCCGATCGACTTCCAGGCGCTTGCCGACGAGATACTCCCGGAGGGTCTTTCCCTCTAAATATTCCAGGGTCATGAAGTGCTGACCCTCGTGCTCGTCGATATCGTAGATGGTGCAGATGTGTGGGTGATTCAAAGCAGAGGCGGCGCGCGCTTCGCGCTGGAAGCGCTCGACGGCCTGGCGGTCGTGGGCCAGGTCATCGGAGAGGAACTTCAGGGCGACGGTCCGCTGGAGTTTCGTGTCCTCGGCTCGATAGACGACGCCCATCCCGCCCTTGCCGATCGTACCAAGGATCCGGTATTTTCCGGCTATGACAGTGTTTGGGGCGATTGCCTGAGCAGGCTCCGGTACGCTTTGGGCCTTAGGCGGAGTTGCCGCACCCGCGCCCGCACTCGCAAGCGGGGTAGCGCAATTGCTGCAAAACCGCGCCGTATCTGTGTTCTCGGACCGGCAGCTCGGACATCTCATGATTACAGCTTTATGTTCAGCTTCTTGAGTAGAGCATCGAACGGCGCGTCAAGAAAGCTCGGCAAATCGCCCCGTTTCCGGGCCACATCGAGGGCCTTCGCGCTCTCCATAAAATTCCGACGATACTTTTCCAAGATCGGCTTGAAACGCGCATCACGCCGCAGGGGGCCGAGTCGGGGGTCGAGGATCAGCATGTCATAGAGCGGAACCGCTCCCCCTGCGTCCAAGTCGCGCTTCAGCATATCCAGCGCCGCGTCCATCCGGCCGTGTCGGACGAGAAAAGAAATGTAATGATAAACCCTACTCGTGAGCTCAACAGCGATCATTGTCGGTTCGTTCCATTTCTTGACAAACTCCGTTAGCAAGCGATCGGATTCGGCAGAGTCTTCCCGCTGAAGGGCAAGTATGAACCGATCTTCCATCGTATTCGATCCCACGTCCACCGCTTCGGCAACGCGGCCCAGATCGGCAAGGATAAGGAATTTCACATACCTCCCATAGACAAATTTCGGATCGATACTTAGGACTTCATCGATGGCCGGCAACGCTTCCGATGAACGCCCCAATTGGAAGAGCGTGTCCGCCATGACGGCGCGATTCATCAGATCCAAAGAGTTCAACCGATATGCCCATTGAACAACATGCAACCCCAATTCGCTCGGCAAAGGAGCGTTCGCCAATACGAGAAATGAATAAGGATCGCGCGGAGCGAACCGAACGGCCTTCAGGGCATAATCGAGCTGCCGGTCTTTATCTGGAAGCGGCGCAAACCATTCCGCCAAGCTCAATGCCGCCCAGGCTCGCCCGCAGCTCGGATCAATATCGAGCCCTTTGCGCGCCCAAGTTTCGATGCTGGCCCGTTCCGCGTCGCCCGCGCTTCCTGCCATCCACTTCAAGCTGAAGAGCAAGCCGATTCCGGCGGCGGCGTCGGCTTGCTTGGGATCGAGCTCCAGGACGCCCTTAAGGTCCGAAAAGGCACGATCGAAGTCGCGTTGTTCTTGGAGCCGATAATAGCGGTTCAAATAATATTCGGCTCCTCCGAGAAGAAGCTCGGCCTCCGGATTCTCCGCAAGTCCCGACGTAGAGTCGATGGGCTTGGAGTCGGGCAGGAGCTTCTGCCGGAGGTCCTCTGCCAGACCACGAATGAGCTCGAGGTAACCGCTGCGTTGACCGGGATATTCATGGCCCCATAAGAGTTTTCGGGTCTTCGAATCGATCAACTGGACGTTGAGGGTCATTTGGTCGGATTCGACAGTCACGGCGGTTTGGATGAATCGCTTGACGGCATAGATCTCCGCGATTTTCCCCAGGTCACCCCCGACTTTTTCGAAATCGATGCTCAAGATCGGCGCACGGACATCCAAGCCATCCACGCTCGCGAGCGCCGTGGATAAGGAATTCGGAATGATTTCGCTCAATGATTCATCAAAATCGCCGGCGCTATAGATTTTGCACGGCAAAGCCACAACGCTGTTGGCGGAGGTCAAACCAGCATTGCCGCGACGCCAAGGATTGAGCAGTAAGACGGTTGCGGCGAGAACCAAGACTGCCGCTCCAATGCCGACCGCGAGTAGCCGCGGGCGGAAGGCGGGCGTCTTTGCCGCCCGCGGCTTTTCGACCTGCACACCGGTCAAGGCCGTCACGCGCCCCGACTCCGTCGCCCGCCTCAGGCGCTTCAGGTCGGCCAGGATCTCCTTCGCCGACTGGTAGCGTACGTCCCGGTCCTTCTCGAGCGTCTTTTCGATGATATGCTCGAGCTCCCCGGGCAGGTCGGGATTCAGCCGCACCGGCGGCGTTGGAGTTTTGTTCAAGATCCCATCGAAAATCGCCGCCGACGTATCCCCTCGGAACGGGAGGATTCGCGTAGCCATCTCATAGAGGACGACGCCGAGAGAGAAGAGGTCCGTCCGCGCGTCCAGTTCCTTCCCCAGCGCCTGCTCCGGCGACATATATGCCACCGTCCCCACGGCGGAGCCCGGACTTGTCAGGAGTTCCTCAAGGGTCAAGGTCGGCATCCCGGAGGGCAGCCTTTCCTCCGGTTTCGGCTGCGCCACCGGCGACAGCTTGGCCAGCCCGAAATCCAGGATCTTTGCCTGCCCCGATCCCGTCACGAAGATATTCCCCGGCTTGATGTCCCGGTGGACGATCCCCTTCGAGTGGGCCGCCTCCAGACCGCCCGCCACCTGAATCGCCAGGTCCACGATCTGGTCCACCTCCAGACGCTTGCCCAGCATATATTCCCGGAGCGTCTTCCCCTCCAGAAACTCCAGAGTGATAAAGTGTTGTCCCTCGTGCTCATCGATATCGTAGATGGTGCAGATGTGGGGATGATTCAGGGCCGAGGCGGCCCGGGCTTCGCGCTGAAAACGCTCAACGGCCAGGCGGTCATGGGCGAGGTCCTCGCCAAGAAATTTAAGGGCGACAGGTCGCTGAAGCTTGGTATCCTCGGCTTTATAAACGACACCCATCCCGCCCTTGCCGATTATTCCGAGGATCTTGTACTTTCCGGCGATAACGGAGTCCCGGGCGATGATCTGAGCGGGCTCCGATACCCATTTGGCCTTAGGCGGAGTCGCAGCTCCTTCGCTCACGAGCGTGGTGGCGCAATTGTTGCAGAAACGCGCCGTGTCGGTGTTGTCGGACCGGCAGTTCGGACAGATCATGCGCCGGGTTCCCTGTGTTCGCCAGGGGAAGAGGAGAAAAAAGCTTTTCCGGCTTGCGCGAGTGTTTCCTCCCCCGAAATCGCCACCGATATCGCCCCTTCTGAGATGAGGATATTCCCGGCTCGGGATCGATGTCAAGACGCGTGATGACCCGCCCGCGATTCGGCCGCCATCGGGTCGATCCGCTCAAAGACCTGCGGCGCGAATGAAAGTTGAATTCCGTTCAGGGCAAAAATCCCCCCAAAAATGAAAAAAGGGGATGGTCCCTTTGGGGAACCATCCCCTCGAAATTCCACGAACGCCGGATCCACCCTCGGGGGACACGTACCGAATTCTTTCGAATTCGGAACATGTCCCCGGCGAATCCGGGGGATCTAAAAGATCAGAGAATCAGGTGCGCCGGCCGCCGCCGAAGCCGCCGCCGCATCTCGCCGGGAATAGAATTCGGCTTACGTCCCACTCTGCCCGTTTCGTCCGCGATCACTCATGTCGTCTTGACATCGTGTTACGATCGCCGTCTAATTCTTTCATCTCCTCTAGGAGCCTGTCGGAAAACCCTGATTTTTCATAGAGCCTCCATGGCCGGATGTGGTAAAAAGGAAGCATGGACGAATCGACGCATTTCCGCCCTTATGAACCCGGTCAACTTCTGCTGATGCCTCCGGACCTGAATGAATGGTTGCCGGACGATCATCTGGCCTTCTTCATCCGGGATGTGGTAAACACTTTGGATTTGGCCGAGATCTACGATTCTTACGACGGCACCCAGGGCGGCCGTCCGCCTTACGACCCGCGAATGATGACAGGTCTTCTTCTCTATGCCTATTGTGTGGGCTTGCCGAGTTCGCGTCAGATCGAGAAGGCGACTTGGGAAGCGGTGCCATTTCGGGTCTTGGCCGCCGACGCCCATCCCGACCACGACACCATCGCGGCCTACCGGAAGCGGCACTTGCCGGCCCTGGCGGGGCTGTTCGCGCAAACATTGCGGCTCTGCCGGAAGGCGGGATTGGTAAAGCTGGGGCAGGTGGCCTTGGATGGGACCAAGATCCGGGCCAACGCGTCGAAGCATAAGGCCATGAGCTACGAACGGATGACGGAAAAAGAAGCGGAGTTGGAGGCGGAAGTCGAACGGATGCTGAAAGAAGCGGAAGCGGTCGATGCGGCGGAGGACGTGCTCTATGGGAAGGGCCGACGCGGTGACGAACTGCCGGAAGAGTTGAAGTCGAAGCAGTCGCGGTTGGCGAAGATCCGGGAAGCCAAGCAGGCCCTGGAAGAGGAAGCGAAGGCGAAAGCGGAGGAGAAGCGGGAGGCGCGAAAAGAAGGAGCCCGGGGGCGAAAGCCGAATCCGCCGAAGGAAGAGCCCGAATCGAAGGCGCAGCGCAACTTCACCGATCCGGACTCGCGGATCATGAAGGATGGGGCGACGAAGTCGTTCGAGCAAAGCTACAACTGCCAAGCGGCCGTGGATGCCGAGGCCCAAGTGATCGTGGCGACGGGCGTGACCCAGGCGACCAATGATGTTCAGCAAATGGTGTCTCTGGTGGACGGAGTTCAAACGAACTTGAAGCGGAAACCGAAGGCCGTTCTGGCCGACGCGGGGTACTACAGCGACGTCAACGTCCGGCGGATGAAGAAAAAGAAGATCGATTCGTATATCGCGACGGTCCGGGACAAGCATGGAGCGCCGCGGACTCCGACGACGGGACGGATTCGCAAGGACGCGTCGTTGAAGGAACGGATGGCGAGGAAGCTGAGGACGAAAGCCGGACGGAGGATCTACGGGAAACGCAAGACGACGGTGGAGCCGGTGTTCGGCCAGATCAAGGAAGTTCGGGGCTTCCGGCGATTCCTGTTGCGAGGCTTGGAGAACGTCAGTCGGGAGTGGTCGATGATCTGCCTGACCCACAATCTGCTGAAGCTGTTCCGGCACGGACAGCCAACGATCGGGGTATGAGGGTAAGATGAAAGAACTCCCCTCAAGACGGAAAAGCGGGCCGATATCATGGCCGGCCGTCCGACGATCCGGGCAGTGGGCCGGGTCGGCACTATTTTCAAAAATAATCATTTGGTCTGATCGGGGTTCCCCGACAGGCTCCTAGGGAGGGGTTCGATGAATGATTTGGCTTCCAAAGTAGGCATGGAGACTCGGCGGCCCAACCCTCGGACCCTTAAAGGCCCGGTCGTTTTGGTCTCACTTCTCGGGTGCGTCGTCCTCTCGACCGCAGTCCTGACGAGCCTCGTTTGCCGCAAGGAGAGAATATACAAGCTCGACGTCCGGGACGGAGTCCGCTATGTCCATAACCTCAAGCCGGCTTCCAACAAGCCGGTAGCCGGGCTCGCTTTTGTCCGGAAGATCGGAGAGCTCGAAGCGAAGGACCCCGATTATCAGTTCGTGCGCCCCATCAGCGTCGCCGAAGACGGCCAGGGAAACCTCTTCATTCTCGACGACAAGGATGGCTGCATTAAAAAGTTCGGTCCTGATCGGAAATTCCTGCTCCGGTTCGGCCGGAAAGGCCAAGGGCCGGGCGAGTTCGCGTACCCGATGATCGTTATCGCCGCTGCGAACGGCCAGCTGATCGTATCGACGATGTCTGCGGAGTTCCACGTCTTCGACAACGAAGGCGCGTATCTAAAGCGCTTCCGTTTGCCCCCCTACAGGGGGATCAGCCCGGCCGTGCTCGGGTCGGACCGGATCGTCGGCTATGCGTTTCAAAATGGCGGCGAGAACAATCGGAATAACCATATCCTAGCCATCTTCGATTTCCAAGAGAAGCTCCTGCATGAGTTCGGGGAGCCGTATCTGCTGGATACCGCCAGGAAAACCTGGAGCGCCAATTTCCTCAGCCTGGCCGTAGGCGGCGATGAGAATATTTTCGTGGCCTTCTCCACCCTCAACAGGATCGAGAAATATTCGGCGCAAGGCAAGCTGATCATGTCGATCGATCGGACGCTGCCCTTCGAGATCGCCCATCGCTACGGAAAATCGTCGATCGATGTCGGCGGCAGGGTCGTCTCCGTCGACATGCCGGACTTCACTCCGGTCAACAGGGGGATAGGGATTGACGGCAAGGGCCGCATTTGGGTTTTGAGTGTGCGGAAAGCGTTGATTCGGGCCCAAGTGCCCAAGGATTACGATCTAAGGAATGATCTTGCCTTCGAGATCTATAGTAGCGAAGGCGTTCTTCTGTCCCGGCTCCCCTTCCCTCGGGAAGTCGCGAAATTCGACAATATGACCATGCGGGGCGATCACATCTTTTTCGTCGACCCTTTCGATCAGGCTTGTGTATATGAATATGCCGTTGTCGACCAGGTCAAATAAAGCGTGGTGAAGCGATGGTCAATCGGGTCCGAAGAAGCGCGGGCGGAGATCCGGCTCGGGAATGTATCGAAGCGCTTGCCGGAAGATGGCGTGGACGGTTCCGGGCGCAAGATCCCGGTGCAGAGGGAGAGTCAATATCTGCGGAGACCCTCCTTTGAGCTCCCGGCGCAGCTTGGCATGACTGCCTCGGATGGCGACGACCTCGAAACCGAAACCGTGAAATATCTTGAGTATTTCTCTGGCCGAAAGACGCTTAAGCCTCGGCATCGGCATAGACCGCTTCTTCGAAAGTCACGGCGATCCGGGGCTTTTGAGCCAAGCCTAAATTTCTCAGATCTTCGCCTTCAAGATGGAGAATGATCGCTGCGCGCATATTCGCGACCAGCTCGTCGAGTGACCGGCCTTGAGATACGACGGCGATCTCCAAGCCCTCGCCGACATAGACGCCGGACGATCGATGGACGACGACGTGAATCGTGTCGCGCAAAGGCTCGTCCCTCCCATAATCGGCCGTTTGCTCTTGGACGCGAGGCCGAGGCTCAGGCGCGTATCGGCAAGACGGGATGATCTCGTAAACGCCCCGCCCGACCCGCTTGAAATAGTCCCATTTGTGCGGGTGGTTCTTGGGAGCGTTGACGCAGCACCTGCTGATGATGTGCGTTCTCACGGAGCTCGGATTCAAGTGAGGCAGGGCTTGGACGACATCTGCGACATGAAACGTCCGCTCCCTCCGCTCCGAGCAAAGCCTGCGCGCGGCCGAAAGCACTTCAACATGGATGGGCACGGTCGAATCTCCTGAGTCTTGATATTACAATGTTAGATCGATATTGTCAAGTTGATTATCTAGAAAATGAGGAAAGGAAATTGCCCGAAAACAAAAAAAAGGGGATGGTCCCTTTGGGGAACCATCCCCTTCGAAATTCCACAGACGCTCCGAATCCGCGAGGATCCGGGGATTTAATAAATCAGAGAATCGGGTGCGCCGGCCGCCGGATCGGCTCAAATCAAGACGAGGCCGGAGTCGGTCCGGCAGAGCTTCTCGACCCGGAGACCGATGAGCCGGATGCGCTTGCGTTTCGGATTCTCGCGGGAATCAAGGAACGGGAGGAGGAGGCTCAATCCGCCGGCGAAAAGGTCCTCGACCGAGCCGAAGGGAACCTTAGCGGTCCGGGACCGCGATTTCGTCTCGAAATCCGCGAACCGGACGGTCAGGACGACCGTCCGGAAGGCATCGAACCCGGACTCGCGGAGCCGTTCGAACACGCTCCCGGCCATCTCCTTGAGCCGGGAAGCGAGGAGCTCGGCCTCGAACGTGTCCTCGAGGAACGTCTCCTGTTCCCCGATCGATTTCACTTCCCCCGACTCCTCAACAGGCGAATCGTCGCGGCCGCGGGCCATCTCGGAGATGCCCTCGCCCCACTTCCCGAAGAGCTCGTAGAGCTTCTCCCGGCTCAAAGCCTTGAGGTCGCGGACGGTCCGGATCCCCAGTGTGTTGAGCGCCGCCTCCGTCTTGGGACCGATCCCCGGGAGCTTCCGGACCGAGAGGGGCTCGAGGAACGCCTCGGCCTCTTCCTCGCGGATGACGGTCAACCCGTCCGGTTTTTGGGCATCGGAGGCGATCTTGGCGATGAGCTTGTTCGGGCCGATGCCGATCGAGGCGGTCAAGTCCTCCTTTTCCCGGATCTCGCGCTTGAGGACGCGGGCGAGTCCCTCGGCCTCCGGATAAGAGCCCGCGAAGCCGAGGTCCATGTAAAGCTCGTCGAGGCCGGCCCGCTCGATGATCGGGACCCGCTCTTGAATGATCCCGACGATCGCGCGTGAGGCGCGGACGTATTTCTCGAAATCCGGGGCGACGAAGACCACGGGAGGAAGACCGCGGCGGCGGGCCTGTTCGGACATCCGCCAGGCCCAGGAAATCGGCAGGGCGGAGTGAAGACCGTAGGCGCGGGCTTTGTAGTTGGCCGTGGCCACGACGCCGCGTCCCTGTCCGCCCCTCGGATCGGCGCCGACGGCGATCGGGAGACCGCGGAGGCGGGGATGATCCCGCTCTTCGACCGCGGCGAAGAAGGCGTCCATGTCGAGATGGGCGATGATCCTCATGCCCGCTCCGCGGGGCCGGTCGTATGACGGCTCATGTCATGGCTCCGGCGGACAAGAATGACACGACTTCACTGATGTGTAAAGCCGGTTGGCGCGACGCCGGGGCCTTTGACGGAATGGTAACTTTTTCCTCTCCTTCGGGGTATTATGGATGGAGGGTCTCGTGCGCCCTCATCGCTCGCACGGAGGTGACAGGGTATGAAAAAAGCGCTGCTCGCCCTCGCGGTCCTCGTCTTCGCGGCTTCTGCCTCGGCCCAGACCTGGTTCAAGGGCACCCTCGACGAGGCCATCGCCCAGGCCAAGGCGGAGAAGAAGCTCGTCCTCCTTGATTTCTACTCGGGGGGCTGAGGGGCCTGCAAACTGCTGGGTCAGCAGTTCTATTCCGCCCCCAAGTTCCAGGATTTCCTCAACGGGAATTTCGTTCTATTCCGGGCCGACAGCGACGAGCCCATCGGAGTCGCCGCCTTCGCCAAATTCAAGATCAGCGCCACCCCGACCGTGATGTTTCTCGACGGGAGCGGCGACGAGGTAGATTGGATCGTCGGCTACGGCCCCCCTCCGGAGAAGTTCCGGGACAAAGTGGCCAAGATCCTGGCCGGAGGAGATACGTTCAAGGAATTGAGCGCGGCCCGGGCCGCGAACCCCAAAGACGCGGCGGTCGCCTTCAAGCTGGCCGATAAATGGGCGTACCGTGTCGACTACGCCAAGGCGATGGCCCTCTATAAGGAAGTCATCGCTCTCGACCCCGCCGGCCGGGCAGGCGCCTACACCAATGAATACACGAAGGTGACGGTCCCCTACACGGAATTCGCCGCCCTCCAGGTCGCGGGCCAGGGACTCTCGGCGACTCCGCCCACCATCAAGCCCATCCGCGACTTCCTGGCCAGGTACCCGAAGAGCCCGCTCACGAAGGACGCCTATAGCCGCATGGCCGGATACTACGGCCGGACGGCCCCCAAGGAGGAAGCGGGGCCGTTCTTCGAGGAATATGCCGCCCTGTTCCCCGACGACCCGGCCATCCTCGACCACTGGCTCTCGCGCATCATCCGGGACAAAGGCCCGTACGACAAAGGCGTCGAGCTCGCCGAGAAGATCCAGAAGGCGCGCCGAAGCCCGTCGCTCCCCGATCCCTACCAGAACGTCGCCGAGCTTTACCTGGCCAAGGGCGACAAGGAAAAAGCCGACGAGGTCTACGGCAAGGGCTTCATGGAAAACCAGGTCTTTTACCTGGCCTACAACCTGATCAACTATGCCAATTTCTGGATCGGAAAGGACGCCAACAAGGAAAGCGCCCTGGCCATGGCCGAGAAGGCGCTGGCCATGCAGCCGGACAGTTCGTATTTCCTCCAGCAGACGGCCGGAGTCTACCTCAAGCTCGGCCATGAGGACAAAGCCATGGCGCTCTTCGGGCCCGCCTACGCCGAGAAGAGCGACAAGGACGCCGGCGCCCTGTCGAGCTATGCTTCCTTCTGGAGCGGCCAGGGGAAGAACCTCGAGGGCGCCCTGGTGGCGGCCAAGAGGGCGGTCGAGCTCAAGCCGGCCCAGTATTACGGTTGGGTGACGCTAAGCGGCGTCCAGTCGAAGATGAAGAACCCCGTCGAGGCCGTCAAGGCCATGGAGAAGGTCGTCGAGCTCGCGCCCGAGTCCATCAAGGATTACTACAAGAAGTCGCTGGAGAAGCTGAAGGCGGAAGCCGGGAAGAAATAAGGCCCGGCTCGTCGAGCCCGAACGGGCCGGAAAGCGCTGGACCGACGCCGCAGCGGTCGCCGCTTCAGGGCATCTCCTCCTCTCGGCAGAAAGTGACGAACGGCAGAACGCGGACGCCGGATTTCTCGTAATCCCGCGTCCCCGCATGGACTTGATACAGGCACGGGATGGGGATCCTGTCGCGGAAATAGAACAACGCCGGATTGACGGCCCTTTCTCCGGTCTTGCATTCGACGGCGAATTCGGGCCTGCCCTCCTTAAGGACGACGAAGTCGACCTCTCGCTTGTCGGTGTCCCTGAGGAAGCGCAGCTCCATCCGGAAGCCCTGGGTGTCCTCGAGAAAATGGCAATACTTGAGCAACTGACAAGCGACTAGGTTCTCGAACCGGGGACCGGGATCAGGGACCGCCGACCAATCCCAGAGGAAGAGCTTTTTCTCTTTCTTGACCGCGCGGAGGCGCGGCCCGCCATGGGGCGGAAGCCTAAAACAGAGGTACAGCCGCTCGAATACGGAGATCCAGCGGTCCGCAGTCTCATGAGACACGCCGAGGTCAAGGCTAAGGCTTTTCACGGAAAGGGGCGCGCCCACGCGCCTGGGCAGCTCTTCCGCCAGAAGCTCCAGCAAGCTCAATTCCCTAACCCGCTCCAGGTCGCGGATATCGTCGAACACGACGCGGTGGACGCGCTCCCTCTGCCATCGGCGCCAAGCGGTTTCCTCGCCGCGAAGGCATGGCTCGGGAAATCCGCCGAATCTCAGGAGGTGCGAGAGATCGCCGGAGGACGAGCCTCCGAGCTCCGGGAGCGAAAACGGGTGCAAACGATAGCCGTGGTAGCGGCCCTGGAGCGAATCTCCGCCTCGGCTGTAGAAATCCAATCGCGCCGAACCCGTGATGATGAAAGATTGCCCGGACGTCCGGGTGTCATAGAAGCCTTTGACCAGGCGCCGCCACCGGGCATATTTATGGATCTCGTCGAGGATGATCAAAGGCGCGTTCGGGGGAAGTTCCCCTCCCCTCAGTGCCGGCCGGACGCGGATGTCGTCCCAGTTGAGATAGGCCGGATTCCGAGGGCTTGGATCATCCAGAAATGAGAGGGCGAACGTCGTCTTCCCGACTTGCCGGGGGCCTCCTACGAAAAGCATCTTGGATTTCAGGTCGGAGGCAGCGTTCTTCTTGATATAGCGGTCTCGTATCGCGCCCATGGTGAAATCAGTATAACACGACTTTACTCATGAGTAAAGTCAGATATATACTAATTTACGCTAATGGGCGATGTCCGATTTCCCCCCCGAAAATAAAAAAAGGGGATGGTCCCTTTGGGGAACCATCCCCTTCGAAGTTCCACGGCGGCCGGGGCCCCGGGCTTGCCCGGGGATCCACTTCCGCCGTACTCGCCCGTGGATAAAAGCCACGGGCGAGTGGCGAGCCGAAGGCTCGTCCCTTGACAGACGACCCGGATCAGAGGGATCCGGGGGATTCTGCGCCAATGCGCCGGCCGGCAGCGCCCGGACGGCCGCGAAGGTCGCCGCGACCGACGCCGGGAACAGGAAGCTGGCGAGGATGTTGAGCACGCCCAGCGCGGATCCCGCGACCCCGAAAAGGGCGAGCGCCCTCGGGAGGTAGCGCGACCTGACCAGCAGGCAGCAATAGATCGTCGACCCGAGGAGTAAGAACAGCATTGCAGTGGCAGCCTTAGATCATCGGCTGGAAGAGGTTAGGCGGCACCGGCCTGTGCTCGATCGGGCTCGGCTATCCCAGATGGCCTCAATCCCTTAAACAGAAGCCAAAAACCCGTTGCCATTTCGAAACTAGCCATAGGCGAATCGAACCACCACGGATTAACTGTCTTGGCGAAGTCGGGGAAAATGATGAAAGCGAAAGCACACGCCACGCACCATACAGACGAGATCACCCCCCAGGCAGCCAATGCTCTAGGGATATAGCGCGACTTAAACCACAGGCAGCTGCAAACCGCGGATCCCAATCCATAAAACGGCAAGCCAACGCCATACGCGGGTGTGCCGAGGTATAGCCTCGCCAAGGCCTGCAATCGATCTGTTTCAAATACTCGCAAGTAATCAGCGCCACT
>Ga0315277_10000690_pt1 | contig 52219 bp, 59 predicted proteins | sample YL17G05_15_MG_FD_203695 | JGI IMG/M metagenome (GOLD analysis project Ga0315277, IMG submission 203695) | Sediment microbial communities from Yellowstone Lake, YNP, Wyoming, USA - YL17G05_15 | ecosystem: Environmental > Aquatic > Freshwater > Lake > Sediment | place: USA: Wyoming | collected... | reverse complement strand
GATTCCACGTGATTTACAATAGGTTAATCCATACGACTTGAAAATCCGACCGTGAATCTCTCGTTCTAGATCATTCTGAGCATGAACTTGCCGAAAATATGTTCGTCGAATCCAATTGAAGACTTCTCTTGACGTGCCCGTATCGTGAATGAGTGTCAGAATAGGATGCGAAGGTGTCGGATCAGAGACGCATAGTCGCCCGACGCAAGGTAGAGTATGGCGAGTACTAGTGGGATGTGCTTCTTGAGTCTGCTCCGAGTTGAATGCATTTCTTGTCTCGCCACCTTGTGTAGATGTGTAGTGCAATAACACACATATAAATTTGACCTCCAGAATCAACACATGTTCACATCTCCATGCAAACAAATCCATACGGGGGCTGCACAGAGATTGCAAAGTTCGACGAAAGCACAGGTCGTGTGTACACTCCACCAAATGCAGTAGTATGAACTTCGCCATACATTCCGCAAGGCGTTCAGAATGATGACATACGAAATTCGCATGTCAAATGCATCAAAGCTCCATCTGAATCGAAGCCATAAAGGGCTGGGTGCAGGTTGTCGTCAAGAGGGCGACCTGTCATGGAAATGCCTGTCTTGGAAACCATCAGAACCTTGCGAAGCATGCGCCGACTCAAACCCGCCCCGGTCGAGCCGCACAAAATCCACCTAATCCTAGAAGCAGCCGGAAAGGCACCATCGGGTGGAAACTCGCAACCATGGGAATTCATAGTCATTACCGATCCGTCCGTGAAGAAGCAACTTCGAGACTTGACTGTGCAGGGGCTTGAGATCTACGCAAAATCCAACCTGCGAATCCCGAAAGAAGCAGTTACAGAATTCCTTCAGCCCACCAACCCCGTGACCCGGATGGCTCAGAACACAGACAAAGTTCCCGTTCTCATTCTGGCGTGTTTGAATACGAAACGTGCGAGGAGGCTAACGGATGATTGGGCTTGGTTGGAGGAGCAGGCGAACTGGGCATCCGTCTTCCCAGCCGTCCAAAATATGCTTCTGGCGGCTAGAGCTCTTGGACTTGGGACGGCGGTTTCCATCTTCCCACTCTTCCTGTTAGAAAAGTTGAAGCAGCTGCTGAAGGTCCCAGACTATGTGAAACCGGGCATTCTAGTCTATGTTGGTTACCCTGCCACGCGATTCAGCGAAGCCAATAGACTTCCAATTGAAACTTTCATCCACAAGGATGGTTGGTGAAGATGAATACACCTCTTCGTCGGCTTGAGGGAATTTCCTACTGGGTCATCGAAGACCCTGATGGAATTCATGATTTCATAAACACCGAGGTCCGCAAGGAATGGGAGCTGGACGTTAGGAGTCTTCCTGGCGACCCAGCAGGCGGCGATTGGCTACCAACCCTTCCCCAGCGAAATTGGACCTTGGAGATTATTCGAACTGATGAAGTTGGACTCAACGAGCGCATTATGAATTTCGTAGACACGAAGACCGGTTATGATTTTGCAGACCACCTAGCGAAACGCAGGCAGCAACTCCGCCATGCAATCGAAAACTACGGAATAGTGATCTGGCCGGTCATAATCAGGAAAGAAGATATGCAGATTCTGGACGGATACTGTCGCTTCACAACCCTCAAAGAGATGAACATTCCGAGAACTTGCGCCTACATGGGCAGCCTCTAACGTGAATCTTTCCGCAGGTCCGATTTGGGTAAAGCCTTTTCAAGCATTGGCCATTAATTTGCCTTCATGCCATTTGTTAATCATGTGGAATTCGAAGTCACGAACCTAAGACGAGCCGCCAAATTCTACAAGTCAGTGCTCGGATTCAAGATCCAAGTTATCCCCCAAATGAAATATGCGCTTTGGTCTGCCGCTCGCAAACCAGGCGGAGGACTCTCGCTAGTGAAGAAGGTGAAGCATGGCGGTACGACTGCTGTCTTCCAGGTTGATAATATCAACCGCTACCTTGAAGGGGCTAAGAAGAACGGCGGGAAGATCGTTCAGAAGAAGGGCGCCATAGGCGCCGGCATGGGTTACTACGGCGTCTTCAAAGATCCCTTTGGAAACCTTGTAGGTCTCTGGAGCAGCCACTAGGACACTACCCGACGACGTCGAAGCCTCTAGGATTAGGCTAGTTCTAGGCGGCGAGAACTTGCCGGGTTTGAATGGTTTTCATTACGTCTCCTCGGGTTACGATGCCTAACAATTGACCATCTTCTACAACTAAGACTCTGCCCACGTTTTCCCGCGCCATTCTTTGCATGACATCTAGTGCGGTTGCGGTTGGCTTGACGGTCGCTGCTTGTTCGGATGGGGTCATGGCCTGTGCAACGGTTTCTGTTGCCCTCCGCTCTTTGGGAATCGCACGTATACCCTGCAGTGTGATTATTCCAAGAATTTGTCCATCTTTCACTACCGGATAACCACCATGGGGGTGGACAAGGAAGTAGTCCGAGACAACTTGCTGGACCGTCATATCGGGAGGAAGCGTAACCATCTGTCGAGTCATGATATCGCCAACAACAACCCCGGACAAGGTCTCACCTACGATCGTTTGCCTCAGACTCGTCTCGGCGCCGGATTTGATGAACCATCCCAACACGACAATCCAAATTCCGTTAACAAAATCACCCAGAATAATTGCCACGAAACCTCCAAGCATCATGAGAAGCGAAATCGCCTCACTTACCCGTGTTGCGGTTTTAGTGGCTCCAACAAGGTTTCCTGACCGCTTCCAAATACTCCCCCGAAACACTCGACCTCCGTCAAGCGGGAAGGCGGGAAGCAAGTTGAAGGCGCCTAAAGTGGCGTTGATTAGTGCTCCATAACCAAGGGTTGCGGTAATAGCCACCGGGACCCGAGCAAGGTTCGTCAAGAACCACAGCGCGCCCAATACTGCTGCGATGAGGAAGCTCATGAGAGGCCCCGCCGCGGCCACACGAACCTCTAACCCAGCGTTTTGAGGCTCCTCGGTCATTTCCGAGACGCCGCCGAAGAAGAAGAGCGTGATTCGCGCAATCGGTAGCCCATTCTTCTTTGCTACGTATGAGTGGGAGAGCTCGTGGATTAGGACGGACGCGAATAGGATTATTGCGGAGGCAATTCCGATCGCCCAATACGTCACTGCGCTCAGTCCCGGATACTGATGGGGCATGTACCCGTAAGCCAGAGACCAGGCAATCAGCATGAAAACTACCCAGAGCGTGTAATGGATCCGAACAGGAATACCCATGATTCTCCCAAGTCTAACCGACAAAATTGGCCACTCCAGATAACGAGCTTGCATCAAGAATCGCATCGGCAACAGAAAAACCCTTCCCAATGAATTCCGAGAACGGGTCTGCAGCTGGAAGAGCTAAATGCCATTTCAGATATTGCTAGGAAAAGGTTTTCAGCTAATGGAATATGTGACGGCGACGCGTGGGAGAGTTCGATTTGGAAACTAAGCAGCTGATTATGCTACCTGGTCCGACTAACATTCCAACTCGTGTTGCGAATGCTATGCTGCGGCCGATCATTAATCATAGGGGACCGGAGTTTCGTGAGCTGCACTCTCGAATAATCGAAAACGCGAAGTATGTTTTCGGAACGAAGAACGATCTCTTCGTGCTAACCGCTTCTGGGACGGGTGGTGTGGAATGCGCCGTTCGCAACATCTCCTCTCCCGGAGCCAAGATCATTGTTGCTGTGAACGGGATCTTCAGCCAGAGATTCTACGAATCAGTTAACCTGCTGGGAGGGAAGGGCATTGAAGTGCCTGTGGAATGGGGAAATGCCGCAACCGTATCCCAAATCGAGGAGGCCCTGAAGAAGAATTCTCCCGTCACCGCCGTAGCGATCATTTACAATGAGACCTCGACAGGCGCGACGACGCCTCATTTGAAGGAGATTGGTGAGCTCTGCAGGAAGCATGGTGCGCTCTTCTTGGTGGACGCGATCTCAATTCAGGGCGGCGTCCCATTGCCAGTTGACGAGTGGGGTGTGGATATTTGCATAACCGGCAGCCAGAAGTGCCTGATGACTCCGCCAGGATTGGCTCTTATCTCGGTAAGTCCGAAGGGTTGGGAAGTCATCAAGAAAGTGCCACGGTCATACTACTTCGATCTCCAGCTCTGTAAACAGTTCTGGGATGAGAAGAAGGAAACCCCCTACACTCCTGCAGTGACTCTGTTCTACGCTCTGGATGAGGCGTTGCAGATGATTAGGGAAGAAGGGCTTGAGGCACGATTCAAGAGGCATGCGATCTGTGCGGATGCCATGTACGCGGCTGTTGAGGCTATGGGACTAGAGCTGTACGCTCGCAAGGAGGTCCGGTCGAACACGGTTCTCGCCATCAAGTACCCGAGCGGCATTGACGACAAGAACTTCCGAGGCGCACTCAACAAGAAATACCGTGTCGTTCTGGCTGGTGGGATGGGTAAGACTCACGGTCAGCTCTTCCGCATCGGCGTCATGGGATCCGTGTCCCAATTCGAGATCCTCGCAACCGCCACAGCCATAGAATCCGTCCTAACAGAGCAAGGACACAAACTTAAACCAGGCGAAGGGGTAACAGCGGCCCGGGAAGTCTTCACAAAAACTTCCTAAACGAAGACCACCCTTACTCTCGGTAGCGAAAGTTATTCAGGAAACGAAAAACCACCGCTAAGTACCGAGGGAAAACCGAATGCTGAGAATATTCGCCTTCACAGATTTTCACGGCAACCAAGAGGGGTTTGATAGGGCGCGGGAAAGGATCGCCAAGGAAAAACCTGATCTGGTATTAGTTGCAGGCGACATTACAAACTATGACGCAGAAAGAGCGAAACAACTGCTATCTGAAATCGCTGAGGGTGGAAGTCCGATTTACTTCGTTCCCGGCAACATGGATAATGTCGAACTGAAGGACTGGTCTGGGGGCACGAACGTGCATAGTCTTCATGGACGCCGCGAATACGCGGCTAACGTTATTCTAGTTGGCTTGGGCGGTTCACCGCACGGAGCCTTTTCAACGCCCTTCGAGCTCAGCGAGCAGGAAGCAAGCGAATTGCTCGACGGTGCGATGAATGGTCATCACGGCGAGAAATTGATCTTGGTGTCCCATTGCCCGCCGAGGGACACAAAGATTGATTGCACCTCGAGCGGAGAACACATTGGCAGCATGACTGTTCGCAAGTTTGTAGAAAGGAATCAGCCAATTCTCGTGATATCAGGTCATGTGCATGAGGCTCAGGGCACCGACACTGTCGGGTCGACGGTGGTCGTGAACACTGGCCCAGCGAAGAACGGAAACTTTGCGATAATTAATATCGACAAGAAAGTTGACGTGATTTTCGCGAAATTCATGTAGCAAAAGTAACAGCGCTTCGAAGAACAGTCTGCTGTGCCAAGAGTGGTGGTCTACGCGACTTCCTCAAGGAATTCGCGTATATCCTCAGTTGACAACCGATCAGGATCATAGCTTACCAGAACGGCGTTGGCGGCATAATCGACTGCGACATGCTTGACGCCGCTCAACTTCATGAGCTTGGTCTCAATCTCTGAGCAAGATGAGCAACCTAGGTGGAAAAGAGAGAAAATGGCATCAGCAGTCCTTGCGTTCCCACGACTGGCTGGATTTTTCATCAGTTTTCGTTGTACGTCTTAACAGCCTTTTCGATTAAAACGGGCCGTGCACAAAGAAACACAGTGTAGTACAATTAGGCCGCTTGCAGGGTGAAACTGACGGATCGGTCGCTCATTTCGATCTTCGGTGATAGACCGATCTGAGCAAACATCGCTGTGATGTAATGGACCAGAAATATGGACCAATTCAACCCGAAATCATGTATCAACGTGACAACATTACTGTGTGCGTCAGAGGTCTCGCTGAACTCGAAGAGCTGGGCGTAAGTTGCGAGTGTGCGGATGTGGCTTATCAATGGGTTCAGTCCGACCTTTCCCTCCTTTGCAGTCGCGAAGGCTTGGGGGATGCTGCTCCCAGCGGCCTTCGCCACTTCAATAAGCTGGCTTACATCTGCAGCCAATAGGAGACCGCGGAATGGGGCGCTGCTGATCTTCACCGTGTTGATTTTCCGGGCAAAGCGGTCGAATTCAGCGTACTGTTTGAGGATCTGGTTGACGAGGGTGTTGGGGCTCACGTTCAGTGTACCGGCCTCTGTTACTACCGCCTTCAGTGCAGATTCGTCTATTCTGAAGGATTTCGGGACGGTCTTTGACTTGCTCCTCTCGCCGGAACGGGGCATAATTGCTCTGACCTTTTCGTTTCTAGTCCATTGTTGTTAAGGTTGTGGAAACCTGAGGAAATAGCAGGCTTGGTTGTCTCAAGATGAAATCTTAGATACCCAGCCGCAAATAGTACTCGCTTAGGTGACAAACATGGCAGTTGATCCAGTCTGCAAAATGAACGTCTCGGAAAGCCAAGCAAAGTACACGAGTACGCACAATGGGGCGAAGTATTACTTCTGTTCGGCAGCGTGCAAGCAGGAATTCGACAAGAATCCAGGCAAGTACCTCTAAGCCTGGACAGTCAACCGGGCCCTCGGCTCTTCCACAAATCCTCGCTCGCGACTAAGGCGAGATATCAAACTCATTGTTCCGCCTGAGCGGGTACGCAATACTTTGTATTTCAAAGTGTACACTCTGCTTAAGAGTTTTCCAGAGGCCGAAACACTGACGAGACCTGCAGATTTCAATACAAGTAGTGTGAAGATTCGTTGGTTACTTGCGAGCGGTGCTACCGCAAATTCCCATCCTATGCCGCTCTCCTTCAACATTACAAAGGCAAACATTCGAACGTCACGAATCTATCTGAGTTAGAAAGCCAAGTAGCCGCTGAGAGAGAAGCCAAAGCACTCTACACGAACACTGCGCACTCACACGGGCCTTCCCGCGTGAAGCTTATCGCGTTTGCTCTGATCGTGATTATTGCGATAGGCGTTATCGGTTACGTTGCGTTTACTCCAAAAGAGCAATCAACCAAGAAGATAGGAGCTGGTTCACCTGCTCCTGACTTCAGCCTACCGGCCACATCAGGAGGTACGTTCAAGCTTTCCGATTACCGAGGAAAATCGAACGTTCTGCTGTTCTTCAACGAAGGTCTAGCTTGTCAACCATGCTTGGCACAGATGCGAGACCTCGATCAGCTAAACTCGCAACTTACAGACATGAACGTCCTTCTGGTTAGCATAACCGGTGATCAGCTGCAACTGCTTGCAGACTGGACTAAGTCGAGCGGACCAAAATACGGGAAAGTTCTGGCGGATCAGGGGCTTGCAGTTAGCAGGATGTATGATATGTTGGGCGCCGACGTCAGTATGATGCCTGGAACAGCACCTGGACACACATTCCTCCTCGTCAATAAGGCAGGCATCATCGTCTGGCGACAGGATTACGGCCCCTACAACATGTACATTCCAAATGATCAGATCATCGCCGCTGTGAAGAAAAGTCTCGGGAGCTAGCCAGCGCGTGGGCAAAGTACTCCTCGTGACAAGCCTAGGCTGCACCCCGTGTACGCGAGTCAAACGCATCCTCAATGAACTCCAGACCGAAATCCCAGCTCTAGTCATTGAGGAGGTAGAGTTTGCTTCTCCGGCTGGCTCAAAGCTTGCCATGGAAAACGGCATCCTCTACCCGCCGGCTGTGTTTGTGAACGGAGAGCTGATTGCGAAAGGCAAAATCGATGCCGACAAGATGACCGCCACAATTCGCGAATCAATCGGAGTGCGCAGCTAACGTCTCTATTGCTATTTGCGTACATGATCGTGGCTTTCGTGGCAGGTACGATAGCCCTAGCAATGCCCTGCTGCTTCAGCGTCCTTCTTCCTTCCTACTTCGCTCAGAGCTTCAAGCAGAAAACGCGCCTCGTTGGCATGACTATCATCTTCTCCTTAGGCATCGCGACCATAATGCTCCCAATCGCCTTGGGAATCGTAGCACTAGCCCAAACCGTCACAGCCAATCATAGTCTGGTCTTCGTGGTTGGTGGTTTCATTATGATACTCTTAGGGTTCTGGACGCTTTGGGGGCAGGGCATGCTCCCAATGCTGAATTTGCCAGTTAACCTGAACCGAAATGATATCGCCTCCGTGTACACGCTAGGCGTCTTCTCAGGAGCTGCAACCTCCTGTTGCGCACCCGTGTTGGCCGGAGTGCTCATCCTAGCAGCCCTATCAACCGGTTTCGTTGAAGGTTTGTTGATCGGGTTCACCTACGTCGTTGGTATGGTCTTCCCACTCTTCCTGATCGCCCTGGTCTGGGACAAGTATGCTGCAAGCGGCGAAAACCCGCTTCGCGGCCGGGTGCTCAACTTGAAACTACTTGGACGAGAATTCTCCATACACTCATCGAAACTCATCGCAGGAACCATGTTTGTAGTCATGGGAATCGTGACAGTAATCTTGGGGTTGACCGGGACGATGATTCCAACTCCTGGGGCAGCGTGGATTGGGGTGATGCAGGCACAGCTAGGTTACTGGCTTGTGAAGTTCTTTTCCAGTGCGCAGGCAATTGAGATCTCGGCTATTATCGCGGCGGTGTTAGCTCTGGCTGTAAGTGGGTTGATTCTCAGGAGCCGCTCAACAAAGGCACAAGAGGCTCGTAAAGACTGAAGATCGAGGTCCATTTCCATGTTTCGAAGTAATGGTTTCACCCAACCTACAAATAGCGCCCCACAGTCTCCGAGGAGTCGCGAGGAAAACGATACGGTGAATTAAGTTGAGCAAAATGAACAAATCAGCTATCTTGCTCTTGGTAATTGGACTTGGAAGTCTAGCCTTTGGTCTAGCATACTCTTCCTACTACGCTTCTTCATACGCGGGCTGGGGTTGGCAGCAGCAGAATCAGCACGGCATGATGGGACAATTGACCCAGCAACAAACTTACGTCGCTGCGAGTTCCCCAATAACTCTCGACCAAGCCAAAACGATTGCAGAACAATACCTCGCCTCATTGAAAAATCCGAACCTAGGAATCAAGGAAATCATGGAATTTCAGTACAATTTCTACATCATGTACTACGAGAAAGACACTGGCATAGGTGCCTTTGAGATGCTCATCTGGAAGCAGAACCCGCCCTCTGGAATGATGGGCGGCGGAATGGGCATGGGTGGTGGCATGGCGATCGGCGTCATAATGCCTGAACCAGGCCCGAACATGATGTGGAACACGAAGTATAGCAGCATGGGCTCCGGTATGATGGGTCAAGGAATGATGGGGAACCGAAACCCAGCAACAACGATGACCGTGACAAGAGACAAAGCACTCCAGATTGGTCAAGCGTACCTTGACCAGAACTTGAGCGGAGCCAATGTCGAGGACGCAATGCAATTCTACGGATACTATACCATCGACTTCACTGTGAACGGAAAGATTGCGGGAATGCTTAGCGTCAACGGACAGACTGGGCAAGTGTGGTATCACTCATGGCATGGTACCTTCATTCAGGAAATCGAACTCGGCTAATTGCGGAGGTGAAAAGTAAATGACAAATGAAGAAAGACCAACAGCAGCCTTCCTACTTTCACTGGTTGCAGGCGTTTTCATCATCCTGGGAGGAGGTATGATGTCGATGCTCGGGTATGGGTTCATGGGAATGATGGACCGTTATGGCGGTTTGGGAGGAAGTTACGGACGTTGGGGAGGCATGATGGGCCCTGGTTTCGGTATGATGGGTTTTGCCTTTGGAATGATGGGATTCCTAGGCCTAATCTTCGGAGTCATCGTCATAATCAGCGCCCTAATGTTGAACAGCAAACCACAAGAACACACCACCTGGGGCACACTAGTCCTAATCTTCTCAGTGATTAGCATCTTCGGTAGCGCCATGGGCGGCTTCGGAATCGGCCTGATCCTGGGAATCATCGGCGGCATACTAGCGATAACTTGGAAACCTCCCGAGAAGAAATAATCCAAACGCAACGGACCCGTTTTTCAGGTCCCACATTTTCTCTCTTGCCCGGTCAGTCAGCCAACCAGCAGCATCGATTCGCGCATTCGCAAAGCCCCTCATGAAAGATTAATCTAGAGCGGGGAAACCTTAGCTTCGCCTTCACAAATTCGGGTGTCATGAATTGCCAATCAAAAATGGCGACTTCCTACTCGTCAACTACACGTTGAAAGTGAAAGAGACAGGCGAGACGGTCGGCACCACGCTGGAGAACGTAGCGAAGGAAGCGAAGATCTACCACGGCGAGGAAAAGTACGAACCATTCTTCATCGTTGTTGGCGAAGGTTGGGTGCCCAAAGGCCTCGATGAAGCTTTGACCGGCTTGGAAGTCGGGAAAGCTAGCACCATCGAGCTTACGCCCGAAAAGGGCTATGGTGCACGAGACCCGAAAAAGGTCCGATTGGTTCCTCTACGAAAATTCACAGCAGAAGGAATGTCTCCAGTTCCAGGTCTGCAAGTCAACATTGATGGTAAAGCTGCTCAAGTTCGAGCTGTCGGCGCTGGTCGAGTTCAGGTTGACTACAATCATCCCTTTGCCGGCAGAACACTCGTATATGATTTGACAGTAGAGAAGATCGTTGAAGTAGACGAAGATAAGCTAAGGAGCTTGCTTCACAGACGTCTTTCGCCCGTTGATTTGGAGAAGTTCAATGTCAAGATCAGCGATGGCAAGCTGGAGGTTGAGATCCCGGAGGAAGCGTTCTTCCTTGAGGGTCTTCAGGTGGCCAAGCGCACGATCACAGCGGACATTGAGAAGTTCTTCCCGAAGACTGAGACAGTCACTTTTCTTGAGACTTTCAAGAAACCGACACCCGCTGCTCCTCTTACTCCGAAGACTGCTGAAGCTGCGGCGCCCGCTGCAACTCCTCCTCAGACCTGAGCATTTTGTTCGACGCTATTAGGGTAACAGCCTAATCTAGCGCGACGAAAGAATGAACGCGAGATTGGGGTCCATAGAACAACTCCCAGGAATAGGCAAAGTCGGCATCCTCCGACTCGTATTGTTGGCCGGCGCGATACTCTTCAGTTGGCTCGGCCTATGGAAGGGGTACGTCCCATTTGACGTGGTCGCCGTACTAGCCACTCTAATCGGCGGCATACCAATCTTCCGGGAAACGATCGAATCCATTCGGAATCGCACTCTCAACATGGAAGCCTCGATGAGCATAGGCGCCATCGCATCTCTAGCTGTGGGCGAATTCATCCCAGCCGCCGTCATCATCTTCTTCGCCCTGTTCGCTGAGGAACTCGAATCACTCACAATGAGTCGCGGAAGACAGGCCATCGGCAACCTAATCGCAAAAGCCCCCAAAATGGCAATAGTGCGCAGGGAAGGCGTAGAAGTCAACGTCCCAGCGGAGAGTGTTCGAGTCGAAGAAATAGTGATCGTGAAGCCTGGAGAGAAGATTCCGGTTGACGGAACAGTTCTAAACGGCTCAGCATTCGTCAACGAAGCCCCGATCACTGGCGAATCGCTCCCGGTCGAGAAATTCAATGGAGATCGAGTATTCGCCGGTTCAATCAACGACTCCGGCTTCTTGGAGGTCGAGGCTACTCACGTGGGCCGCGACACCACCTTCTCACGGATCATCAGCATCGTAGAGGCGGCGGAACGTACAAAGGCACCAATCGAAAGGATTGGTGACAGACTCGCTGCCAATCTTATCTACGTAGCCCTCATCCTAGCCGCATTCACTTTCATAATCACACACAACGTTCTCTCAACAATCTCGGTGATCGTTGTTGCAGGTGCCTGCGGAATAGCAACTGGGACTCCCCTTGCACTGCTAGCAAGCATCACTAAAGCCGCAAGGAAAGGCATGATTGTGAAAGGCGGTGTGCACATCGAGGAATTGAGCAAGATCGACACAGTTGTCATCGACAAGACCGGTACGCTCACTTTGGGTGAACCAAGGATAGTCAACATCCAAACTCTGGATCAGCACGATGGTAGACAGGTCGTCCAATTTGCTGCCATAGCTGAACGACATTCATCCCATCCTCTCGCTCGAGCCGTCCTCTCTAAGGCCGCCGAACTTGGCGAATCGAGTCCCGAACATTCCTCCTGCGAATACCTACCTGGAAAAGGAGTCGTATGCAAATTGAATGATGAAATGGAAATCCTTGTGGGAAATCAGGGTCTACTGGAAGCTTACGGCGTAACCGGACCCGACCGAGTCCAGAAGCTGGTGTACGAGGAGTCACGTAGTGGCAGGTCAGTCGTCCTAGTCGCCCACAACAAGCATGCATGCGGAGCATTGAGCGTTGCAGATGTTGTTCGGGAAGAAGCGAGGCAGGCTGTCTCGCAAATGATGGGTATGGGTCTTCGCGTGATAATGTTGACGGGCGATAACGAAGGTACTGCAAGGGCCGTCGCGGGAGAGCTGGGCATAGACGAGGTTCAAGCCCACGTCCTCCCTGAACAGAAATCGGAGAAGATCCGAGAGCTTCTCGCCTCGGGTAGAAAGGTAGCAATGGTGGGGGATGGGATCAATGATGCTCCGGCTCTGGCAGAAGCCACTGTGGGTATCGCGATGGGGTCGGGTACAGATGTGGCTTTGGAGACCGCAGACATCGCATTGATGACGAATGAACTGAATAGGATCCCTCAACTCATTGCGTTGGGGAGAGAGAATCGAAGGGTGATCATGCAGAATTTCGCAGGCACATTGGTCGTGGATGGTTTCGGCGTGGCGTTAGCAATAGCTGGAATGATTCACCCGTTAGCAGCGGCTTTTATTCACACATTCTCAGAACTAGCGTTTATGCTGAATTCAGCGCGCCTTCTGAGATCCTAGAAACTAAGAGTATGCGGGTATCGGTTAGTTTTTCCGTTTACCTGATTCGTCTGTACCTGTTCATCGTATGAGTCTGCCAAGCATAGCTCCGTAGTTTCGTTGTGGCGCCGAAACCGCAAGCGGAGCATCGCTTCCATCGGATGTGGTATGAATGGCGACCGCAACGTCTGCACCGAATGTGCGTTTTGGATCGTCCGCGCCTTCCGAAAGAAGCTGTACCCTTAGTCATCTCGACCGACTTCTAGAAAACTAGCTTCGGTTAGTGCTTGATTACCTCTTTGGAGGGGGCGAGACGAGTACTACGTTGTCGCCTCTAACGATTATGGTTCCGATGTTTCGCGTGTTCTCTGGATTCGAGACGTCCTCAGCGTCCTCTAATACCAAGTTCATGTGCTGGTCGTAACTGTACAGTTTCCCACGTATGGTACGGCTACCTTTCAGTTCCACGAGAACGATTTTGCTTAGGCTCTCCTGGAAGATCTTGTCGGCAACTGCAGACATTATACTTTCTGACCTAGCTCTGGAATTGCGTTCACCGTAAAGGAACGGCGCTCCAAATTAAAGCTTAGGCTAAGCGCATTATCACCCAACTGCACGGTGAGCATGCAGGACTTCGAGTTTCGGACTGCAGCGAGACATTCGATGTTAAGTATGCATGAGCACCCTTAAGCTGGTTGAATGGGCCTTGCCCGCAAAGCTGCACCTGAAAGACAAGGAAGTTCGACAGCTAATCAAGGAGTTCACCGAGCGATATCCCGCCTCCGAGCCCACACTCAAATCAGCAAAGGTGTTCGAGGAACTTTCTGTTGATGGGAATTCGGTGTTCTTCGTGGATGGGAAGCCTTTGATTCTACGAACCAAAACAGAGCTGCTTCCGTCGCTAAAGTTCGAGGAGCTGATCAACACTTTGTCTAAAATCGTCGTTGATATGGGAGCTGTTTCACATGTCGTTAATGGAGCACAGATAATGCGACCAGGCATCAGACAGTTCAAAGGCGACTTTGCTTCAGGAAGTCTCGTTGTCATTATTGACGAGAAATACGGCAAAGCCCTCGCGCTCGGTCGCGCGGAGATGGAATCTAGCGCGATGCAGTCTCAGACCAAAGGGAAGGTAGTCGCTAACCTTCATTTCGTTGGAGACGACTTCTGGAAGTCATTCACAACCTAGGTTAAGAGCCGTTCCACTGGAAAAACACCCCTAGCTAATTTGTACGTGTGGGTGACAAACTTCGCATACTTCGCAGTGGAAGCCCTGCTAAGTCTTAACACAGGCGTGTTAGAATGCCCATGTTCCTGTGCAAACGTTTAAACTGCTATCATCCGAGACAACACAACCCTGCAAAGCGTGGCTTTCAATGATAGATTCCGACGATGAGAGAGATGAACGATTCCCGCTGGTGAATCCTTCGATTCAACACCCAATATATGTCAAAGCCTATCCGCTAAGAGATCCAACCGACGTCCCGAGGATCAAGGCGGAAATAATCGAGGGCAATATCCTCATCGTCAAGATCACTCCAATCGCAAAGCGAAGCGTCGAAGAAACGAAATCTGCCATCAGCGAACTTGTTGACTTCGTGAAGTCGATTCAGGGAGATATCGCTCGGCTGGGAGAGGAGCGAATCGTAATGACTCCACCCACCGTGAAGGTCTGGCGTGGAAAAGAAAACTCTGCTCTGACGGTGGCTCCTTCAGGTAGCGGAGCAGACGAAGAGACCGACTAGTCTTCCCTAACTTATCTTAGTCTGATCGTTTCCTGGATATCAGGAGCAATTGTTCTGAGCTTCAGAATCCGAGAAACCTGATGTGCAAACAGGTCAGTCTTTCGCCTCTCGCCATGTCCAACTATGACTCGGGACGGTCTGGGTGAGATGTGCTTCAGAAAACCGAACAACTGATTCCGATCCGAGTGCCCAGAGAAGCCCTCTACACTCTCAACCCTCAGATTGACCTTGTAAGCCTCAACCTTACCGTTTCTTCCCATCAATGATACCTCCCTTGCACCGTTCTTCAGTCGATTTCCCAAGGTTCCCTCGACCTGGTAACTGACGAACACGAGGGAGTTCCGCTCGTCAGGGGCGAGGTATCGGAAATAGTCTATTGCCGGTCCACCCTCCATCATACCTGATGTAGCCAGGATGACGGCAGGGGCGCCTGTTGTAATTTTCTCTCTATCCGACGGATGGTCGACATTCGTGAAATAGTCCGACTGGAACGGGTTAATGTCCTTGTACAAAATCTGTTCGCGCAGATCACGAGCTAAGTATTCTGGATACGCCGTGTGGATCGCAGTCGCTTCTGAGATCATTCCTTCAAGGTAGATTGGGAGTTCTTTGATTTGCTTGTTCTTCATGTAACTATTCAAGACAAGCATGATCTCCTGAGCGCGTCCCACCGCCAAAGTGGGAATCAGAATCTTTCCACCCTTCTCAGCGGTCTCGTTAACGATCCTAGCGAGCTTACCCTCTACCGTTTCCCTATCCGACATCACATCATCCGGTGCACCATAAGTGCTCTCCATGATCAACGTCTCAACCCTAGGGAACGAACATGCGGCTGGTTCGAGGAGCATCGTGCGAGCGAACTTGAAGTCTCCCGTATACACGACGTTGTGTAATCCTTCTCCGATGTGTAGGTGAACAATCGAGCTTCCGATTATGTGGCCTGCGTTGTGTAGGGTGAGTTTGATGTCTGGTGCTACGTCTGTTACTACGCCGTACTTGACGGGTATTGTGTGCATGACTACTTCGCGGACGTCCTTCTGGTCGTATGGAGCGTAGGCTCCTTCCTTGTTGCCCACATCTAGATAGTCGAGCTGCAGGAGTGTCATTAGCACCGAGGTTGGTTCGGAGCAGTAAACAGGTCCATCAAATCCGTACTTGAAAAGGAACGGCACGAACCCACAATGGTCCAAATGTGCGTGTGATATGATGACCGCGTCCAGCTTGTCTATGTCGAACTCGTCCGAATCGATTCGCGGGTAAGCGGTACTCGGCTGATTGGCGCCTGCACTGACTCCGCAGTCGAGTAAGACGCAGCTCTCTTCGGTCTCAATTAACATTGACGACCTTCCGACCTCGTGGAATCCTCCCAGTGGCGTCAGGAAAACCCTTGACGTCCTCGTAACTCGTGGTCGGAAGATGCGTTCTCCGACGTCCCGGAATATTCTGCTTCTCTCTTCGCTTTCAGAGTGGAGAATGTGGCGTGTGCTGGCGATGATCTTGGACGGCAGTGGAGGTGCACGAAGTACTCTGGGACGCCAGCTCGTCGTCTTAATGATCTCTGACAGCGTGGACCCGTCCTTGCCGATAGCCAGTCCAGGTTTCTTGGCTTCGATCACGACTTCGCCTAATGTGGGATCGAAGTTGATCTCTGTGATCTCCGCCTCGGTTGGGACGATTCCCTTGATGAGGCGCTCTGATTCAGTTTCGGTGTGCCGGATGGAGGGATCTGAGCGAATTACAACTCGCTTGTGCAGAAGGTTGACGATGTCTGTGACCACGTAGCTCTGTTCAAGCAGCAGTGCCACGTTCTTCACATATATCGCTAGGCGTGGGCCTTCGAACTCGATCCTGGTTATCTCGGCCTCTTTGGGCATGTGGGTGACTATGGTCTCGCGTATTCTTGCCTGTGAGTCATCTACGAGTCTAGCCACTGGGGAAACCTTCGTGAAACCTAGATGTTCAGAATTCTCATGACGTACGGTTAACTGGCCTCAACGAGTATGCGCTTCTTTTCCTCCTCGTTGAGTTCCCGGTAACCTTCCTTCGATATGACCGCAACATCAAAGCTGTCTCCGCTCGCAGAATCACGCTTCATGGCCGAGTTGACCGCCTTAACCACGAGCGGTATTGCGTCCTTCATGGCCATGCCCTCTTTGTAACCTGGCTCGAGGACACCGTAAGCCACTGGTGATCCCGATCCGGTTGACACGCACTTTTCTTCGGTGACGCTGCCTAGAGGATCAAGGGCAAAGATGTGGGGACCACCATCATCTACTCCCCCAATGATTGATTGAAGGATGAATGGATAGTACCGCGACGAGAACAAAACATTGGCCGCTAATCGAGCAACCGCACTTATCGGAATTGGGAGACCCTTCTCATACTTGTAGAGCTTCGAATTCGCGCGCAGAACCTCAACAACGGTCTGGGCGTCAGCGACGCCTCCAGCGATCGTCATAGCCACATGATCGTCTATCGCATACACTTTCTTGGCTTTCTTATGCGCGACGAACGTGCCTAGCGTGGCACGAGTGTCCGTTCCAAGGACTATTCCATCACGACAGACGACGCCCATCGTGGTCGTGCCTGTCAGCACGTACTTCGGCATGTTGTTCTTCTCTTCATGGTACATGAGTTTGTTCTGCCTCCGAGAATATCTTCCGGAGCACAACGCAAACGCGCTTCAAAACGTTTCCAGCGCGTTCGCATAGACCGCAGCATGACCACTTAAAAACATTTCTTGAACATCGAGTTCTTGACAGCGGTTCCAGACTTACTTGGTCAATAAATATCGGCAATATCGGCAACTTTGAAAGTTTCCAAAGAGAATCATTCTCGAAGCTGCCTGGTACACGTAAATTCTTGCTGGTTCGGACATGCATCGCGCCTACGAAGTAGAAAACGAGCTAATGGAGGAAGCAGTTTCGGAGCTGAAAGCTCACAGCGAACTCTCAGCCCGTCTAAGTGACGCATTGGTCAAGGCATTAGGCGAACGTTTCACGAATGGTTGGCAATTGGCGAAGTCACGAAAGGTTCGACGTTACGAATTCAAACCGAGCGCCAGAGTCGTCTGGGCGGTTCAAGGCAGGAAGGGTGAATATCAAGTCATGCCCGATATTCCGTTCTGTTACTGTGACGATTACTATTTCCGAGTCATGGAAAGGAAGAGAGGTCTCTGTTACCACATCATTGCTCAACGAGTGGCAGAAGCCCTTAACCAGTTTGAGAAAATCGGAAAGAAGGATTCACAATACTCCAACATAACTGCACGTTGGAGAGCGAAGGAAAAATCCTCCGAATCCGAATAGCATCAGATTGAGCAGTGTTTAAAAGGGCACTTGCTTTCTAGGGGCAGGCGTGTGTTCGAACTTTGACAACCGATGAGATGTACGGTCTCATTCAGATCGGAATCATGTTCTTAGCATTCCTGGCGTTCTTACTCATCTTTGTCTATCTCGCCTACGAGAAGCCCTCATCCGGATGAGCAGTGAACAACTTCACCGAGCCGGCCTAAGGCACCTACTTCTGCTTAAGAGCGAGATTTCCTTCGTTGAGTTCATCGAGACAGGCTAGGTTGGAGTCCCAAGGATGCTCGAGAACACATTCGCGCAGTTGCATAGACCCATCCGAAGCCACTTGGAAAAGATCGGCTTAGAGGAACCCAGCGATATTCAGAGAATCGCCATTCCACCAATCCTCCAAGGAAAGAACGTCCTCGTAATCGCGCCAACTGGAACCGGCAAAACTCTCGCCTCAATTCTCCCGATCTTCAACATGTTCCTCGAACAACGTTCAGCAGGAGAAACAAAGGGAATTTCAATTCTCTACATAACCCCACTGAGAGCTCTAAATCGTGACATAGTGCGCCGACTCTCCGAGATCGGAAAGGAGCTCGATATCAAAGTCCAGGTTCGACACGGAGACACGCCCACCAGTACTCGCGTGATGCAAGCCCGGTCTCCTCCCGAAATGCTTGTCACGACACCGGAGACTCTTCAGGCTATACTTCCAGGCCGCAGGATGCGGGAACACCTCAAGGGCGTGAGATGGGTTGTCGTTGACGAAATCCATGAACTCGCTACTGATGAGCGCGGCGTTCAGCTATCTCTCGGCTTAGAGCGGTTACAACATCTCGCGGGTAGAAACTTCCAAAGGATCGGTCTCTCCGCTACGGTCGGTGAAGAGGATAAAGTAGGTCAATTCTTGGCTGGAACCGGACGACCGGCAACAGTTGCGAAGTCCGAGGAGCTGCGACAGTTCGAGGTTCAGGTTCAATACGTTGCCCCCACGTCGGACGACATCAAAGATTCCGATCGGTTCGGGCTACCGCCCACTACAATAGCAAGAGCCAAGCGAATCGCCAAGATAATTTCCGAAAAACAGTCGACGCTCGTCTTTACAAACACGCGTGAGCAAGCCGAAGCGGTTGGATCGCAGCTGCATGCGCTTGCTCCTGAACTTCCAGTTCGAGTTCACCATGGATCATTGTCAAGGGAGATACGGGAGGAGGTCGAAAAGGGGTTCCAAGATGGTTCGGTAAAGGGGGTGATCTGCACATCCTCTTTGGAACTGGGAATCGATGTCGGTACCGTTGACTTCATCATCCAATCAATGTCTCCTAGAATGTCCACCCGACTGATTCAACGAATAGGCCGCAGTGGACACACACTACGCGGAACGGCAAAGGGCACAGTTATCGGAACATGGGCTGATGATCTCCTCGAAGCAGCCGTCATCGGCGCCAACTCCAAGGCCGGGAAAATCGAGAAGACCAGCGTTCACGACAAAGCCTTGGATGTTTTGGCGCACCAGATTGTAGGAATCGCACTCGATCTCAAGAGAGCTAAGCTTGGAGATATTTTCGAGATCATCCACGGCTCATACCCCTTCCGGGATATGACCGGGGAAGAGGTGCATGACTTCATCAAATTCCTAGACTCCATCCGGGTCATTAGGCATTTTGAAGGAGTCATATCGCCTCGGTCTCCGAGAACATTTCATTACTACTACGAGAATCTCTCAGTAATACCGGACGTGAAACGATTCCACGTCTTCGACTTCTTCCGGAAGCGAAGAATCGGCACCTTGGATCAGGATTTCGTGGCCAGGAAATGTAAGGGCGGGACGGTTTTCATAATTCACGGCCAGACATGGAAGATCATTAACATTAACGAGGAGAAGTTATCGATCGAAGTCGAACCCACAGCCCCAACGCTCGACGCCATTCCGAGTTGGGAAGGCGAAATTATCCCCGTAAGTTTCGAAACGGCGCAGGAAGTGGGTAGGTTAAGGTCGGAGGTTGCCTCGAGGCTCGAAGATTCTGCGGGACTAAGGGAGATTCAGGAGAAGCTGGCGCTCACCGATTCCGGGATGGAAAAGGTCGCGGAAACCGTCAAAGGTCAGGTGAGGAACTTTCCTCTGCCCACAGACAAGCACATCATCGTGGAGAAGTTCGAGAACTGCATCGTCATACACGCCTGTTTCGGAAGTACGGTCAACGACACGCTCGCCATGATCTTGGCCTCACTCCTAAGCGCCAAGTACGGCGTAAACGTGGCCACGCAGACGGATCCCTACCGCATAGCCCTGATTAGCCCATTCAAGATTGAACCTGAAACTCTAGCTTTAGAGCTCTCGAAGTTCACGCCGGAAAATGTTGAAACGGTACTCATACAGGCCCTGCAAACCTCGGATCTATTCGCTTGGAGGCATTGGCATGTGGCTCGCCGATTCGGTATTGTTGAAAGAAAGGCGGACTATCGGACTAACCGAGCGCGTATGTTAGTCCGCGCTATGAAGGACACACCCCTCAACACAGAGACTGAAAGAGAAGTTCTGCTCGAGAAATTTGACCTCCCAACCACCAAGCAGATCATCGCGAACATTCAGAGCAGGCAAATTGTCATTGACGTTGCACGTGAGCGAGCTGAAACATGTTCACCGTACGCTACGCCTATCATCGACAAGATAATTCCACATGACCTTTTGAGACCAGCCGTACCATCAAAATCGCTCACAGACATAGTGAAGGAAAGATTACTGACAGAAACTGTGCGTTTAGTGTGCATGTTCAACGGCGACTGGGACGCAGTCAGAGTTGTGGGCGACCTGCATGAGAAAATACGCTGCCCGAAATGCGCCTCGACACTAATTGCAGCAACTTATCACAGAAATGATTCGCTCGCAGCCATCGTCAAGAAGAAGAAAAAGGGCGCCAAACTGGCTCCAGAAGAGCAACACAACTGGCGTCAAAGCCACCTGAGCGCCAGCCTAGTTCAAACGAAGGGTAAGCAAGCTGTGATAGTGATGAGTGGCCGAGGAGTTGGCCCAGCGACAGCCACTCGAATTCTCAGACGAATTCATAGAACAGAACAGGATCTCTACGTCGATGTTCTGAAAGCTGAAAGAGAATACGCCAGAACTAGGCTCTTCTGGGACTGAGTATCTGGACTTGGTCGACTGACGAAAAGTCAGACTTGAACCTTCAATGTTATCGTAACGTGGTCTGGATATCTTGGGCGGTCCAGTTCGTGGTATTCCTCTTCCGTTAATGTCACGATTAGTCGGGGCGTCCCAAGTTGTTGTCCAAAGCCTGGTAGTTGCTGTAGGGTTTTCTGAACTGCTATGGTGATTCCTGCAACCTCTCTGTCCATTTCTAGCGGATATGTGACGGGTCCTTTTAACGGGTCCCCTAATGTAATCTGCACCATAGCCCTTCCTTGCGAGGACTGGATCGGTGTTACAACAAGTACAGTACCTTCGATGGTGACCTCTGCCATTGGGTCTTTCTCCTTCGGATTGCCCTAGTTACTTCCGCGGCTATTCTAATCTTGTGGGAGCGACGACGAGATGTCTACTGGGCTTCGTACTTGATATCTAGGCATTGTGCGGTTCTATGGACCTACGCGTTTGGTTTAACTCTGTACACGATGTCATTCTCGCGCACTCGGCCGTTAACCTTCATTCCGATGGATTGTCCGCCCTGCGCGCTTGCAAGCTGTTTATGCTCTATTTCTATTGATTCCACGGTTTGTTCGATGTGGGTGTTGCTGCCTCTGATCACGATCTTGTCCCCTTTGTTCAGGGTGGTGGATAACTCGACCACTGCGACGCTCGGTTTCGAGTAGAAGTGCGTAATGCGACCAACTTTCTCATACTGTGGTTCCATTGACACTTCAAGTAAAGAGCGGCAAAGTTCACTTGAATAGTTTTCGCACAATATGCTGGCTTGATTGAATGCATTAACGAGACCCGTTTTCTGATTAGTCGCGGTTATTTTGAAGATAGAGGCGGTGGGGCGAGGACACGCGAATGTCTTTTGGACACGGCGCGTTGTCGGCTCGCCTTCCGCGCCATAGCATTGCGACATGGTGAGTGCCATATTAATGTTCCGTAAAGTGAACATTGATGTACCTCAACGTTTCCCTCAAAATCCCCAATGTCGCCATCAAAGAGAAGACTTAGGTTCCGCAATTCATCAACTACGAGCCAATCGAGTGAGGTGATTTTTCCCGTGTCCACCGTCCAGTCGATCGTGGATGACATTCTCTCAAAAAGGCATGACCTTTCTGCAGAACAGGTCTTTGCTCTCATTGAAGAGAAGAAAAACGAAGGTCGTGGGTTACTCTCGGATGAAGGCGCCGCTAGACTTGTCGCGGAAGAACTTCTCATCCAAATGCGTGGCACAGACCTTGGAAGAATGCAGGTCAAAGACCTCGTGAGCGGACTCAACGATGTGACAATATCCGGTCGAGTTTTGTTGGCTTGGCCGCCACGGGAATTTCAGAGGCGCGATGGGACGCCTGGCCGCGTGGTGCGCGTCATCATGGTTGACAGGACCGGGCGCGTTCCCTGTGCGTTATGGGATAGGCATGCAGACACAGCTTCGAAGAAAGGTATCCTGCAGGGGAAGATCATCAGGATCGGCCATGCATACACGAGACAGGGTCTAGCGGGCGATGTTGAAGTTCATGCAGGAGATCGGAGCAGCATCGAAATCGATCCGCAAGATATGCCAATATCGGATTTTCCGGAATTCAGTGACCTCTTCATACCGCTCGGCAAGATCGCGACCGAAGCGAATCAAGTAAACACCGTTGGAATCGTACAAATGGATCCGAGAATATACTCGTTCACAAAGGAAGATCGCTTAGGCAGTGTCCTCAGGACGATTATCGCGGATGAATCCGGAACGATTCCAGTAGTCGCTTGGAACGAGCGAGCTGAAGAGTTGCGGGAAATCAAGAGAGGGGAGATTCTCCAAATTGTAAACGCCAGAACGAAGCTCGACACGAACTCACGACCAGAACTTCACGTAGAAGCGCGAAGCCAAGTCGCAATTCTGGAATCCGCACCAGAGTACTTGAAAATGCCAGTAGCCAAGACTTACAAAATTGGTAATCTGACCGCGCAGACCGGGTCAGCAGACTTGGCGGTAATTGTATTGGCGAAGAACGAGCCTCGCGATGTCAAACGCTCAACCGGGGACACAGTGAAGGTCGCATCGCTACTCATTGCAGACGAAAGCGGAATCGCTTCTCTATCCCTCTGGGACGACAAAGCGGAGCTGGTGAATCAACTAGCCGAGGGCGATTCAATCTCCGTCAAGGGAATCTCAATTCGTGACCGATTGGGCGAGCTGAGGCTTAGCCTCGGAAAATCTGGCGAGCTGCAAAAATCAGCCAGTGAAGTCGCCTCACCCTCACTCTCCAAGCTGAATGCTCTAGAAACAGCAAAAGGCCTGCTGATCGTCGAAGGAGTCGTTTCAGACGAGCCTCTAATGCGTCAAGTGGCGACAGAAAGGGACGAGACTGTGAACGTTGCGTCCTTCACACTTCGAGATGATGTTGCATCTGTTAAGTTGACTCTTTGGAGAGAGCTGGCGACTGGTGCGACGAAACTTCGTCCCGGAAACAGAATAAGGGTAACAGGCGTAAGGGTCCGCTCGGGTCTCGGCGGGCAGCTGGAATTAAGCTCCATTCCTCTCACGAAAATTGATGCTGCCGACAAAGCTGTCTCTGAAAGACCCGCATGGGAAGACATTAGACAGGTAATCGCCCTCGAAAGCGGCCTGACTACATGGATCAAGGGTTTAGTCCTTGAAATTGTTGATCGTCCCACGCTTACAGCAAAATGTGAGACATGCAATGACCCGCTATCTGTCTCTGAAGGGAATCTCACATGCGATCACTGCAAATCCATCAAGGCAGGTAAAATCACTCTGTATGGGAAGTTGAGAATGGATGACGGCACTGGGGTCACTGACGTGATACTTGCCGAACAGGACCCTAGGCAGTTTGCGCCGACCGATACACTGGAATTCCGCGAACGAATGCTCAAAGAAAAGAGAGCATCCATCGAATTGGAAAGAGAATTTCTCTCCAATCTTGTCGGAAAGGAACTAGAGGTTCACGGGACTGCCGAAAAAGGCGAGCTGGACAAGCTAGTATTCAAAGCGAAGAGAATTGTGACTCTCGCCAAGCTATGAGAGTAATATCGATACAAGGCCGAGCATGGGAGACCATCTTCAGTTCGCCAAAACTCTAATAATTGGCTTCTGTGACATTAGCTGATAGAAAACACGATTGCCATGGAGTTAATGCAGCACATATGACGCTGCCTAATTTTTTCAACTAAAGCGAACCTAATGAACAGCTTGTAGGTAGTCAGTTTGTCACTTCTCCGAAACGTCATCGGACCACACCCTAACTTGTGGGATTACGTGGACAACATCAAGAACTCAACCGTCAAGCAAACCATCAAGAAGCGCATACAGGAATATCAACCCAAATCCTATGTCATCGACAAGCTCTCAAGCCTAACCGATCGCTTCTTCTTCGTTGTTTTTGCAACTGAATGGAACGGAGAATGCAGAGCGCAACTTCCCAACCTGGCGAAGGTATTTGTTGCGGCCAACAACGCCGCGTTGAACATCAAGGTGATCGATTTCGATGAGAACCGCGACATAGCTGATGAAATGAATGTACTTCGAATTCCAACCATAATTGTGCACGATAGGGCGTGGCGTGAGATCGGCAGATTCGTGGAGAAACCGCAGCACGGTGGCACGTTGGAAGAGGATCTCTGGGGAATCATCGAAAAGAACGTCAAGGCTGCTTAGGGACTAGCGTCGAAGTATGTCGTGAGGCTCATATCACGTAGAACGACGAGAACTGCGTAGCCGCGATCAAGTCCCGTATGCTTATTACACCAACTAGATTGCCGTTCTTGACTACTGGAAGGTGACGAATTCTCTCAGAGCGCATGACCATCAAGGCGTCGATTACGGTTATTGACGCTTCGCAGGTGACAACATTTCTGTTCATGAAGTCTTCCGCTACCGCGTTTTTCATGTCGGTTCCTCGCGCAACGAGCTTGATGAAGTCGCTCTCAGTCAAGATGCCGGCCGGCTTCCTGTTTTTGATTATGATTACGCTGCCTATACGGTTCTTACGCATCAGACGAGCAATTTCCGTCAGCGTAGTTGCGGCTTTGGCTGTTATGGTCTTCCGTACCATAATGTCGTTGACTTTCTGAATCCCTTGCAAAGCTGACACCAGAGTAAGATAGCAACATTATTCTTGAGGCTCATTTATCGCTTGCCCAACTCGTGATCCCACAGTTGGACACCTTCACCTGCATCAGGACACGACGAGAGATACGTGAATATCTCGACAAACCCATCGGTGATGAGAGTCTTCTCAGAATCTTGGAGGCGGGACGTTTGGCCCCTAGCTCAAAGAACTCACAGCCGTGGCAGTTTGTCGTTATCACGAGCAAAGAGACTCTGAGCAAGATTGCGTCGCTGACTCCCACGGGCGCTCACATCGCGAAGGCACCCCTCGCCATTGCGATCTTAATGGACGGAGCGAAACTTCCAGAGATCGATGGTACGCGCGCCATACAGAACATGGTCTTGGCCGCTTGGGAACTGGGCATCGGAGCCTGCTGGGTCACAAACTTCTACGAAGACGCAGTGAAAGACCTCTTAGGCGCACCCCAAAGAATGAAGCTAGTCACCGTCATACCATTCGGCTATCCAAAGGAACCTAAGACGAAACGCAACAAAATGCGCAAACCGCTAGAGGAAATCGTCTCCTATGAACGACTGGGTGAACATTCGCCCAAATGAAAATGCTCAGTCTGGGCGCAGGACTTCGATGGTCTGAAACAGTTCTTGATTGAGATCACAGCCGTTCCACCGCTTTCGGGCGTTGAGGACGATGGTCCAGTTAGGGTTGATTCCGAAGCGCTTGTGGAGTCCAGATTTGCATCCTATCTCGCTGATGAATCGGGGCTCGGTCCCGGGCGCGCTGAAACCATCTTTTTCCCTACGTTCGAGAAGCAAGTTGCGGATTTCCTACGAGAGATGAATCAGAGGAAGATGGCTGTGACACTGTCGGGTGGGAGGACGGGGATCGTAGGAGGTGCTGTCCCACATGGTGGTGCACTGCTGTCCTTGGATGGGATGAACCGAATCGTCGGTATACGATGGGATGAAAGAAGCAATGAATGGCGCGTCACTGTTCAGCCAGGAATCAGGCTAAAGGATTTCCAGGACCGCATTTCGAAGAAGGATTTGGTCAGCTGGGATGTATCCTCAGATCCGGGTTGGAAGGATTTGCCTCGTTTTCTGACTGATCCTCACCGATACTTCTACCCACCTGACCCTACAGAGGACTCAGCATCATTAGGAGGTACTGTCGCAACCGACGCTTCAGGGGCCAGAACCTATCTATTCGGACGCACGCGGAATCACGTACGAGCCCTCAGGGGCGTTCTGGCCACGGGCGATGTTCTCGAGATTCGTCGCGGAGAAAACTGGCTCGACTCGAGTAGAACGGTCAGAATCAAAAGCTTGGATGGCAGCGTCAAGACTATCCCGATACCATCATACGAATCGCCCCATGCAAAGTCCACGGCGGGTTATCTCTGTATGGAGAAAATGGATCTGATAGACCTCTTCATCGGATCAGAAGGGACTCTAGGAGTGATAACGTTAATCGAAGTCGCCTTGACGGTCGCGCCTGCACACATCGCAATGTTCCTTGCGTTCTTTCCCTCGGAGGATGACGCGGTCGGGTTTGTGATTCGAGTTCGCTCACTCAAGGATCCCAATGCTTCTTTGAGGGTACATTCGCTGGAGTATCTTGACCACAATTCGCTCGACTTGCTTCGGAAAATGAGACAGGATGGTGGACCCGGAGCAGGAATTAAGTTACCTGACGAGAAAACAGTCGGAGCGATTCTCTGCGAATTCTCCTATCAGGATCTGGCTGAGGCAGTTGGATTTCTCCAAAAGCCGCTGGAGGATTTCCATTCATCTCTAGATAACGCGGTCACCGGAATGGACGAACGCACAATAGAGCTTTTGAAGCAATTGAGACACGCTATTCCTGAGTCCATCAACAAAATCGTCGCACAGCGCAAGAAACAGGTTCAAGGAATGCATAAGATCGGAACCGATACCTCGGTGCCCGACGAGAAACTTGAACTAATGGTCAAATCCTACTCGCAAATCCTCAAAGCGTCAAATCTAGAGTACTACGTCTTCGGTCATGTCGCGGAGAACCATCTCCACGTTAACGTACTTCCCAGGAATCAAGAAGAACTCACTCAAGCTGAACGACTTGCTGAGGAGCTCGCTCGCGAAGCCGTGGCGTTCGGAGGCACCGTTTCAGCCGAACATGGAATTGGAAAAATGAAGAAACACCTGCTCAGACTCATGTTCAGCGAGAGCGCGCTCAATGAGATGATCGCAACCAAACGAGCGCTAGATCCAAACATGATTCTATCACCCGGAAACGTATTCGAAAACTAATCCCGATCAGCGCCTCTTCCTAGCTTCAATAAGTGGAAATTTTCATCACGCCAGGGATTTTCAACATTCTCTGCAGAATTACTCCTGAAGGCTCTTTCTCGACGACCAAGGTGAGTTTCGGTTCGGGTGTGAGGTCCGGGTCATCTGCCACAGCCTGTCTAATCGCGATTTTCTCTTGCGCGATTAGAGATGCCGCCTGCGCTACAATTCCCACTGTATGAGGATCTGCATAGATCTCGATGACACTATATCCCAGAAATCTGGCCGCGTCGGCAAGGAATGGCCCTACTGGGCGAATTCTCTCGAAGACGGATTTGAGAACTGGGTCTGAGGAAATCAATTGTGCCGTGTCTCTTACAGTTCGACGGTCTACGTCGAGGTATCGCGCGATCTTGACGTCGGAGAGCTCGATTCCGCCACAGTAGATCTTTGATCCTTCTTTGACACTTAGTCCTAGCTCGACAAGTGCTTTGGCGACTTTCAGCTTGGCAGGGTATTCTCTGAGTCGTTCGGAGATTTGCCTCCACATGTTCGCGCATCGACCTCTGACGTACAGAAATGTGCAACAAAGTCTTAAATGCTGCTATGGCGCTTGCAGACGACACCAATCCACAGGACAGCGAACTTATGTCAAAACATCCAGTCGACAAGGAACATGCGGTTTACCTTCCCCAAGACGAGATGCCCACACACTGGTACAACATACTCGCAGACCTCCCAGAACCATTGCCCCCTCCACTTGACCCGCAAACACTGAAACCCATGTCACCTGAGCCGTTGCTTCGACTTTTCGCGAAAGACTTGATCATGCAAGAGGTTTCGACAGAACGTTTCATCAAAATCCCCGACGAGGTGTATGATGCGTATCTGCGCCTCCCCCGTCCCACACCGCTCCTCCGCGCGAGAAGGCTGGAGAAGTTTCTCAACACGCCTGCCGAGATCTATTACAAGTGTGAATACGTCAACCCAACCGGAAGTCACAAACCCAACACCGCGATTGCGCAAGCATACTACAACATGGTTCAGGGAAACGAACGCGTGGTAACTGAGACTGGAGCTGGACAGTGGGGAACTGCCCTGGCGATGGCTTCTGCACTGTTCGGATTGAAGTGCAGTGTCTACATGGTTCGCGTGAGCTACGATCAGAAACCTGGACGCAGGATCATGATGGAAGTTCACGGAGCTGACGTTGTCGCCTCGCCAAGCAAAAATACGAAATTTGGAAGAAGTCTTCTGGAGTCTGATCCAAGTAATCACGGTTCACTCGGGATTGCGATAAGTGAAGCTATCGAAGATGCCCTAGGCCACGATAATACACGGTATTGCTTGGGGTCCGTTCTAAATCACGTGCTCTTACATCAGACCATAATTGGGTTGGAATCGAAGAAACAATTTGAGATGATCGATGTCGAACCTGACGTCATTTGTGGATGTATAGGTGGCGGTTCGAATTTTGCAGGATTCGCCTACCCGTTCATGGCTGATAAACTGAAAGGAAAATCGGCAACCCAATTCGTCGCCTGCGAACCCAAAGCGGCTCCGTCCACAACTCGTGGCGTGTACACGTACGACTTCGGAGACACAGCGGAAATGACGCCGCTACTGAAGATGTACACCATAGGGCACAAGTATCAGCCACCTCCAATACATGCCGGAGGACTTCGATATCACGGAAAAGCACCGTCCCTTAGTTTCCTCATCAACAAAGGTTACATGACCTCAGTAGCCTATTCGCAAACAGAAGTCTTCGAAGCAGCCCGAATTCTAGCTCAGACAGAAGGCATGATCACAGCTCCAGAGACGGCACATATCGTGAAATACGTGATCGACGAGGCTCTCAAATGCAAGAAAACCGGTGAAAAGAAGGTCATAACGTTCAACAATTGCGGTCACGGTCTACTTGATCTGCAGGCGTACGACGCGTTCCTGAATGGTCGAATGGAAGACTACGAACCGTCCAAGATCGAAGTGCCAAGAATCGCAGATTAGGACTAGTTTGGGGAATTTGCAAAGCCCACTCTAATGGCTCCCCAGCTACCCCAGAGTGGATTTTCAAGTCTCGAAAACCTTTAGATGGCACACACCATCATTGAGTTTAGAACGTCGGCTCCTGCTCTTCGAAAATGGTGAATCGTAGTGGCGGAACTGGAGGCTCTCCTTGCTGCGGCGATCGTCGCCTCGGTCGGCATCAATGCGCTGACGAGTCTGTACGTTATGCGCAAACTTCAGTCCACATCTCAGCGGTCTGAAGCTGCTGGAGAGGCTGAGGACGAAGAAGACGAAGAGGAAGATGATGAGAAAGAAGCAGGAGGTCCTACGAAAGAGCAGATTCTTGCCCGAAGGTCACAGTTGATACGTGAGCTTGAGGAGGAACGCGGTACAAGGATCATCACTCTAATCCATCGAAAAGAGCCATGGAGTACAGACGACGACGAACCCGAAATCGTTCTTGAAGAATCAGAGACGATATTGCAGGCGGTACGGGAAACCCCGCGTGACAAGCCAATCGATTTCATCGTTCACACTGAAGGAGGTTTGACTTTCGCTGCTGACATGATGGCTATGGCTTTGAAACATCACCCCGCAAAGATAACGGTGATGGTTCCATTCTACGCCATGTCGAGTGGGACATACCTGGCGCTTGCTGCGGACGAGATCATGATGGAGAAATATAGTATCCTCGCCCCAGTAGAGCCGCAAATCGACGAAATGCCTGCCAACTGGATAATGGCAATCTTGAAACGAAAACCTGTGGAATTGATAGCCGATCGCACTATCCTGCTATCAGAGAAAGCACGCATGGAAACCGAAAACGCAGCGGAATTTGTCAAATGGCTCTTGGCAGACAAAATGACCGAAGACCAAACTGCTCAGGTTGCTAACTTTCTCGTGGGTGGCTTCATGGCAAGCACGACTCCCATTACTCTGGATGTCGCACGGGCTATCGGCCTCAATGTGACGGAAGGCGTCCCGGAAAAAGTGCATCAGCTCTTCGAAACAATCGAATTCGGTGTAGGAAAGAAGCCTGGCAAGGTCTATGATCAGTAGGTCGAAGCGAGATTGGACTTGGACGCAGAAATAATCTTGGGATTAGGGCTAATTCTGATATCTGCCCTCAATTCATTGGTCCTCATCTACTTCATACGCCAACAGAAGCAGTCATCCTGGCAAAAATCGACCGGAGGAGATTCCGAGGTAGCTGAGGAAAAGGGCGATGAGGACAACGAGAACGAGACCCAGCAGGAGACAGCGGGCAACGGACAGACAGCTGCCTCGGAACCAGTATCGACCACAGCGGCGTCTAAGAGGCCTACTACCAAAGCTGAGGTCTTAGCATGGCGTGGGCGGATTATTGAGGGGATTGAACGGGAGCGTGGCACCAAAGTCATCACAATGATTCACAAGAAGGAGCTTTGGAAGGGGGCTGACGAAGAACCTGAGATCGGGATAGAGGACACAGAGAAGATTCTCCAAGAGTTTCGCAAAACACCGGATGACAAACCGATCGATCTCATTCTCCACACGCCGGGAGGTTATGCCTTAGCGGCACAAATGATGGCGATGGCGATCAAGTTTCACAGCGGTAAGGTTACAGTTATGGTTCCCTTCTACGCCATGTCCGGCGGTTCACTCATGAGCCTCGCAGCTGACGAAATCCGGATGGAGAAGTACAGTGTTCTGGGACCGGTGGATCCGCAGATTCCCACACCTGACGGCATGTGGCCCGCTAGCTCTCTAGCGACGCTCATCAAGACCAAGCCAATTCAGAACATTACGGACCGAATGGTGATCATGTCAGACGTCGCCAACCTAGAGACTGAGAACGCGAAGGCCTTCGTGCTGTGGCTCCTAGAAGGAAAGATGGAGAAAGAGCAGGCGGAACGAGTTGCGGACTTCTTGGCTCGAGGTTACATGTCACATGCAACACCCATCACCCTGGACGTAGCTCGAGCAATGGGACTCAATGTCGTTGAAGGTATACCTGAGAAGGTCTATGAACTCTTCAAGACATTCGCTTTCACAGGCCAACCCTACAAGCGGTAGAGATATGCTACGCTTTGCGAGAGCGATTTGGCTGTCGTCGGTATAGCAGCAATCCAGCAACTACAATGAACACGACCAAGACGACCGCAATAATGATCGATGCCTGTCGAGGGTCATACTCATAGACAACTTGCGATGTGGATGTCAGGGTTTGCTGGGGCTTCAGGCGATAGACGTAGATTGCGGTTGTTGTCGAGAAGTAGATGTTGCCGTCGGGGCCGCGTTCAACGCCAATTATGCCATTCCCGGGAGTGTTCAACGCAAAGACTTGCTCGACTGACACCACTTTTCCGTCTGGTGTGAGTTCAAGTCGTTTTAGATCGGCAGCGCTCCACTCGCCGAAGTAGAACCTATTGGGTGATGCATAGGCGATGCCCGTCGGTGTAGTTGCCGGGCTGAATGTTATGATAGGATCTTTGTATATGGTGCTATTGCATATGCCAATGCATCCGGGCCAGCCGTAGTTTGCGTCTGCAGTGATTATGTTAATCTCATCCGTATCGGGGTCCTACTTCCGTTGCGATCAACATGCCCGTGGGCGGGTCGAAATCCATGCCGAAAGCGTTTCTGATCCCATATGCATAGACGAGACTTCCCTTGAATGGATTATCCGCTGGCACTGAACCGTCATCGTTCATTCGAAGAATTTTGCCAGGGTAGACTGACAGATCCTGAGATAGGTTTGGATGTTGGAATTCGCCAACTTGCACGTACAATTTGCCGTCGGGCCCGAATTTGATGTATCCGCCGTTGTGATAGCGGCTGCCAGTCGGGTTGGTTATGTCGAAGATGTTTGTGGGGTTTGTTCCAGTATTTCCAACGGCCGTGTACCTACGTATCCCTGAATGAAAGAACGTCCCGTTAGTGTATGTGTAGTAGACATACAGGAAACCATTCGAAGCGAAATTCGGATGCAAAGCTAACCCAAGAAGGCCTTGTTCGCCAGCCGACACGACGTCTAGTTTCGCGAAGGATTGAGTCTGAACGTTCTCATTCTGGATTACGCGGACGCTGCCGGTTTTCTCGTTGAAGAAGATTCTGCCATCTGGCGCGAAAGCAAGTGCGTCAGGGAAGTCGAGATTCTTGAAGAGAACTTCGGGCACGACCTTGACGTCACTCTGAGCACCAACCCACGACCCAACAAGAACCAACAGAATCGGAATGGCAAGGAGTCGCATCATATATGCGCCTTCGAGAAATTTCAAGGCGATGCTTTATCTCACTATCATTTTCCATGATCTGAAATTCTTTCCTTGAATTACGGCATGCGATGTCTATGAGTCGCCCTTCGAAAGGGTACTGGTTCACTTCACGACTACATAGTAGTATTTTCTTTCATTCCGACATAAATAAACAGTATCCGGTCTACGTACACTTGAGTACGAGCATTGCCTAACACGGATCCGCCAGAGAAATCCAAGTTCAGTAGACGGGACGCGCTGAAAGCCGCGGTCCTTTTCGGAGCAGTAGTTCTATTTCTGCCCATTGAGCGACTGGCACAATATCTGATCCCTCCTAAGAAGACCGGCCCCGTAACATATCCACGTTTGCGAATCGCAAACACCAAGGATATTCCAGTAAGCGACAGCGTCCTCTTCGAATATCCGCACAAAGATCGCCCGGCTGTGCTGATTCACTTACCCGATGGAGGATTCGTAGCCTACGACGCACTTTGCACGCATCTGGGTTGTCAGATTCACTACAACAGGGTTGCTGTTGCTGGCTGGGAAAATAATCCGCAACAAAGCTTCTGCCCCTGTCATGGAGCTGTGTTTGATCCCAAGAACGGGAATGTTCTGGCAGGGCCGCCACCACGACCTCTGCCCAAGATCAAACTCGAGGTCGATGAGCAGGGCGAGATTTACGCGAACGGCTACGACAGCGGCCTTCCACTCTACGGAGAGAGTTGATCCAGATGGCTCAACGATCACTCTCAGAAAGAATCTGGAGCTGGCTTGTTGAACGGACGAGAATTGAACCTATCATCAACGCCACCATCACTGAACGTGCACTGAACCCGATCTACTGTCTGGGTGGATTGACCTTTCTCTTCTTCGTTCTTCTCGCGGTAACGGGTGTGATGCTGGGAATGTACTACACTCCGACTCCTGAGGCCGCATATGACAGTGTCCAGGAGATAACGATGAGTGTGCGTTACGGCTGGCTCATACGAGGCGTGCACTTCTATGCGGCAAATGGAATGATAATCACGTCAGTTCTCCACATGCTGCGAGTCTACTTCACGGGAGCCTACAAGAAACCGAGAGAGCTCAACTGGATTGTAGGCGTTGGACTTGGAGCTTTCACTTTGATGGCTGGTTTTACTGGGTACGTGCTTCGGTGGGATCAGGAGGCAGTCGGCGCAGCGGGAATCGGATTGGGTTTGGCAAGCTCCATTCCACAGTTCGGAACTGTGCTAACCGGCATTTTCTGGGGACGCAATTACGTAGACACTCTCGGCCGGTTCTTCACTAGTCATGTTCTGTTGATTCCCGGCCTGCTTGTTTTGCTGATGGCATTTCACTTCTTCATGATTAGGAGGCATGGAATTGCAAAGCCACTCTAGCGAGAACAAGGAAGAATCCGACGAGGAAGTTCCGTTCTTCCCTAACGTTTTGCTTGCCGAGGTCAGTCTGGCAATCGCAGTGGTTGGGCTGCTCTCAATATTCGTGTCACTATTCCCGCTCAAACTAGGAGAGAAATTCGACCTCATGAATCCTCCAAGCATACTCGAGCCAGAATGGTACTTCATGGCTGTCTATCAGTTCCTCAAAACACAGAGCGTCGAACCATTGTATGGTATAGTGTTGATGACGGGACTCAGCATCTTCCTGGTCTTGGTTCCGTTCATTGATAGAAGATCTGAGCGCCGGCCTTGGAGGCGACCATTGTTCACGGCTTTCGCATTCTTCGCAATAGTCCAATTCTTGGCATTGACGATCTATGGTTATCTTTCACCTGGACAGGTAGGGACCTTTGCAAACAGCCGCTTCACCACAGCCGTTGTTTTGACGAATCTGATCGCGTTCGGTTTGATTGCATTCGTGCTTATTGTGAATCGGCGAATTACCAGAGGTGCAGATCCATGACTATTGGTCGACTTCCCCATTTCCTTCTCTGGATTGCTGCATTTGTTGTGAGCATTTACGCAGTATCGAATCTAATGCCCTTGCTCCTGCATGTTGCTACTAGAGGTCTGAGTTTCGCGGACGGTCTGTCGATTATTGGATATCTCCTCACAATAGCGGCTTCAATGCTGATTCTCGCGCGTGGGATCTACCGGCTTGACCGGCGTGGAGGACGTATTCGAAACAAGGTTGGATGGTTCGAATAGGTGCCATTCATGAAGACCACAACGCTATCCCGTAGCTGGCTCGGCTTAGCAGGTGCGCTAACTCTGCTTGAGTTGGTCTTCGTTTACGAGGCAATGCAGGCAGACTTGGCAGATTATCAGAAGATATTCGGCGTCTTCGTCGGACTTGCAATACTCTGCTTCGCGGCATTGCTCTACTCGATCAAGGCGGTCTTCTATGATGAAGATCGAGGGGAGGGATCATAGTGGCTAAGACGATGCGAAAGATTTTCGACAAAAGTAGCGATTTGAATCCGCGCAACATGCGATTGGGAATGTATGCGTGGGTGATTCAACGGATCTCAGGATTGTATTTGGTTTTCTTCATGCTTACACACATTACTGCAATCACACAGGCTAGTTTGGGGATTACGACTGGATTTCAAGCGCAGGTCTTTGATGTAATGCGGAACCCGTTCTACATCGGGGGATCTCCAGCGCTTGCTTTCGATCTGTTAGCGTTAGGGATAGTCGCCTTTCACGGTCTAAACGGTATACGAATTGTCTTCTTGGACTTGGGATTTGGAGTACGCAAGCACAGACTTAGTTTCTGGATCAGTATGGTCGCTGCAGTAGCAATCAGTGCATACGTCATCTTCCTGGGCCTACCGCTGCTGAAGAGTGGATGAGATGAAGGAGGATTAGTGAAATTGTGGAAAAGTGTGATGCTTTGGGTTCTGCAGAGGATCACTGCAGTACTCCTCGTAGTTTTTCTGGGGCTGCATCTATGGGCGTCAAACTTCACTGCTGACTGGGCTGCGCTATTCCGCGCGTTGGTTGATCTGGCGCTGCTTGTTCTCGCGCTCTTCCACGGCCTCAACGGCGTAAGAACAGTCGTTCTGGACTTCGGCCCAGGGCTCCAAGGACGCCGATTTCTCTCCGCCAGTTTGGCGATGTTGGGGATTGCGGGTTTTCTTTTCGGGGTCTACGGATTCTGGCCGATGTTCTTTGCTAGGTAAAGTGAACACATGATGATTTCGCATGATGTGATAATTGTTGGTGGAGGGCTCGCAGGGTTACGGGCAGCGATCGAATCATCGAAGTATGCTGACACAGCTGTGATCAGTCGAGTTCATCCTCTCCGGTCACATACTGGCGCGGCTCAAGGTGGAATCAATGCTTGTCTGGGGAACGTCGAAGCCAATCGCGATGACAATTGGGAGAAACATGCCTATGACACGATCAAGGGCAGCGATTTCCTGGCAGATCAAGATGCCGTCGAAGCGATGACGAAGGACGGCCCTGAAAGAATCATCGAGATGGAGCACTGGGGATGCCCGTTCAGTCGAACGGACGACGGGAAAATTGCCCAACGGCCCTTCGGAGGTGCAGGCTACCCAAGAACATGTTACGCTGCCGACAAGACAGGCCACTACCTACTTGTCACGGCATATGAACAGGTTCTCAAGCGAAACGTCAAGGTCTACGAAGAATGGTTCGTAACCTCACTCATTGTTGAAGGGAGCGCCGTCAAGGGAGTCATCGCCTTCGACATTCTGACTGGAGAATTGGAGGTCTTCAAGGCTAAGGCTGTGATCCTGGCCACGGGTGGAGCGGGTTGGATTTACGGCAAATCAACCAACTCGATGATCAACACAGGATCAGGGATGGCCATCGCCTATCGCGCTGGCGTCCCATTGAAGGACATGGAGTTCGTCCAATTCCATCCCACCGCACTCTACCCAACATGCATCCTGATCACAGAGGGCGCAAGAGGAGAAGGAGGTTACCTCGTCAACTCGCAAGGAGAACGGTTCATGCAACGCTACGCTCCCAAAGCGATGGAGCTTGCGCCACGCGATATTGTGAGCCGTTCGATCCAGAAGGAAATCGATGAAGGCCGCGGCGTGAAGAATCTCTACGTCCACCTTGACGTAAGACATCTTGGGCGACAGAAGATCCTAAGCAGACTGCCCGGCATTCGTGACATAGCAATAGATTTCGCGGGACTCGATCCCATCAAAGAGCCTATTCCAATCCAACCAGCCCAACACTACACGATGGGAGGAGTCGACTGCAATGTCAAATGTGAAACCAAACTCAAAGGTCTCTACGCGGCCGGCGAATGCGCATGTATCAGCGTTCATGGCGCTAACAGACTCGGCGGCAACTCACTCCTCGACACTGTGGTTTTCGGCAAGATTGCTGGTGAACAAGCTGGTATCTACGCTAAAGGCATGACAAAGCAGGAAACCAAAGATACCTTATGGCAAGACACGATGAAAGCCGAGAAGGACAACATTCAACGCTTTTTCACGGGAAACGGAGACGAGGATCCCTCCATTATTCGCGAAGAGATGCGCAGTCTCATGGTCGAAAAAGCGTTCATGTTCCGTAGCAAAGAAGGATTGGAAGAAGCTAGGTCAAAACTCAAGGGTATGAGAAAGAGATTCGGCCGGATGAGGCCGATAGTAGGCTACAGGATCTACAACTTGGATCTTATTCGAGCAATCGAAATGGAAGAGATGCTTGAACTTGCAGAAGTCATCGTTGTGTCAGGGCTCAATCGCGAGGAATCCCGTGGCTCCCATGTCAGACTTGACTTCCCCATGCGGGATGATGCACGCTTCCTGAAACACACGCTCGCCTACAAGACGCCTGATGGTCCTCGAATAGAATTCTCCGACGTTAAGATAACGAAATACCAGCCTGAGGAAAGAAAGTATTGACCACTCCACCCAAGACTGTCCGGCTCCGCATTCAGAGGTTCGACCCAAAGACGGACACTGAACCACACTACGACACTTTTGAGGTTACGACAAAACCAGGCATGACAGTCCTCGACGCTCTGTTCCAGGTGCTGGAGAAACAGGATAGATTACTCGCCTTTCGATATTCATGTCGAAGTGCTGTTTGCGGAAGCTGCGCCACTTTCATCAACGGCAAACAAAGGCTGGCCTGCAACACGCAAATCATCAAATTGGGACGCGAAGTCACTATTGGTCCTCTGCCTCACATCCCGGTGATCCGTGATCTGGCCGTTGACCTTCACCCGTATTTCACAAAAATGCACATGGTGAAACCATACTTCGAAGCCAAGGAGCCCTACCCAGAGAAGGAGTTCATCCAGTCACCAAAAGATCGGGAAGCCATCGATGTTGCGATCGATTGCATTGACTGCATGTCCTGCTTCTCTGCCTGTCCCATGGCCTGGACGGATCAGAAGTATCCCGGTCCTGCAGCCTTCGTCGAAGCTGCGCGGTTCATAGCTGATACCAGAGACTCTGCAAAACCCGAGCGGTTGGCCTTGGTGGGTTGTGAAGATGGAGTTTGGAGATGTCACACGGTATTCAATTGCGCAGAAGCGTGCCCCAAGTCGATCGATCCCCCGCACTTCATTCAGTACATCAAACGGAAGGCTACAAGGGCCTCGCTTAAGCACTAGCGCAAACGAAATCAGAATCCTCGCAAGATAAGGTGTGCTTGGCGCGTAACATGGGACAGAAACTAGTATCTGCCGCCAGTCCCGAAACCAGTGAGGGTATTCAATACCATATCTCTGCAAAGAAAGGCCAAGTGGGCAGCTACGTCTTCTTGCCTGGTGATCCCGATCGTGTCCCGAAAATTGCAGCACTTTGGGATTCGGCGCATGAAGTCTCTTCTCATCGAGAGTACAGAATCTGGACTGGAACATTAGGCGGAACCACAGTATCTGCATGTTCCACCGGCATCGGTTGCCCTGCCGCGGCCATAGCGATCGAAGAGCTGGGCAGAATTGGTGCAGACACTTTCATCCGGGTCGGCTCCTGTGGTTCGCTTATACCCGAGCTTGAATGTGGACACCTTGCAATATCAACCGCCGCGGTTCGACTTGACGGAACAAGCAAACAGTACGTTGAACCCGAGTACCCCGCGGCAGCAAATCTCGATGTAACCTTAGCACTGATCGAAGCTGCAGAGAAGCTCGGCAAGAAATATCATGCTGGGTATACGGCATCCGCTGACAGCTTCTATGCGGGTCAGGGACGCCCCGGAATCGGGGGCTATCTAACCACGAATGCCGAACAGCTGGTGGAAAGGCTACGGAGACAGAACGTCATCACGATGGAGATGGAGGCTTCAACGATCTTCACGTTGGCTAGCCTGTACGGGTTCCGAAGTGGATGCGTCCTCGCAGTCTATGCAAATCGTGCCACAGACAAATTCGAAGTCAAAGGCGAAGAAGACGCTTGCCAGGTTGCTGTTGAAGCAGTCCGCATTCTGAGCAGCTGGGACGGCGACAGACAGAGGGCTGGGAAGAGGCAGTGGTCACCAAGCCTCAGCTTCTGACCCGGCTTTGACTACGAAGACAGTTTTTCGAGAATTTTGCGCAGCTCTTGGCGACTCTTCACCCCGTTTGCTCGATCCCATTCCTTTCCCTTCTTGAAGAAAACGAGGGTTGGGATACTTTTGATCTTGAACTGTTCCGCCAAGTCCCTATTGTTCGGCACGTCAACCTTCGCGAAGACCACGCGACCATCAAACTCATCAGCCATATCTCTCAAAATCGGCGCCATAACATGACAGGGCCTGCACCAGCCAGCCCAAAAATCCACAACAACCGGCGTCCCGCCTCGCAGGATTTCCGGTAGATTTCCCAAAGTGGCTTGAAGAATGCGCCCGGCCATTTCAATGGAACCCACGCCTACGTCTTCGAAGAAGTGTATTCCTTCTCTTCCCACATGTCGTAAGCCGTTGCCACGGATGCGGCCTGCGTGATTATTGCAAGTGCCGTGATGAGGTGGAAAAACGTAATCACGCCTATCAGTGGGACGTTCAATCTGAACATCAGATTTAGCAAAATGATTACGCCGAAAATCGGCTGAATAGTCACCAGAATGGCCATGGATTTCGCAATTCGCTTCAAACGGTTCGGGGCACTTGTCCTCTTCATCTGCATATTGTCGTAGTGAGCTAAGGCCAATATTACCAGCCCCAGAGTTGTATGTCCGTAGACGAGATATTGCTTGAACCCAGGGACGTCAACTGTTACGAGGACTATTTGCAGGAACGCGAGCCAAACCATCGCGTAAAGTTGCTTCCATATACTCAAGTTAGCAACCTCTATCTGAAGAATTACTCCGTGCCGGCTTAACTCTATGCCAAACTCAACGCGGAAAGAAGCGGATTAGCATATACTCTACAGGCAATAATAACGCACTCCATAAGTCAACTCCTCATGAAATTGCTCGCAAGTTGGTTCATGCATTGAAGGAGTTCACAGCGAAGGAATTGCAACCTATTTTGAACGAGATGCTTACGCACGCTACGACGCAACTTCCCAACGACATACTAGGCGCAATCAAAGAAGCACATGCTCATGAAACCAAGGATCTGGCGAAAAAGCAACTCGAAGCGATACTCACAAGCGCAAACTTGAGCGATGAAAAAGGTCTCCCTCTATGCCAAGACACCGGCCTTGTGACGCTCTTCGTTTCAGGGGAGCTGGTTCCTCACATGGATGAGGTCGAGAAGGCGCTCACCCGCACTCTTCAAAACATGACATCTAAGGGTGCGATGAGGCCCAATGTGGTTCATCCGTTCTCACGCAAGAATACAGGCACTAACACGGGACTGAATCAACCGGAGGTTCTGGTTGACAAATCAACGAAGAAGACAACCATGAAAATGATCTTGAAAGGTGCTGGATCCGAGAACTTCACGAACCTGAAAATGATGGTACCAACGGCAAGTAGACAGGACATCTTCAAGCACATCCTCCAAGTTGTAATAGATGCCGGAGGGAAGACCTGCCCTCCCAACATTCTGGGTATCGGCATAGGTGGATCTGCAATTCAGGCCATGTTCAACTCCAAGTTGGCCCTTACTCGCGAGATTGGCGCACGGCACCCTGATCCTGAAACAGCCCAATTCGAGACCTCATTGGTGAAAGCGATCAATGAGCTTGGCATTGGGACTATGGGCTTGGGGGGCGACACGACAGTTTTGGACGTGCATGTTGAAACTGCAGGAACTCACACAGCCTGCTTACCAATCGCGATTTCCTTCGGATGCTGGGCCAACAGAGTTGCAATGGCCGAGCTAAAGGGCAAGAACTTCAGAATGGTAAGGTGAAAAGAAAAATGACAGAACTTAGACTCAACGTTCCCCAAGACAACAACAGAATTTCAGAAGTGCGGACAAACGACGTTCTCTACGTGACCGGAGACATCGCGATCGCTCGAGACCAAGCTCACAAGAAACTGCTCGAAACCTTTGTCCCAGACATCGTTGGCTTGCCGATCTTCCATTGCGGCCCTATCGCCAAGAAAGTCGGAGAGGAGTGGAAGATTGTGGCGGGAGGACCCACAACCAGCACTCGCATGGACGCTCTGACCCCGCCAATCCTCGAGAAGTACAACACGAAAATCATCATTGGTAAAGGCGGCCTTGGCGAAGTGGGAAAGAAGGGTCTGGCAAACTTCGGAGCTGTATACTCTGAGTTCACCGGCGGCGCCTCAGCCCTAGCAGTCTCGAAGATCGTGCGAGTCAAGAAACGACTGCTCGAAGAGCTGGGACCGACAGAGCTTGTTTGGGTTTGGGAAGTCAAAGACTTCGGACCACTACTAGTTACACAGGACCATCAAGGAAACGATCTGAAGAAGATAGTCACCACACAAGCGACCTCCAAACTCGAAACGATAGTAAAGACATACGCCTAGAACTCCAGCTCACGTTACGTCAAGGATTTCCGTTCGGGTGGCTTAGTGTCACATCCGCGAAATGAAAACCGTCTCGCTCAACGAGGTCCCCTACGTTCACCGGAATGGGTCTTTTGAAAACCGGGCCATCATAGACGAATGTGTGGAATTCACCGTTTTCGCCGCAGGGATCGACACCTGCAGGCAGGTCCCGTAGAAATGACTCGTCGAACTGTCTTCCCACGAATGATGGATCTAGTTTCTTCGGATCCACACAGGTGATGACTGCTCGGAAACCAATCCGCAGCATCTCCTTCGCAAGTGTGGCTGTATTCTCCAACCAGAGAGGAAACACGGGTTCAATTTCGATCTGGGAGAGTTTTTCCTCTCGATACTTTCGAATATCCTCCAGGAACAGGTCACCAAAGATAGCGTGCGTTACCCCTTTCAATTTCCACGCAGACAGAACATTAGACATTTTTTCCTCGTAGACTTGGTTTGGGCATGGACAGGGTATCATGATCTTCTCTAGAGGGATGCCGAGTGACTGCGCCTGAAGATCGAGCAACTCCTCTCTGACACCATGCATTGAAACGCGATGGAATCGATCTGTAACCGTAGTGAGCAGACATGATACTTCGAATTCCTTTCTTTCCAAGATTCGGTACAGAGCCATGGCGCTGTCCTTGCCAGACGACCAAGAGAAGATTGCTTTTGGTTGTTCTTCTGGTGCAACATGGTTTGGCATCGTTCAACACACTAGACGATTCTACCACCAAAGCAAAATTAGGGGCATACGAGCTACGCAAGAGATCATTGACTGGGACCTCTTGTAGTTAATGTCTACCATGGAGCAGAGAGCGAGTGTTGCTTAGAGTCATCATGCACGTTGACATGGATGCTTTCTATTCCTCTGTCGAGCAACGCGAGAATCCCGCCCTGAGAGGTAAGCCGGTCATTGTCGGCGCTGATCCAAAGGGCGGAAAGGGACGAGGCGTGGTCGCCGGTTGCTCATATGAAGCAAGGAAGTTCGGTGTGCACTCAGCTCAACCCATCTCACAGGCGTACAGACTCTGTCCTGAAGGCGTCTATATGCGACCCAACTACAAGCTCTATGACGAAGCGTCCGAGCAGGTTATGCAAGTTCTCAGACCCTACGGTGCACGGTTCGAGCAAATCAGTATCGACGAGGCCTTCATTGATCTGACCGAGAAGGTGAAGAGTTTCGAAGAGGCCGAAGCTCTGGCAGGCAAAATCAAGCAAGATGTCAGGGTGAAAACTCAACTGACTTGCTCCATTGGAATCGCGCCAAACAAATCGGCCGCCAAGATCGCCTCCGACTTCAAAAAGCCCGACGGCTTGACGGTCATTCCACCCGACAAGGTCCGCGAATTTCTAGCTCCGTTGGCTGTGAACAAGATCAGCGGAGTCGGAAAGAAGAGCACCGAGTTGCTGCAGCAAATCGGTATCAGCACGATAGGAGGGCTCGCTTCAGCTCATCCCAGTCGGCTCATAGATGAATTCGGGAAATATGGGACGAGACTATGGCAAGTAGCCAACGGCATCGATGAGGAGGAAGTAGTGACCTCCTATTCTATGAAATCGATCAGTTCCGAAACAACCTTCGAAGAAGACATCGCCGACAAAAGCAAGGTAATTGAAGCATTGGTCTCTCTGGTTGAAGATGTTCACGCTCGCACACTTTCACAGAATATGCTCTTCCGAACGGTCGGAATCAAGGTTCGCCTTGAAGACTTCTCAACATTCACTCGGGCAAAGACACATTCAAGATATACGGATGACAAAGCAGTGATGGAAGATTACGTGAAGATTCTATTCAGCGAGTTTGAGACCTCAAGCAAGAAGTTTCGCTTGGTCGGTGTACGTGTGTCCAATCTGAGGAAGGCAGACATTGGTCAAGAGACTATCTTGAGTTGGGCCAATAGCCACCGCTGAACACGACGAATTGAGCTCACATCAGTTCTGTGCGTAGCTCGCGAGCATAAGTCTGCACGATGCTGGGTCCGAAATCGAAAGGCAAATTCGCTGCCTTGAAGAGTTCCGGGAGTGGCTTGGATCCTCCCAAGGCTAGGGCCCGCTTGTAGACTTCGATGCCTTCGTGTTGGTTCTTGCGATATTGGGTCCATATTCCCAGAGCTCCTAGTTGTGCGATACCATACTCGATGTAGTAGAAGGGAGCCGTAAACAGGTGTCCTTGGCGCTGCCAATAGGTTCGCTGAGTATTTTCATACCCCTCCCAATTCTCGCCTCCTCCGAACCGCTGTCGTAGTTTGAGCCAGAACTCCTCTCGTTCTTCGCGCGTGTGGTCGGGATTAGTGTAGACCCAATGTTGAAACGCGTCAATTGTTGCAATCCAAGCGAGCAATCTCACAATCGATTCTAGGTGCTCAGTTTTAGAACGGATTGTATCTTCGTGGCTGTAGAAAGTGCCTTCTATATGCTCACCGCCTAGAAGTTCCATGGTCATTGAAGCCACTTCGGCAAATTCCATTGGGGCATTCTCGCCGCGGTAGTGAGCGTGCGGTTCTAGATCTCTTGATGCGAAAGTGTGGAAGGCATGTCCCGACTCGTGAAGGACTGTGCGCACATCGTCATCACGACCAACCAGATTGAGGAACATGAACGGTAATCGGACCTCGGGCAACTCGGCGCAATAAGCTCCAGGTGCCTTTCCGCGTCTACTCTCTGGATCAATAAGACCCAGCTCCACCATTCTGCGAAAGTTCTTGCCAAAATCTGAGTCAACGTGATCGAAAACCTCTCCACAACGTTGCATAAGTTCAGTCATTGTCCTGAATGGAATCAGTGGAGAGAGTCCGCTCGGATCTACGTTCAGGTCCCACGGTCGAAGAGTATCCAAACTCATCCTGTTCCTTCGTCCTCTGTCGAGTTCGCGAATGAGAGGAACGATATGCTCCTCCACAGCTTCATGGAAGCGAAAACAATCCGCCGGAGAATACTCGAATCTCTCTCGCCGACGAAAGGCGTAGTCTCGGTAATTGTTGAACCCAGCGTTCTTGGAGATCTTGTCTCGTAGGGCTATGAGTCTTGAGTATAGTTGGTCCATTGTCTCTCTGTCTTTCAGTCTTCGATCCTCGGCAAGCGTCCACGTTTCTTGGCGGATAGTGCGGTTCACGGTCTCAAGGTATTGCGCCATCTGCTGTAGGGTTCTTTCCTTGCCATCATAGAAGACGGTTCTGGCACCTGCGACCTTCTCATACTCCTGTCCCAGCTTCGCATCTTCCTTTTCCAATTCAACGTTTTCAGATCTGAACAGGGCGACATTGTTCTCCCTTCGCCGGCTCAACACATGGTACCAGTCCGGCAGCTGCCCACGATAAGGCGTGTCAACAAACTTGCGGTCGAGGTTGAAGACACGCGGCTTACTCTTCGGCTCTATGTTCTCGATAAAGTGCAGGTAAGCCTTCTCGCGTTCTGCATCATCAGTCTGGCAAGTCATGCGAACATAGCGCACGCTGTACTCCTCCGCAAGTGCCGAGTAGAATTCCGATTCATCCTGCAGCCATTTCTCAAAGTCATCCTTGGAACCTATGGAACGCCTCTCGAGTTCATCGAATATTCGCTCCAGTTGTGTCCAATCGGCCAAGTCTATCTTGGATGGCAGACAGTGGCGAGGATACTCGCGAGGAAGCTTAGAATAGTCGAAGGACAATCGGCAGCAACCAGAATCCACGTGTAAACGAATCGTCCTTACATATCTTTCCCAAATGAGCAGAGTCAGTAACAGGGTCTACTAGAATTACATTAGTGCTTGACAAGTCTCGTCAGATCCGTTTTCCCGAGTTGCACCCGTAGTCCCCTCAGCCACTCATCGAACCCCATATCCTCTGAACAGACGATGCGAAGCCTTCCGTCTGGAAGAAGTGTGACGCTGCCTTCTTTCTCCGCGCTGAGTGGAATTGTGACAGCTTCGCGATGGATGTTGAGCGAGTTCGTCAACTCAAGTATCTTGACGATCTGCTCGGGACGAACTGGAACCAAACATTTCGCCAATCTGTCCGTGACGCGCAGCTTCTTTAGAAGGTTCTGGTGCGTTGCGTCAATCTGCTGAGTTCTAAGCATGGCAATGTGCGACAGACGTTAAGTAGGCATCACTCTACCGATGGATTCGCCGTGCTTTCGGATGAACACGTCGCGCGACCCATTTGCAGCTCCACTCCTGCACCGAATTCGTGATCGTCTCTTCTCAGTCATCATCAGGACGATGGTCGCTGTAATGGGTTCAGGTGATCAACCGCCCAAGATATTATCAAACCCTAAGGTACGTGGAATTCTTGACGGGCTCGCGCGGCTGTACGGTTTCGAGGTTCAACAGGTTCTTCGGGAAAAATCGGGACAGAGAGCTGCGTGGAATCTGCTGAAGAGCGTTTCGACTTATGGCATCGGGACTCCTCAAAGACTCAAGGCCCCGGTAAGTGTCGTCTGGAGTCTGTCGTACAGATGCAATCTCCGATGCATGCATTGCTATCAAAACGCCGGCCGCCCTTCGGCGGACGAGTTGACTATTGAAGAGCAATTCAACATTGTTGATGAGATGGCAAGAGCTGGAGTTTCGCTAGTCGTCCTTTCCGGCGGGGAACCATTAACAAATCCGAATCTCGGAAGACTGATTGAAAGAATCCGAAAACATGGAATGACAGTTTCGATCGATTCTAACGGAGTCCTCTTAGACAGAGCCACGGTGAATTACCTGAAAGGACTTGGTGTGAGTTCGATTGAGCTCAGTCTTGATTCTGTTGACGCTGAGGCTCATGATCGTTTTCGTGGCCTCAACGGTGCATTCGAGAGGACTTTGCAAGCAGTAGAGTTGTGCAGCGAAGCTGGAATATTCACAACAGTGGCAACGACGGCCACATGTCTCAACCATGAACAAAGCAGCGAGCTAATCTCCTTGGCCAGAGAGCATGGGGCCGATCGCGTTGTTTTCTTCGATTTGATCCCCGCAGGCAGAGGACGAAGCGTTGAATCGATCCGGCTGTCGCCTTCTCAACTCCTTGATCTAATGGCTATCGTGAGGAAGCATTGCTCGAGAGAGAAAGGCGAAGTGTTTACTGAGTTGCCGCAGTATGTCATCTACTCATCCACGGGAGATGGTGACTCCATCTCGGACGATTCCAGCAGGGCTCTGTCATTCGAGAGGTTCACAGTCAGCTCGTTTTTTGACTGTGCGGGGAAGAGCAACATTTACAGAAAGTTTCAGAGCTATCTTGGGGGTTGCCCTGCAGGAAGGCTGTACTGTAACATTCAGCCGAATGGGGATGTTACGCCCTGTATGTTTATGCCTAGTTACCCCGTTGCCGGAAATTTGAGGAATCAATCCTTCGAGGACATCTGGAACAGCTCGACTTTCGAAGCGTTGAGAGAAAGAACGAGCCTCAAAGGTAAGTGTGGGCAATGTGCATTTGTGGTAGTTTGCGGTGGTTGTAGAGCCAAGGCATCAGCCCATGAGAGCGATTACTTGGCTTCAGATCCAACATGCCTTATTCAAGCCCCAAGAACGCCAGCACTCTCAAACTAAGCCAACATCGGGGAAAATGTAATCGACTATTCCTGTGCAAGTTCCTCTAGCATTTTCGCGTGACGCTGGTCGTCAACTAGGATCTTCTGAAAACTCATTCTTATTGATTCAAGCGCCTCGATGTGATTCTTCGTGTCGCGGATTATTTCCTCGAGAGCTGATTTTGTCTTTTGACTCTCGGTACTATTCATCATCTTTGTGAAACTGTCTGCGATGTCCTCCTCGACACCCAACCAATAGGAAAGGTTCTCTTCGACAACTCTCTGATATGCGGAGACAACGTCCCTTTCGACTTTGAGCGCATGAGCTAGCGTCTCAATGCCCGTTATTATCCGCTCTCTCAGTGGTTCCCATGCTTTGACGGTCTTCTGTTGTAATCTGAGGGCAGGCTCGGTTCCAAGCTCGTTCATTGCTTGAATTATGAGACGGTCCTCAACGTTTCGTAATTCACACTTTATTCTCGTAACGACATCTTGGCCGCAACATCCGACGCAGAAACCAAGATACGTGTCAATTTCGCGCGGAACAATATCCGAGAGCTTTGGATGTGACTGACACAACGCGAGAAGGGATTTTGTGCTGCGTAGAGACGTGTCTATGTCCACCGGCACCTTCAAACCTTTGTTCTTTAGGTCTGCCGTCAACTCACTGATGGCCTCCCAGGCTTTCTCGAGGAGTTCGCACTGCTGTTTAGCGCGGTCTTCGTTCACTCTCAGTTTCTGCAATCTAATCCACTCCTGCAGTTGATTCGTCACAAGTAAGGCTCGTAACAGACACTATCAGCGTTTTCGTATATTCGGTAATTACAGGGCTTATTCGCTGACCAAAAAACAGTGATTTGTTGGTCATGGTAGGTTACGCCTGACGGTTTCTGTGAGCTTTCCATCTTCATTGTATAGATAGATCATGAAAGGCATGGATCCTGGAAGCGAGTGGGTTCCGCAAGCGTGGCATGGGTCGTATGCTCTGAAGGCCATCTCAACCATGTTGAGCATTCCGTCGTCTATGCGTCCTCCCCGAATGAAACTGCGAGCTGCTTTGTCGACCGATAGAGCGATCCTTGCTGAGTTGTGTTGGGTCGCGACCATCAGGTTTGCCTTTCTCATCACTCCTCGATTGTCAGTCTCGTAGTGATGAATCAGCGTTCCCCTAGGGGCCTCAACAACTCCGATCCCTACTCTGGGTATCTCGGTGGGAATCCTCCGTATCTCCGGATCCATTATTTCCGGATCGTTTGCAAGTTCCTTCAACCTCTCCGCGGCGTAAATCATCTCAACTACTCTGGCCCAATGATTGGCAAGAGTATAGTGGACCGGTTTGCCGCCGAGTGTTGTGAACATCTCTTCGTAGGCTACCTGAGCTTCGTGGGTCGCCACACCATCAGCGACATTCAGCCTTGCCAGAGGTGCGACGCTTGCGATGCCACTATCTTCCCCGTCTGTGAAACCCTTCCATCCGATCTTCTTGAGGTAAGGGAATTTAATGTATGTCCACGGTTCAACGTGCTCAGCCAAATGGTCAAGGTACTCTCGGCCGTCAAACTTCGCAAATTCCTTACCAGTTGGGCTCACAACTCTGACTTTGCCATCATAGAAATTGACGCGGTTCTGGTCGTCCACCAAACCCATGTAGTATGTTCTGTGCGTGTACGCGTCACTGGTGATCAGGTCAACGTATTCCTTCTTGGAGAGAACAAGATCCTTGAAGGCCTTGAGTGTGAAGAGGGCGAAGTCCACTGCCTCATCGCCGATTCTCTTCAGCTCCTGAACTTCTGCAGAGCTGATGGGCCGCGAAACGCCTCCTGGGAGACCTATGACGGGATGAATAGTTCTTCCCGCCAGCATCTCATTGGTCTTTCTCAGGGCTTTCCTCATTTCGATTATTCTCAGAGCAGTTTCCTTCCCAACTTTGGATACGACACCTAGCACGTTCCTCTCTGCCTTCGGCGCCGTGGGGCCTACGATAAAGTCGGGCCCGCCAAGTATGTAGAAGTGAAAAGCGTGATCTTCCAACATGAAAATGCTGTAAATCAGCTCGCGAATCTTCTTGGCCGCATTCGGCGGTTCAACTTTGAACAGGTCGTCCAAAGTTTTGGTTGAGGCCATGTGGTGTGCCAGCGGGCAGACTCCGCAGATCCTTGACGTTATCTGCGGCATGTCCTCGGCATGTCTGCCTTCGCAGAACTTCTCGAATCCTCTAAGTTCGGGTACCTGCAGGTAGGCTTTCTTGCAGTTGCCGTCATTGTCGAGGCAGACAACGATCTTTCCGTGACCTTCGAGCCGCGTTATTGGGGTAATCACAATCTCTTTCATGATTTACTATTCCTCACACTACCACCAAGGCTGGATGCAGCGAGCGTGTATCTGTAGAATGTCCCGACAGGATCTGGCAGCTTGTCAATGACCTCTTCGAGTGCTTCCTCGTCTTGTAAGTCTATGATACTCGAGATGAAAGACGCGGTCTTGGCGCCATAATCTGTCACCCTATCAAGCGGTCCAAAACACCCTGTGCAAGGCATCCTAGCCTTGACGCAAAGAGCTTCGCATCCTCCTCTTGTGGCGGGACCGAGGCAGAGAAGACCCTGTGTCAGTAGGCATTTTGTTGGGTCGGGGATTACTTGGTGAGGTCGCTTCAGGTCCTTGATCAGAACCTTATCGGGTTTCGTTTCGTTCAACGGGCATTGGTCGCAGAGAGCTTTGTCTGATGCTCCGATCACCGCGCCCTTAGGCGGGAGTTCTCCAGAGAGAAGAGTCTTGATCGCATTCCAGGTAACGTCAGCGGTTGGCGGACATCCGGGTACGTAGTAGTCAACGTCGATTACTTGGTCGATTGGCAACAGGCGGGGTAGGAGTTCAGGGAGTTCGAGTCTGTTGCCATCGACCTCCACACTCTGTTGAGGTGTCACATTTTCAGGATTGTTGAGACTTGGAACCTCGTGATATGCGCGGGAGATGAGTTCGTCTGTTCCATATAGATTGGCAAGGCCTGGAATTCCTCCCCACGCAGAACAGGCACCGTAGGCAACGACGATCTTCGACTTTCTCCTAAGCAACTCCACCATATGTCTGTTTTCGGTGACCCGTATTCCTCCGTTGATCAGGCTCGCTGTAATCGAACCATCCGGAAGCTTCTCAACGTCTTCTTGTTTGAAGTCTAAGGCGACAGGCCAGAATACTATGTCAACCAGATTAGTGAGTTCAAGTATCCGCTCAGCTAGATCTACGGTTGCTTCTTCACATCCCCCACAGCTCGCGCACCAATACATCGCTATCTTCGGTTTTTCGGTCATACGCTCACCTGCAATCTCGGGGCGAGTGGTCCCAATGCCTTGATTTGGTCGACCATTTCATTCGCCACTTTCACAAACTTCGCGGCTTCTGAGGCAGAGATCCATTCAAGTCTGAGGCGTTCTCTCTCGATGCCGAATCTATCGAGTATCCTCCTGATCATAGTGATCCGCCTCAATGCCTTGTAGTTACCCTCTATGTAATGGCAGTCGCCAGGGTGACATCCCGCGACCAAAACACCATCCGCTCCGTTCCGGAACGCCTCAAGAATAAACTGGGGATCAACTCTTCCCGAACACATGACCTTGATCACCAGGAAGTTCGGCGGATATTTCATTCTGCTTGTGCCAGCAAGATCTAGCGCTGCGTATGTGCACCAGTTACATGCGAACAGGACTATTTTCGGCTCGAACGGTTCGCTCAACTCATGCATTCCTCCTCTCTGAGATCGCCACGACCTGAGCCAACACTTGCGTGTCTTTGAACCCAGCCTGCTGCATCGCTCCGGATGGGCATGCGGCGACGCAGACGCCACATCCCTTGCAGAGAGCTCGGTCCACCTCGGCCCTCCTCTTTTCTCCTACAGTCTTCCTCGATATTGCGCCGTATGGGCACATTGCGATGCAGATTGCGCATCCGCTGCAGAGCTCCTCCGTAACTTGAGCTGTGATTGGTTCGACTCGATACTCGCCTTGAGCGAACAGAGTTGACGCTTTGGAGGCGGCGGCGCTTCCTGCCATTGATGTTTCGAGCACGTTCTTGGGACTTGTAATTGCCCCAGCTAGGAAGATTCCATCCGCTGGAGCTTCAACTGGCCTTAGCTTGGGGTGTGCTTCTCTCAGGAACCCTTCTGGGCTGCACCCGACTTTCACAACTGATCGAACCTTGTCAAGGTTCTCGCTTGGAGACATGCCAACCGCTAGAACCACCGCGTCCGCAGGAATCACTAAGTGTTCCTGCAAGGTCGCATCTCTGACCTGAACGGTGACGCTATTTGGCTCTACGTTCACGGTAGGTGTCTTCTCGAAATTGATGAATTTGATTTGGCACTCTGTCGCAAGTTCGTACAGTCTCTCATCGTGCCTTGCGTAGGTTCTGATGTCCTTGTAGAGTGCGTAGATCGTTGTGTCGGGGTAGAGTTCTTTAATTCTGATCATGTTCTTGAGGGAGGACGCGCAGCACATGCGGGAGCAATATGGATGAGCGTTCTCGGTTGTCCCAAGCGAGCCGACACACATTATGAACGCGATGCTCTTCGGAACGGATCCTGAAACTGCCAGCTTACCACAAGTGGGACCATCAGAGTCAAGCAGTCTCTCAAGCTGGAAGAGTGTCAACACCCTGTCTGAACGGCCGTACCCAAATTCTCCAGTCGGGGGCTCGTAAGGACTATATCCGGTTGCGAGGATTATTCCGCCCGCCACAATCTCGATTTCCTGCGCCTGTTCCTCGAGATTTATCGCGCCTGGTTCACATACCTTGACGCATTCTCCACACTTGTTGCAAGTTGCTGGGTCGATGGCCATTATGTGAGGGTGGGCTTCCTTGAAGGGGAGATAGATCGCCTTTCTCTTTGAGAGACCATAATCATATTCGTTCGCGACTTCCACAGGACAGACGCGAATGCATTCTTCACAGAGTGTGCACTTGGCATTCACAAATCTGGGGTTTCGCATGGCTTTCGCTTTGAAATACCCGACCGAGCCATCCACGTTCTCCAATTCAGAGTTGACGTAGGTTACGATGTTTGGATTGGATTCAACGGAATCGAGGATGGGTTTCAGGAGGTCGCTCCCGTTGATTTCGCTGTGGGCTATCGTACCCAGCCTGACCGCTCTTCCACCGATTGTGGGAAGCTTCTCAACTAGGTGAACCTTGTATCCCCTATCGGCCAAGTCAAGAGAAGCTCTGAGACCTGCTACTCCGCCTCCTAGAACCAGGCATGTGGGTTGCATGCGGATACGGAATTCCTCGAGCGGTTCGAGGAGTACGGCTTTTGCGACTGCCATCCTAAGAAGGTCCTTAGTTTTCTCAGTCGCTCTCCTTTTCTCGTGGGAATGAACCCAAGCGCTGTGTTCGCGAATATTCACCATTTCCAAGAGGTACGGATTC
>Ga0315277_10000689_pt1 | contig 52230 bp, 48 predicted proteins | sample YL17G05_15_MG_FD_203695 | JGI IMG/M metagenome (GOLD analysis project Ga0315277, IMG submission 203695) | Sediment microbial communities from Yellowstone Lake, YNP, Wyoming, USA - YL17G05_15 | ecosystem: Environmental > Aquatic > Freshwater > Lake > Sediment | place: USA: Wyoming | collected... | reverse complement strand
GCTGACAGCCAACCTGGTCAATCCTGAATGGAGAGCCGTATGACGGGAAACTGTCACGTACGGTTCGGGAGGGGGCGTGCGGAAACATGTCGCTTGATGCGATGGTGCGCCGCACGCCTACCTCACTCACGGTGGCCATTCGAGGCCACTTCGCTGACCAAATGCGGGAGCTGGCCGGGACCCATGGGATGAGCCTATCGAGATTGCTGAAGGACGTGCTGCTTGTGTATGAGGCGCAGGTGGCCGAAGGGCACGAACCGGGGACGGCGCTCGCAGAGTGGACTGCGGAGCAGGCTGGGTAGGGCACCTGAGACTGGGCGGGCGTTCTTCCGTCTGGTTCCCATGGGGTTTGCTTGAGCGCAAGGCGTACGGGTGCGTGCGCGGCCGGCCGTCTTTGGCAGGACGAATGGCGGCTCGAGGAGAAAGCTAGAGCCGTTGCTGCGAGCCAGTTGACGCTGCTCCAACATACCTTACGGTTCGCATGGTAGGCCAATGCTTAGTGTGCTGGCGATCACGCAGGGAATAGGCGGCCAGCAAGAGGGAACTGGGACAGCCCGATGGTTCAACCAGGGCAGGTCCTCGCCGGGCCGCAGTTCGGCGAGCCGGTGCGTGTCGAGACGGTCAGCCAGACGAGCCAGGACACTTGGGTTGTCGGGCTCGTCGGCGTGCGTTCGGAACGCTTCCGAAGGGTCACCCTCACCGCCAATGACTTCGAGTCCATCACCATTCAGTCAAGAGCGATCACGTTCGGCGGCGATCCAGCACTGCTGCGCCTCGGCCTGCAGGCCTACTCGCTCGGCATAGCCTACGAGTTCGATCCATATTTCGGTCTGTCAGTCTCGCGTGTCGATCCACTCCCGCATCAGCTTGAAGCGGTCTATGACTGTCTCCTGAAGCTTCCGCAGGTTCGCTTTCTCCTTGCAGATGACGCAGGAGCAGGCAAGACCATCATGGCCGGGCTGCTTCTCCGCGAGTTGAAGCTGCGCGGGCTGGTTGAGCGAACCCTCATCGCGTGCCCCGCGAACCTCACATTCCAGTGGCAGCGCGAGTTGCTGGATAAGTTCGACGAACGTTTCACTGTGCTGCGAGGGGCTGATCTGCGCGAGCAGTACGGCGTGAACCAGTGGCTCGACAAGTCGCAGATACTGACCTCTCTCGACCTCGCGAAGCGCGAAGACATCCTTCCGGGGCTGCGGCAGGTCCACTGGGATCTTGTGATCGTGGACGAGGCGCATAGGATGTCGGCCGCCTCCCCGGATCGAAAGAGTCTCCGGTACCGACTCGGGGAACTGCTACGGGATACGACGGACCACCTGCTCCTTCTCACGGCCACACCGCACAAGGGTGATCCTGACAACTTCACCCTTTTCCTCCAACTCCTCGACGAGGACGCGTACGCCGATGTGCGCTCCATTCGGGAGGCGATGGAGAAACGCCGCGCCCCATTCTACCTCCGTCGCACGAAGGAAGCGATGGTGCTGTTCCCGGAGCGCCAGGAGGACGGCACGTGGGTAGCACGCCGCATCTTCACTAGGCGCATTCCGCACACCGCCCGGTTCAGCATCGATGGTCCCGAGTTCGAACTCTATAGGGATGTGACTCGGTACATCAAGGCCCAGAGTGCGCTGGCGGCGACACAAGCCAACGATCCCCGCGCGCTTGCTGTGGGCTTCCTCATGGCCCTTTACCAGCGGCGTCTAGCGTCGAGCGCGGCCTCGCTCCAGCGCTCGCTTGAACGCCGCGCAAAACGTCTCCGGGACGGACTGACTCGCGCCAGAGCCCTTGCACGGGAAGCGCCGCCGGAGTTGCCAGACGCAGAGGACCTGGAGGAGATGGACGAGGCCGAGCGCGAGCGCCTCGAGGCCATCCTGGACGCCATGACCCTGGCAGAGAACGCTGATCAGGTACGGGAAGAGGTCGCACGGCTGGATGCGTTCGCTCAACGTGCCGCTGAGCTGGTGGAGACAGGCGCCGAGGCCAAGCTCTCGCGCTTGAGGCAACTACTCAAGGACGAGGGGTTCTTCGATAGCCAGGACGAGCGGCTCCTCATCTTCACAGAGTTCAAGGACACCCTCGACCACCTTGTCGGCAGGCTACGGGAGTGGGGATTCCGCGTCGGCTTCATTCATGGCGGAATGCGACCCGGTTCGCGTGACGAGCCCGGGACGCGCATCCACACCGAACAGCAGTTCCGCGAAGCCGAGATTCAGGTTCTGGTGGCGACGGAGGCGGCCGGTGAGGGCATCAACCTCCAGTGCTGCCACATCATGATCAACTATGACATCCCGTGGAACCCCAACCGCCTTGAACAACGTATGGGGCGCATCCACCGTTACGGTCAGACGAAGGACTGCCTGATCTTCAACTTCGTGGCCGGCAACACCGTAGAGGGGCGCGTGCTTGCCCGTTTGCTGGAGAAGCTCCAGGAGATTCGCGACGCGCTTGATGACGACGCAGTGTTCAACGTCGTCGGGGAGATTCTGCCCGCCGCGCACATCGAGCGTATCCTGCGCGATTACTACGCTGGCAAGCTCGGCGAGGCCGACCTGGAGACGCGCATTATGCAGGACGTTGACGCGGACCGGTTCAGGGCAATCTGCCAGAACGCCCTCGAGGGCCTCGCCACCAAGAGCCTGAATCTGGCGATGCTTGTGGAGAGGCGAGCCAGAGCGCAGGAGCGTCGTGTGGTCCCTGAGACCATCGCTCGTTTCCTCACCGAGTCGGCGCCGATCTCCGACATGAGTCTCAAGGCCGTACCGTCACTGCCGCACACATTCGACCCCGGCCGTGTGCCACATCGGCTCCGTCGCTATGAGCAGGAGGCGAACTGGCGATTACCCTCGCTGGCCCACCGGTACCCGCGCCTCTCTACGGATCGGGTGATCGCTGACGACAACAACCTGGAATGGGTGACCCCAGGCCATCCGCTCTTCGAGGCAATGCGTCGGTGCGCGTTGGACGCGGCCCAGCCGACGTTCCACGATGGCGCGTGCTTCTACTCACTGGAGCATCCCGCGCCGGCGCGCATTGACTTCTACCGAGCCCGAGTGGTTGACGGGATGGACCGCACCGTCCACGAGCGGCTCTTCGCCGTTGAGCTTCGCGAACAGGAGGCTCCGCGGCTGTGCGAGCCGGCCGCGCTGGGCAACACGCAGCCTGGTCAACTCTCGAACCCGCTGCCGACCGTCGCGGACCTGCCGGAGGCAACGACCTTCCTCCATGAGAGCGCGCTGGCACCGTTCCTTGAGGAGATCCGCAGCGAACGAACGGCCGAGCTTGAGCGCATCGAGCACCACATCGAGATCTCGCTCACTGAGCTGATCGCCAAGGAGGACGAGCGGATTCGCCGGTTCTCGGAAGAACGCGACCGTGGCGTCGAGGGAGCCGCCGGCAATCTCGCGCAGGCCGAGCAGCGCCAGGACGAACTCATGTCCCGTCGGGCGCGGCGGCGTGAGGAGTTGCGCCGCCAACGGCATCTCACGCTTCAGGCAGTCGAGCGTATCGCCACCGCCCTCGTGCTGCCACACCCAGAGCGAGACCGGCCCGACATCCGCAACATGCGACCCGACCCCGAGACGGAGGCGACCGCGATGCGGGTAGCGACCGAGTACGAGCAGGCCGCCGGACGGGCCGTCGCCGATGTGCACGAGAAGAACCTCGGGTATGACCTGACCAGCCTCGACACGAAGACGGGCGAGCTCCGCCTGATCGAGGTGAAGGGAATCGGCGGCTCTGGAGGCGAGATCATCCTGACGCCGAACGAGAGAAGAGTCGCGGAAGACAGGCCCGACTGCTACTGGCTGTATGTCGTGACACGGTGTAAGACTGAGCCTCGCCTTGAGGAACCGATCCCCGACCCAGCCCGGCTACAGTGGCATGAGGTCAGTCGCGTGGCGCACTACTACCTCTCGGTTGATGCGGCGGTGCAGCCGACGGAGGTGCGGGAGGACTCGTCTCCCTATGGCGACGCTGAAGGAACATAGTTGCTCGGCTCCGATAATACTCGAGATCGGTATCGGGCGCGACCGAGACATATCTGAGAACATGAGGAACGCCGTCCTTGCGCGGGACGAGCTTGTCACCCTATGGGAGGGCTGCTGAATGGGTCGGAAGATACTGGTGATCTGCGTCGACGGTCTGGGACCGGGCTATCTGGAGAGCGCAGCCACCCCAAATCTCGACAAAATGGGGGCGGAGGGTTCTTTCGTCGTTGGGGATTGCGTCATACCATCTGTCACCAACGTCAACAACGTCTCGATCGTAACGGGAGTGACCCCGAGAAAGCACGGACTCACGTCGAACCTCTACTTCGACCGGAGCACCGGCGAAGAGATCCGCATGGAGTCGCCGGAGTTCCTTTGCTGGCCTACGCTCCTTCAACGTGCGAAGGGAGACGGGCTGTCGACCGCGCTATTCACGGCGAAGAAGAAGCTGGAGCGCCTGTTGGGAAGGGACGCCAACTTCTCGCTGTCCGCCGAGGAACCCGACCGCGATATGGTTGAGAAGATCGGCCCTCGGTGCGACATCTACTCCCCGGACATCAACCTCTGGCTGCTTCGAGCACTCCGGCTGGTCCTGCGGGAGAGGGACCCCGATGTAGTGTATTGCTCGACCACCGACTTCATGATGCACAGATTCCCGCCGGAGGCGGAAGAAGCCATCTCTCACATCGAGAACATCGATCGCATAGTGGGTGATATTCTGGACGATGACCCCGATCGTGAGATATACCTGACGGCAGATCACGGGATGTCTGCAAAGAACCGGGGCATCGACATTGAGCGACTCCTCGAGGCCCATGAGGTGCGGGCCCGTGCCATACCCATCATCAAGGATCAGTACGTCGTCCACCATCAGAACATGGGAGGCGCCTCCTACGTGTTCCTCGACCAGGAGTCGGATCTCCCAGAGGCCCTGGCAATACTGCAAGACACTCGGGGGATCGAGGAGGTCTGCACGCGGGAGCAGGCCGCGGCGCAGTTCGAGCTCATGGCGGATCGGATCGGAGACATTTTCGTGCTCGCAGACAAGGACACCGTCTTCGGAACCTTCCAGGCCGTCTGCGAGCCCGTGGGAATCCGATCCCACGGGTCGCGCCATGAGGGCGCCGTTCCAATCCTCGCCTATGGAACCCGCGGTGGCCCGGCATACCACAGCAACTACGATCTTGTCGCGAACCTCGGACCGCTCAGGCGGAACTGACAACCGCCGTGATGAAGTGGATTCTCGCGCAGAAGGCCACCGCTGTTCTGCTGAAGCTGTCACAGCGTGTCCTCGTCAACCGCCCGCGCAGCCGGCCTGAGAACCCTGGAAGGACGGCTCCCGACAGGCGCATCCAGTCCTAGGCGCCGATTACGGTCCGTCGCTGCTCATCATGGAGCTGCTCACCGCCATGATGCCCGTAGGGTCCCAGAACTGATCTCGGCTCCTCGTCCTACGCAGAGTCCGAACCTTCGGCGCGATTGAAGTGAGGAAGCCGGGCGTGTCCGCAAACCAAGCGAGGCTTTGGAGGGGAGGAGGGAAGGCGGCGCGGCGACCCTTGGTCGGCCCTCTGTCTCGGAAAGCCGTAACTGGGCGGGTCAGTAAGAGTTCAGTCTTCATGAAACGACACTCCAGACAGAACAACTGCCGGAAAGCGAGCGATGTCTGGGCTGATTCCAGAGGAGCTGAGGCAGTTGGGTGGGAGCGTGAAGAAGGCGAGGAGTTTCGGGGCACGGAGATCCCGACGCTGGCAGAAGTGCTTGCCATCATGCCGCAGCGTCGTCTCTCGCTTTGTGTGCCCAGACGTCCTCGTCAAACTCGCCCAGGTCGAGGGGATACGTACCGCACTGGCGCGCGAGCTGAATCACGTAGTCGTAGGTCGCGGCCGAGACATTGTCCGGCACAGAGCCGTCCGACTCCAGTATGTACCCGCCGCCCTTGGCGGCATTGAGCTTTCTGAGAACTTCGCGGCGGACTTCGTCGAGGTCATTTGTGGCCAGAACGCGCACATCGATATTGCCGTTGAACGCCCAGCGGTCATTGAACCGACGCTTGAGATCCACCACATCCAGGCCGGCCTTGGCCTCCAGTGGATGGTAGGCGTCCACTCCAACCTCGATCAGATCATCGAAGATCGGCGAGGCGTTGCCACAGCCATGGTAGATGGCCTTCAGACCCGCCGCGTGGATCGCGTCGCAAATGCGCTTGACTTGCCGCTTGTAGACCGTCCGCCAACACTTCGGTGAGAAGAACATCCCCTGGTCGTAGCCAACATCCCCCCAGATATAGATGCCTGTGAGCTTGCCCCCGGCCGCGGCGACCTGGCCTTGAACAATCCCGACCAGAAAGTCCCCGACTCGCTCTGCAAACCGTGCGACCCGCTCGGGATCTTGGGCGAGCTTGACGAGGATATTCTCGGTGCCCACAGTACGCCAGTTCATCTCGTGGGGTTCACAGACGCTCCCGAAAACACAGAAGTCATCAGCGTAGGAGTTGACGCGATCAATGAAGGGAGGCACTCCGAAGACAAGCCCTTCCTCTACGGAGTTGATCTGGTCATCGATTGCCTCGAAATACCGTCGCCCGTCTCGAGGATCGTCGAACTCGAAAGCGTCCATCTGCTCCCACGTCTTGGTCGTGAAATCAACGTGGCGAGGCATTGGGTGGGCAGCAAGCCGCTCGATGATGGCGCCGAAGCCAGTCTTGACTAGCGTTCGGTCGGACGCATCCTCGAGGACCTCAACCCCGGTCGTGCGTGGGTCCATGTTCGGGGTGATGATGACAATATCCAGATCCCAATAGCGATGCGGATCGAAATCGTCGCCCATGCGAAGCTCAGCCTTGGCTCGCCTGAGGAAACCCGACCAGAATGTTTCTCCCAAAGGGACACGGTCTGGCTCCCTGTGTTCGAGCGTGGCAAGCACGCGCTCACGCTTCGCTTCTGCTCTTTCCATTGTACGTACCTCCACTGCGAACATTCGTCGGGTTCCACAACTCATCCCACGACCCTGCTCGTTGTGTTCCCCGATCATCCTATCCGGGCACTCCTAGCAGCACTTTTGCGTTTTTGAGGCATATGGGCATGAGCCGTCGTTTGAGACGATTCCACAGCAGCAGTCACAGCCGATGTCCCAGCACAGGTCACAGCCATGCCTATCTTGGGGGTGCCGGGTTTCCTGATCCCGGTGCTGGCTTTGTTTGGCGATCTGTTGAGCCGGCCTCAGCAGCGCCAGTTGGCTCGCTATCTCACCGGCTTACTGGTGGGGCCGCCCTGGACGGTAAGAGGCATCGCTCGGCGCACGGTGGGAGCGACCGATCAGAGCAATCTGAATCGCTTTCTCACCCACAGCCCTTGGTCGGAAGACCAGATCAATGCCCGTCGCACAGCACCACCGGGTCTGGCGCAGCCGCGTTCGTCCATGGCACAGGAAAGGAGATCACCGCGCCATCTCGGTCCGCGCAGTACACCCGGTACTCCCCCCAGTTATGCCGGACCGTCAGCAGCTCGAACTCTTCGCCAAACCGGGGATGGAACGGATGGGCTATGCACACAACCTTCTGCGAACCGCGCGCATCGTCTGTAGTTGACTGCTGAGACCAATCCCTACATGGAGCGCAGGATCGGCACCTTGCGTCAGGAGCTACTGGATCCCGACAGCGTGCTGAATCAGCACCACCTGGGGCGACTGATCGAGGATTACCAGGATCACCGGCTCAGCGCTGTCCTGCTAGTCGGTCAAGACGACTTCGACCATGGCCACGGCGCAGGCAGGGAGCGTGACCTGGAGCGCGCCTCCGGCGATCTTCACATCGAGCGCGGTCGGTGAGATGACGTCCGGCGACTCCGGCGTGTTGTGGTCGCGAACGTTGGCGGATGTCAGCACGCGGGCCGACTTCACCTGTGCCAACGAGGACCCGGGGAAGGATGCTCTCACTTCGCATGCGCTCTCCAGATCCGCGTTGACCAGCGACACGGCCACCTCCTTCCCAGTCACGGTGGCCGAGACCGAGCAGAGGCCGATCACCCGACCGTCGAGCGTCAGCGATGGTCCGCGGACGGTGGTCGGTGCGACCTGACCCGCGCGATGTGGCTTGAACAGGTCGTACACCCAGTAGGTGGGCGTGAGGCAGAGCTTGGGTCCCGCCGTGAGCACGAGCGCCTGCAACACGTTCACCGTCTGCGCCATGTTGGTCATCACCAGATCCGCGGCGTGTCTGTGGAACATGTGGAAGCTCAGACCCGCGAAGATCGCGTCGGCCATCGTGCTCTCCTGCCGCAGGCCGCTCTCTACGGTCGCCTCTCGATACCAGGTGCCCCACTCATCCATGATCAGCTTCACCTGGTGCTTCTCCGAAGACCGCTCGCGACAGACACGCGCGGCTTCCTCCAGGTGGCGATTCATGGCCTCCACGGCCGTCAACAATCCGTAGTACTGCCGGTCCTCATAGGTGACATCCGACAGCCCCAGGCCGGAGTAGTGGTGAACCGCGATGGCGTCCACCAAGTGCTCATATCCTTTCAGCCCGTCCATGAATCGCTCGTTCCAGTCCTGGCCGTTACCGCAAGCGATGAGCATAGCATTCCGGTCGCACCCGTCGAGGTAAGTGGCGAACTGGCGGTAGAGATTGGCGTAATGCTCCGAAGTCATGCTGCCGCCGCAGCCCCAGTTCTCGTTACCGATCCCCCAGTACTTCACGCCGAACGGCTCCGGATCGCCGTTGGCCGCGCGCTCCTTCGTCAGCGATGTGACCTGAGTGCTGTTGCAGTACTCGAGCCAACTGCGCGCCTCTTCGGGATCTCCGCTGCCCATGTTCGCGCAGAGGTATGGCTCAGTGCCGATGGCTCTGCAGAAGCGCATGAACTCGTGCGTCCCGAAGGCGTTGCTCTCGCCTTGATGCCACCAGATATTGAGTCGGGTGGGACGCTCCTCTCGCGGTCCAATGCCGTCTCGCCAGTGGTAATTGTCGGCAAAACACCCACCCGGCCAGCGCAGCACCGGCAGCTCGAGCTGCTTCAGCGCTTCAACCGTGTCGAGCCGTAGACCATTGTCGTTTGGGATACTGCTGTTCTCGTCCACCCAGATGCCACCGTAGATACAGCGTCCGAGATGCTCGGCGAAATGCCCGTAGATGTTCGGCTCCACCCGGGCGCCCGCGTTCCCGACCTCGATCTGAACGTCAACACTGCTCATCGTCAACTCCCTCCTACTTTGCCGTAGTATGGTAACGCTCCCGCTTCTCGCGACCGTACTGCTCGGCGGTCTTCAGCCACGCTTCGATGTTCTCCAGCGGCGTCTCCGGCATGATGGCGTTCGATGCGGCGAGTATGCAGCCGCCCTCCTCGTGGTCAAACGTGTCGACCAGACGTTTCGTGCCTTCGACGACATCCTGGACGGAGCCGTGTGCCGCTGACAAACCTGTTCTTATCCCCGCGAACGCGGGTTTGTGGCGCGAGAACGGCACTTCGCGGACACCTGGGCGATCTCACTCTCAGCCTCACGGGCAGCGCCATTGGGCGACCTTTACGTGATCGGTATGCTGTGGTAGAGTCCCGAGCGGTGATCTCTGGTCTAAGGGGTTCTGGCTCATGACGGTGTCCTCGATTGCTCGCACCAGCCTCCCCTGTCCTCCCCACAAACTCTATCCGGGCGTTCTGACGGCTCTCAGGTGTGTCCCATCGCCATGTAACAAGGGCATAAGGGCGTACTATTGACTATTTGCGGAGCACACACTGGAAGCAGCAGTTCTTTCTTCGCCGCCGTTCCTGGCGCCATAATCGCCCCTATGTCATGGCCCTACGACTCTCAACAGCTCCCCATCTCCCGGTGCCAATGTGAGCTTGACCAGCTGACTCTCGCCCCCAGTGGTCAGCGGCAGGGCTCGCCATTTGCCGCTCTGCTTGTCGAGCTGCTCTACCAATGCTACCGGCCGCCGGAATTGCAGAACCACCTCGCGCTTCTCTTGGATGCCCTTGTTCGCCACCAGCAGATAATCGGCCGCGTCATCATATCTGTCCTTGAACACTCCCAGCACGAGTTCAGGAGTCTCTGTCTGCACCCAGTAGTCAGCTGGCAGTGCTCTGGTCTCAGCGGGCAGCGGGGGCGTGTGGAAGACGTCTGTCGACCGAAGCCTCACCAAGACCGGCCCCAGTCGCTTCAGCTCCGCATTCAGCGCGGCCACATCCCTCCCACACGCATTCAGCTTCGACGTGCCAAAATCGAACATGTACCCAGCGGTGAACCACTCAATGCCCTCGACGCCGTAGGCCAGACTCGTATAGACACTCTGCCTCAGCTTCACAGCATTGTCAGGCAGGTGAGCAACGGTGTCCTCCTGGCCGTATGTGGCGGCTGCGGCCTCCGGGTTGGCATTGACCTCGACCCAGCAGAGAAGGGGTATCCCCTCGGCGAGCGCTGCCCTGCGGTGCTCCTCCAGTCTGGGGAAATGCCCTTCCCGGCCCCACCACCACTGATAGTAGTCGTAGCTGAGCACCTGCGGCTTCACGACTTGGAGGAAGTTCTCCAGATACTCTCCGCCCGGCCACAGCAAGTTGATGTAGGCCGGATGTCCGCTATCGGCCTGTTCGAATGCTCTGAGGTACGCGGCCATTTCGGGGAACTGCTCCGAGCGCGGCTCGTCTATGATCCAATAACCCCAGATCGCCGGATCCTCCGAGAGCGCGCTTGCCATCTCTGGCCTGAGAGGCCCGATCTTGCGAAAGTACTCCCCCGCGCGCCAGTCCCATTCGTCCTGTGGGTCCGGATCCGGACCATCCCACCCAATTCCAAATCCACTGGCATGATCCACCATGAGCTTGAGCCCGTACCGGTGACACAGCGGCAGCTTTCCCACGTCCCACATGATGACGTTGAAGTCAGCCTCGGCCGCCGCCTTGATCACCGCCGCGTCATCTGGGCAGAAGACCAAGAAGGGCCAACCGAGGAGAATCACGAACTCGGACAACTGCCATGTGCGCTGGTTCACTGCCGTCGGCTTCTTCTTGGTCCCACCCGGTTGCTCACTCGCCCACCCCGCCATGGTCGTGAAGAGCAAAGCGGCAGCCACCAGGATCAGAGCAGCTCTTGAGCCAAATAACCAGTATAGGTGATCCCGCGCTTCTTCGACGAGCGCAGTTGCCTGAAACTCGCCTTCGCCGCCTTGGAGCGGGCGGCGAGGCGTTGGCAGCGGATCAACATCACCGAACTGGAGCATCGTCAACTTGCCCTCCTGCGCAGGGAGTTGTGGCCCGAATCGCCGCCCATTGAAGCCCCTTACTTGGAGACAACCGCCGCCTGAGGACGGCCACATGCCCAACCACTTTTACAGCAGATTCAGAACTTGAGGACGGCCACATGCCCAACCACTTTTGCAGCAGATTCAGAACTTGACCTCCGCAGCTTCACCTCGGTCTGATAATCACCTCCCCGCCAGCTGTTCCCTCGTCACGTCGACGCAGGACTACCCGGAGCGCCAACTCTGCGGTAATGCCCGTGACATTCAGGTGCCAGCGCAATGGGTCTGGAGTCGGCAAGGTGAAGTCGGGCGCCTCCAGACCATGATGCAGCAGGCGAACTGCGCTCACCTCGATAGGAGCCGCTTCGTCCCTCAGTCTCATCTCCACTTCGTATTGTCCAGCCTGACTGCAGATATCCGTGATGTCGAAGTCCAGCGTGGTCCATGACGATCCGACCTCCTCGCCCCACCTGCCAACCAGATACGGATCGTGGATCACCACTGCATCGCGATCGATCTGAGGAGTGATCCCTACCTGGTAAGCAGCGAACCTGCGCAGGGCCGGGGGGCCGACGGCCCGGAGTGCGCGAAACCGCAGGCGAGAGACGGTGCGTGGCGCGAAATAGTCTATCCTCTTGTGGCCCACGGCTGTGCCGCGGGCCAGCTCTGACCATCGGCCGTCTGAATGACCTTCGATGACGTACTCTCGGATGCGTTCCCCAAGCGCGATGTCTTCCATGGTGATCACGTGGTCGACTCGTGCCGGTGCGTCGAGCGGAAGCTCTATCTCACCGCCCTCTCCGCGGCCTTCAGCGATGCTTTGCCCGAAGCGCCGTCGTATCTCAGCACCGAACTCGGCTGCCCGCTTCGCATCGGCCTCGGGGATGCGGCCGTTCGTGTCTGGATTGCTGTTCAGGAGCAGCACCGCGCCATGCCCGACCGATCGGTAGTACATCTGCATGAGATGATCGAGGGGCTTGAGAGTGTGCTCCGTGTCAGGGTGCCACATCCAGTAGTGATCCCGCATAGTCGTGTCGACCTCCAGTGGCAGCCAGACCTCTCCCTCGGGATCTCCCTGGGCGGCCGTGGACACGCCCGACTTGGCGGCGGCCTCCGAAACCGCGTTCCACCCCGGGTATGGCGCAAAGCCATCCTCATTGCCCACCCAACGGATAGTGGCATGCTTGCCCTGGAAAACCATCGCCCGAGGCGCGCGGGCGGCAAGGATGTCGCCGACTGGGGTCACAGTGCTGCCATCGAACCAGACCTCGCTGATCTCGCCGTATCGGGTCAGCACCTCCGTCAGCTGCTGCCGATAGATCGCGTCGTACCGCGCCTGCGCCTCTGAATCGGCACACCTGCCACCGACAGTGGCCCCCAAATGACGGTCTGTCGGACAGAGATACACGCCCAGCTTCATCCCTCTCGCCCGACACGATGCGCTCAGATCTCCTAGGACATCACCTTTGCCGCTGCGCCACGGCGTGTTCTTGATGCCGTAGTCGGTGGTGTCGGTCTGCCACATGCTGAAACCGCCGCTGTGCTTGGCGACGAACACGATGTACTTCGCTCCCAGTTGCTCGGCGACAGACACCCACTGATCCGTGTCCAACGCCGTAGGGTTGATGCAGTCCAGAGACGTGGATAGCTCATCCTCCTCGACGCCCTGCCACGTCTCAACACCGAAGTGGATGAACATGCCAAGCTCCATATCCTGCCACTCAACCTGTTCCGGGGTCGGAATTGCAGCCATGCCATGTCTCCCTGTCATCGCTTCCTTCGTCTCCTTCTCGCCGCATCCCCCGATTGCAGCGGCATCTTCGGCCGCGGTCGCGGCATTCACGCCCGCTTGGTCACCACGCGCCCCGGTCGTAACGAGCAAAGCGGCAACCACCAGGATCACAGGAGCCGCCAGGTACGGACTGGGCTCCGTACCTACCCAAGCCATTGAGAGGTGTCCCTGAAACCAGAGGTTCCGAGTCAGCCAATAGGCATTGAGAGGGAGAAGGCACGCTCCCAGGGTGACCGCTCGCCATGTGACAAATCGAAGACTCGTTTTCCCATGTCGTCCGCATCTATGAAAGCGCCCTACCGGACGTTGCCCGCCGCGTAGTCTAGCTGTTCAGTCTTCTGCTCCCCGCTGGTTGTTGTCCAGCACGTCCGTATGGGGCCTAGATCAAAGCCCCGGTAGTTGGGTCAGCTTATTCCCTGTCGCTCAACCCAGTGTGGACTGTCGCCATCAGGTCTCGGGTAGACCACTGGTCGGGAATCCATCCGGATGCACTACGGCCTTCTACCGCCACTCAATGGAAATCGCGTGCCCTCCTCTCTGGAGGCTGACGGAAGCCAATGCTCTTGCTTCATCCCAATCGTAAGCAAAGATCTCGCCGTCAACTCTGATATTCAGGCGCTTAGGCAGGTGAACGACGAATTCTCCCGTATCAGGTGCTTCGAGCTTGATCTTCCATATCTGGCCATCCCAACTCGTCTCTGCGACTGAGCACATGGTCGCTCCATACCAGCATCCCGCAGGGCCGTCGATCTTCTTTACCCAGATAGGATTGGTGACTGCCCACCCCTCCCCATAGATCTCAGCCCTATAATACGTATCTGAATCCACCGCTAGCCATTGCGTGTACCTGGTTTCCTTCTTGTTGACTACACTGCTAGCGACAACTTCTCCATCGCTTATCACGTCAATGCGACCGATATTCCCACTATCCCTCACGTCGACCTGAAGAGGAACGCTGTCGACAACCCAGACGGTGCCCCCGACAGGCACCCCCCCAATATCGAACCACACATGATCGATTTGATGGCAGGAGATGACCCTCTGCTCCTTGATCGCCTGAATGAGGTTATGCTCCGTAAGTGCGCCGTCCAGCCAAGCAATCGACCAGTCTGACCGGGTGACCAAACTAGGATAGGAATCGTCTATCCCGATTAACGAAGTGATCCTCTTCCCCTTCTGAAGCTGGCTCTCCCAGACTTCAGTGCCTGTGGGTCGGCCTTCGGCACTCACCGCCGTCGCCCCGCGATCTTGCGTCTCGTGTCCACCAATCTCTACGCCATCAAAATCCAAATCATATTTCGTATACCAATCGCACTCGTCCGGATGCGCAGCAACCACGATCCCGCCGTACTCCCAAACCGTCCGGGCATCTCGGGGGTCGAACAAGCCCATAACATCGTGAGGCGGGAGAATCGGAATCCCATACACACAGACGTGATGGCCACCGTGCTTGGTCTTTGCAGTATGTTCTGGGGGAGTTTCATTGTAGTGGAGTTCCGAGCCATAGAAGAATCTGCAAAAACCGTCGTCGACTTCGTCAACTCCCATCAGCTTCCGGTAGCCCCGTACCTCATCGCCCCACGACACATCAACCGTAAAGAGAGCATCGATTCCCATTCTGATGGCTGCACCTCTCAACAAGCCGACTGAGCCGTAGTTTCCTTCGAACGCATCCTCCCTGTCAGGCTTATATCCAGGATGCATATGGGTCACAAATCGATAAGGTGTCCACCCCTCGCTGACCTTCAAGAGGCCATGGTCCTGCGCGATGCTTCCATCCTCGAATTTGGCCACCGCTTTGAAGGAGTAGCTACCTCTTTGCTGCGGTACAAAGGCCGGGTCAGGAGTGTAGCCTGAATACTTGCTCAAGAAGTGGGGTTCCCCGCCATACGGCGTTCTTGGCAGATGAATCACCTCCTTGCTCCCATCAGGCTCTTCTATCTCGACGCTTACTTCCAAGAGCTTCCCGGATGTTTCTCTTGCCGCGTCCACTTGGATGAAGATATCTTGCCCTGCCCTGGCGGCTCTTGGCCATAGTGTCATCTCTATGCTCGGAGGCTCTCCCTTCTGCAAGTCAGCGAAATAGGTCAGGAGATTCTCCAAGAGAAGAGTCCAGCATTCTTTGGCAATGGAATTCTCATCGCCCCAGACTAATTGTGGAGATAGGACCTGGGTCCAGATATACGTCCCTTGCTTGTACCTCTGCTCAACGATCAACGCGGCGTCTCTGGTTGTGTGGTCTTGAAACTTGCCCAAGACAGCCCAGCCGGAAGTCGGGCTTAACACCTCGAGAGCCGTGGTCTGGTAGGTCTTATCACCGGCCTTGACCTCCCACTGAACGAAGTTCCTCTCATCGAGGTAGTTGGGCTTTTGGAAGATAGGATGATGCTTGTCCACTATCCAAGGTCCCACATACTCCATTTTCATGCCCAGACCCTCAGGCAGTGGCACATAACGCAACTTGAATTCCAACGAACGTAATTCCGGGGGAAACATATTCAAGTTCATTCTTGTTGCATCTTGATGCATTATCCAGCAGATGCCCCCATCGGCGACAAAGTCAACAATCTTGCCTGCATCCCTGTCGTCCATAGGCCGCCCGGAAAGAGGACCCACTGCCGCGGTTTCTGCGATGATCAACACCTGGAACTTGGTGAGATCCTTGACTTCTTTCAGCTCAACATCCTCAACCTTTTCAGGAGGAATACCCATGGCAACGAGAATCTGCTTGAGCGTGCACCCGTTCAGTTTCCTGTCACCTACCACACCATACATCAGCTCCGCAGGGGCAGCCTTCACGGCTCTCGTCTCAATTGCCCGCGGATCAACCGGCAGCCCCGCGGCCCCGAGGAGCGGCGCGGCAAGGCACAGAAGCGCCACCGCCCCAAGTGCCATCTGAAAGAGTCGCAGCATGATCTTCCTCTCCTTCCTACAATGGATTCGCTATGCCGACCAGGATTCCCCGTATAAAACAGCTCTTCCTTGGAGTGAAGGCTTCTTTCCTGCTGGTTTGGCTTCATGACCTGCCCACCTCAACGTTACCACTCACTGTGTTAGTTCCTACGGCCTGCGGCCTTGCCCCCGACTTTGATCCACTGGGAATGAGAGTTTTTCAGTTAAGGGCCTTAAGACAACAGGCTCATGCTCGTCTACAACGGTGGCCGCCGCGGCCTAGCGCAGCAAGTTCGAGATGCGATTCACGATGTCATTGCCTGCGTACACCAGGTGGCCGCCCACGATGAGCCCCAGGAAGAACGGAAGCGCCCGTCGGTGGGCCCGAAGGCCTCCGTATCGCAGCAGCAGGCTCTTGACGATCCAGGTGAAGATCACGCACGGCATGATGGTATCCATCACCCAGCCAAAGGCCAGGGGAAAGGCTATCGGATGCAGCGGCCACGCGGAGACATTGAGCTTGAGGGCCATGAGGATGATGGTGGCAGCGAACCCAACACCTATCGCCGCGACGCCTGAGAAATTGGCCCCCTTGGGATTGCGCAGCCAGTCATTCAACTGCTGTGCCGAATCGCGGAACCCGCCGTGGCGGGCTTCTCCGGTGCCCAGCCCAAGGCGAGAGCCGAAATCGATGTTGGCCCAGAAATAGACCAGCATTCCCAGGACAATAGCTCCCATCATGACCCAGGCGAAGCGATTGCGCTGCAGGCCCGTGGATTCGGCCATGCGGAGAGATTCAAGCTGAACCGGCGCGGGGTTGGTGCCTTGGAACCCCGTGTAGGGCAGCAGGAGTGCCAGCATGGCAAGCCCGCGCGGCCTCAGGGAGCGGATGCCGGGAAATTCCGTGAGCACGGACCGCGGCATGACCCCTCCCATGTCGTGGATAGGGGGACCTATCTGGGCCCGTATGCGCCCCATGGCCAGCACCATGACGAAGTAGATGAAGAGGAACGCCGCGGCCACCGCGGCGGTCATGCCGCCGCGAGCCAGGAACCACCAGAGAAAGCCCAGACCGGCAACGGCTCCGACAGCCGCGGTGCGGTAGCTGAAGACCTCCTCGCTGTCATCCGCCTGCGAACGCAGGCCTGCAGCCCGGCGGAGAACCTGTGCCAGATAGCGACGATCGAGCCAGAGCACGAAACAGACCAGCGCGAGATAGCAGCCGATCGTCTGTTGATCGCCGTAGGGGAATTCGCTTGTCCAGGGGCTGCCAGCCATCCACCCCATCTGCCGGGACAGGATGTACTCAGCGCGCCACCACAGGTTGAAGACGATGAGAGAGAACGCGAGATCCACCGGCATGAGGTAGCAGAGCCCAATATAGTGCGGGCTCCAGTCAAGCCAGAAGCTCCGCATGCCGTTCCACGGAAACGCTTGCGCAATATAGGGCTCGAGGTTGATGTAAGTGGGAATGGTAGAGAGCGCGGGAAAGAAATTGGCGAGGATATTGAGGAGATAGACCAGGCCGGAGGCGGCGAAGCCAATCCAGAATAGGGGCGTGCCCAGAAGCTCTCCTCGGGGGTGAGCCATGCGCAGGGGCAGTATGGTCATGGGGAATGGGAGCTGCTCCTCGCGAGACCACCGCCGGCGCAGGATCACGTAGAGACAGAGGGATGTCCACAGAAGCGCGGTCATCCAGGCGGTCCACCAGAAGGCCGGGCTGGCCCAGGCGCGCAGTATCGCTTGTTGGTACGGATTGGTATCTCCGAGGTAGAAGGCTTCGAGGGCGGTGGGGTCGGTGACTATGAGCCACCCCGGCAGGTTGGGCAGCATGATGTTTGCCCAGTCATTGGCAGGCGAGGCGTTCCACGCCGGCCACGTGAGGGAGGGAGCCAGCACTTCGCCCCAGCTGGTGTAGACCGGGCAGAGGCAGCTGCTGAGGGCCAGGGCGACATAGACGACGATGAGTTCTCCCGGCGCGAAAGCCCAGCGCGGACGCCGCCGCACCAGGGCTCTGTTGAACAGAGATATCAGGAAGAGGCCGGCTATTGCCGGACCGGCCACGGAGTCGACGCTGGCGCCCACGCCCTCTGTCCAGTTACCCCACATGCAGAAGGCGACATTGGCGGCTGCGAACGCGAGGGCGGTCAGGATGGCGCGGAGACGAATGCCGGTGAGCTTTCCCTCCACCTCAGGGGGGGGGGATTGTGTCTCACCGCCAGTTCTCACCGCTGGCCTCGTTCATTTCTCTCCGCCCTGTTCGCGGGGGGCTTCGTAATCGGATCCTTGAGGGTTCGTGCAGCGATGCGCAGGGGCGTTTCGCCCGAGCAGGTCCGGGCCTTCATATCGGCCCCTCGTCATCTGTCAGGCGCGGCAAGGGCCCGCGGAGACGCAGGCGCGCCTCGGATGTGCAGGGTGTGTCAGGAACACTACCGGCCCGCCCGACCAGGCTGCCGCGCGGGCGTCCCCGCCCGGCTTCCTGATGTAGCGCTCCGAGAAGCACCTCGGCGGGAGCCGCGAGCCGACGGATCCATAACGCCCATTCCGGCGACGAAGCCGCGAGGCGCTCGCTTCGGCTGCAAGGCTCTCATGAACAGCACGACCGCAATGGCGACGGCCGCAACGACAATCACGATTGTGATCACGGGGTTTAGCTGCCGTTTCATTCTCATTCACCTCTTTCTGGATATAACCGATCCTTGTCCACTCGCCCGGCTAGCCCAAAGCCAATTCATTTGGCGCGGCGCTCGGGCGCGCCTCTCGCGTGGCGCGGTTCCCGGGACGAGATCAGCGGCCTGCCCGGGCCTACGTGAGGTCCCTGGTCTGGGCGACAGCGGCTGCAAGGAATGGGGCGGAACGCCCGTGGGCGTTCCGCCCCGTGATCGCACGGCTATCCCGCTTGCCGCGGGATCTGAGCCAGTCTCACCTCGCGGGCCAGCCCGGGCAGTTCTTCCCAAAGTCAAGCATGCTCCTGCCGTCAGTAGATGACGGCCCGACGTAAGCTGTCACACCCTCGAACTCATCTCCGCCAACCGTGTTGAAACTAAGTAAGTGGCCTCGAGAGGGTCCCTCCGTGGGACAGTTAGCGATGTCGTATTCGATCTGCTGCGGCGTTCTCTTGGGCGCGGCATTCCTGATGAACTCCGCCGAGTACCATGCGGCGTGCCCATCCAGGAAGGCGATGTTGGTCCCATTCAGGTGCCGGGCAACGTGCGCCAGATTGTGCCCGTTGATGCCAAGCACGTCCTCGACGCTATGGGAACAGTAAGCACTCTCTGCACAGAGGTCTGCCTCATACCTCGGTGACCCGCCCGCGGCGGCGGTGTCCGGGTAGGCAAGCTGACTCCAACTGAGGTTATTCTCTTTGTAGCCGTTGTCTGCACAGAGGACGCGTTTGGCTACATCGTTTGCGGATGACAGCTTCAGGTCGCGAACACTCTTGGGGAACCCGTAGTCCATCTCAAACGCCTTGAGACCGACTTTTAGCCCCTCACCGAGGGATGCGATAGCCCAAGTCCCCTGAGTGATGCTGTCCGTGATCTCGCCGCCCCATCCCGGCGGGTACGATTGACCCATGCACGGCATGATACAGCAACCCTCTGTCTGGAGACCGTCATAGACGCCCTGCCAGAAGGCCAAATACCCGGTCGCCTGGGGATTGGTTGCGGGATAGTAATCCGGCACGATGTCCTTCGGACCGTTGATCAGCTTGGCGCTGGGGCACCGCCACATGTCACGGTTCTTCGTATACTCATCCAGGATCACAGGCGCCGCCAGGTAGGGATTGGGCTCCGTACCTACCCCTAGCCTCTGCAGGCAAAAATCATGCTGGTCCGGCCCCCAGAACGCTAATGCGTCCGTGCCGTGCTCATTTGGCATCAACGTGTCGTTGTAGTCACCCATGTACATATTCACGGCCAGGGCGATGCTCTTGAGGTTCGACAGACACACCGCCTTGCGGGCCGATTCTCGCGCCCGCGCGAACACCGGGAAGACCATCGCGGCCAGGATGCCGATGATCGCGATGACCACCAACAGCTCGATCAACGTAAAACCTCTTCGCTTTCGTGCCACCTTTCATCACTCCTCTGTTCAGATGATTGACATCACGAGACACTTCACACCATGAGATCAACACCCGGCACGCTCATCACAGGCGATGTTCACCTCCCTTCCGTAGGCCCTACGCTTTCGCTTGCGCAAGAAGCCCCGGGAATGGACAGGCGCCGCGCGCATTGCCGCGTGATCATACTGCAACCACGGGTGCCTGTCATTGGACAAACGCGCCGGATTCATGTAGAATTAGTGAGGCAGCGCTGACAGCACTCTCTGCTGATCGTGGAGGTTGGTCTGTGCAGGTGAGGATCGAAGAGGACGCCGGCCCGCTGAGGGCGTTTGTCACGCACTATCCGGCGCCAACGGGCCTCGGGACTCACATCCACTCTACGTTCGAGCTGTGCGCTCAGCTCGCCGGAGAGGTCGAGTGGCATGTTGAAGACCTCGTGGCACGTATGCAGCCTGGTGACGTGTGGCTGTGGGCTCCCTGGGAGGTGCATGGGTGGCGCTGCCCTGTCGCCGATACGGTCTGCCTGACGGTGCGGTTCCTGCCTGACTTCGTGCGTGATGAGAGCTTTCAGGGGCACCCCTGGCTCACCCTTTTCGGGATAGACCCGGCCCGGCGGCCGCGGTTGAGCACGCGAGAAACACGCCGGGAAGCGCTGGTCCTCTCGCAGAGGCTGAGGCGCGAGGTCGAAGAGAAGCCAGTGGCATGGGAGGATGCCGTGCGGCTCGGTTTGCTCCAACTACTCCTTCTGCTGTACCGGGAATTGGGCCCCACAGCACTGCGGACCTCGGAGGACGAGATCAAGATGGGCGACCTGGCGCGAGTGATCCCAGCCGCGAGGCTGGCATACTCGCACAACACGCAGCGGCTGAGTCTGCGGGATGGGGCCGAGGCCTGCGGGATGAGCGTTTCCCGGTTTGGCCGTCTCTTCCGGCGCGTCATGGGGATCACCTTTCCGAAGTTCTCGCTACGGGTCCGAACCGGCTACGCAGCACATCTGCTGCGCGACACCGAGCTACCTTTGGAAAACGTCGCCGCGGCTGCCGGATTCTCGGACGCGAGCCATCTGCACCACCTGTTCCTCCAGATGAATGGTCGCACCCCAGGGCAGTATCGCCGCATCTACCAGGCACAGCGTGCGTCTCAACCGCTTCCGCCGGACGACTAGCCGAAGGCCGATGACCCGGCGAGCTGAAGAGGGGACATCCATTCGATACAGAACCTCCGGTCAGCTTCCGACGGAGGGACGCGATGCACGAGTTGATCATCGGAACCAGCGCCTATCCCGACGCGAGTGTGGAGCTGCTGCGAGAGGCCGGGATCGGCTGGCTGCGGAGCCACTTCCCGGTCCCCTTTGAGGACCGACTCTATTGCCAGGTCAGCGAGCGGTACCAGGAGGCCAGGCAGCGGGCCGAGGAGTGGGTCGCGCAGGGGTTCCAGGTAATGGGGACGACGCCGGGAGTCGGCATTGCTACGAGGCGCCCGGCCTGCAAGATCACGGAGGACCAGACGACGTACCCGGCATTCAACGGCCTTGTGATGGTGTACGTGCAGGCGAGCTGGGAGGCGGGATCCATCAGGGTCGAGGCCGCGTCTGAGGGACTGACTGCCGCGAGCGCCATCATCGAGATCGCCGAATGCACGCCCGGCCCCCTGGTGCCCTCCTGTCTGGGACCGATTGAGGAGCCGACGTCAGAGCAGGAGTCGGGCTAGCCCCGGCAGGACCCAGCAAGAGAAAGATGGACACGGGCACGGGGGCACGCCGCGCCTGTGTCGCCGCTGCCGCCGCCGCTCGTCGCACATGGAGTGACGAGAGGTGACGACCCCGCAACCGGCGCATTTGCGCGGTGGTACGCGGCGTTTGGCCAGTTGTTCCGTCGGCGTTGGTGAGTTTCTGCTCGCCCGAATCGGCGGCAGAAGTCTATTGTCTTGTGGAGCATGTCATGAGTGCAGAACAGACCCCGAAGAAGACCCTCGCGCACGAAGATGTGGCTCGACTCGAGAAGATAGCGCGGGAGTTACGCACCTACAATATCATGTCGATCTTCGCTGGAGGGTCCGGCCATCCGGGCGGGACGCTTTCCATCATGGACATAGTGACAGCGCTTTACTTCAAGGTGCTCAACCATAAGCCCGATGATCCCAACTGGACTCAGCGGGACCGCGTCTTCTGGTCGGCCGGCCACAAGGCCCCTGCTTTGTATGTCGCATTGGCCCGTGCCGGATACTTCCCCATCGAAGACGCCTTGCTCCTTCGCCAGCTCGGATCTTCCTGCCAGGGACACCCGTGCTACGGCGATCTGCCGGGCGTCGAAATCTCTTCGGGCTCACTGGGCCAGGGTCTAGGCATTGCGGTCGGCGATGCCCTCGCCGCCCGGCTCGACGACGCCTCCTACCGCGTGTACTGCATTATGGGTGACGGCGAGCAGCAGGAGGGCAGCATCTGGGAGTCCGCCATGGCGGCCGGACACTTCCAGTTAGACAACCTGGTTGGCATCGTGGACCGCAACCGTCTGCAGATCGATGGCTTGACCAAGGACGTGATGGACATCGAACCACTCGCCGAGAAGTACCGAGCCTTCGACTGGCACGTGATTGAGATCGACGGACACGACATGGCCCAGATCCTGGAGGCCTTCGAAGAGGCACGGAAGACGAAGGGAAAGCCGACCTGCATCATTGCCGACACGGTGAAGGGAAAAGGTGTGTCGTTCATGGAGAACGAGGCGAAGTGGCATGGCGCGGCCCCCAAACCCGACGAATACCGGCAAGCATTTGCTGAACTTCGCTTCCCGGAGCTGACGGACGAGGAGGCGGATCGCCTCCTGAGAAGAGCAAGGGAGAATAGAGAGCGCGTCGCGGCCGAGGCCCGCGCTTCGATCCCCGCCTTCTCTCGCGACTACTGGTGGAACTCTGGGGACGACATGAAGGCGGCGATGGATCCTACTCGCAGGGGTTTCGGCCGAGGTCTGGCCGAGGCGGGCGCAGACTCGCGCGTCGTCACGCTGCACGCCGACATCTCGAGTTCAATCTGTATCACGGATTTCGAGGAGGGGCGGCCCGAGAGGGGGAACCGCGTCTTCAGCGTGGGCATTGCCGAGCAGAACATGATGCAGGTCGCTGCCGGCCTCGCCAAGGAAGGCAAGATTCCCATTGCGGGGACGTACGGCGTCTTCGCCTCTGGTCGCTGTTGGGACCAGATTCGCACCACGATCTGCTACTCGGGGCTTAACGTCAAGATCGCGGGCGCGCACGGGGGCATCTCCGTCGGCCCCGACGGGGCAACTCACCAGGCGTTGGAGGAGATCAGTCTGATGGCCATCCTTCCCAAAATGAACCTAGTGGTGCCGGCCGATTCGGTCGAGACGCAGAGGGCGACTATCTACACGGTCCTGCATGTCGAGGGGCCTGCTTACATACGATATGCACGAGAGGCCACCCCCATCGTCACCACACCTGAGACGCCGTGGGAGTTCGGCAAGGCGAACGTCATTCGTTACCGCGGTCGGCAGAAGCAATTCGTCAACTCCTTCGACACCTCCCTCGCCAGCGCCTACGTTTCCGAGAACGAGGATCTTGCGATCATAGCGTGCGGGCCCATGGTGCCAGAGGCCATGCGCGCTGCGTACATTCTGAAGGAGGAGTTCGACCTGGAGGCTCGCGTCCTCAACATCCACACTGTAAAGCCGCTCGATGTTGCGGCCGTGGCCGGCGCAGCCGAGACGGGTGTTGTCCTCACTGCGGAGGAGCACCAGGTGGGCGGCTTCGGCAATATCATCGCCGCAGTAGTGCTCAAGCACGCTCGCGCGCCTGTCGCCTTTGACATGATCGGCATTCCCGATCGGTTCGGACGCTCGGGCAACCCCTGGGAGCTTGTTCAGCACTACGGTCTCACTGCCGAGCATCTCGCGAAGCGCGCCAAAGAGTTGCACGACCAGAAGCACGTGGGTGGCGCTTCCGCCTGATCTCGTGCGCTGCTTCGTCGACGCGTGAGCGGTCGATAGGCGGAAGGTATGGAGCCCGTTGTGCCGCGCACATTGCTCTTCCGCGACACGGGCAATCAGCGGACCCAAGAGCTACCCGTCCGGGGAAAGCTCGGCGAGGCCCCTTCGTCCGTCCTCAGAACGTACGTCGTCCGCCTGCGACGGCGCCGGTATGGCATCTTCCTTCAGAGGCGAAGCCACCGAGACTCCACGCGCACACCAGGACGCGGCCCTTGCCGAAACCTGACTCAGACATCAGTCGCAGTAGAAGACTTCCTCCATGTCGGCCCACCATTCTCCTTTGGAGCGGGTCTCCAGCGGCTCGTGGCAGGCCCTGCATACCTCCTCCCACTTCTGGCATCGTTCGTCCGCATAGAGCGCCTTCATGTCCGCCTCATAGTCGTCGCCGATGTACTCGAAGTAGGCGAAGAGATACCCATCCTTGTAGAAGATGGAGTAGTTACGGATGTTCCGCTCTCTTGTCGCCTCGAGCACCTCCGGCCAGACGGCCGCGTGGAGTTCCTTGTAGTCCTGAAGTTTCTCTGGACGAACCTTAATGACCTGACCCACGCGCTTCACGCTCCGACCTCCTTTCGGACCTTCCTCCGTTGCAGCGCGCGGTATTCACCATCTGCCCGAAGGCGTCCTGCATCGGGGCCTCCCGCTGCGACAGAATGCGGCGACGAACAGGGATCCTCAATACTATGGAGAAGGGAGGAAGGCACGCGTGATGCCGAGTTCGGCTCGCCGATTCGGCGCGACCCGCGCCACCACGAGCTACTGACGAATGAAGAGAGGCCAGAAATGGGCAGCCGGACGGATCCATCAACCATTCAGAGCTACCACCCCGGCCGAGACGGCGGCTGCGCCGTCACTATCGGCTACGACGTCGACATGCCGGCGGCGGCAAATGGATTGGACTACCTGTACGACAGAGAGATTCCATGGCTGAGCGGTGAGACGACCGATGCCACCAGCCATCTCAACGACGATGTCTGGGCCTACGTCGATCGGCTCTGCGCCACCGCCGAGGAATATGGCGCCAAGCTGCAGTTCTTCCTCCAGGGCAATGCCTTCGAGCGCCCCTTTGAGGGGTGGGTGAACATCGCCGAACGCGGTCACGCCCTCGACAGCCACATGTACCAGCACATCAACCTGCTGGATGAGCCGGTGGAGACCGTCGAGCGTCAGGCCCGCGACACGAAACGCCTGCTGGAGGAGAAGCTGAATACGGTCAACCTAGGAGTGAGAGGGCCGGGAGGCTACCATAGCGGTCTAGACGGCCGGGAGGACGTCCAGCAAGCCCTCCTCAGAGCCGGCATCAAGTGGGTGAGCTCGAAGTACCTCTACTCCGGGGAGGTCAGCGCGGAGGCTGAGCCGGCCACGATATCCGGGATCGCCGATTGCCAGCCCTACTGGTACGAGACGGGACTGCTGGAGATACCGTTCTGCTGCTACCAGGATCGGCACTTCTTCGACAGCGACATGGGCGGCGATCCGAGCAGGTCGGTTGCGGAGTGGATAGATTACCTGAAGCGAGCGGTAGACTACGCCTACGATCGCAACTTCTTCCTCAACCTAACCGTGCACCCCAGCACGAGCTTCAAGCACGATCCCAAGGGCCACTACCTGCGGGAGGTGTTGGCGTACTGCCGCACCAAGCCGGACGTTGTCGTGGCGACGTATCGCGACGTCTATCGGTGGCTGACCGCTGACCTGCGGGACGCCACGCTGCAGTAGTAGTTGCCTGACACGGCATGAACGGCCGCGCGGTGGCTACAGGCGCAAGCGGCATGCCGAAATCTTCATGTATACGGCGCGTTTGTCCAATGACTCACGCCGTCGCTCAGGATAGACTGTAGATGGTATGGCTGATGGGCGAAGATGCCGGCCGATCCGTCGATCTGTCCACCGCTCGATCGGTGCACTGGAGCAGCGAGGCCGGACCGGACGGTAGTGAACGGACGACAGGGTTCACGCTGCCCTTTCTGGGAAGCTGTTGGCAGGGAGGGCTGCCGGCCGTCGTCCCGCAGGCCGTGCGCTTCAACGACCCGCGGCCCGGCCCCGACGCCCCGGGGGTCTTCCCACCACATGCTGCCACAGGCGACTCGGGTCTGACAGAAGGGAGTGCGTGATGCCCCGTGACTTGTCCAACTCGACGTATCTGCCGCAGAACCTGAGCAGGAAGTACCCGTTCATCGTTCGTGGTGAAGGGTGTTACCTGATCGACGACGAGGGAAAGAAGTACCTGGACGGCGCCGCCGGTGGTGTGTCCGCCTGCTGCATCGGTCACGGAGTCACGGCAATAGCCGACGCCATGGCGGAGCAGGCGGGGAAGCTGGCATTCGCGCATCTCTCCCTGTTTGCCAGCGAACCACAGCTCCGGCTGGCAGAAGAGCTTGTCCAGTTCGCTCCCTCGGGAATGACGAGCGTTTACTTTGTCTCCACCGGAACTGAGGCGACTGAGCTGTGTGTCAAGCTGGCGCGCCACTACCACCTCGCTCGCGGGGAACCGCGCCGGACGCGTATAATCGCCCGATGGCGCGGGTACCACGGCAGCTCACTGGCTGCACTGGCCTATTCCGGGCGGTCGTCCCGCAGGGGCGATCTTTCGCCCTACTTCTTCCCCACGACGCTGATCTCGCCACCCTATTGCTACCGCTGTCCGTACGAAAGCTCATACCCCGAATGCGGAACAGCGTGTGCGTGGGAGCTCCAGCGTGCGATCAAGCAGGAGGGGCCCGAGAACGTATCCCTCTTCATTGCGGAGCCGCTCATTAACACCATTGCCGCCGCCGCCCCGCCGCCCGACTACTTCCCGATCATACGCGAGATCTGCGACAGGTACGGCGTTCTCCTCGCCGTCGATGAGGTGATCGCGGGCTTCGGACGCACCGGGCGCAACTTCGCGATCGAGCACTGGGGCGTGACACCAGACTTCATCGCCATGGGCAAAGGCATCGCAGGCGGGTACGTGCCGCTCGCCGGCAGCCTCATTGGCGAGAAGGTGAACGGAGTCATCCAAGCACAGGGCGGAGTGACGATCCCTGGGTACACCTACGCGGGCAATCCAACCTCCTGCTCAGCCGGACTGGCGGTGCTCAACTACATCCGGGAGCACAACCTGGTGAGCAAAGCTCGAGATACGGGTGAGGTGCTCCAAGAGGAGGCAAAGAAGCTCCTCGAGGTCCCCCTCATAGGGGATGTCCGAGGGAAGGGCCTCATGCTCGGCGTCGAGCTGGTGGCTGACAAGGAGACGAAGGAGCCATTCCCACGGTCTGCCCAGGTCATCGAGAAAGTCCATGCTGAGTGCTGGCGGCGCGGTCTCTCGTTCTGCCCGTTGGCCGGGGACGCCGACGGGGTTTCCGGGGACGCTGCGTCCATCGGCCCAGCCTTGGTGCTCACCGACGATCAGGCTCGAGACCTCGTGCGCATCTTTGGTGAAGCAACGAACGCGGTGGCGGAGACGCTGTAGGTTCCTCGCTCGGGAACGCTGCGGTATAGCCAGAGTCAGGAGCTACGACACATGGGAAGGCTGGACGACAAGGCAGCAATCATCACCGGTGGCGGCACCGGCATCGGCTGGGCGATCGCGGAGGCGTTTGCCGCCGAGGGTGCCAAGCTGGTCATCGCGTGTCGCCGCCGCGAGGTGGGCGAGAAGGCAGTAGGCGAACTGAGCGGACGGGGCGCCGAGGCGATCTTCGTTCAGGCCGACATATCGATTCCGGACCAGGGCCGGTCGCTCGTACGGCAGACGCTGGCTCATTTCGACGCACTCGACATCCTGGTCAACAACGCCGGCATCTCGACCGACTTTGTTCCCTTCTTGGACCTCACCGAGGAGCAGTTCGACCTCGTAGTGGGCACCAATCTGCGAGGGACTTTCTTCCTTTCGCAGGCCGCCGCCAGGGAGATGGCGGCGCGCGGAGGGGGCAAGATCATCCACATCACGACGAACATCACTGAGGTTGCCCAGGCCGGGACTGCGCACTACGTGTGTTCGAAGGGCGGACTTCGCTCGCTCACCAGGAACATGGCGCTGGAGCTAGCGCCGCATAGTATCCAAGTGAACGCGGTGGCGCCTGGGGAGATCTTCGTGGAGTCAGCGCGCAACTTCTTCGAGGATCCGGCCAACCAGGAACGGTTCGCCGCCGTGCCGGCCGGTCGCGTCGGCCGAGCAGAGGAAGTCGCGGGTGCCGTGGTCCACCTCGCCTCACCTGAATCGAGCTACCAGACCGGCACGACGATCTTCATCGACGGCGGACAGATGATCTCCTGAGGAGGGTGATTCGTTGAAGATATCGGAGATACTCGATCTGACCGTGGAGATAAGTCACAACTATCCGGGCAATCCGGTGCTGCCGCCGACGCGGCTGGATCTGACCCACAACTTCGCTTCCAACGGGTGTCGGCTGGAGCGCCTGGACACTCCCACCCATGCCGGCACCCATGTCGATGCGCCGGCGCATATGCTGGAGACCGGGTCGACACTGAGCGAGGTCCGCTTGGACCAGTTCCTCGGATGGGCAACAGCAGTTGATCTGCGGGAGAAGGGGGCAAGTGCGTCGATCACCCCGGCCGATCTGGAGGCGGCGGAAGGTCGCATCGCCAGCTGCGACTTCGTCATCCTGTATACCGGATGGGGCGAGAAGCTGGACTTCACAAAGGAGTACGTGTTCAACTCTCCCTGGCTATGTCGGGAGGGTGCAGAATGGCTCATCAAGAGAGGAGTAAGGGGCGTGGGCATTGACCATATGAGCGTCTCGGGCATGGAGGAGGAGTACGACATTCCCACGCACGAGGCGCTGCTGGGCGCAGGCGTGCTCATCATCGAGGGCATGTCTCTCACGCCGCGCATCCTTGAGAGAGACAGGTGGTTCCTTCTGGCGCTGCCGCTGCGGATCAAGGATGCCAGCGGCGCTCCCGCGCGCGTGCTAGCCCTGCACTTGGAGGAGTAGAGTGAATCTCGGTCTGCAGGGAAAGACAGCGCTGGTAACAGGAGCCGCCTCAGGGATCGGCAGGGCGACCGCCCTGGCGCTCGCGCGGGAGGGGGTCGCCGTGGCATTCGGCGATCTCGACCGCGATCGCCTCCATGCGGCCGCGCAGGAGGCAGCTTCCGCGGGACTGTCTGCGATCTCGGTACCGATTGACGTGTCACTCGAAGACGACTGCTCCGCGGCGCTGCGCCGCGTACGTGAGGAGTTCGGACGAGTAGACATCCTGGTGAACAACGCGGGGGTCCTCTCCTGCCAGAAACTAGACGAGATCAGCTCCGCCGAATGGGACAGAGTGTTTGCAGTGAACCTGAGAGGAGCATTCCTGCTCTCACGAGACGTCCTGCCGAAGATGATGGCGAGACAATGGGGCCGGATTGTCAATGTCTCATCGATGGCGGGAAAGGTCGGCGGGTTGGTGGCAGGCGCGCACTACTCCGCTTCCAAGGCAGCACTGATATGTCTTACGAAGACCCTGGCCAGGGTCGGGGCCGCTGCCGGCGTCACCGTCAACGCGGTGGCGCCAGCTTTCATACGGACTCCTCTCTTCACCGACGAGCAGCTTGCGGCTGAAGTCAAGGGTATCCCTATGGGCCGGGCTGGCGAACCGGAAGAGATAGCCGACGTGATCGCCTTTCTCGCGTCAGAACGGGCCGGGTTCATCACGGGCCACACCGTCGACATCAACGGTGGCATATTCATGGACTGAGGAGGGAGTGGGATGGACGAGGTGGTAGAGGCGGCGCGACGTGTGCCGTCGCTTTTCGACTTGAGCGGCAAACTGGCGGTCGTCACAGGCGCGTACGGAGGCCTGGGTCGAGGCGTCTCGATGGGCCTGGCGGCGGCAGGAGCAGATCTGGCCCTTGTAGGCAGATCTGGGGAGAAGCTTGAGCCGTTGGTCGGTGCCATTCGATCCGAGTTCGGGCGGGAGGTGGCCGGATTCGCACTAGACGTCACGAACGAGGAGCAGGTCGCGGGCATGGTTGACGCACTGGATCGGAAGCACGGTCACATCGATGTCCTCGTGACCTGTGCGGCCGTGGCTGCTCTCGGGCCGGCCCTTGAGATCCCCCTCGACGAGTGGCGGCGCGGGATCAGAGTGAATGTAGAGGGAGTGTTCGTCTGTTGCCGCCAGGTAGGCCGGGTCATGGTGCGGCAGCGCAGCGGGAAGATCATCAACTTCTCGTCCGTCCGGGGCAGCCAGGGGCGGAGTCAATACACCTCATATGCCCCGAGCAAAGCCGCTGTGAATCTACTGACCAAGAGTCTCGCGTGTGAGTGGTCGGAGTACGGGATCAACGTCAATGCGCTTGCGCCCACATTCATCCGCACCCCCTTGAACGCAGCGACCGTGGACGATCCCGAGAAGCGGCAGGCGATACTCGCGCGCATCCCGATGGGCAGGCTCGGTCAGGTTTGGGACCTGTTCGGCGCAGTGATCTTCCTCGCTTCGGCTGCGTCCGACTTCGTGACGGGGACGGTGCTCTACGTTGACGGAGGATGGACCGCCGCATGACTCAGCAGCTTGCACAGAGCAGAGATGAGATCGTCCGACATATATCGTCCGAGTTGGTGGCGAAGCGCGCTGCCTGGCGGGACTCCCCGTCGGTTCCTGGCGATGTCGGTCTGCTGTTCTACACGAGTCCGGATGACTTCGCTGAGCAAGCGACTGACCTACGTGCCCGCCTGCGGGAGCAGTTCCGCTCGGCCGGCGCGGAAGGTCACGCGGAGGTGCTCAACTCGCTAGTTCGCGTCTGTCTCGGCCTCCGTTCGGCCCAGGCGCATTGGAGCCTGACTAACGCCGCCTTGCACGGCGGCAGCTCGGTGGACGAGAAGGACCTGGTTAGCTCGGCCGCGAGCTTCCTAGCGGCCCTGCGCGAGATGTGCCTCGAGGATCCCGCCCCTGCTGCGAGTGTCTGTGAGCAGTGGCGAGGGAGACTCGCGGCGAGGTATCGAGCGGAGGGACTGGACGAGTCAGAGGCTGCCAGCGAGGGGTCGGCGTTCACTGCCGATGGTCTTCCCTCAATGGTGGAGGTGTTGGCATCCTCCATCTCTCAGAGCAACGTCCGTCGGTTCGTCCAGTGCGGGCACACTGAGTTCGGGAACGACTACGCGACGTGTCTTGACTATCCATTGCTGCTCGGGGCCTCATTCGTCACAACTAACCCCCCCTTGGTGCTGATGGCGCTCAAGGAGGGCGTGCTTCCCGAGGATGAGCTGTCGTCGCTCTGCGCCAAGAGGCCGCCGTGGCTTTCACCCGCCGCCGTCGCTACGCGACTGGCGGTGAGGCAGAACGCGGCCACACTCCGGCCGGTCTTCCTCTGCAGCAGCGGGAAGAAGGGATACGTCTGTCTCCAGGTAGACCCCCGCTATACCAGCGCGGAGGAGATGGTGCGCGAGGCGCTTTACCAGTACGGGCAACTCCGCGACGATCTCGGCGGCGTGCCCAATGTCGTGTTCAAGGTGCCAGCCACTAAGGCCGGCCTAGACGCCTCGGCCGTACTGGCCGAGCAGGGGATCGGGACCACCGCAACAGTATGCTTCGGTCTCTTTCAGGCGATGCGCTTCGCAGAGGTCATGTCCGCCGGACAGGCGCTGACGTCCTACGTGGTGGTGATGAACGGCCGCCTGGCAGGCCCTGTCGCGGAGGAACTCGACGATAGCCTCAGGGAGGCTGGTCGTCTCGCCGGTGTCGCTGTGGCGAAGCGGCTCCAGCGGGCGCTCTATGGCAGCGGCCCCGCTGCCAGGGGATATGACCCGGAGCAGGTCAGGATACTGGTCGCCTCCCTGCGAAACCACGCCGGCGCGATACCGGACATCGAAGAGACCCTGGGAGTGCCGGTGATCACCGTGTTCCCCGATATCCGAAGAGCGTTCGACGCATCGCCGCTCAGGTTAGATGCTCAGAGGGTCTGGCGTCCCTTGGACGAAGAGACGCTGAGGCATCTGGCGCAAAGCGAGGTCTTTCGACAGGCCCACTACATGCCTGGCGACCCCGACAACCTTCGCCCGCAGCGGCCGTTGACTCTGGAGGACGATGACCAGGTCCGAGCCTGGGCGCCGGTGCAGCGTACCCTCTCTCAGTTCGTGGAGGCATATGCGGAGGCCGAGGAGCTTGTTCAGGAGATCGCCGCGAGGCGAGAGCGATCACCCCCGACTAGCCGCGGATCGCCTCTCGTAACGCGTAATGTACGAGCCAATTGCAGAATGTTTGCTTTCGTCCTCTACCGACGATGATTGGCTGAGTGCGTCTGCTGTCACGGATGACTTCGCCTGCTTTCGGCCGGCGTAGCCGCCAGTTTTCCCGCACCGCGGCGTGACCGATCTGCGACCGGGTGTTACCGGTCGTTTCTTGCAGGTGTCTCCTGCCTTTTCCGGCTCAGACGATCAGCTTCAGCAGCGCTTCCGCAAAGATCACCAGCAGCCCAAACATCAGGTGCGCATGCACCTTGGGGTGGCCCCGCACCCGCACGAAGCGCCCTCCGCAATCGTCTTTGAGCCGACTGTTGAAACGCTCGGCCTGACTGCGCTTCCCATAGCGACGCTTCCGATCCGGTTCCATCGCCACCACCTTCCCTCGGCGGCGGTTGGCTTCAATGATCGGCACATGGCCCAGTTCCTGCGCCATCCGATGAATCGGGGCGGCGTGATAGGCGCTGTCCATCAGGTCGTACCACGAGCTCACCCGCGCCGCCGTCAGCTTCATCAGCGGGATCGCCACCTGGCTGTCGTGCACTGAGGCCGAGGTCGTCAGCGCCGTCAACGGAATCTCGCCGTCCGCGACATCGACATGAAACTTGTAGCCCACCCAGTGGTGGCTGTGGCCCTTGGCGTTCTGCTTTGTGCCTACATCGCAGGCCTTGGGCAACTCCGCCATTGCCTCCGCCGCCCTCTGCCGGTACTGGCGCGCCATCCGCTTCGCCGGTTTGGGCGGGCGCACTTCCCCTTTCCGGGGCCGTCCCCGCCGATACTTGCGCCGCACCGTTTTCGGCTTCACCGCTGGCTTTTCGCGCGCCTCAATCTCGGTGGAGTCCCGCGCCACGTGCCAGACCACTTCCTCCCCCAGATACTCCTTCACCCGATCCGCATGCACTCGATCCCCCAGCCCCAGCGCGGCAAACTCCGCGAAGGCCCGGCTGAAGGTCGCCTCGCTGGGCACCTGCCGCCCCTGCTCCCATCCGCAGAGCTGGCGCAGCGTGCGATCCACTCGTAGCCGCTCAATCAGCATCTTGGTGGTGGGTAGATTCAGACAGGCCTTCACCACGAAGGCTCTCGCCAGCGCTCTTCGATCCTTCCGTTTCCGCCCCAGCCACTGCAGACATCCCGGCGGCACGGCTTCTTCGATTCGCACCACCTCCAGCACCAGCATCACCCGTCGCTGCTGCTCCGTCAACGGCGGCAGACATTCCTGCACCTGAAACAAAGCCTGCTGGACACGACCCCAGATTCCTGCTATCTTCCCCATCGGCGCCTCCCGTCTTGCGTTTCTTGCCAACCGCTTTCTTCGACGGTGGGCGCCAAAACTCTTCGTGTTAGCCCAGTTCTGAAACTACCTCGTACCAGAGCTAATCCGAGGCAGCGACCTGTGCTGGCACGTGATGCTGATGCTGTTCTCTCCCCTCCCGGAGTCCACAGATCAGTTTGGGACTGGGGAGCCCGTTCGCTGCGGAATACCAGGCCGAACATGAGGTAGAGAGGAATATGACAATTCGAGAGAGAGTGATGGCAGTTGTGTCGGGCCGGCCCGTCGATCGGCCGCCGTTCATGGCAGATCTGAGCCACTGGTACGATGAGAATACGAAGAACGCGACAATCCCTCCTCCCTACCAGGGCCTGGACATCCTTGGGGTCCACAAGGCCGTCGGGGCGGGTCTCAACTGCGGCGCAGGTCTGTGTCACACGGAGCAGCGCGATCTCGCCACGGTGACCACCGACGAGAGTCACCGCAAGACGGTTACCCGTACGACGACGTACAAGACCCCACACGGGGACTTGCGTACGATAGAGAAGATGATCCCGACCGCCGCGAGTTGGCACATTATGGAACACCCGATCAAGGGGATCGAGGACTTCAAAGCCTACGAGTGGGTTATCCGGGACCAGATACGCACGCCCACGCCGTGGGGATACAAGCAAGCGGCAGAATACGTGGGAGACCACGGCATCGTGAGCACCTGGTTGGGCTGGGCCCCTCTCCAGCAGCTCATGCTGGGGCTGATGGGCCAGGAGCAGGCGGTCTACGCGCTGCACGACTACCCGAAGGAGACAGAGGCCTTCATGGCCTTCTTGGACGAGAGCGACGACGAGCGGTTCGACATAGTGTGCGACTCGGAGGTCCAGTTCGTCTGGCTCGCCAACCACATCGATGGCCTCATGGTCAGTCCAACGCTCTTTCAAAAGTACTGCATGCCGTACTACCAGAAGCGCACAGAGCAACTCCACAAGCATGGGAAGACGTGTGTGTCGCACTATGACGGGAGGCTCAAGGGAATCATGCCAATGCTCAAGGACACCGGAGTCGACGTGATCGAGGCGATCACGCCCCTGCCGATGGGCGATATCAGCCTGGAGGAGATCAAGCGACACAAGGGAGATCTGGTCGTCTGGGGTGGGATGTTCGCCTCGATCTTCTGCCCGCCCTATACCGAGCAGGACGTACTCGATCATCTGTTCCGCTGGCTCGATGCGGTGGGAGAGCGGGGGGTGGTGGCGATGGGAGATGACGTCCCCCCGAATGGGGACATCGAGAAAGTGCGTGTGATATCGGAGGCGCTGGAGCAGATGTAGCGGTAGAATCCAGGCCGAGTATCGACGCTGCTTTGAGGTCCCTCGGCTGAAGCATATGGATATCGATCTGCGGGTGACTGAGCAGGATGTCATGCCCCCCTCTGGAACGGGGCGGCCCAGCCTCACACGTGTTCTGGTAGGACGAACTTGTTGGAGGATCGGCAAGATGCTGCTGACCAATCCGGACGTCAGGATGCTTCCGCTTCTGGTCGTGGCCGCCTTCCTGGTCGCGGGGGCCGCCTGGGCGTCGCCAGATGAACCTCTGCGGGCGATGGCGGGACGGAGTTTCTATACCTCGGAGAAGCAGGGGGAGATCATTCTGCTTGGCGCCGAGAGCCTCTTGGCCCGCACTGACCTTCGGGCCGACGTCTTGCTGGGGGAGAGACTGCTGGCTCAGCGGGCCCCGCTTGCCAGAGGCCGCCGGGTGACGGTGGCCTTTGACCTGGCCGCGCTGCCCGAAGGCGACAGCGAACTCGTGTGTGTCCTTTCAGGGGAGGGCGAAGGCAGCTGGATCCCAGTGGGGCCTTTTGCCCAAGAGGATCTCGACATTCATCCCCGGAACCAAATCCTCAACCCCAGCTTCGAGGATAATCCTAGCTCGGGAACCCCGGAGGGATGCTACGCGAGCACAGGGGCGGGCCGGGGGGCCACCTATTTCGTGGACTCGCGCGTGGCCCGACACGGACGCCACTCAGTACGCCTCACTGCCCCCGACGCGAACAACAGTGTCGAGTTGGGCACCTATGCCCCGGAAGTCACCGCCGGCCGGACCTATCGGTTGTCGGTGTGGGCGAAGGCGCCGGACATCCCTTCGCTGGCAGGGACAGCGGACGATGATGAAGGGCCTGCGCTGAAGCTCTCCATGCAGGGCCTCGGCGAAAGGGTGTTCAAGCCCACACGCGAGTGGCAGGAGTACATACTGGAGGGACCGATTCGAGATGACATCGGGCGAGCCGAGATCGGTTTGGCTCTCCAGACAGCTGGAACTGCCTGGGTCGATCTCCTGCAACTGGTCGATATCTCGTCTGAATAGAGGTGCGCCCCGTTCTGTCGGCGAGCGTACCGCGCACCGCTATACCTATTGCCAGCGCGTGGCGGCCTCACTCCTCGAGCTGAGGGCCACCGCAAAAACGAAAGGGAAAGTGTTAGATGAAGCGTCCAGTTTTCGAGAGGCTAATTCACGTCCCCGGTCCCAATCCGATTGTCAGATCGGGCGGCCCCGGCGACTGGGACGAGGCGGTTATCGAGTGCTGCAACGTATTCAAAGACGGCCATACCTACTACCTCTACTACCATGGGATACCCGTGGATCGCGACCGGTGGGGGCCTGGAGACTACAGACTGGGAATCGCAACGGCACATCATCCGCTTGGACCATGGAAGAAGCACGGCACCGCGCCGATGCTCGATGTGGGGCCCGAAGGTAGCTGGGAGTCGCAGCACGTCGCCTGCGCGGCCGTGCTGAAGGAGCGAGCCAACACCTACTATATGTGGTACTCGGGGTACTCGGGTGCGGTCGAGCAGTCTATGGTAGGCGGGACCTGGGACGTCGGACTCGCTACCGCGAGCAACCCCATTGGCCCGTGGACGAAGTGCGACGAGAATCCGATCATCAAGGACTTCGGCTATGTGGGTGGTGTAGTGAAAGTCGGGGGCAAGTACTATATGTATAACGAGCATCCGCTCTCGGAGAACTCCCCGGACCAAGGTCCCTTCTGCCTGGCGACCGCCGATAGTCCTGAAGGCCCCTGGGAGCGTTATGAGGGCAACCCGATCCTGTCGGTAGAGGGCTGGGGGACGTGGGATGACGGCGGCTACTCAGAAGCCGGCATGCTCTATCACGAGGGCATCTTTCACACCTTCTACGGGGGAACGAAATGGCAGAAGCTGGAGAGCATCGGCTATGCCTGCAGCTTCGACGGCAAGACGTTCCACAAACACCCGCAGAATCCGGTCGTCATGCGAGAGCGGTGCCCAGGTGTCTCCGCTTTCGCCGAGGTGCACGCGCTGTTCGAGCCGCCGCTGTTCTACCTCTATGCCACGCAACGCTATATCGAGTCGCCCGAACTGGAGCATATCGGAGCCAACGTGCTGGCGACGTCGCTACCGTTCCGGTTCGACATGCCGGTGATGACGATGGATAGCCTGGCGGCGGGAGCGGTGACCGCGCTGGACGCCTGTCCGCCAATTGGCTTGGAGAACATCAACAGCTTCGCGCTGACCGTCGAATGCTCATACGATGCCGCGGCCAAGGCTGGGCTGCGGGTGAAGGTGTTCCCCAGCTACGACGGCCTGCACTACGACACCGAGCCAATGGCGTGCTTCGATAACGCCTTCCAGTCGGGGCAGGGCTGCCGCAAGACCGTAGCCGTCAATCCGCTGATGAAGTTCGCCAAGGTGGTGCTGGAGAACCTGGACGGGAAGAAGGCCATCGGCGACGTGAAGGTGATAGCTACGCTAGGGTGCATGTGAGGTCTCGAGTCGCCTATAAGTCAGCAGGCCGTTGAACCCGACTGCCGCGGTCAAGAACGGCTGGAACCGGCATCTCCGCTGCGCGGGGATCTGAGGCTTCTGCCCGTCCGGTGCCGGAGGGGACGTCTTCGGGAAGATCACGAAGCCAAACCGGAAATAGAGAAACCTTCACGTAACAGTTCAGTCTTGATGAGAATAACCTACGAAAACGCGGAAATAGGCCTATGTGGAGAATCTGCGGACTGCTTCCAGGGATGAGCTGATAGAGATCATTGCTGCGCAGCAAGGGCAGATTGAGTCTTTGCGGGCGCAGGTGACGGCATTGGAAGAGGAAGTGCGTCGGCTGCGCGGCGGTGAGGCCAAGGAAGTGCCGGCGTGGGTGAAGCCGAATCGCCCCAAGGAGGAGAAGGGGGAGCGCAAGCATCGTGCACAGGCATGCGTGCGCTGGCGGGAAGAGCCCGAAGAGATTCACACGCATGCGATGGAGCGTTGTCCGGATTGCGGGCGCAGACTGCGCGGGGGCTGGAAGCATGGTAGCCATCAGGTGATCGAGATCGTGTTGCCGCGGGTGCGGGTGGTCGAGCACCGGGCGATGGCGCGCTGGTGCGGGGTGTGTCGGAAGCGATCCAAACAGCCGCGGCCCTGATGGTGCGATCCATGGTGTTGAGTGCCCAGTTTGCTGGTCAGCAGCGGCTGTTGTTCCTGCAGCGGGCTGTCGCCGCCGGAAAGGAGGTAGGAGAGCTTGCACGGCTCCGTGTACGTCGTCAGCAAAGTTGACACACCGGCTAAGCTACACTTCCGTCTGAATTGAGAGGACGTCCTGGCTCCAGACGTGGCATCAGCAGATGCCGGAAAGGAGCAGGGCAAGTGAGCGAAGAGGAGCTGATGGAGGTTGTGGCGGAGGGGCCGGAGGGGAAGGCAGCGGCGTCGCCCAAACGGGGGGAGACCCCGCGCCAGCAGATCCACAAAGCGAAGGCGGTCAGCCGTCGGCAGTTTTCCGCGGAAGAGAAGATCCGGATCGTGATGGAGGGCATCCGTGGGGACCTCTCGATCTCGGAGCTGTGCCGGCGGGAGCGGGTGCACACCACGGCGTGCCGTCCAGAAACTCATCCGTGCCCCAAAGTGCCCTCAAAGCGGTCTCACGGGCGGTCGACATCCGCACCTGCTCTCATGCCGGCTTCACGGGCGGTTAACAGGGACAGGAGGAGTCAGGGAGGTCAGGAGCGTAGCTTCGTGACCGGGTGGTTTTGGCTCACCAATGCGGACGCTCTTTACATACGTCGTGGCCGCTCTGAGGCAGCACCGCAGCCCAGAGCAGATCGGGCGTCTGCCAGAGCTGCATACCTGATGCCAGAGCGGGAAACGACAGACTGCTGCTAGGATCAGTGGAATGGGCTCGTTCGTCATCACGTTGGTGCTATGCTCGACCTTCATGCATGCCGGCTGGAACCTGCTGGCGCGTCGCCAGAGGTCGGAGGCGGCATTCTTCAGCAGGATGCTTCTGGTGTCGGTATCGCTGGGATTCGTTCCTGCCGTCGTCAGTGAGTCTCTGACTCGTTCCTTGCCTCCCGTGGCCTGGGCATGCGTGCTGGGCTCGGGGCTGTGTGGTGGACTCTACTACTTTTTTCTTGCTCGCGCCTACGCGTCCTCGGACTTCACCGTCGTCTACCCCGTGGCGCGATCGCTGCCATTGCTTCTGATCGGCCTGGGCGACACGCTGCGCGGAAGGCCCCTCGCCGCCTCTGGGTGGCTGGGCCTCCTCCTCGTGGCCGGTGGATGCCTCTTCGCTCCACTGCGTTCGGTCAGGGACCTCTCCCCCCACAGGTACCTCAACAGGGCCAGCCTCTGGGTGCTGCTCGCCGCCGCCTGGACGGTCGGGTACACGCTCCTCGACAAAGTGGCCTCCGAGGTCGTACGGCAGGGCCCGGCGACGGCCGCGCGGTACGGATATGCGTTCTTCTCGATGTCGGCTGTGGTCTATGCTCTGCTGCATCGGGCCTTCGACAGAGGCGGCGCCAGTGCCGTCTCCATTGGCTGGATCGCGCCTGCTCTCGCGGCCGGTCTGAACTTCGGCGCCTACTGGCTGGTGCTTTGGGCCTATCAGTTGAGCCGGCATGCGAGCTACATCGTTGCCTTCCGGCAGTTCAGCGTCGTCATAGGAGTGGTGCTGGCCTTCCTGATCTACAAGGAGAAGGGCGTCGCGGTTCGTCTGTTCGCCACCTTCCTGCTGCTCTGCGGCCTGCTGCTGATCGGCCTCCAGGGCAGGTAGTGCGTCGCAGGTGGCAGGCGGCCGTTCTGGCCACAGGCCTGCCACAAGCCGCGACCCCATCGCAAGCGCCGGCGGAGTGGGACGCAGACGAGAGGTCAAGGCACCCGCCGGTGCCCACAGGGGTCGAGAAGGTGCGGTCGGACGTAGCGCGAGTTCGATTCCCACCCGGTGGGTACACTGCACTCATCCTCGAACTCCCCGTCCTCGTCCGCAGGCGGAGAGTGTTTGTTCGTAGGTGCAGTTTCCTCCACCACCACCCTTCGGTGGTGGTGTCTCTTTCCGTTTTGTTGACCCAATGCGGCTAAGCTCTTTTGAGCCTACAGGGCGTTCAGCGGGCCTGGTGGCGATTCCGCAGGTTGGCAGCTGTGGACGACGGCCGCGTGGTCACTGGCCTATTCGCGGCATGAACGCCCAGTTCCCACCTCGATTTTCTCTGTTTTCTCGGACCTTTTCCCCGAAACAGAGAATGCCGCGGCGATGTCATATCGTCGCACTATTAGGTGTCGGAACCAACTTCAGAGGCTGCACCACCCCCCAATCTGGCGTTGGAAGCCCATGATTGGCTACTTGTGGGACACGGTCAGGTGCGGGAACGACCGAATATGACATTGCACCAGTAGGCCGCAGAGGAAGCCTAGTGGCGCTCTCAAGCCTATTCTCTCCCATTTGGCAGAAGGATATGGTGCGCCGATGGCCAATTCTTTTCCGAAATAACAAGAATTGGGATGGCCACTTGCCCCGCCCAGCCGAACGTGCCCTCGTCACTGCAGCCCAGCGCCTCCGTGTCTCCGACCTCACGCGGGCGGGAGTATTCGCACGCCCAGGGCAGATCCGCTTCGTGCCCCTGGCGCCGGTCGAGTCGCTCACCAATCTGCCTCTGCTTGCTTGCTCTGCCGTCCCCAGCATCGGCGGCTTCTCCCTGGCGCTGGCCCATCACACCCACCATCCTCGCGCGGCGGGCCAGATTATGCGCTACCGGGTCGGCATCGAAGAGACGCCGCGGCATTTCGGCGGGGTGCGCTATTGGTTCGTGTGCCCAGGAGAGAATTGCCCCCACGCCTTGCGCGAGCCCGGCTACCTTCGGGAAGACGGCCGGGGCGAGCCGTCCACACAGTGGCGCGCCACCGCGCTCTACTTGCCGCCGGGCGCTCTCCAGTTCCGCTGTCGCGACTGTCATAGGCTCACCTATCGCACCAAGCAGCTTCATTACGACAGCTCCCGCCCGAAGTCAAGGCCCTCTCCGGCGCCGAAGCTCAACCCGCATCCAACCTCCGCCCTGCTGTCTGTGGGTGTGGCGCGCGAGCAGCTGCTTCGCTGTCTGCAGGATACGATCAACGCGCTTGGGGAAGCGCAAGGAGAGGAGCGACCGATGGAGCAGCCTGAACCCACCCTCCGCCAGCAGGCGGTGTGGTATCTGTGGGGTGTGCGTCGGGTACCGGTGGAGGAACTGGCCCAGCTTTTCGGCGTCACCCCCCGCACCATCTGCCGCGACCTGGCGGCCTTGCGAGCGCGCGGATGGCGACGGCCCAGGGCAAAGGAGGCCCCCGCCGACATCGGCCTGGACCTGATCGTGCAGGCCCGTGCTCAGCTTCATGCCGCTTTCGCTGGCGCCTATGAGGAGCTGTTCGCACAGGGGAAACGCTCGCATCTCAAGGAGACACTCGCGAGTCTCCAGCAGGGGGCGATGAAGGATGCCGAGCTCGTGCTATCGGCCTCCCAACTGGTGCGAGCAACTGAACAGGCCCAATCGTCGCAGCACCCACAAGAAGTGGAGATCATGAAGCAAGAGCTGGCAGCCGTGCTGGCGACGATGCTGGGTCGGTAGCTGGCGGTCATCCAGTCCTTGCCGGGGCCTGTACCACCTGAGTTACTGACGCAGAGCACAGCCAAGCTCCCGGCGCTGGCTTTCCCAGTCCATGGGAGCGCGGAATAGCTTCCCCAGCGATAGACCACTTGGCTCGGTGCCCAGCAGGATCGCTTCCACGATGTCCGGGGCCAGCAGCGTCAGTCGTAAGATGCGGGCGAGGTAGGAGTTATCTACTCCCAGCGCGAGCGCGAGTTCGCGGATACTGGCGAAACGCCCCTCTTCGAGCAGCTCCCGCCAGCGATGCGCCCGCGCGATCGTCAGCGCGAGGGGGGCGTTCGTTCTGAGGGTGACGCCGGCACTTGATTCCTGGTTCCCCGGGGTTATGATCTCCCGGCGGCCCTGGCGTCGCGTCACCGTGATGGGGACCGTGACCACCAGGCTCTCTCCCTCCACTACGATACTCCGTTCGCAAGCGCGGATCATACCGTCACTCCTTCCTGCCGCCCGCGGGGTCCAGCATCGGCGAGCAGGCAAACCAGCCCCTCCGCGCTGATCCGTACCTCTGCCCGATCCGGGGATACGTCCACCTGTTTCACCACCAGTTGCACGATCCGCTCCTGCTCCCCAGGTGGTAACTGCTCCCAGTCACGGTCCAGCGCACGAGCAGCCGCTGCCAGCGCGTGCGCTCCCAGCCCGCCGTTCCCCGCGCGCCGAAAACTCCTCGCCCAGGCCTCAGGAGCGCGCAATAGGGCCCGGAGCTGCTCGATCACCGTTGTCTCTATCTCGCCCGCGGCCAGCGAGCGCGTCGGGCAGGTGCTGTGTCCGTGCTTTGCGGCCTGCACGCATAGGTAGTATCGGAACTCCTTGCCGCGGCGCTTCGCATAGGTCGGCCCCATCGCACCGTCGCAGTGGGCGCACCGAATGATCCCGCGCAACAGCGCCGGGGTCTTGATGCGGGTGTGGGCACCTCGCGCCCGGTAGCGCGTGGCGAGGATGGCCTGAGCCTGGTCCCACAACTCCCTGTTGACTATAGCCTCCTGCTCGCCGGGGTAGCGCTGACCCTTGTGGGTGACTTCGCCCAGGTAGAGGGGGTTGTTAAGGACCCGGTAGAGGTAGGCTTTGTTCCACGGGACGCCGACCCGCGTCATCCCCTTCTTTGTGACCCAGGACTTGGTCGTGTAGCCGGCGGCATTGAGTTCCACCGCCAGCTGCGTGGTGGAGCGATCCTCGGCGAAACGCGCGAAGATGAGGCGCACCAGATCTGCTTCCTCGGGGTTCACGACCAGACGCTTGCGCTCCCGGTCCACATCATAGCCCAGCACCGGCGGCCCTCCGATGTACTTCCCCTTGCGCCGGGTGGCGGCCACTTTGTCGCGAATGCGTTCCCCGATGATCTCTCGCTCGAACTGGGCGAAGGAGAGCAGGATATTCAGCATAAGCCGGCCCATGGAGGTGCTGGTGTCAAACCGCTGGGTGACGGAGACGAACGACACCCGGTGTCGCTCGAAGACCTCGATCATTCTGACGAAGTCCAACAGCGACCGAGAGAGGCGATCGAGCTTGTAGACGACCACGCAATCGACGCGGCCGGCCTCGATGTCGTCCAGCAGCCGCTGCAATCCCGGCCGCTCCAGGGTGCCGCCGGAGAAACCGCCGTCGTCGTAGTGGTCCGGTATCGCCACCCACCCCTCGTGCCGCTGGCTGGCGATGTAGGCTTCCGCGGATTCGCGCTGCGCATCCAGGCTGTTGAACTCGGCCTCCAGGTTCTCGTCCGTGGACTTGCGGGTGTAGATGGCGCAGCGGACCCGTGGGGCCGGGGGGCTCTGGGGATCGCCCGCGCGTCTCATCGGCTCGCCTCCTGTCGGCTTCTGGCGCGCAGCCCGAAGAAGGCGGGCCCGTTCCAGTGGGTGCCGGTGATGAGTTCGGTGATGGCGGTGAGGGAACGGTAGCGCCGCCCCTGATACTCATATCCGCCGGCGACGACGGTGACCTCATGGCGGTGACCGTTCCACTCCCGGATCAGCCGCGTCCCCGCCACCGGCAGCCCTGAGCGCCCCCGCGCCCGGGCTCGGTTGGGCCGGAGCGCTCCGGTCTCATCGCAGCCGGCCTGGGTCAGCAACTCGTTCATGCGGGATCGAGCCGACTGGCTCAGCCCGCCATAGGCCAGTTCCTGCAGGCGATGGGCAAGACGGCGAACGAGGAAGCTGCGGTTGTAGCGGGGAGACTCGGTGCCCAGGAGGCTGCGCCAGCGTTCCTGGAGCGCCGGCATCGACAGGTCCTGCAGCGCGGCGATCTGCTGCACGGTGCTGCTACTCATGTCTCTCTCCTTGCGACTGAGGTTTGAGACATGAATGGCTCTCTTCCGCAAATACATCAAGTATTCTCTTCGCGGCACCCAGGCCCATCAGGCAGTGCGTGTGCGATACCTGGCATATTGCTTTCCGGCCCTGCTGCTCAGCACGACAAGGGCGCCCAAACGCGGCGACAGTGCCGCGGACAGCAGCAAGCCGAGGCACAGCCCCAACCGGCCGTCGAAAGCCGCACACGGGTGCCCAGGGCGCGCCGTTCGCGGCCGCGTGAGCATCCCGAGATGCTGACGGTGACAATCCAAGAGCCATTGGCCGTCAAGATGCGCCAACTCGCCGAGAGTCACGGCATGAGCCTCTCAGAGTTGCTGAAGGACGCGATCCTGGTGCATGAAGCGCAGGTGACCGATGGGCAGGAACCGGAAAGCGCCTCGCGAACTGAGCGCTAGACGGAGCGGACCAGGAGCCGTAGACGCTGCAACAGCAGCTGAGGTCAGGGTATGAGCCGCAGCCGAATGGCGGCGAGCAACTGGTAGCAATGGTTGACCTCCCTGGTAAACCGTGGTAAGGTGCACACGCGAGGGACCTTAATGGCTAGGAAGTTCGGCGACCTGATTCGAGAGACGCGTACGCGACTGGGGATCGGAATCCGCCGGTTCGCCGATGAGATCGGCGTCGACCGATCCTATGTAAGCGCCGTTGAGACCGGCAAAAAACCTCCCTCCGATGACTTCATCACCCGGACGGCCGCGGCACTCGGATTCGAGGTCGAAGCTCTAAGGACCGCGGCCGGTCGCCTTCCCGGCGATGTCATGCGCGTGCTCGAAGAGCAGCCCGAGGAACTTGTCGCGTTAGTTCGCGAGCACTTCGGAACGTATGGGGAGGACCTGCTGCCGACGAGCCAGCTCGCCCTGCCGGATGTAGCCCCGTCACCAGTCGCGGTCGCCAACGTGCCGCCGACGGTGCAGATCATCAAGTATATGGGCAGCAAACGCGAGATCATCGCATTCGTAGTAGATGGAATCCGTTCGGTACTGCCGGAGGGCGGCACACTCCTGGACGTGTTCGCCGGCACCAACAGCGTCGGGTTCGCCCTCCGTCAGTCACATCGCATCTTCGCCACCGATATCCAGGAGTACAGCACCGCGATCGGCCGGGCCCTGCTCAGGAGCAGCGCGTCTCTCCCCTCGCCCGATGAACTGTGGGCAGAGCTTGAGCCCCACGCGCATGAGAACCAGGCGCGGCTCCTTGAGTATGTCGGCGACCTGGTGGAGCGCGAGAGTGACCTGCTCTCAACGGACGAGATCACGCCCGAGGTGATGGCTCGGTACGCCGAGTTCCAACACCAGTGGCCACACATGGGCAACCTGGCCGAAGCCAACGGCGACCATCCCGCGCCGCTCTTCCGAAAGTGGATCGAGCGCAGACAGCAGGACTGCCGTCTCACGCCCTACGCGCTGTTCGTGATGTACTTCGCGTGTGCGTACTTCTCGCTGGCCCAGTGCATCTGGGTTGACAGCATCCGGTATGCCATCGACCGTGCCTTCGACCCCGACGATCACCTCTACTGGATCTCGCTAGCGTCACTGCTTCACGCGTGCAGCTACTGTACACCCGGGCCAGGCCATTTCGCTCAGTTCCGCGCCCTCAATGGCTCCGCCGGCTCCCAGGACATAATGCGCTACCGGAACCGGAGCATCCGGGGCTACCTCCGAGAGAAGTACGCGGAGCTCAGCCAGCACCTGACGAGGCCCGTGTACGAGAATCGAGCATGGACTGCGGACTACCGAGAGGTGCTCACGCCACCGGTGCTGCGCAACATCGACGGCGTCTATGCCGATCCGCCCTACTCGTTCGTCCACTACTCACGCTTCTACCACGTGCTCGAAACACTCGTGCGCTATGATTACCCGGAGTCGCAGTACTATGGCAGGTATCGTGGGGATCGCCACCAGTCCGATTTCTGCATCCGCACGAAGGTCGCCGACGCCTTTGATGACTTGGCCCGACCGGTATCGGCCGGCCGACTGCCACTTGTGATCAGCTACTCCGATACCGGCATGATCAAGCTCGATGAGATCGTGGCAATCTGCAGGAACCGGTACGCGCCGGGCGGAGGGTCAGTGGAGGTATGTGAGCAGGATTATCTGCACTGCACCATGGGGCGGCGTGGCGATAAGACCCGCCAGGTGACTGAGCACCTCGTCATCTGTCGTCCCGGCTAGTCCTGCGGGCGGTTGGGCATGTAGAGGCGCTCCCAGTGGTAGCGCAGGTACTCGCGGCCCAGCACGTGTCCGGGCATGAGCGTGAGCGGCCGCTCATGAACCGTGTTGTCTTCGAAGGCGTGGTGAATGGTGATCCCGTCCTCCGGCGAGATGGAAAGCACGCCGGATTCGATCTCCACATGGTGGTTCGGGCACAGGACAAGTATGTTTTCAGTCACGTCCGGCCCATTGTGTGGCCGGCCGAGGGGGCGGATGTGTGCGCCCTCGGCGAAGAAGGTCGTTCGGTCCAAACGAAGCCGGATGCCGCAGACCTGGCATCGGTATCCGTACAAAGCCTTCAGTGCCCTGACCGCTTCCGTGTCCCGCTCGATCCGCGTTACCTGCACGAGGCGTCTATCGGGCGGACCGATCACTTCTGGTGCGACCGGCTCGTAGGCTGGCACTTCGATTGCTCGATCTGCCAGAAAGGCATCGATCTGCTCAGGCAGCCGGCCGGCCAGCCAATCCCTTGATATGCCTAGCAGTCGGTTCAGCTCGTCCGCCTGGGCAGCCTGCAACAATGCCTGCGGGGCCTCAGCTGGTTGTGGGGCCATAAGGCGACGTCGCTCGAAGTACAGGCGCAGTGCAGGACGATACCACTCCTCCGCGAACGTCTCTATGGTACCGTCGGGTCTGGGCTGGAAGCCGCACTGAGCAAAGAGGTAATGGTAGTTGTTGCGGAACTTCGTGATGCCATCGGGCAACTGATCGAGCCGCGTACTGAGCCACTCGCGCATCGCTCCCCTATCGTAGGCGGCTGTTTGCCACGCGCCGTCACGAAAGAGGAACTGCCGCACGTAGGCGTTCTGTGCAGGCGCAGGGCTCCGATGCACCGCGTGCATCCTCTGCCCCGGCAGGTTCAGATTCAGCGCAAAGAGCGCAAGGCGCAAATGCGTGACATTGAGTGCCGTTTCCCGGCAACTTCTGACCAACTGATCCTCGAAGACGATCTCCTTGCGATTCCTGATTTCAGAGGCAATGAAGAACTCCGTGATGATTAGGCTCTGGTCCCGGCTCATCTGCGGCGCCAGCCCAGCGCGAAACTCGCGGAGGCTGATACCTGGACGGTATGCTTGGCGGATAGCGTCGTAGACCTTCTGTGGCCCACCAAGATTGCGTGTGAAGCTCAGTGGTCGGTAGAGCATCTCAAGTCCCCAGGGAGCCGGATGGAGTCTATCTGCTTCCGTACGGAGCTGCGCCTCACCTGCTTCGGACAGGATGGCTGACACGGCAGGCAGCACTGACCCGAAGGGCTACCCTCGAGGTTGCCGAAGCTTACAGCTTCGAATTGGCTGCCCCGACATCCTGAGCGCGCATGCTTTATGGGCTAGTCAGCCCGAGGGGGGGCACTGGGCATTCCGCGCGGGAGAATCGATCGCTCCGGCTGGGTCATGCTGCTTCCGCTCCAAAGTGCGCGGTGATTCGGAACCAATCCGGTCAGCGAGTGGGGGTGGCCGGTGGCGACAGTCCCGACAGAACTGCCGTTATCGGTCCACGGGTGATCGGGCTCTGCCGCCTAACGCTATAGACCGCCGCCGCCCCCCAACATCGTCCGACTCCGGCTAGCCTCTCGGCTTGGAGCCGATGTCCCGGACTGCGTCGCGGAAAGAGCGGCGGCCGCACCGGACGATGATGCCGGAACGCTCCCTCACACGTCACATAAGATTCACGGACTAGCCGTAGGTTTTTGCTATATGCGAAGTACTATTAACTGTTACATGTTGCATCTTGGCGGCGTGGGAGGCTATTCATGAGGTCTGCATCATTCCTGTGTATCGTCGTTACTGCCAGCCTGCTGCTTGGCGGCAGTGTGAGCGGATGGGGCGCAAACAGCCGAAATCCGGCAGACGCGAAGATCAGCCTCGAAGTCCCTTGCGGGGCAGGCCTGCAGCCGGCCATGGACGACATCGGTCAGGTCTACTTCCAGCGCACCGGAGTGCGCGTTGACTTCTCGTACGCCGGCGCCGGCATGCTGCTTTCCACCCTGATGACTACACGCCGCGGTGATCTCTACATCCCGGGCGAGGCCTACTACGTGGACCAGGCAGCGAAGCACGGATTCATTGCGGATCAGAGACTCCTCTGCTACATGACTCCTGTCATTGGCGTCCGGAAGGGCAACCCGAAGCGGGTAACGGGCATCAGGGACCTAGCCCGCCCGGGGCTTCGCGTCGCGATTGGCGATCCGCAGGCGATTGCCATCGGCCCGATGACCGAGCGCATTCTCCAGCGCGCTGGCATCTTCGAGACGGTGGAGCGCAACATCCACATGAAGGCCGCTTGTGTCCCCGAGCTGGCAAATGCCCTCGCCACGCACAGCGCCGATGTCGGGGTAATCTGGGACGTGATGGCCTTCCAGAACCGCGAGACCCTCGACTCGGTTGCCATAGACCCGAAGTACAACGAAGTGTCCGAGGTGCTCGTCTCCCGGTTGACGTGCTCCAAGCAGCCCGAGGAAGCGCGCAAATTCATGGCCTTCGTCACCTCCCCGGAGGCCGCCGTCATCTTCCACAAGCATGGCTATGCCACGAAGCGCCCGGCAGGGGTACGGCTTGCGCCCAGAGCCAAGGTCGGAAAGACGTAGCCGATGGTGCGATCAGCCGCGCGTAGGCGGCACCGTGAGTCGTTCCGCGCCCCGATAGAAAAGGGATCCCGTTCATGAAGTATCGGCGCTGGCATGCAATCCTCTGTCTCTGCTTGCTCGCGGGCAGCATGGCCCTCGGGTGTGGCCGGCGCGTGAAAGAGCGGCCGTCGCTGGCCGAGGCGAAGCGCACGCTCCATGTCTCCTGCGGCGGGGGGCTCAAACCGGTGATGGATGAGCTTGGGAGCATTTACTTCGACCGCACCGGCGTCCGCGTGGATTTCGCCTATGCCGGTGCGGGCCTGATGCATGCAGACCTCATCAACACCCGCAAGGGGGATCTGTATATCCCTGGAGGAGCCTACTACGTCGATCTAGCGCGTCCGTACGGACTCATCGCGGAAGACAAGCCCGTATGCTACATGACCCCAGTGCTGGCCGTGCGAAAGGGCAATCCTGCGCACGTGGCCGGCCTGAAGGACCTCGGGCGTCCAGGGCTGCGGGTGGCGCTCGGAGATCCGAAGGCCATCGCCATCGGACCGATGTCGGATCGGATACTCCAGCGTGCAGGCCTGGCAAAGGCGGCGGCGGCCAACGTCTGCATGAGGGGTTCCTGTGTGTTTGAGGTGGCCAATACCCTTCTCACCCACACGGCGGATGCCGCGATCATCTGGGACAACACGGCGTTCGAGGATCGGAAGCAGGTTGACGCCCTCCCCATAGACCCGAAGTACAACGAGGTGTCGGAGGTGCTCGTTGCCCGCCTCACCTGCTCCAAGCAGCCGGAGGAAGCGAAGAAGCTCATGGCCTTTCTTACCTCCGAAGAGGCGGCGGCAATCTTCCGCAAGCACGGCTATGCCCGCTGGGCGCGCTGCTGTCTATCGGCAACCGCATCAGCCTCTTTCGGCTACGGCGGAATCCTACTCTGTGCGTGAACTGCGGCAAGTACCCGCGGGAATGTCGCACCTACGCGACCCCCGGCACCGCCGACTGCGTCATCTGCGGCGACTGTATCGAGGGATGCGCGAGAGGAGCGATCGGGTTTGAGACCGTGCTGTCGGCGCGCAGGGGACCCGCTGGAGCCGCCCTGGACTAGCAGGAAGCGATGACGAAAGTGTGGGTTTGGGCACAATGGAGGGTTGACAGACGATAATCCCGTGGTATAATAGGTGCAGGTTACAGGTAATACACATGAGAAACCGGCAACGTCACTGCCACCGAGGGCATCCAGAGGGCTCGCCCTGCTCCTGCGAGATGGGGAACCTTTACCGCTTCTGTGAGCCGATTGTGCTCCTCACGCTTGCTCGATTGGGCGAGGCTCACGGCTACCAGATCGTCAGCGAGGCTGAGCAGCTCGCGGTCACCCACGCGGGCGTTGACAGCGGCGCAGTGTATCGTGCCCTCCGCCGGCTCGAGGCGAACGGATATGTCACCTCCTGGTGGGACACCACCGGGTCAGGGCCTGCTCGCCGGCTCTGCAAGCTGACCCCCTCCGGCTATGAACACCTCGCCGAGTGGGTGGATGTCATGGGAGAGATCGCCTCTTCGCTCGGCAGTCTCGTGAAGGCCTCGCGCCGCGCCCTGAGCGGCAGCGAAGCTGCGGCGCTGGCGTAGCTTCCCGTACTTTCTCTGTTGGGGTTCGGATTACGGCCTTGATTGCGCCTAAAGCTGCAAGTTACATATAGAAGAAATCAGCATGGCGGCGAGCAGGCGGAGCAACCAAAGATGAGTGGGAAGGCCGAACGAACAGAGCAGACCAAGCCGGACCTTGGGGCGTGCCTGCCGCCAGGGGCCGCCTGCATCGGTGTCCTGAGCGGCAAGGGTGGGGTAGGCAAGTCTGTAGTGACTGCGCTCCTCGCAACGGCGCTTGCGGAGGCGGGGCATCCCATCGGAATCCTCGACGCGGACATCACCGGGCCAAGCATTCCGCGGATGTTCGGCCTCAGTCGCGGGCCCGGATATGTGGGCGAGCAACTCGTCCCCGCCCGAACCTGCCGGCTCGGCATTCAAGTCATGTCCATCAACCTTCTGATGGAGCGCAACGATGACCCGGTGATCTGGCGCGGTCCCCTCATGTCGAACACGGTCGCCCAGTTCGTCTCTGAAGTGGATTGGGACGGCATCGCCTACCTCCTGGTGGACTTGCCGCCAGGCACGTCCGATATCCCGCTGACAGTCATGCAGCGGCTGCCGCTGGCTGGGGTGGTGGTGGTCACAACGCCACAGGAACTGGCCGGGATGATCGTGCGCAAGGCGATTCGCATGACCTCTATGCTCGACGTTCGAGTGCTCGGCCTCGTCGAGAATATGGTCCACGCGGTCTGCCCGCACTGCGGCCGGTCGTTCGATCTGTTCGGAGCCGAGCGCGCACCACAGGCAGCCGGGACATCCGGGATCCCTGTGCTTGGCAGTCTTCCCCTCGACCCTGTCCTGGCCGCCCTATGCGATTCCGGAGAGGTGGAGTCATACCGACCCAACCCCCTCGCCGGGGCGGTGACTGATCTCATCCGTGCGGTGAACGGCGGAGGAGCCTGATGCCGACGCTTGTTCGGAGAGTCACTGTAACCATCCTGTGTGATAACTCCGTGGTCAGGCCGGGCGTGCTCGCAGAGCATGGTCTGAGTCTGCACGTTGAGGCTGATAGCCATGCCTTCCTGTTCGACACCGGCGCCTCAGGCGTGTTCGTGGGCAACGCGGCGCGCTTGCGCATCGCTCTGTCGCAGGCGGCCCCGGTCGTTCTCAGTCACGGCCACTACGACCACACTGGAGGCCTGGCCGCCCTCTTGTCGTCCTGGGGCGGCCGGGAGGTCATCGGTCATCCGGAGGTGTTGGCGGCGAAGTTCTCCCGGCAGGGGTCGCGGCCCGCGCGTGCGATCGGGGCTCGGGAGAGTCGGCGTCGGCTTTCCCGTCTGGGCGCGGCTTTCAGACTCAGCGCCGAACCGCAGGACATCGCGCCCGGGGTGATCACGACCGGCGCGATCCCTCGCACCACGGACTTCGAACACATCCCTCCGCACTTTGCGGTTAGGCGCGGAGGTAAGCTCGCGCGGGATTCCCTCGACGATGAGCAGGCGGTCGTCGTGCGCACGCGACCCGGCCTTGTGGTGATCGTTGGCTGTGCCCATCGGGGGATCATCAACACCATCAGGCGCGCTATCGAACTGACAGGAGACACTCGCGTGCGCGCGGTGATTGGGGGCACTCACCTGGCGGCCGCGCAGCCACAGCAGATCGAGCGGACCATAGAAGAGACACGTGCCCTGGGTGTGGATCGGCTGGTGGCCTGTCACTGTACCGGCTTCGGCCCAGCCGCAGACCTGAGGTCGGCTCTTGGCGAGAGCTTCAGCCCCGGCGGAGTCGGGGCCACCTTCACGCTGTGAGAAAGAGAGGACGCACATGCGAGCTGCTGTTTCGACAGACGGAGACATGGTCGCCGCCCACTTCGGGCGGTGCGAGGCCTACACACTCGCGGACATCGAGGATGGGAAGATTGCGAAAACCGAGGTCATTGCTAACCCCGGCCACGAGCCTGGCTTCTTGCCCGGGTACCTGGCCGAGCGCGGGGTGAACTGCATCGTCGCGGGAGGCATGGGGCCGAGGGCGCATGGGCTGTTTGCCGAGCGCGGCATCCAGACGATTGTCGGTGTGTCCGGCAGCGTCGCCGATGCGCTCGAGGCGCTGGCGAAAGGTGAACTGGAGGGCGGTGAGAGCACATGCGATCACTAGCCTTGATTTGTGCATCAGGAAGGAGGTAACACACAATGCCACGTGGAGATGGAACCGGACCCATGGGTACGGGTCCCATG
>Ga0315277_10000687_pt1 | contig 52344 bp, 48 predicted proteins | sample YL17G05_15_MG_FD_203695 | JGI IMG/M metagenome (GOLD analysis project Ga0315277, IMG submission 203695) | Sediment microbial communities from Yellowstone Lake, YNP, Wyoming, USA - YL17G05_15 | ecosystem: Environmental > Aquatic > Freshwater > Lake > Sediment | place: USA: Wyoming | collected... | reverse complement strand
TCGCCGCCGAGGCCTCCGAGGTCGAACGCGACATGCTGATCGCCGTCGCCGACGTGCTCGGCGGCATGCAGGAGGAGACCCGGGGCATGCACGTCGTGGTGGGGGGCGTCGCGAACCTCGCCGACGAGGCCGCGCACTGGCGCCGCGAGACCGTCCGGCGCCTGTTCGAGGCGCTCGAGCACGAGTCCGAGATGGCGCGCCTGCTCCGCGAGGCCTCATCCGCCGAGGACGTCTCGGTCACGATCGGCGCCGAGCACCCTACGACCGAGGAGTGGGAGGCCTCGCTCGTCGCTGCGCCGTTCAGGGCCGGCGAGGCCTCGCTCGGGGCGATCGGCGTCGTCGGCCCGACGGCCATGGACTACCTGACGGTCGTCGCCTCCGTCCGGGCCGTCGCGAGGCGGCTGTCGGAGCTCGCGACCGAGCTCGGCGCCTAGTGCCATGGCGCCCGCGCGCGACCTCTACGAGATCCTCGGCGTTCCCCGGGACGCGACCCAGGAGGACATCAAGAAGGCGTACCGGCGACTCGCCCGCCGGCTCCACCCCGACGTCAGCCAGGACCCCGCGTCTGAGGAGCGGTTCAAGGAGATCGTCGGCGCCTACGAGATCCTCTCCGACCCCGAGAAGCGCCGGCAGTACGACCTGTTCGGCCAGCGGGGAGGGCCGGAGGGGTTCCCGTTCGGCGACGTCACCGACATCTTCGAGGCCTTCTTTGGCGGGGGCGGGTTCGGAACCAGACGGCGCCCGACGCGGCGCACCCGGACCCAGCGCGGCGAGGACGTGTTCGCGGCCGTGGCCCTCTCCTTCGAGGAAGCCGCGTTCGGCACACACCGCGAGGTGCAGGTCGAGGTCCTCGGGCCGTGCGACCGGTGCGACGGCTCCGGCGCGGAACCGGAGACCTCGCCCACCCGTTGCCGCACGTGCGGCGGGAGCGGACAGGTCCAGGAGGTCCGCCGCAGCATCTTCGGCACGGTTATGACCGCCCACCCGTGCACGGCGTGCGAGGGTACGGGCGAGGAGATCGTCTCGAGGTGCGCGCGGTGCGGCGGCGACGGCCGAGCGCTGCGAACGCGCACGGTCCCGGTCGACGTCCCGCCGGGCGTCTCCGACGGGTTGGAGCTCCGCATCTCAGGCGCTGGGCACGGGGGGCGCGCCGGCGGCCCGGCCGGCGACCTGTACCTGTCCATCGGCGTCGACCGCAGTCCGGTGTTCGAGCGGCGGAGCCAGGACCTGTTCACCGTGGTCGACGTGCCGATGGCGCAGGCCGCCCTCGGCGCGGAGCTCGAGGTCGAGACGCTCGACGGCGTCGAGGACGTCACCCTCGAACCTGGCACGCAGTCCGGGACCGTGATCCGCCTGCGCGGCAAGGGGATCCCGAACCTCAGCCGCCGCGGTCGCGGCGACCTCTTCCTCACGGTCCACGTCGAGACCCCGAGGAACCTCAAGCGGGAGGAGCGGAAGCTCCTCGGGCAGCTCGCCGAGCTCCGCGGCGAGCCCGCCGGCAAGCGCCCGGTGCGGGCACGCCTGCGACGCCCCGCCGGGTAGGGTCGGGGCGGTTGCACCCGGATGCCCGGCGCGGGCGCGGGGCCGGGGTAGAATCGAACTAGGGTCGTCGGGGGGCGGCCCCTTTCGCGACGGGAGGGACGGGGACCGACCCCGGAAGAGCGCGCTTGGCGAGAGCCACCACTCAAGTGAAGATCCTCGTGCCGGGCGACCAGAACATGGTCGCCCTCCTCGGCCAGCGAGACGAGCTCCTCAAGCTCGTCGAGGCCGCCTTCGATTCCGAGATCATCGTGCGGGGCAACGAGATCACCATCACCGGACCCGAGCACGAGGCGGAGCGCGTCGGGCTGCTCTTCGAGGAGATGCTCGCGCTGCTCGAGCGCGGCCACGAGTTCACCGCATCCTCCGTCGGCCACACGATCGAGCTGATCAAAGGCGAGGAAGCGCGCCCGACCGAGGTGCTCGGCGACGTGCTGCTCACCGGGCGCGGCAAGGGTATCTCGCCCAAGACCCTCGGCCAGAAGAAGTACGTCGACGCGATGCGCCGCGCGACGCTCACGTTCGCCATCGGGCCGGCCGGTACCGGCAAGACCTACCTCGCCGTAGCGACGGCCGTCCGCGCGCTGCAGGACAAGCAGGTCTCGCGGATCATCCTCACCCGTCCGGCCGTGGAAGCCGGTGAGCGGCTCGGGTTCCTGCCGGGCACGCTCTACGAGAAGATCGACCCCTACATGAAGCCCCTGTACGACGCGCTGTTCGAGATGACGGGCGCCGACATGCTTCCGCGGCTGATGGAGCGCGGAACCGTCGAGGTCGCGCCGCTCGCGTACATGCGCGGGCGCACGCTGAACGACTCGTTCATCATCCTCGACGAGGCGCAGAACACCACACCCGAGCAGATCAAGATGTTCCTCACGCGCCTGGGCTTCGGCTCGAAGGCGGTCGTGAACGGCGACGTCACGCAGATCGACCTTCCGAACGGACAGACGTCCGGGCTCGTGATCGTGCAGGAGATCCTGAAGGGCATCAACGGGATCGAGTTCTGCCAGCTCGGCGCGCGCGACGTCGTGCGCCACAAGATCGTTCAGGACATCGTGGAGGCGTACCGCCTGTTCGGGGAACGGCGGGCGGTCGAACGCCCATGACCGATAGTGACCATAGACCCAGGGTCCTCATCTCCAACCGCCAGTCGATGCCCGTGGACGAAGCAGCGCTCGCGGAGCTGGCTTCAGCGTGCCTCGTCGGCGAGGGGTTCGCCGACTCGGAGCTGTCGGTCTCGTTCGTCACGGCCGACGAGATCGCCGATCTCCACGTCCGCTACATGGACGAGGAGGGGCCCACCGACGTGCTGTCGTTCCCCCTCGACGGCGAGGAAGACGAGGACGGCGTACGGATCCTCGGCGACGTCGTGATCGCGCCCGACGTGGCGGTGACGAACAACGCCGCCGACCCGGCGGCCGAGCTGCGTTTGCTGCTCGTGCACGGGATCCTCCACCTGCTCGGCCACGACCACGATGAGGAGGACGAGCGCGCCGAGATGTGGGCGCGGCAGGAGCGCTACTCGGGGATCCGGATGCCGTGAGCGGCTGGGACTGGTTCGAGCTCGTCATCGTCGTGCTGCTGATCGGCGCGGTGGGGCTGTTCGGGGCGTCGGAGGTCTCGATCACGCGGGTGAACCGCGTGCGCGCCTACCGGTTCGCGGAGGAGAAGCGGCGCGGGTCGGTCTCGCTCGTTCGGATCGCCGAGAACCCGGCGCCCTACCTGAACGTCGTGCTGCTCCTCACGCTGCTCGCCACGATCGGCGGCACGACGATCGCGGCCTCGTTCGCGGTGAGAACGTTCGGCGGCGCCGGCGAGGTCGTCGCGACGATCGCGATGACCGTCCTGCTGTTCGTGTTCGCGGACGTGACGCCGAAGACCTTCGCGATCCAGCAGACCGACCGGGTGGCGCTGTTCCTCGCGCCGCTGCTCGTCCGTCTCGGCCGCCTGGTCGGGCCGCTCGCGACCGGTCTGGTGAAGTTCGCGAACTGGATCATGCCGGGCAAAGGCCTGCCGCAGGGCCCGTTCATCACCGAGCACGAGATCCGCGCGCTGGCCGAGGTGGCCTCCGAGGAGGACCAGATCGAGGAGGAGGAGAAGGAGCTCATCCACTCGATCTTCGAGTTCGGCGACACGATCGTGCGCGAGGTGATGGTGCCGCGCCCGGACATCGTGGCGATCGAGAGCGACAAGACCCTCCGCGACGTTCAGGGGCTCGTGCTCCAGCACGGGTACTCGCGGATCCCGGTGTTCACGGAGGATCTCGACGACGTGATCGGCCTCGTCTACGCGAAGGACGTGCTGAAGGCTCTGCACCAGGACATGAGCGACATGCCGCTCGCCGAGGTCGTCCGGCCGGCGCACTTCGTCCCGGAGCAGAAGAAGGTCGCCGACCTGCTCCGCGCGATGCAGAGGGAGAAGTTCCACATCGCGGTGGTGACCGACGAGTACGGCTCGGTCGTCGGTCTCGTCACGCTCGAGGACCTGCTGGAGGAGCTCGTCGGCGAGATCTCCGACGAGTACGACCGCGAGGAGCCGGAGGTGGTGGAGGTCGGCGAGGGCGTCTACCGCGTCGACGGCAAGGTCGCGATCGACGAGGTGAACGAGCTGCTCGACGTCGAGCTGCCGGACGAGGAGTGGGACACGGTGGGCGGTCTGATGCTCGGGCTGCTCGGCTCGATCCCGGCCGAGGGCGAGGAGGTGACGTTCCGGAGCCTCACGTTCAAGGCCGAGCGGGTGCAGGGCCGGCGGATCGCGAAGGTGCTGATCACCCGGCGAGGGCCGGAAGAGGAACCCGGCGCGGAGGAGGCAGGGGAGGAGTGAGCGAGCCGACGCTCGAACAGGTCGAGCAGCTCGTCGCGGCGGCGCGCGCGGCGCGCGAGGACGCGTACGCGCCGTACAGCCGGTTCCCGGTCGGCGCCGCGGTGCTTGCCGGCCGGCGGATCTTCATCGGCGCAAACGTCGAGAACGCGTCGTACCCGCTGGGGGTGTGCGCCGAGCGGAACGCGGTCGCCGCCGCGGTCACAGCGGGGGAGCGGCGGGTCGACGCCGTGGCCGTCGTCGCCGGCGACCGGGACGTCACACCGCCCTGCGGCGGCTGCCGCCAGGTGCTGAACGAGTTCGGCCCAGAGATGCTGGTGATCTCGGAGTCGCCCGTCGGCATCCGCAAGACGTGGCGTCTGTCCGAGCTCCTGCCCGACGCATTCGGGCCGCTCTCGCTGCCGTAGTGGGATTCCGCTCGGGGTTCGCCGCGATCGTCGGCCGGCCGAACACCGGCAAGTCGACGCTCGTGAACGCGCTCGTCGGCCGGAAGGTCGCGATCGTCTCGGACAAGCCGCAGACGACGCGGCGTGGGATCCACGGGATCCTCACGACCGATGCGTACCAGGTCGTCTTCACCGACACGCCGGGGTTCCACAAGCCGAGGACGCTGCTCGGGGCGCGGCTGAACGAGCTCGTGGCGGCCTCCGTTGAGGGCGTCGACGTGATCGTCCTGGTCGTCGACGCAGCCGCCGGGATCGGCCGCGGCGACGCGTTCGTCTACGAGCGGCAGGTCGCGCCGTCCGGGTGCCCCAAGCTCTGTGCGGTGAACAAACTCGACCTGCTACGCGGACACATGGAGGTCCCGCAGCTCGAGGCCGCCGCGGCGCTCGGGAACTTCGACGAGGTCGTGCCGCTCTCGGCGAAGACCGGGCGCGGTGTGCGGGTGCTGCTCGACCTGCTCGTCGAGCGGATGCCGGAGGGCGAGCCGCATTACGCGCCCGAGGAGGTCACCGATGTGCCGCTGGACGTGCAGCTCGCCGAGATCGTCCGCGAGAAGGCCCTCGACGTCGCGCGCGAGGAGTTGCCGCACTCGATCGCCGTCGTCGTCGAGGAGCTGGAGGAGGACGAGCGCCTCGTCCGCGTCCGCGCGACGGTGATCGTCGAACGCGACTCGCAGAAGGGCATCGTGATCGGCAAGGGCGGGGCGACGCTGAAGACGGTCGGCACCCGGGCGCGCGAGGAGATGGAGCTCATGTTCGGCCGGAAGGTCTTCCTCGAGCTCCGCGTCAAGGTGCTCAGGGAGTGGCAGCGCGACCCGAAGGCCCTCCAGCGGCTCGGGTTCTGAGAGGACCCCCTCCCCGGTTGGCTCGAACGGGCGCGCGAGGATACCGTGGCCGTCGAAGGAGGTCTCCCGATGACGCCGACGGATCGAACGCTGTTCGAGCTCGTGGTGCGGTGCATGGACCTCACCTCGCTCGAGGAGACCGACACCGAGGAGAAGATCGCCGCCCTGTGCGAGTGGGCGGTCCGGCCCGACCCGTCCGATCCGACGGTGCCGGGCGTTGCGGCGGTCTGCGTCTACCCGCGGCTGGTCCCCACCGCACGGAGGAAGCTCGAGGGGACCGGCATCGCCGTCGCGTGCGCGACCGGCGCCTTCCCCTCGGGGCTGGCCTCGACGGAGGAGCGGGTCGCTGAGATACACGAAGCCCTCGCGCTCGGCGCCGACGAGATCGACACGGTTCTCGACCACGAGGCGGTCCTCGGCGGGCGCGACGACGAGGTTCGCGAGCAGCTCGCGGCCTCGCGCGAGGCATGCGGCGACACGCCGATGAAGGTCATCCTCGAGACCGGCGCGCTCGGTTCCGCGGAGGCGATCGCCCGGGCGGCACGCCTCGCCATCGACGCGGAGGCGAACTTCATCAAGTCCTCGACCGGCAAGATCGCCGTGGGCGCCACGCTCGAGGCGGCGGCGGTGATGGTCGAAAGCGTCCGCGCGCGCGAGGCAACCACCGGCCGCCGGGTCGGGGTCAAGTTCGCCGGCGGCATCCGGACCGCCGAGGCCGCCCTCGAGTACGTGGGCATCGTCGGCGGGGTGCTAGGGATGGGGTGGCTGTCGCCGCGGCTGTTCCGGCTCGGGGCGTCCTCGCTCCTCGACGACGTCGTCGGCCGCCTGCGGGCCGGCGACTAGCGATTCCATACGATCGCAACACGTCTGTGGGGAAGCGCTGTGAGCCGGGCAGTACGATTCGGTCGATGCCGCTCTACAAGGAACAGGGCATCGTCCTGCGCGCCGCGAAGCTGGGCGAGGCCGACAAGATCGTCACGGTCATGACCCAGGGGGCCGGGAAGATCCGCGCGGTCGCTAAGGGCATCCGCAAGACGACCAGCCGGTTCGGGGCGCGCCTCGAGCCGCTCACCCACGTCTCGCTCATGGCCTACCGAGGGCGCGGCTCGCTCGACACCGTGAGCCAGGCCGAGATCATCTCGGCGTTCCGCGCGATCCGGGAGGACCTCGGGCTGTTCGCGGCCGGGGAGACGATGCTCGAGGCCGTCGACAAGGTCGCCGAGGAGCACGAGCGCAACATCCGGCTGTTCCTGCTGCTGCTCTCGGGCCTGCGCGCACTCGACGTCCGGCCGGCCGACCCCGCGGCCGTCGCGGAGTCGTTCCTGCTGAAGCTGCTCTCGTTGTCCGGCTTCCACCCAAGCCTGCTCGCCTGCGCGGTCTGCAGCCGGCCGGACCCCGAGCTGTTCGCGAGTGGTCAGGGCGGGGCGGTGTGCACGGCCTGCGCCGAGCACGACGCGGGGCCGGTCTCGCTCGAGGCGCTCGGCTTCCTGGCCGATCTCGGCCGCACCGATCTGCTCAAGGCGGGTGAGCTCACCACCGACTTGCAGATCAGGAGGGAGTCGCGCGCCCTCCTGTTCGGTTTCGCCGAGTACCACCTGGAGCGCCGGATGAAGAGCCTGCCGATCCTCGCGAGGAGCCTCGTCCCGTGAGCACGTACCTGTCCGACATCGACCGCGAGAAGCTGCCGCGGCACGTGGGGATCGTGATGGACGGCAACGGTCGCTGGGCGAAGCAGCGCGGGCTGCCGCGCACCGAGGGGCACGCCGCGGGCGAGGCCGCGATGTGGGACACGGTCGTCGGCGCCGACGAGGTCGGCTTGCAGTGGCTCACGATGTTCGCGTTCTCGACCGAGAACTGGAACCGCCCTAAGGCCGAGGTGCGCTACCTGATGGGGTTCAACCGCGGGCTGCTCCGTCGTCGGCGCGACGAGCTGAACGCGATGAACGTGCACGTGCGGTTCCTCGGTCGCCGCGACTGGCGTGTACCGCGCTCGGTGCTTCGGGAGATGGAGATCTCGGAGGAGCTCACGCGGAGCAACACCGGGATGACCCTCACGATCGCGTTCAACTACGGCGGCCGGGTCGAGATCGTCGACGCTGTGAAGAAGCTGATCGCCGAGCACGACGCGGGACGGCTGAAGGGAGACAAGATCTCAGTCGAGTCGATCGCGAGCCGTCTGTATCACCCCGACATGCCCGACCCGGATCTCATCATCCGCACGAGCGGCGAGCAGCGCATCTCGAACTTCCTGCTGTGGCAGGCTGCCTACTCGGAGCTCTGGTTCACGCCGGTGCTGTGGCCGGACTTCAACCGCGAGCACCTGTACGAGGCGATCCGCGACTACCAGAAGCGCTCGCGACGCTTCGGCGGCGTCGCGGAAGACTGAGGACGCGCGCGTCAGCGCCTCGGGGTCGGCTTCCAGACCTGGTACAGGAACAGCACGCCGGCTATGACGAAGAGGCTGAAGTACACGAGCGCGAAGACCGAGGCTGCCGCCGCGCTGACGGTGCCGAGCGCCACGATGAGCGGGTAGAGGGCCGCGCCGAGCAGCAGGTACAGGGCGGTGATCACGATCTTGCTGATCGGCCCGAGGCTCGTGGGCCCGCCGCGGAACGAGGGAGTTGCCGGCGGCAGGATGGTGTCGTGCGCCGTAGGGCGAGCGGGCGCCGGGTCTATCCGGACGTCGCCGACGTAGGGTTCCCGCTCATCGAACGGAGGCATCGCGACGGCCTGCACGACCGGCTCGAGGCACTGGGCGCACCAAGCGGTATCTGGGGAGAGCAGGGCGCCGCACTTGTGGCAACGCGCCTCGGGCGCACCGGAGTCGGACATCGACCGCGGCATCGTAACGCCTGCTCGGGCGGCGGAACAGCACCCGGCCGGTACACTGGCTGCCACGCCAGCGGCCGCCGCCAGCGGCCGGGAAGGAGGACGATCGCGTGGCCGATCTGATGGAGGCCATCACGGCCCTGGCGAAACGCCGGGGCATCGTGTTCCCGTCGAGCGAGATCTACGGAGGGCTGCGTTCCTCCTGGGACTACGGCCCGCTCGGCGTGGAGATGAAGCGCAACATCAAGAACGCCTGGTGGCGCTCGATGGTCCAGCTCCGCGACGACGTCGTCGGGCTCGACGCCGCCATCATCATGTCTCCGAAGGTCTGGGAGGCGAGCGGCCACCTCGAGGTCTTCACGGACCCCCTGGTCGAGTGCCTCAACTGCCATCAGCGGTTCCGCGCCGACCACCTGCCGGGCTTCCACGCGCCTCAGTCGGGTCACGAGGAGGACGAGACGACGCTCGACATGGAGCACGGGCCGAGCTGCCCGAACTGCGGCCATCGTGAGTTCACCGACCCCCGCAACTTCAACCTGATGTTCAAGACCCACATGGGCCCGGTCGAGGACGAGGCGAACGCCGTCTACCTGCGTCCCGAGACCGCCCAGGGGATGTTCGTCGACTTCGTCACGATCCAGCAGGCAGCGCGGAGGAAGCTACCGTTCGGCATCGCGCAGATCGGCAAGTCCTTCCGGAACGAGATCACGCCGGGCAACTTCATCTACCGACTGCGCGAGTTCGAGCAGATGGAGATGGAGTTCTTCGTCGAGCCGGGCACCGACGAGGGGTGGCACGAGTACTGGATCGGGGAACGCCGTCGCTGGTATGTGGAGCTCGGGATCCGGGAGGAGAACCTGCGCCTTCGGGACCACGAGCAGGAGGAGCTCTCGCACTACTCGAAGCGCACCGTTGACGTCGAGTACCGGTTCCCGTTCACGGACTGGGGCGAGCTCGAGGGGATCGCGAACCGCACCGACTATGACCTACGCCGGCACGAGGAGTTCTCCGGTCAGGAGCTCACGTACTTCGACCAGGAGAAGGAGGAGCGGTACCACCCCTACGTGATCGAGCCCGCAGCCGGCGTCGACCGCGCGATGCTCGCCTTCCTGTGCGATGCATACCGGGTCGAGGAAGCGCGGACGGCATCCGGAGGGACCGAGAAGCGCACGCTGCTCGCACTGCACAAGGACCTCGCGCCGATCAAGGTCACGGTGCTGCCGCTCTCGAGGAACGACGCCCTCGTGCCCGAGGCGCGCCGCGTCTTCGATCTCGTGAAACCGTGTTGGATGAGCGACTACGACGATGCAGGGTCGATCGGCCGGCGGTACCGGCGCCAGGACGAGGTCGGGACGCCGTTCTGCGTGACGGTCGACTTCGACACGCTCGAGGACAGGCAGGTGACCGTGCGGGAGCGCGACTCCATGCAGCAGGACCGCATCCCGATCGACAACCTCGTCGGATACTTGAAGGAACGACTGTGACCGATCCGACGACCGAAGAGACCGTGATCGACGGAGCCCCGGCCGAGCAGCCGGTGGCCGGGGAGGTCGCGTCCGAGCCGGGCAACGCTCCCGAGGGCCGCCGCCGCGGGCGGGTCAGCCTGTACGCCGCGGCGTTCGCGCTGATGCTCGCAGCCGGCACCGTGCTCGTGGTGACCTCGCTCGGATCGCTGCAGTCGACCCGTCTGCTCTGGGTCTCGGCGGGGCTCTCGATCGCGGCGATCATCGTGTCGGTCGCGAGCCTCGTGGCCCCGAGGCGATGAGCGCGCGGGCCCGCCTCGCCGCAGCCGCGCTCGCGTTCGCGCTCGCGCTCCTCACGGGGGCGTGCTCGACGACGCTCGACTTCGGTTCCTCGCCGACGCAGGTGATCTCCGTCCCACCGTCGCCCGAGTCGCCCTCGCCGGTCCCGACCGGAGCCGGCTCGGCCGCCGCCGCGATGAAGGCGCTTTGTGAGCACACCTCGTCCGGCGGGTCCTCGAGCGTCGCGCCGGAGGGGCCGACGCCGCCGGCGATCGCGGAGGTCGAGAAGCAGGTCGAGCAGCTCCGGGGGCTGTCGTTCACGCAGTCCGTCGCCGTCGACGCGGTGACCCACGCCGAGCTCGTGAAGGGGCTCGAGAAGTCGTTCGACACGTCCTTCCCGCAGGCGCTCTACGAGCGGCGCAGCCTCGTGTGGCAGACGATCGGCGTGATCCCGGAGGGCACGGACATCCGCCGAGCGCTGGAGGAGTTCAACTCGGGCCAGGTGATCGGCTACTACGACACGGAGTCGAAGGAGCTCGTGTTCATCGGCACGAGCCATCCGTCGCCGATGGAGGAGGTCACGCTCGCACACGAGCTCACGCACGCGATCGACGACCAGAACTTCGGGCTGTCGCGGATCGACCACCTCGGGAACACGTGCCAGGACGAGACGTACGACGCGGCGGTCGGCGCCGTCGAGGGAGACGCCACCTACTTCATGACGCAGTACGCGCTGAGGTACCTCTCGCTCGAGGAGCAGCTGCAGCTCGGCGCCGAGGCGGGCTCGGCGCCGTCCACGGCGGGCATCCCGCCGTTCATCGTGCAGATGCAGGAGTGGCCGTACCTCGCTGGCATGGACTTCGTGACGGCGCTCGAGGCGGGGGGCGGGACGAAGGTGGTCAACCAGGCGCTCACGGATCTGCCGACGTCGACCGAGCAGATCATCCACCCTGAGAAGTACCCGAACGACCTGCCGCAGCCGGTGGACATCCCCGACCTCGGGCCGAAGCTCGGCTCCGGGTGGAGCGACCTCGACGTGCAGCAGGTCGGGGAGGAGTTCCTCTCGATCATGCTCGGGCTGCGGGTCGACCAGGGCACGGCCGACGAGGCGGCGGCCGGCTGGGGCGGCGGCATCTACCGCGCGTGGCGGAACGGCGACGCGGTCGCGGTCGTGCTGTCCACCGTGTGGGACACGACGGGGGACGCGGCGCGGTTCGCCGACGCGATGCAGGGGTGGATCGACGCGGGAAGCCAGCCGGCGGCCGTGATGCCCGTGCAGGGCAACCGCGTCGAGGTCCTGTTCGCCTCGGACGCGCAGACCCTGTCTGCGCTCGAGGCCGCCGCGACCTGAACCGCCTCGTGGGCGCCGCTGAGCGCCGGGGCGGGATCAAGAAGAGCCGGTGCGCGTAAGCGTTCTTGGCCCCATCGGGGTAGAACAGGGTGCGTGGCCGACCGAGCCGCCTTCGAGGGCTTCTACCGCGAACACCTCGCACGTGTCGTCCGAGCGTGCGCGCTGGTGCTGCTTGACCGGCCCGCCGCGGAGGACATGGCGGCCGAGGCGTTCGCGCGCCTCTGGTCGAAGTGGGGACAGATCGAGGACGAGGACCACGCCGGGGGATTCGTGTTCAAGACCGCGATGCGATTGAGCGCGAAGCGCGCCAAGGCGCGGCGTCGCGAGGTGGTCTCGCCGGCGCCGGAGCCGGCGGCTCGTCTGGCACGTCCTGGACGGTCTCAGGTTCGATCCCCGCTAGGGTCTCGCCGTGTCGACGGGCTCGATGCGGAGCGGTGTGTGGCGGGCGATGACGTCGAAGTCGCGATCCTTGTGAAGGATCGACGCTTCCGCCCTGATTGCCGGCACCGCGATGAGGCAATCGGAGAGGTCGCGGATCGTTTCGCCGGCCGTTCGGCAGATCCGGTAGATGAGAGCCGCCTGCTCGTAGTCGGCGAGGCCATCGAGGACGAGCATCGGGTAGTCGAGCAGGGCCGCGCGCAGCTCGGCGTGATGACGCGGGGAGCGAGCGCCGGCCAGGACCTCCATCACCACGACTTCGGTGGTCGCGATGTCCACGCGCCGCTCAACGAGCCCGTGCATGACCCGGTGGACGGCACTCCCGGTCCGGCGGAGGAACTCGATCCAAGCCGACGAGTCCGGAACGATCAAAGCTCGTGGACCTTGCCCCCGTGCATCTCGTCGAGATCGCCGTCCCACCCGCTGCCCTCGAGCTCGAGCATCTTTGTGTAGCGGTCCTCGCCCGCGAGGCGTCGGATCGCTAGGTCGATCGCCGCACGCTTGGTCTTCAGCCCGTAGAGCCGCATGATCTTCTCGAGGAGATCCTCGTTGACCACGACGTTGGTTCTGACCATGCGAGCCAACCTAGCACCTCCCGCCGACATACACATCGATGTGTATACCACAACGGCGTGCCTGAACGACTGGTGCTTCCCGTAGACTTGGGCGCCGGATCCGAACCCGAAGCTACGCACCCGGAGGTATGCCCATGACCAAGTACGTGTACGACTTCAGCGAAGGCAACAAGGACATGAAGGACCTCCTCGGCGGGAAGGGAGCCAACCTCGCCGAGATGACCAACATGGGCCTCGCCGTGCCTCCCGGTTTCACGATCACGACCGAGGCGTGCCTCGGCTACCTGGACAGCGATGCGTTCCCGAAGGGACTGGCGAACGAGGTCGAGGAGCATCTGGCGCGACTCGAGCAGGCTATGGGGAAGAAGCTCGGCGACGCCGACGATCCGCTGCTCGTCTCGGTGCGCTCGGGGGCGAAGTTCTCGATGCCGGGGATGATGGACACGGTCCTGAACCTCGGCCTGAACGAGGACTCGCTGCGGGGCCTGGCGAAGCAGTCCGACGGCGACTTGCGATTCGCGAACGACGCCTACCGCCGCTTCGTCCAGATGTTCGGCAAGATCGTGATGGGCGTGCCGGGCGACGCCTTCGAGCATGCGCTCGACGAGGCGAAGGAGCGGAAGTTCGCCGGTGCGCAGGACACCGACCTCGATGCCGAGGACCTGAAGCAGCTCACGGCCGAGTTCCTCTCGATCTACCACGAGCACACCGGCTCGGACTTCCCGACCGACCCGCGCGAGCAGCTGACGCTCGCGATCGAGGCGGTGTTCAAGTCGTGGAACGGCAAGCGCGCCCGCGACTACCGGCGCCAGAACAAGATCAGCGACGACCTCGGCACCGCCGTGAACATCGTCGCGATGGTGTTCGGCAACCGCGGGACGGACTCGGGCACCGGCGTCGCGTTCACGCGCGACCCGGCCACCGGCGAGAAGGTGCCCTACGGCGACTACCTGCCGAACGCGCAGGGGGAGGATGTCGTCGCCGGTATCCGCAACACGCTGCCGCTCGTCGCTCTCGAGCAGCTCGACCCGACGTCGTACGCGGGGCTCCGCGAGACGATGGACACCCTCGAGCGGCACTACCACGACATGTGCGACATCGAGTTCACGATCGAGAAGGGTCGGCTCTGGATCCTGCAGACCCGCGTCGGCAAGCGAACGGCATCCGCCGAGTGGGTCATGGCCTACGACATGCTCGAGGAGGGCCTGATCGACGAGGACACCGCGCTGCTCCGCGTCGACGCGAACCGCTTGGAGGAGCTGTTCAAGCGGGTCGTCTCGAGCGATGCGGGCGCGCGCGCGAAGCCGATCGCGCACGGCCTGAACGCCTCGCCAGGCGCGGCCTCCGGCAAGGTCGTGTTCAGCGCCGACGAGGCCGAGGAGTGGGCCAAGCGCGGAGAGCGGGTGATCCTCGTCCGTCGCGAGACGACCCCCGACGACTACCACGGCATGATCGCCTCGCAGGGCATCCTGACCTCCGCCGGCGGGACGAACTCGCATGCCGCCGTCGTCGCCCGCGGCGAGGGCATCCCGGCCGTCTGCGGCGCCGACGAGGTCAAGATCGACCTCGACGCGCGGTCATTCTCGGCGAACGGGACGAGGGTCGCCGAGGGCGACGTCATCACGATCGACGGCTTCGACGGCGCCGTCTACGTGGGGGAGCTGCCACTCGAGGAGTCGGTGCTCGAGAAGGCCCGCGGTGGCGACGCCGAGGCCCGCGAGGCGAAGATCTGGAAGGCGTTCGCGCGGCTGATGGGCCACGCCGATGTGCGCCGGCGGCTGCGCGTGCGCGCGAACGCCGACACACCGGACCAGTCGCAGAACGCCCGCGACCGCGGCGCCGAAGGGATCGGCCTGTGCCGCACCGAGCACATGTTCCTCGGCCAGGAGCGCGTGGCGGCAGTGCAGCAGATGATCTTCGCCGAGACTCCCGAGGAGGAGCAGGTCGCCTACGACATCCTGCTTCCGTTGCAGCGTAACGACTTCGTCGGCATCTTCCGGGCGATGAGTGGGCTGCCGGTCACGGTCCGGCTGCTCGACCCACCGCTGCACGAGTTCCTGCCGAACCAGGTGGAGCTCGCGGTCGAGGTCGCGGTGGCCGAATCGAAGGGCGAGTCCGCCCCCGACCTCGAGGAGAAGAAGCGGATCCTCCGCAAGGTGAACGAGCTCCACGAGACGAACCCGATGCTCGGCCTGCGCGGCGTGCGCCTGGGGATCGTGAAACCCGGCCTGTACGCGATGCAGGTCCGCGCGATCGTCGAGGCCGCGTGCGCCGTGAAGAAGGAGGGCTTCGATCCGAAGGTCGAGATCATGATCCCGCTGGTCGCGACGAAGCCGGAGCTCCAGCAGATGCGCGAGGAGCTCGAGCCGGTCGTGAAGGAGGCCCTCGAGAAGGAGGGCGTGACGCTCGAGCACCTCGAGTGGGGCACGATGATCGAGCTTCCGCGCGCGGCCGTCACGGCCGGCGAGATCGCCGAGGTCGCCGACTTCTTCTCGTTCGGCACGAACGACCTCACGCAGACCGCGTTCGGGTTCTCCCGCGACGACATCGGCAAGTTCGTCGGGATGTACGAGGAGCGGAAGCTCGTCCCGGCGAACCCGTTCGTCACGATCGACCGTCCGGGCGTCGGGCGTCTGGTGCGGATCGCCTGTGAGGAAGGGCGGGCCGCGAACGCGAACCTGCACCTCGGCATCTGCGGCGAGCACGGCGGCGACCCCGCCTCGGTCGTGTTCTGCCACGAGGTCGGGCTCGACTACGTGAGCTGCTCGCCGTTCCGGGTCGAGACCGCGCGCCTCGCGGCCGGCCAGGCGGCGGTCGGGACCGCGGAGGTCGCCTCGAAGTGATCGGCGACGACGTCCGCCTGCTCTTCAGAGCCGACCTCATCGCCTGATCGGGCTCTTCCCCGCGCCTGAAATCGCCCGCGCGGGCGGGGAATCTCCCCCGTCCTGGTGATAGGCGCCGAACGCGTGTTCGGGTATCGTTCCGCTTCTCTCCCACCTCCCCCGTGCACCACAAGGAGGTGGGCGCATGTCCTTCCTTCGGCGCCCTCGACGGCTGTTCGGTCGCTGGGGGCTGCTGGGTCTCGTTGCCGGGCTCGCCGTGGGGTCGACGCTCGGGGCCGTGGCGTCGTCGCGGCCCGCGAAGCTCCCCGCGCCGCGGTTCCTGGTGCTGCACCCGTCTCGCGCGCTCGTGCGTGCCGGGACGCCTGTGGGGCTGATCGCCGGTGTGCTGTGCCGGCCGTCGGGGTCGCCCGGATGCGGAATCATCTCGGCCACGGCGCACGTCACCACGCCGCGCGGCACATCGCGGTCGGTGCCCGGCGCCCGGGCCGAGGGTGGCTACCGGTTCACCGTGCCGGCGGAGCTCGTTCCAGACGAGGGATTCTCGTACTGGCTGGAGTTCACCACGGCGACAGGGGCGTCTCTCGCGTACCCGCCCAGCGCAAGCGCGAACCCGCTCCGTGTGCGCACGACGGCCGGGCTCCCGATCACGGAGGTAGCGCCGTTCTCATGGCGCGACCTCGCGGACCCGGACGCGACCGTCGTGTTCCTTCCCTACGGCTCCGAGCCCGGACAGGTGGGGCGGACGGCGGGTGGCCCCGACAGGGACCCGCTCGGCCCCTCGAGCTTCGCCGTCGGTTCGGACGGCAGCATCGACGTGGTGGACTGGGTGAACGACCGGATCGAGGTGTTCTCGCGGAACGGGCAACTCACTCGGACGCTGCCGACGCCCGTTCACCGGACCCTCGACCTCGCGATCGGCATCGACGGGTCGCTCGATCTCCTCACGCTCGGGGACGAGGGCGTCGACTACCGGGTCTCGGCGAGCGACGGCCGCGTCCTCGGCTCCTTCCCCGTGACGATGGGCGTGGCGAGGCGGGTGGAGCCGGGGACGGCAGGGCCGTCGGTCCTCGTCGGGCCCGGGCAGTGGCTGCCGGCCGGCTCGACGGACGGTTCCGCCACGGCGTCCGCCCAGGAGGCGAGGGTCATCGCCTCCGCCCCGACCGACGGATCGGGGATCTCGGGGGATCTCGCTGAGGGAGAGCTGGCGGTCGCCTGGACCCGGCCCGATGGGGCCGACGCGGGTGCCGTCCTGCGGCTTCCCCCGGGCGTGCGCGTCGGGTCCGACTACTTCGTCCGACCTCTGGCGGACGGAGGCGCGTTGGTCGCGCGCGGCCTGTGGGACGACACGCACTTCGTGGTGGGAGTGTTCCGAGTGGACGCTCGCGGCGGGCTGGTGCGGCTCTCGCTCCTGCCGGAGCCCTCGACGGAGCAGGACGCACGGCTGTCGACCGTGAGGTGGAGCGCACCGGACGCGGTACTCGTCGCCTACGCGCGGACGAACGGCGTCGCGATCGAGAGCTTCAAGGTGGTGGAGGCATGAGGATGCAACTTCGACGGCTGATCGCCGGCATCGCGGTCGGGACGCTGGTCGGCCTCCTCGCGGCACAGATGCTTGTCCTGGTGGCGTCGGGTGCCGGAGCGACCGGGACCTGGTCAAGCACGAACTGCAACGGCACCAGCTGGGGACTGACCTGGCGGAGCCGGACTCAGGCGCAGAGCTATGCGGCGGAAGCCGACCGAGAGGGCTACGAATGGGGTGGTGGCTGCTACAAGCTGAACAACATCGACGACACCCCCGGCCAGCCCGACAGCGGAGGGGAGGGCGCCGACTGCTCCGGGTTCGTCTTCAAGACGTGGGCGATGAAGAACACGTACGGCTCTTCGGGCTTCCGGTTCTGGGAGCACGAGAAGGAGGTCCACGGGCCTTACTCCACGGCCTCGTACATCTCGTGCACGACCTGCCCCTTCAAGCTGCTGAACAGCAAGAGCTACGACGCGACCGCGTACATGGACGCGTTCGTCTACAACAGCGGGAGCGGCGGTCACACCGGGATGATCTACATGGAGGGGACCGACGGCTTCGACTACATCATCGAGGCCAAGAGCGACGATCTCGGCACCCGTATCTCCTACACGGACTACCGGTCCCAGTCAGCGTACCGAGCCATGGCGCGGAAGAGCTGGATGCCCGACTGCTACCCGCGGTGCACGTGAACGCTCGCGGACCGGTTCGCGCCGACAGATGGAGGAGGGCCGCGATCGCGGCCCTCCTCGCCGCGTCGATCGCACCGGCCGCGTGCTCGCCGGCGCCGTCCCGGGAGGATGCCGGGCGGACCACCGGCGCGCCGCGGTCGGCTACGCCCACTCCCACGGCTACGGCGGCGGGCGACGAGCGGAAGGGGTTCGCCGTCTGGCCCGAGGACACGCTCCAAGCAGCGGAGGCATCGCTCCCGCGGCTCGCGTCCGGAGCCGACCCGTGGCGTGCCGACCCTGGGGAGACGGCGCTGCGGTTCGCGCGTCGGGTCCTCGGTTGGACCGCGGCCGTCGCTGGCACGCCGATCGAGCGGGGTGAAGGGCTGCTTGCCGTCGACGTCGGGTCCGGCTCCGGCAGAGCGAACGTGGAGATCCTCATGGCCCGCCGCGTGGACCCGTGGTGGTGGGTGTGCGCCGTGCACGGCAGCCTCGGTCACGACCCGGTCGTGTCCGTCACGGGATCGCTGGTGCGCGTCGGCGTCGAGGCGGCCGGGGCGTCGAGGACGGATGTGGTGGTCGGCTACGACGGACGAGAGGTGCGGGGTTCGATTCCAGGTTCCGGCGAGGTGAGCCTGCGGCTCGGGTCCCGCCCCGCGACGACGGGCCATCTCCTGGTCCTGACGCGCGATGCGAGCGGGCGGTTGATCGGCGCGTTCGCCTCCCCTCTCCCCGCGGGGGACTTCGCGGCGGGATGACGGCAAGTTCCCGGTTGCTGGCCGGTTGCTAGATTGGGCGGGTGGGCCTCGTCCGCCGCCACCCGATCCTCTCGATCGTCGTTGCCCTGCTCGCGGTCGCCGCCGGCCTGCTCGCCGTCACCGGTATCGCGGTGTTCCGCGCGGCGCACGAAGACGACGCGAGTCGCGTCGAACGCGCCGACGTCATCGCGGTGCTCGGTGCCGCTCAGTACGAGGGGAAGGCCTCGCCTGTGTTCGTCGGCCGCCTCGAGCACGCCCAGCTCCTATACGACCAGGGGCATGCCGACATCGTGCTCGTCCTAGGGGCCGGCCAGCCGGACGACGTCTCGACTGAGGCCGAGGCCGGACGCGACTTCCTCATCAGCCGCGGCATGCCGCCGGGATCGGTCGTGGCCATCCCCGTCGGGCACACCACGCTCGAGAGCCTCCGCGCAGCCGCGGCCTACATGGAGTCTCGCGACATGGGTTCGGCGTTCCTCGTCTCGGACCCCTGGCACAACCTACGGATCAAACGGATGGCCTCGGACCTCGGGATCGAAGGCTATGCCTCGGCGACTTGGCACTCGGCGGCGGTCTCGGAGTGGCCGCGCCTGTCGGGATACCTGCGGGAGACGTTCGCCTACCTGTACTACCGGCTCCTCGGTCGCTGAGGGTCCACCGGCCGGCCACCGTCCACGTGGCCGAGGCGCGTCAGAGGTCGGGGGTACCATGGGCGCGTGGCGGCCCCGACCCCTCGTGAACGCACGGAGCAGATCGAGCGCGACACCCTTTCGCCCCAGGCCACGCTCTCGTCGCAGAGCAGGGGCCGGGAACGGGAGGAGGAGCCCGATCCTCTCCGCACGTGCTTCCAGCGCGACCGGGACCGCATCGTCCACGCGAAGGCGTTCCGGCGCCTGAAGCACAAGACCCAGGTGTTCCTCGCGCCCGAGGGCGACCATTACCGGGTGCGTCTCACGCACACCCTCGAGGTGTCCCAGATCGCGCGAACCGCGACCCGAGCGCTCCGCCTGAACGAAGACCTCACCGAGGCCATCGCTCTCGGCCACGACCTCGGCCACACGCCGTTCGGGCACCTCGGGGAGCAGGCCCTCACGCCGTTCCTCGGCCGCCCGTTCCGCCACAGCGAGCAGAGCCTCCGCGTGGTCGACTACCTCGAGAACGACGGCAGGGGCCTGAACCTGTGCTGGGAGGTACGCGACGGTATCTTGAGCCATACCTGGTCGATGCCGGCGCCCTCCACGCCCGAGGCGAAGGTCGTCCGGTTCGCTGACCGGATCGCATACGTCAACCACGATGCGGACGACGCGATCCGCGCGGGCGTCCTCCGCCCTGAGGAGCTGCCCCTGGACGTCCTCGAGGTCCTCGGCCGCACCCCCCGCGAGCGGATCAACACGCTGGTCACCGATCTCGTCGAGCACAGCGGCGACGGCGCGGAGATCTGCCTATCCGACGGGGTCTTCCACGGCCTCGACACGCTGCGGGACTTCATGTTCGAGCGGGTCTACCTGCGCGACGAGGCGCGTTCGGAGCAGGAGAAGGCCGTCGCCCTCGTCCGCACACTGTTCGCCCACTACCTCGACCACCCGGAGCAGGTCCCCGAGGAGTACCATCGGGCTCCGGGAGACCTGCCGACCCGCATCGCGGACTACATCGCCGGCATGACGGACCGGTACGCTCTCCGGGTCTACGAGCAGCTCTTCCTTCCCCAGAGCTGGCTGCTGTGAAGGGGCCGGCTGCTGTGACGCTTCACTGACGGTTGCGCGAGGGGAAGGTTTGGTCGGAAGGATCAGGCAGGAGGACCTTGAGACGGTCCGCGAGCGGACCGACATCGTCAAGGTCGTCTCCAACTACCTGTCGCTGAAGAAGGCGGGCCACGACTCGTTCGTCGGCCTCTGCCCGTTCCACACAGAGAAGACGGCGTCGTTCTCCGTGTCGCCGTCGAAACAGGTCTACTACTGTTTCGGTTGCGGCGCAGGCGGCGACGCGATCCGGTTCCTGCGCGACGTCGAGCACCTCGAGTTCACCGAGGCCGTCGAGCATCTCGCGAAGGAGGCCGGGGTGACGCTCCGCTACGAGGGCGACACAGCGGCCGAGCGGCGCGCGGCGTCCCGGCGCCAGGCCCTCCAGCACGCGAACGAGGAGGCCTTCGCGCTCTACCACCGGATGCTGCTCGAGGGGCGTGAGGGCGAGGATGCACGCCGGTACCTGGACTCGCGCGGCATCGACCGCGACGCCGTTACCGAGTTCGGCATCGGCTACGCGCCGGGCTACGCCGACTTCCTGCTGCGGCGGCTCGCGCGCCGGTTCTCGCCGGAGATCCTCGTGGAGGCCGGACTCGCGCTCCGCGACCAGGAGGGGAGCATCCGGGACCGCTTCCGCGGACGCATCACGTTCCCGGTACATGACCTGTCCGGCCGCGCGGTCGGCATCGGTGCGCGGATCCTCCCCGGCGAGCGTGAGGAGGGGCCGAAGTACCTGAACTCGCCCGAGACGCCCGTCTACAAGAAGGCCGAGGTCCTTTACAACCTCCACCGCGCGAAGGGCGCAGTCGCGAAGTCAGGCGAGATCATCGTCGTCGAGGGCTACACGGACGTCATCGCGCTCGTGCGGGCCGGCGTCGAGACCGCGGTCGCGACTTGCGGCACGGCGCTGGGGGAGGGACACTTCCGACTCGCCTCCCGGTTCGCGCAGCGGATGATCCTTGCGTTCGACTCCGACGAGGCCGGCGCCCGGGCGGCCGAGCGCGCCTACGAGTTCCTCGAGCGGTTCCCGATCCAGCCGGTGGTGCTGATCCTGCCCGAGGGCCTGGACCCGGCCGACTTCGTCCGCGAGCGCGGCGGGGCGGCCTTCCGGGACCTTGCCGCTGGGGCGGCGCCGCTGGTCGAGTACATGATCCGCCGCAGCGTCGGGCGCCACGACCTCTCCAGCATCGAGGGTCAGACCACGGCCGTCGGGGCGTCGCTGCCGGTCCTCGAGGGCCTCTCCGACCCCGTCCGCCAGGCCGAGTACGCGCACCTGCTAGCCGAGCTCGCCGGCGTCTCGGAGGCATCGGTGGTGCTCGCGCTGGAGCGCAAGATGGCCGGTCGGCCGATCGAGGTCGCGCAGGCGATCAAGCGGGTCTCGGTCCACGAGAAGGTCGAGCGCGAGATGCTCCGGCTCCTCGCGCGCGACGCCGACATATACGGGAGCGTCGGCCCACGCCTCACGGACGACCACTTCCAGTCGGCGGCCAACCGCAAGCTGTTCGCGCAACTGAAGGAGTCCGACGGCGACGTGCGCACGCTCGTCGCGACCTCGCGGGACGACAAGGTCGTGCGCGCCGTGTCGGCGCTCGCGCTGGAGCCGCTCGACGGCGAGCCGACGCGCGGCTACGCCGAGGACGTGTGGGCCCGGTTGCAGGAGTTCTCGCTGAGGCGCCGGAGCACCGAGTTGCGTCAACGGCTGCAGAAGCTGAACCCCACTACGCAGCCCGAGGAGTACGACCGCCTCTTCCAGCAACTGATCACGATCGACGGGGAGCTCCGGCGGCTGAAGGAGCGCAAAGGCGTCCTCGCGTAGCTCGCCGTAGGCGACGTGGGTGACCGGCAGTCCCGTCTCGTACACTCTCCGACATCCGATCCCCCCGTGCGCAAGGAGCCTCGTTGACGGAGCTGGCCCGGGATCTGGGCTTGGAGGAAGCGAAGGAAGCGATCACCGCCCGCGGCCGAGAGCGCGGGTTCGTGACCTCGGATGATCTCCTCGAAGCGGTCCCCGTCGACGATTTCACCCCCGAGCAGATCGAGGACTTCCTGACGCAGGTCGAGGAGCACCTGCGCGGCGAGGGCATCGAGGTCATCGAGGTCCCCGGCGACGAGCTGATCGAGCCGGGCGTGCCCCGCGGGATCGACGTCGACCTCCTGAAGGCGCCTACCAACGACCCGGTCCGGATGTACCTGAAGGAGATCGGGAAGGTCCCGCTGCTCACCGCTGCCCAGGAGGTGGACCTCGCCCGGCGGATCGAGGCCGGCGAGTTCGCCACCGAGCTCGCTCAGTCGGTCGAGAACGACGAGAAGGTCGACAACAAGAAGCTGAGGAACGTCGTGGAGAACGTGATCGCGATCCGCGGCCACCAGCTCGAGAAGTTCGGCAAGGTCGAGGGCATCGGCCGGGACCGGATGGCGAAGTCGTGGAAGCCGAAGAGCCGCAACGACCTCGAAGGCCTCCTGCGCCGTGTCGAGCGCGACGGGCAGCTAGCGAAGAAAAGGCTGATCGAGGCGAACCTGCGCCTCGTCGTGTCGATCGCCAAGCGCTACGTCGGCCGCGGGATGCTCTTCCTCGATCTGATCCAGGAGGGCAACCTCGGTCTGATCCGCGCGGTCGAGAAGTTCGACTACTCGAAGGGCTACAAGTTCTCGACGTACGCGACGTGGTGGATCCGACAGGCCATCACGCGCGCGATCGCCGACCAGGCGCGCACGATCCGCATCCCCGTGCACATGGTCGAGACGATCAACAAGCTCGTGCGCGTGCAGCGGGCGCTGCTCCAGGACCTCGGCCGTGAGCCCACACCCGATGAGATCGGCAGGCAGATGGGCGTCCCGGCCGACAAGGTCCGCGAGATCGTAAAGGTCTCGCAGGAGCCGGTCTCGCTCGAGACCCCGATCGGCGAGGAGGAGGACTCCCACCTCGGCGACTTCATCGAGGATTCCGACGCGGTGGTCCCGGTCGACGCCGCCTCGTTCATCCTGCTGCAGGAGCAGCTCGAGTCGGTGCTGCACACGCTGTCGGAGCGCGAGAAGAAGGTCATCCAGCTCCGGTTCGGCCTACTCGACGGCCACCCGCGCACGCTCGAGGAGGTCGGCCGCGAGTTCGGCGTCACACGCGAGCGCATCCGCCAGATCGAGTCGAAGACGCTCTCGAAGCTCCGCCACCCATCGCGGTCGCAGAAGCTCCGCGACTACCTCGAGTAGCTCACCGCGTCCCGTCCCGCACCCGGTGGGGCCCTCCGCTCGGCGACAGAAGCTAGAAGTCGCTCGAGCTGGCGGCGAGGCGGCGCTGCATCTCGGCCCGAGCCCGCTGTAGGACGTCCGCGCCGCGGGTGCTGGCGAGGTCCACGATCTTGCCGCCGACGCCTTGGAGGCGCTGAGCGGAGGGGCTGCGCGTCACCGAGTCGAAGACACCGCTCACGTCGTCGTCCGACGTCCCGAGCTCGCGCCGGTTGGCTAGGGCGTACCCGATCACGACGCCGACCACGATCCCGAAGAGCAACTTCTTCATCGCCGACTCCGTTCGTCCGGTTCGAGTCCCAGAGCCTAGCGCGGTAGGCCGCAGATGACCCGTTGGTAGACTGCTTCGCGTCGTTCCGGGGTAGCTCAATCGGCAGAGCGGCGGACTGTTAATCCGATGGTTGCGAGTTCGAGTCTCGCCCCCGGAGCCGTCTCAGGTGAGTTGAGATCCAGGCACGGATCCTCGGATCCCCGCCCTCTGGTGCCGAAAGTCCGATTGAGCATCGACCCTCGGACCCCGTAACATGGGATCGTTCCGGGTCGTTCAGGGAAGCCAGGCATGTCTGACGAGCAGCTCGGTGGGCAGGACCAGGACGCGGAGGAGGGCTCCACGATCCGCCACGACGACATCGTGAAGCGGTTGCTCGAGTACCAGCGCCAGCTCCGCGAGGGCGCGACGCCGACCGAGGCAGCCCAACGGGCGACGTCCGGGCCGCCGCTGATCGACTACTCGGCGCTCGAGGAGCAGCAGGCCGTCGCGACCGAGACCGTGGAGGTCATGGACCTCGCCGCCGCGGAGGCCGAAGCAGAGGCCAGAGCGGAAGCTGAGCGCGAGGCGACCCCGCACGCGTGGGCCGAGGACAGGCTCATCGAGATACCGGAGGCCGAGGAGACGGCAGGGCCGGCGGTCCAGGAGACGATCGAGACGCCCACGGCCGGGGGCGATCTCGCGGAGCGCGTCACCGCGCTGGAGAAGATCCTGAAGGACCTGGCGAAGGACCTGCACGACCTGCGGAGCCAGAGCCAGGACTACGCCTTGGTCGTCGACGATCGCCTGGCCGTGATCCAGGCCAAGGTCGCCGAAGCGACGGGAGAGCCCTCCGCCGGCTCGTAGCGCCCCACGCGCGGGCCTACGCTGGGGTCGTGACCCCTGCTAGACCTGAGACCGACGCCGGCTACGAGATCCTCGAGCACCCCGCCGACCTCGGCGTCCGCGCGTGGGCGCCGACGCTCGAGGTCGCGTTCGAGCAGGCGGCGTGGGCGCTCGTGGATCTGCTCGACGTCCGCGCGACGGGGGAGGGGACACCCCGCGAGCTCACGCTGTCGGCCGCCGACACCGGGTCGCTGCTCGTCGACTTCCTGAGCGAGCTCATCTACCTCCACGAGACCGAGGAGGCGGCGGTCTCGGGCATCGCTGTTCGGCGCGTGTCCGACACCGAGCTCGACGCCGAGCTGACGCTTGCCCCGCTCACGCGTCGGCCCGAGGGCGTGGTCGTGAAGGCGGCCACCTACCACCAACTGCGGGTGAAGCGCGACGACGAGCGCGCCGAGGTGCGCGTGTTCCTCGACGTCTGACGGCTTATCCTCCACATCTGGGGGCGGTAGCTCAGTGGGTCAGAGCAGCGGACTCATAATCCGCCGGTCGCAGGTTCGAGTCCTGCCCGCCCCACCGGCCTACCTGGGGGGCGTGCGCCTACCGAGCGCGGCCCGCGCTAGGGGGCCGGCCGTCGCCTCGGCAGCCAGACCCTGAATGACGCTCCGCCCCCGTCGCGCTCCTCGACCCATGCGCGGCCGCCGTGCAGCTCGGCGAAGCGCGCGACGAGCGCGAGGCCGATGCCGACGCCGGCAGAGCGGTCCGGCCCCTCCGGTCCTTGCCGGAACGGCTCGAAGATCGTCGAACGGAGCTCGGCCGGAACGCCCGAGCCCTCGTCCTCGACGGCGATCAGCGCGCCGTCGTCCTGCGGCCGTACCTTCACCCACACGCGCGTGCCGGGAGGCGTGTGGCGGGTGGTGTTCGAGAGGAGGTTCTCGACGATCCGCTCGACCTTCGCGGGGTCGACCTCCGCGAGGACGGGTTCGACCTCCATGCTCACCTCGCGCGCAGAGACGATGTCCGATTCCGCGACGAGCTTCAACACGAGCGCGCCGATGTCGGTCTCGATGAGGTTCGGCTCGATGATCCCGCGGCCGAGCCGGTCGAGGTCGAGGAGGTCGCCTACCATCCGGTCGAGCTTGCGTGCGTTCACCGCGATCCGCGACGCGAGGTCCTTCGCGTCGTCGGGGTGCAGCTGGATGTCCTCACGCTCGAGCGTCACCGCGAAACCGAGGATCGCCGCGAGGGGCGTGCGGAGGTCGTGCGAGACCGCCTGGAGGAACGTGTTCTTCATCTCGTCGACCGCGCGGAGCTGGGCGGCCTCCTTGCGCTCGGCCTCGAGGGCGTGCTCGAGCTCGGCCGCGCGCTTGCGTTCGGTGATGTCGACCCAAACGCCCTGCCAGAACCTCGGCCGGCCCTCCTCGTCGCGCACAAGTACCGCCTGGTCGTTCACCCATACGATGCGGCCGTCGCGCGCGACCATCCGGCACTCGACGTCGTACGGCTCGAACGTCTCGTCGGCGTGTCGGCTCGCCTCCATCACCCGCCGGCGATCGTCGGGGTGGATCAGCTCCGGCCACAGCGGCCGCTCGGCTGTGAACTCCTCGCGCTCGTAGCCGAGCATCGCCTCCACCTGCGGCGAGACGTACAGCGTCGCGTTCGAGCCGTCGGCCGCCTCCAGATACGTGACGACCGGCGTCTGCTCGACGAGCGTGCGATACATCGCCTCGGCCTCGCGAAGCCGCTCATCCGTGAGCTCCTGCCTCGTGATGTCGACCATCAGCCCGCGGACGAGGTGAGGCTGGCCCCGATGGTCGGGAACGACGTGGCCGATGTCGCGGAGCCACACGTAATGGCCGTCGCGGTGCCGGAAGCGGTACTCGAAGTCGTGGGCGCGACCCTCGGTCGCGGACGTGAGGAACTCCTTCAGGGCCGTCTCGCGATCGTCGGGATGGATGTGGTCGGGCCAGAAGCTGGGGTCGGCGGTCCACAGCTTCGGCGGGTAACCGAGGAGGTCGAGCGCACCCTGGCTCACGAACGTGAACCGTCCGCTGGCCGCCTCGGCCTCCCAGACGACGGCGTCGAGGTCAGCGATGAGCGCGCGCAACCTGCGCAGCTCGCTTCCGGGGCTACTCGTCATCGTTCCTCAGGGTTCGTTCGTGCCTGCGGATCACCTGACTGTAGCCCGTCAGCGAGCATCCGCCCCGCCGTCGGCCCGGGGATCCGTGGCCGCCTCGAGCGTACCGTCGGGGGCAATCGTGATGAGGTGCGCGTGGCCGACTCCCTCGTCGCGTTCGCCGAGGAGCTCGAGCCGGTAGCCCGCGGCCTCGAGCGTGCTGCGGACGTCGTGAGGCACGCGGGCCTCGGCTTCGACGAAGCGCTCCGGGTTGTCGACGTCCATCCCGGCGGCGAGCCAGCGCGCCGCGTCGAGTGCCGCCTCCGGTGACATGCCGAGGTCGAACACCCGGACGAGGTTCTGGAAGTTGATCTGGGGCTGCCCGCCGCCGCCCATCGAGCCGCTGACGGCCGCCAGACGCCCATCGCGGTGGACGAGCACCGGCATCAGCGTGTGCGCCGGGCGCTTCCCACCGGCCAGCACGTTCGGCGAGGTGGGGTCGAGCGAGAACCCCGACCCGCGGTTGTGGAGGATCACGCCCGTCGACGGCTCGAGGATGCCCGAGCCGAACCCGTCGGACAGGCTCTGGATCAGCGAGACCGCCCGCCCCTCAGCGTCGGCGGCGACGAGCGCGACCGTGTCGCCGTCGAGCCTCGTCGGCACCTGCGCGGTGCGCACCTGCTCGGCGGTACGTACCTGGTCGGCGAGCGCCGCGAGGTGCCCGTCGTCGAGCAAGGTACCGACCGGCACGCGCGCGGACCGCGGGTCGGCGTTGTGCCGGTCGCGGTCGGCCGACGTCACCCGGAAGACCTCGGCGAGGAGCGCTGCGTCGGGACCGAGCGGATCGGGGTCGATGCCTAGGCGCTCTACGGCGCCGAGGATCTCGAGCAGCGCGAACCCCTGAGAGTTCGGCGGCACGACCGACACGTGGAGGTCCCGATAGCGGAGCGTGATGGCGGAGTCGAGTTCCGGCTCGTGCGCGGCGAGATCGTCGAGGGTCATCGAGGAGCCGCCCGCGCGAAGGCGCTCCACCAGCCGCTCGCCGACCGGACCACCGTACAGAGCCTGCGGTCCTCGCTCTGCGATCGCCTCGAGCGTGCCGGCGAGCGCCGTCTGGGCGAGGAGGTCGCGCTCGGCGAGCGGTCGACCGTCGCGGAAGAACACGGCCGAGAGGCCGGGGTCGGAGCGCAGCCGCTCCGAGTTCCACGCGAGGTTCCGCGCGAGGGAGGGAGCAACCTGGATGCCGTCGCGGGCCAAGAGGACGGCGCCGTCGAGGGCGCGAGCGAGCGGCAGCGCGGCGCCGAGACGGTGCAGCGCTGCCCAGCCAGAGACGGCGCCGGGAACGGTGACGGAGAGTGGGCCGTAGGCTGGCATCGTCGGCTCGAGGGCGCGAACGGCCTCGACGTCGACCGCGCGAGGCGCGGCACCGCTCGCATTCAGCGCGATCGTCCGTCCGTCGGGCTCCTGCACCAGGGCGAACAGGTCACCGCCGACGCCGCACATGTGCGGATAGACGACGGCGAGGGTGACCGCGGCCGCGAGGGCCGCGTCGACGGCGTTGCCGCCGGCGTCGAACGCGGCGGCGCCGGCTCGGGTCGCCGCGACGTGCGGTGTGGCGATTGCGAACCGGGTTCCTCGGGCGGACAGGCAGCGCTCGGTCAAGATCCGGGTTCCTCACGCGCAGGATACGGCTGGGCCGAGGGATGCCACCTGTTCGAAGCCGCGCCGCTCGTGCGCGCCGCGGCCGCGTGGATAGGGGAGCGCTTCAGGTCCGGAGCGTGAGACCGCGGTAGCCGTCCGTGAAGCCGGCGGCCCGCAGGCGATCGGCGAGCGGAGAGCCGTGCGCGGCGACGCCGTCGATCCGCTGGAGGTCGAGCCTTCGCACCCGGCCCTCCTTCGCGAGGCCGACAAGCGCGTCTATCCACCCGTCGGTCCTCTCGGCCGCCGGGAACGTCGAGAGGCCCCGTGCGCCGCGCTCGAGGAACGCGGCGAGCTCGCCGTCGACCAGCAGGACGTAGGCGCCGGCAGCCCGCGACGGCCGGCCGCCCGACTCCGGCCACGCGAGCGCGGCGCCGTATGGCTGGGCGGGATCGGCCGCCGCGAGGACGAAAGCTGCGGTATCCGTACGTGGCTCGCGCAGATCGCGGAGCGCGTCCACCGCTCCCGGCAGCGCGAACTGTGCCGCGCCGAGGCCGGCGACGAAGTAGCCGCGCCGGACCTTGCCCGACTCCTCGAGCGCCTTCAGCACCCCATACACGCCGGCGAACCCACCCGGCGCGCCCTCGGCGAGTACCGCCTCGCGCGTCAGCACGCCGTGGCGCTCGAGCAGCTGCATCGCGCGAGCGTGCGCGACCTCGGTCGACGTCGGTACCGGCTCTAGCAGCGGGGCGACGAGGGACCAGCGCCCGGCGCCGCGCGGAGGTCCGACCCGCCGGAGCGCTCCCGGTCGCGGCTTGCCGCGTGAGGCGCGCGGACGACGGCCGACGAACGCGCGGAGCGGCGCGAGCGTGTCGTTCGTCACCTCGCTGGCCCAGACGAGGTCCCACAGCGAATGCAGGACCAGGTGCTCGTCGGCCGTGCCGGCGGCCGCGACGAGATCGGGCCAGAACGACGCGCCGCGCGTCGCGAGGTGTTCTCGGATGCGCCGGTGGATCTCGTCCGATGGGGCAACCTCCGGCGGCGGGGGCGCGAGGTAGCGGAGGCGGTCGCGGAAGTGCAACGCGACCCGGCCGTCGTCGGTGCCGAGCGGTCCCGCTCCAAGCCACACGACCTCGCCGGAGGCGCAGAGCCCGTCGAGGTCCACCGGCCGGTAGCCGGCGGCCCGCGCCGTCAGCACGTCCGACTCGAGGATCGACGCCGGCACCGCCGCGCCCTGGAGCTGCGCGATCGCATCGGCGAGGGCGTCCGGGCCCTGCCGCGGCCGCGCGAGCCCCTGCCACTCCGGGAGGAACCTCGCGAGCGCGGCGGCGTCGACGGGCTCGACCTCCTTGCGGAGCGCGGCGAGCGAGCGGCGCCGCAGCGCCCGAAGCACGTCGACGTCGCACCACTCGCACTCGAGACCACCGGGGCGGAACTCGCCGCGCACCACGCGTCCCTCGCGCTCCAGCGTTGCGAGCGCATCGGCGACGCGCGCGGCCGGTACACCCAGCCGCGCCGCGACGTCGTTCGCGTGGAACGGCCCGTGCGTGCGCGCGTACCGCGCGATGAGCCCCTCGAGCGGCGCCTCGACGCTCTCGGTGAACACCTTCGGCACGCCGCGCGGGATGCTCGCGCCGAGCGCGTCGCGGAGCCGCCCCGCGTCCTCGACCGCGGCCAGCTGCTCCTCACCGGCGACGTGCACGCGGATCGCGCGGCGCTCCCGAACGAGCGCGTCGATCCACCGCGCGGGATCCGAGACGCTCCGCGCTCGCGCCTCCTCCTCGGTGAGGTCACCGAGCCTCCGCAGCAGGTCGTGCAGGTCGTCGGCGTTCCGCGCGCGTCGCCCCACCGCGAGCGACTGCAGCTCGAGCTCGAGGTCCGCGAGGGCGTCGGGGTCGATCAGCTCGCGAAGGTCCTCGGCGCCGAGCAGCTCCCGGAGCAGCTCGCGGTCGAGCGAGAGCGCCGCCGCCCGACGCTCCGCGAGCGGCAGGTCGCCCTCGTACATGTAGACCGCGATCCAGTTGAACAGCAGCGACTGCGCGAACGGCGACGCGCGGTCGGTGTCGACGGCGACCATGCGGATCCTCCGCGCGCGGATGTCGGCCAGGACCTGCTTCAGCGCCGGCAGGTCGAACACGTCGCGCAGGCACTCGCGCGTGGCCTCGAGGAGGATCGGGAACGTCGGGTGCTTCGCGGCGGCCTGGAGCAGGTCCGCCGAGCGCTGTCGCTGCTGCCACAGCGGCATGCGGAGCCCCGGCCGCCGCCGCGGCAGCAGCAACGCGCGCGCGGCCGATTCCCGGAACACCGACGCGAACAGCGCCGTCGCGGGAAGCTGCCTCACGACGAGGTCCTCGATCTCGTCGGGCTCGAAGCGGAGGTCCTCGAGCGGGATGCGCTCCTCCGACTCGGGCAGGCGGAGGACGATGCCGTCGTCGCTCCAGAGGACCTGGACGTCGGCGCCCATCCGTTCGGCGAGGCGCGCCTCGATCGCCATCGCCCACGGCGCGTGCACCTTCGCGCCGAACGGCGACAGGAGGCAGACGCGCCAGTCGCCGAGCTCGTCGCGGAAGCGCTCGACGACGACGGTGCGGTCGTCGGGGATCGCACCGGCGGCCTCGCGCTCGTCCTCGAGGTACGCGAGCAGGTTCTCCGCCGCGAGCTCGTCGAGGCCGAACTCCTCGCGCAGCCGCTCCAACGCGCGAGGCCGCGGTGCGGCCGCGAGGGTGCGTGCGACCTCGCCGATTGCCCGACCGAGCTCGAGCGGCCGGCCGGGCTTGTCGCCCTTCCAGAACGGCATCTTCCCCGGCTCGCCGGGGGCGGGGGAGACGACTACGCGGTCGTGCGTGATGTCCTCGATCCGCCATGCGCTCGCGCCGAGCAGGAACACCTCGCCGCGGCGGCTCTCGTACACCATCTCCTCGTCGAGTTCCCCGACGCGCACGCCGTCGAGAGTGAAGACGCCGTACAGCCCGCGGTCGGGGATCGTGCCGCCGCTCATGATCGCCAGGCGCCCTGCGCCCTCGCGCGCTCGGATCGTGTTCCGCCGCCGGTCCCACACGACGCGGGGTCGGAGCTCCGCGAACCCATCCGACGGGTATCGCCCCGAGAGGAGGTCGAGCACGGCGACCAACACCTCGTCCGAGAGGTCGGCGAAGCTCGCCGCGCGGCGCACGAGCGCGCCGAGGTCCTCGACGGTCCACTCGCGCTCTGCGCACATCGCGACGATCTGCTGGGCGAGGACGTCGAGCGGGTTCCGCGGGTAACGCGTCTCCTCGATCAGCCCATCCTTCATGCGGCGCACGACGACCGCCGCCTCGAGCAGGTCGCCGCGGTACTTCGGGAAGACCTTGCCGCGGGAGGGCTCTCCCACCCGATGGCCGGCGCGGCCTATGCGCTGGAGACCGCGCGCGACCGAGCCCGGCGACTCGACCTGCACAACGAGGTCGACAGCGCCCATGTCGATGCCGAGCTCCAGCGAGCTCGTCGCGACGAGCGCCCGGAGTGTTCCCTGCTTCAGCCGGTCCTCGATCTCGAGGCGCTGCTCGCGAGCGATCGAACCGTGGTGCGCGCGCACGAGGTCCTCACCGGCGAGCTCGTTCAGCCTGGCGGCGAGTCGCTCGGCCAGGCGCCGCGAGTTCACGAAGATGAGCGTCGAGCGGTGCTGTCGGATCAGCTCGAGCAGACGTGGATGGATCGCCGGCCAGATCGAGCCGTGCGGCGGCGAGAGGCCCGCCGTGGAGGCCCCGAGCAGCCGAGGCGAGCGCTGCGGATCCTCCGCGACGCCCCCGAGCTGCGACATGTCCTCGACCGGAACGACGATCTCGACCTCCATCGGCTTGCGGTGACCGGCGTCGACGATCGTCACCGGCCGCGGTCCAGAAGGCGTCTGGCCGCCGAGGAACCGCGCGGTCTCGTCGAGCGGCCGCTGCGTCGCCGACAGGCCGATCCTCTGCGGCGGGGTCTTCGCGATCGCCTCGAGCCGCTCGAGCGAGAGCGCGAGATGCGCGCCGCGCTTCGTTGCGGCGACGGCGTGGATCTCGTCGACGATCACCCAACGGATGCTCCGCAGGACCTCGCGGGTCGAGGAGGTGAGCATCAGGTACAGCGACTCCGGCGTCGTGATGAGGATGTCCGGTGGGCGGCGCTGGATCCGGCGGCGCTCGGCCGCCGGTGTGTCACCGGTCCGGATCGCGGCAGTCGGCGCGTGGAGTTCGACGCCGAGCCGCTCGGCCTCGAGCCGGATGCCGGCGAGCGGCGCCCGGAGGTTCTTCTCGACGTCGACCGCGAGGGCGCGCAGCGGCGAGAGGTACAGCACGCGGCAGCGCTCGGCGGCCGGAGGCACAGGCTCGGAGGCCAGTCGGTCGAGCGCCCACAGGAACGCGGCGAGCGTCTTGCCGGAGCCGGTCGGCGCGAGGATCAGCGTGTGGTCGCCCTTCGCGATGGCGGGCCAGCCTCGGACCTGCGCCGGGGTCGGCGTCTCGAAGGTGGCCTCGAACCAGGCGCGGACGGCGGGAGAGAACACGTCGAGCGTCACGGCTCAACCGTACAGCGAACCGCGGACGGGGCCGCACGCGCCGGTAGGATGCTCGACGTGATGACCGCTCGCCGCCTGATCGCGTCCACGTTCTTCGCGCTGGCGTTCCTGGCCGTGCCGGCCGAGGCGCTCGCGCGCCAAGGGCCCGCCGCGTCGCAGGGCGATCAGATCGTGCTGTCCGGCACGGTGACGGTGCCCCGCGGGCAGGTCGTGGACGAGGTCGTCGTGTTCCACGGCAGGGTGGTGATCGAGGGCGTCGCTCAGGGGGACGTCGTCGTCCTCGATGGCCCGATCGTCGTCGAGGGTCAGGTGAGCGGGAGCGTCGTCGCGCTGAGCGGCTCGATCCACCTCGGCCCGAACGCGCAGGTTCGGGGCGACGTGATGGCGAGCGGAGACGTCGTGATCGAGCAGGGCGCGAAGGTCGGGGGCACGATCCGTCGGCACACGTCCTTCACGTGGCGCGCGTCGGTCGAGGCCGTCGGCCGCTTCGCGACGTGGCTCGCGGTGACGGTGTCGACGCTCGTGCTCGGCCTGCTGCTCCTGCTGCTCGCGCCGCGGAGCGCCGATGCGGTGTACGAAGGCGTGCGAACGGCGCCGTGGGCGTCGCTCGGCTGGGGGGTCGCGCTGTTCGTCGGGTTGCCGGTCCTCTCGGTCGCGGCGATCGCGACGCTGCTCGGGTTGCCGCTCGGCCTCGTGGTGCTGCTCGCGCTCGCGTTGGTCTACTCGGTCGGTTACGTGTGGAGCGCCTGGGCGATCGGCCGTCTGCTCTGGCGCCCGCCGAGGAACCGCTCGCTCGCTTTCTTGTTCGGCTGGCTGATCCTGCGCGCGGTGGCGCTCATCCCGTACGCGGGCGGCGTCACGTGGGCCACCGGCGCCGTGTACGGAGTGGGCGCGATGTCGGTCGCGACGTGGCGCGCACGCGCGACCGGCGGCAAGCACCGTCCGCGGCCGGTCGTCACGGCCCCGGTCGCGGCGCCCGCTCCGATTCCACCGCCCGCCCCGGTCGCGGCGCCCGCTCCGCCGGCTCCGGTCCCAGCCGCATCGACCCCACCCGTGCCCGAGCAGGCGGAACGGTGGTTCCCGCACGACCAGGGCGAAGGGCTGTAGGCGCTCCTATCGCTTCCGGCGCCTCGCGAACAGCGCGATCACGAGGCCGAAGACGGCGCCGAACGCGGCGGCCTGTGGCGTACTCATGAGCACGCGGCCGCCCTCCTCGACCGTGACGCTCGGCGACAGGACGAGCCCGACGAACGACCGGTCACGGATCGTTGCGCCGCCACCCGCGATGACGCTCTGTGTTCCGCCCTGCTCGATCGAGGCGCTGCCACCCACGATCATCGGGCCGCAGCCACCCTGGCGGATCGTCACGTCACCGGCCGCCATGACCGGCCCGCAGCCCCCCTGGTGGATCGAGACACTACCGCCGGCCACCACGGGACCCGCGGCCGACTGGGCGAGGTGGACGTCGCGAGCCTTCACTGCCCCGACGAGGCACTTCGTGACGTTCGCGTCGAGCTCGGACTCGATCAGGCCGGCGGCCCGCTCGCTGTACTCCTCCATCCCGTGACCTCCTTCGTGCTTCTAGCCATCCTAGGTGGGCTCCCGCCGTGCCGACCAACCCGCGGCTTCCGTAGACGCAGACCGCGGTCGCCTCGTCCGGCCAGTGGCTATCCTGTCCGCCGTGAGTTCGGCCGACGAACCCCCGGTCGTCCTGGACGCCCCGCGTCCCGGCTGCTTCCTTTGCGGTCGCCCTACCTCCGACCCGGGCAAGCGCGAGCGGCCGTGGGTGCAGGCAAGCGTCGCCGGCCACCAGGTGCTCGTCTGCCCGCGGTGCCAGGAGGAGCGACCCGACTGGGCGGTGCAGCTCGACCGGTGCGAGGCGTGCGGCGCGACGCGCCTGTCCGTCGTGCTCGGTGAGATCGTGTGCCGGGAGTGCGGGTTCGCGCGTGGCGCGTCGGTCGAGCCCGCGTGGTCGTCGGGCGCTTAGCTCAGCGGGAGAGCGCTGCCCTTACAAGGCAGAGGTCGCAGGTTCGAGCCCTGCAGCGCCCACCGGAGAAACTGCTTCCTCTCCTAACGAGTCGAGCGCTTGCGAGGTTGCGCCGAGGCGGCGCTCCGGTCAGGCCGGCTTGCGGTAGAGGTAGTGGGCGGCGGCGGTCCTCAGGTCGGCGTCGGAGGCGTGCCGGAAGCACGCTGCGATGCGGGCACGCTCGCTGCCGGGATCCCCGGCGAGTGCCTCCTCCTCGGTGTCGACGTAACGGCGGGACGGCAGCAGCATCCTGCGGACGGCGATGCGCTCGAAGCCGGCCTGCTCGAACATGGCGGCCACCTGGGACGGCAGGAGTCGGTTGTGATAGAGGAGCGGATGTCCGCACAGCACCGCGTACGCGCGCGGCGACAGCCGCAGATGAGTGAGGAAGTCCCAGTCGGGGTCGGCGTGGTGCAGATGGTCCCGATGGTCGAGGACGTGCGACATGACGCCCCCGGGCCGCAGGATCCGCCGGCACTCCTGCAGGAAGACCCGGATGGTCTCCAGGTCGTGGTGCTCGAGGGTGCCGGCGGAGTGGCAGAGATCCACGGATCCGTCGTCGAGAAGGATGTGCCCCAGCTCGATGCTTTCCAGGAGCCGCCCGCCGATCGCCTCGACCGCGTCGCGAGCGGTCGCTGACCAGCGGAGCGGCTCCAACTCGGCTCGACGCGTCGCCATGTCGGGCATGTCCGGCAGCTCGCAGCTCACCGCGCCGTTCACCGCCGCCGCGAGGTAGCGGTCAAGGAGCCGGCCCTCGTGGTTGGTCACCACCCCCGCCCTGCCGGTGACGAGGTAGTTCGCGAAGAAGGGGAACGGGGTCCATCCGCCCTCGTGGACCCACACGTCGGCGCCCTCGAGCTCGAGCCCGGTGTGGGATCGCCAGGCCCGAACGTAGTCCGGCCATACCCTCCGTAGCTTGTCCACGTGAGTGATCTGAGTTCCCATCCATTCCCGGGTGAGCGTGCGGTAGGCGCGCGCCCCGCCCGGGATGCGCCCGAAGGCGCTCAGCAGCGCCCCCTTGGCTAGTCCGCGCCACATCGCAGTTGCTCTTCGGTCGGCTCGTACAGGACCCGGCCGCGGTTGTGAGAGACCTCCTGATCGACGAGCAGTCTGCCCTCGGGGGTCGTGATGTGTCGCCGCAGGCGGTTCTCCCGCATCCACCCGCTCTCGTCTCGGAAGAAGCGGTGTCCGACCTCCTCGACTTCGATCCGCACCCCCGGGTCGTGCGTGGTCCACAGCTCGCTGACGAACGCCCCGTTCTCCACGCGGGCGCGCAGGACCACCGGCTGAGGGAACGGGTTCTCGAAACGTAGGTCGGCGTAGCTGTAGACGACGGTCGCACCGCAGCCGAACGGTACGGTGCGCTGGTGGTCGGGGAAGATGTCGAGCCCGTGACGGTGGCGTTCGACGATCCGCATCCCCGCTCGTACCGCCACCCAGTAGAAGCTGTTCGACACCTGGCACAGGCCGCCGCCGACGCCGGAGCTCGGTTCCCCGTCGCGCAGCTCGAGCCCCCTCTGGAAGCCGCGACGACGGCTGGCCCGACCGATCGCGTGGTGATGGGAGAAGACCTGGTTGGGCGCGACCACCAGTCCGTCCAGCTTCGCCACCGCCAACCGCACGTTCGCCTCCTTGCCTCGCTGGAGTCCGGGAGCGATCGATCCCGGGGTCCGCTCGAGAGGTGACGAGTGGGCGGCGAGCGGCCACGTGTACTCGACCAACTCTGGGCCCCCGAGCCTGCGGCGTGCCATCGTGTGACGTTCCGCCAGCCATCGCGGCAGGCGGCGCAGCCTGACGAGCTCTATCCGGACCGGGAACGGGATCAGCAGGCGGGCCGATCGGCGCAGTGCGGCGCGTGACGCCTCCACGGCGGGCCTCCTCTACCGTTCCCCCGGGATAGACCGCCCGGCCCTCCTCGCCGTTCCCCAACCTCGTGGGAGCCAATCGGCGTCGGGCAGGAGCAGGATGCAGCGTATCTCCCGGTATCTGACCCCGGCCGTCGCTACGCGGGTTCCGGGAGATGGTCCATGCCTGCTCCCTGCGCGAGCCGCTCGACCATGGCGCGCAGCTCCCGCACCTGTTCCGGGTCGTGCTGCGGAGGCTGGTAGTCCTCGAGCAGCTGACGGGCGCGCTCCTTTGCCCTTCTCCAGGTGTCCAGGCTGCCCGACTGCTGCCATCCGCGCATCGAGTCGCGGTCGATCACCTTGGAGGGGATGTGCTGCTCGAGGGCGAACAGCTCCTTCGTGATCCTCTGCTTCAGGAAATCGCCCCTGAAGTCCATCCCCGCGAACATCTCCGTTGCGAGTGTCTCTGTGCGCACCTGCATGCCCGCAAGCAGGCGCTTGGCCATGGCGATCGCCTCGGCGTCCACGACCAGCTTCTCCGGGCTCTGGCAGGCCAGGAAGTCGAGCATCCCCGCGCCCGAGATCATGTTGATGCCGGCCAGAGCGCCGACCACCGCGGAGACGCCGCTCTCCAGGCCAGCCTGCGCGTCCACCAGCTTGGCGTCGCTCGCACCCAGGTACGTGTGGGTGGGCAAGCCCATCGACTTGCCGACCTGAGCGTAGGAGGCATCGATTATGGCCGTCTCGATCGCGCCCATCGGCGTGGTGCCTTTCCGCATGTCGAAGATCGTCGGCGCGCCGCCCCAGACGATCGGCGCTCCGGGCTGCGCGAGCTGGTGGATCGCGATCCCGCTGAGGCACTCGGCCGCGTGTTGCACCACCGAACCCAGCAGGGTGACCGGCGCCGCGGCGCCGGCGAGCGGCATGGGGACCACCTCCGCGGGGACACCGGCGCGAGCCAGCTCGAGCAGGTTCTGCGCCCCGAACTCGCTCCAGATGAGAGGGGGCGAGGGGCAGACGTCGAACACGGCCTGGGGCTTCTCGGCGAGGGCCTCGCGCCCACCGGCGAAGATCGCCAGCATGTCGATCATGGCCTGCAGGGTCTTCACGGAGAAGGCGCCGGTGACGATGGGCTTGGCGGAGTAGAGGAGCACGATGTACAGGCGGTACAGGTCGCCGATCTCCTTGGGGATCTCGTTGCACACCACCGCGGTGGACTGGGCGTCGTACTGCGTCAGCATCTCGGCGATCTTGACGATGCGCACGAGGTCGGGGGTTGTGGAGGGCCTGTGCTCCAGCGTCTCGGGGTCGAGGACGTGGACGCACGAGGAGCCCGGGTCGAAATGCACCGAGTCGCCCCCGTAGCTCACCGCCGGATTGCCGGAACGATCGTGCAGGGAGAACCGGCGCGGAACGGTCTCGAGCGCGGCCGCGACGAGCGCCTCGGGGATCCGGACGACCTCGTCGTCCACCTTCGCCCCGGCCCCGGCCAGCAGGTCCCTGGCTTCGGGCGACTGAACCTTGACGCCGTGCTCCGAGATGAGCTGGTGGGCCTCGTCCAGGATGCGGCGCACCAGATCGGCGTCGAGGAGTTCGAGTTTCGGCTGCATGCCGATCATCCTTTCTCGGAGAGGAAGCTCAAACCTGCAGACCCACGAGCTGCCGAGCGATGGTCACGGCCTGGACGGCGTCCCGACCGAAGGCGTCGGCGCCGATTTGCTCGGCCCACTCCGGCGTGACCGGCGCCCCGCCCACCATGACTTTCACCTTCGAGCGCAGGCCCGCGGCCTGAAGCGCCTCGATGACCTCCTGCTGCCCGGCCATCGTCGTGGTGAGCAGGGCGCTGACACCGACGATGTCGGCGTCCACGTCGCGGGCCCTCTCGACCACCGCGGCGATCGGGACGTCGACGCCCAGGTCGAACACCTGGAATCCGGAAGCCGACAGCATCGTGCCGACCAGGCTCTTGCCGATGTCGTGGATGTCACCCGGGGCGGCCGCCAGGACCACCTTGCCGTGGATCTGGCGGGTCGTGCCCTCCTTCGCCATCTCCGGCTCGAGGACGCCGATCGCGGCCTTCATGGCCTCGCCGGCCAGCACCAGCTCGGGCAGGAACATGTTCTCGCGGCTGAACTCCTCGCCGACGCAGTTGATGCCCCGAACGAACCCGTCGTTGATCGCGTCGAGGGGGTCGACGCCCGACCCGATCGCCTGCTTCGCGAGCTCTGCCGCGGCGTCGGCGTCGCCGTCGATGATGCTCTGGGCCATCGCCTGGAACAGCTCCTGCGTCTGCATCGGTGGCTCCTTCCTCGGTTCGCGGCTTGGCGTGTTGGCAGGTTCAGTTTACAGACCCCGTCGTTCGGACGTCGGTTGTCGACGTGCAGTCCAGCGGCAGCCGAGGTGTGGGCACGATCAGATGGAAGGGATCAGCTCTCGGGGAGCGGGCGGACCGTGATCCCCGACGTCGGCCTCGGCAGATGGGTCGACGGACGCTCCGTCGGCGCTCACGTTGGGCAGGTAGACCCTGAAGGACGCTCCGCCCCCGTCACGCTGCTCGACCCACGCCCTCCCTCCATGAAGGTCGGCGAATCGTGCCACCAGCGTGAGGCCGACCCCGACGCCGGGCGAATGCACCCCGGCGCTGTTCCCCCGCCGGAAGGGCTCGAACACGACCTGTCGAAGCTCCTCGGGGACCCCCGGGCCCTCGTCCTCCACGACGAGGAGTGCCCCCTCGGCCTGCAACTCCGCCCTCACCCGGATCGGGGTCCCGATCGGTGTGTGCCGCACAGCGTTGCTGATCAGGTTCTCGATGATCCGCTCGACCTGCCCCACGTCGATGGCGACCATGACCGGCTCGCGCGCGTCGGTGCGGATCGGATGTTCACCGTCCTCGTATTCCTCGACGACGGCGGAGATGAGTTCGTTGAGGTCGGTCCACACCCGATTTGGATCGATGATACCTCTCGATATCCGGTCCAGGTCGAGGAGGTTGGTCAGTAAGCGGGAGAGCTTGTCGGCGTTCTTGCCCAGACCGTGCAGCACGTCCTGGAGTTCCGTGGCCTCGAGCTGGTTCCAGCGCGCGGTCAACATCTGAGCGCTCCCGAGGATCGCGGTGAGGGGTGTTCGAAGATCGTGAGAGACGGCCAGCAAGAACGAGTTCTGCATGTCATTCAGAGTTCGCAGGCGGTCGCTCGCTTCCTTCTCGGCACTCACGTCGATCATCAGGCCATGCAGGCGGATCAACACCAAACAGAAGACAACAACCGAAGCCCCCGCCAGGACCGGCACGTCGGTAGGGCGGCCTCGCAGGGCGTCGAAGAACTGAACGCCGGGCGCCATCAGCGAGGCACCGGCCAAAACGAGCAGGCGCCGGCCGGGACGCGCTGTCTCTGACCGAGGGGTGGGCGTGTCCAGGGTGAGCATGGTCGGATGCAGGGCGGTCGCGCCCAGCAGGAGGTAGAAGAGGGCCCAGCCTCCGTCGAGCAGTCCGCCGGTCGTGTAGCCCCCCGGTACGTTCAGCAAGATCCACCCGTAGATCGAGTCCGTTCCCAGCAGGCACACGGCGCTGCCGAGGAGCAGGTGGAGAGCGGGGCTCCGGTGACCTCCGCCTACGGCGAGTCTGACCACGACGGTCAGCAGGACAAGGTCCATCAAGGGGTAGGCGATCGAGATCAACTTCTGAAGCAGGGTGAGGTTCGGGTCGTGAGCGTAGGGAGCCATCAAGTAGACCCAGGAGAGAGCCCCTGCTCCGACGGAGATGATGATCGAGTCGATGAGGCTGGCCCTGTCCCGGCCCGGGCTGCGGTGACGGATGAGCAGCAGGACGCCGGCCACGAAGCACGGGTACACGCTGAGGTAGAAGAGGTCACTGATAGCGGGGTAGGGGAGATCGACACCGAACAGTCGCTTGTAGTTGTAGGCGATGACGTCACCGCACACGAACAGCACCTGGCCCGCGGCGAACAGGTACCAGGGCAATCGCCGCGCCGGCTCGTGCATCCGTACCGCCAGGACGATCATCACGGCAGCCGAAAGCCCGATGGCGTTGAAGACCGGCCCCGCGTTGACCGGTTGCACGAGGAGATACACGACGCTCACGAGCGCCCCGATCACCAGGTAGATGAGCCACAGCCGGTGCCTCATACGGGGGGTATCGGCTGTTTGGGGGTCCGACTTAGGGCCAGGCCCTCGTCCTATCGGGCCGTGTTCGGCCCGGCGAACCTCGGACCGAGACCCCGCGCGCCCTCGAGCCCCGCCGTCCCGCCCTGAACGAGCGTGGCACGGAACCGATAGCGGTCTCCCCGATAGAGCATCTCGCAGAACTCTATCGGCCGGCCGGTCTCGTCTTCGGTGAGCTGATGGCACCGAAGGAGCGGCTGTCCTGGCTCCAGTCCTAGGAGCGCAGCCTCGCGCTCACCTGCGGCGGTGGCCTCGACAGTGAAATGCGCCCGTGCCGGCCGCAAGCCGTACCGCTCTTCCAGCACGACGTAGAGTGACGCGGTCGAGAAGTCGATCTCGTCCAACTCCGGCGCCAGCGTCAAAGGGACTCGCGCACAGGCGATCAGGATCGGCACGTCGTCCATGAGTCGGAGTCGCTCGAGTTCGAACAGCGCTGCACCGGGCGCCAGGCCCAGGGTCTCGGCCTCGTCGATCGTGGCCGGACGCGTGCGTATCCTGATGACTCGTGCCCCTGCGACTAGACCCCGGGAAGCAGCCATGTTCGAGAAACTCATGAGCGCGTTTGGTGGTTCGCCGATCCGTGATTCGGCGACCGCCCATCCTCTTGGAGCTGCCCGAGAGACGATCCCCGTCCTTTCGAGTTCGGCGAGGGCGCGTCGGAGCGTCACGCGACTGACACCGAAGTGCTCGGCCAAGGCCCGCTCGGGTGGCAGCGGTGAGCCCGGTGGCCTGCCGTTCCGCCTGATCTCCTCAGCCAACGATTCCTGCACGCGTTGGTAGCGGAGCTTGAGTCCGTCGAGCACGAGCCCCTCATCCCTCTCGGCACACATCGATCCGTATGATAGACCGAGTAGTGTCCAAGTCCATACCGAGGGCAGACCATGGACTTGCCTTCACCCAGCCCGATGGCTAGTCTGCGCTCGCCGGCTCCGAGAATCCGAGGCTGGCTCATCGCCCGAACGATCTGGGAGGTCTCCATGAGGCAGCGGGTGAGGTTCCTGCGGCGAGTGAGCGTCCTGGCCATCATCGCTACCTTCACGCTCACGGCCATGTCCTGTACGCCCGGGACTACTACCCACGAGGCCTCCGCCCCTCCGGCGCCTGCGAGCACCGGCGTCACCGAGACGGGGCCGCTGACGCTCACGATCTGGGACCAGGAGTCCGGGCAGGTGAGCAGGATCTGGGACGAGCTCAACAAGGAGTTCGAGCAGAAGTACCCGAACGTCACAATCAACCGGGTGAACAGGGACTTCGGGGAGCTGAAGACGCTGCTGAAGCTCGCCATCTCAGGACCTAACGCCCCAGATGTGGTGGAGGCCAACCAGGGCTGGCCGGACATGGGGCAGCTCGTCAAGGCCGGGCTGCTTCTGCCACTCGACAACTACGCCAAGGCCTACGGCTGGTACGACCGGGTGTCGGAGAACGTCCTCGCTGTGAGCAGCTGGACCCCCGACGGGAAGCAGTTCGGGACCGGCAGCCTGTTCGGGTACACGACCATGGGCGAGATCGTAGGCGTCTACTACAACAAGGCGATCCTTGAGAAGCTCGGGTTAACGCTCCCGACCAGCTTCGGTGAGTTCGAGCAGGACCTCGCCGTCGCGAAGCAGGCGGGCGAGGTCCCCATCCAGTTTGGCAACGCCGATGGGTTCCCCGGCATCCACGAGTTCGCCGTGATCCAGGACCAGATGGCCCCGGAGAGCTACCTCACCGACCTCATCTTCGGGCTCCAGGGGAACCAGCTCTCCTTCGACACACCCGAGAACATCCAGGCCGCCACCACGCTTCAGGACTGCGTGAACAAGGGCTACTTCACCCCGGGGTTCGGCGGCGGTGGCTACGACGATGCCGTCAACAACTTCGCCAAGGGCGAGGGTCTGTTCATGATTACCGGGAACTGGATCGTGGCGAACCTCGGCGCCGACAACCCCGACTTCGGCTTCTTCGTCATGCCCCCGATGGAAGCGGGAGGGCCGCCGGTCTCAACGGGTGGCGCGGGCTTCCCCCTGGCGATCGCCGCCAGCTCCGAGCACCCCGACGCCGCGGCCGCCTACATCGACTGGATGACGAGCGATCATGCCTCGGAGATGCTCGTCAAGGCGGGCCAGATCCCGCTGAGCACCGGGTCCGCGACCTCGTCGGCCACCCCCGGCACGGTGCTCTCGGACGTCCTGAACACCGCGGCGGCCGTGACCGCCAGTAACGGCATCGTCCCCTACGAGGACTGGGCCACGCCCACCTTCTACAACACGCTCACCGCATCGATCCAAGAGCTCATGGGCATGAGGATCACGCCCCAGGAGTTCGTGTCGAAGGTCGAGGAGGACTACTCGGAGTTCCAGAGCTCGAGGGCCTGATGGAAGAGGAGCTGTCGGTCGCCTCGCGAGCGGTCGCGGTGGGGGGCCGACGCAAACCCGAGCGCCTGCCCGGCGAAGCGCGACGGATCGGCTACCTGTACGTGGCCCCGGCGTTCATCCTCTACGCGGCCTTCAATCTCTTTCCGCTCGTGCAGGGCGTCAACATATCCTTCTACAACTGGGACGGGATATCGCCCGGCACGTGGGTCGGCCTGGCCAACTATCGCGAGTTCTTCACCGACCCCGCCATCCGAAGCACGTACCTGCACGTGCTCGAGCTGATGTTCTTCTACACGTTCATGCCGATCGTCATCGGTCTGTTCCTCGCCGTCGTGCTGTCGCGCATCCGGATCCGTGGTCTCACGTTCTTCCGGATGCTGCTGTTCCTCCCGCTCGTCATCACCGACGTCGTGACGGCGGTGGCGTGGACCTGGGTCTACGGCACGCGTCCCGCCGGACCGCTCAACACCATGCTCGAAGCCGTGGGGCTCGGTCACTTCATCCCGTCCGCGGGCTGGCTGGGCGACTTCAACACGGCGCTGCCCGCCGTCGGGGTGTTCGGCATGTGGGGGGGATTCGGCTTCTCCCTGATCCTTTTCCTTGCGGGCGTCATGAAGATCCCCGCAAGCCTGTACGAGGCGGCCCGGGTCGACGGGGCGAACGCCTTGCGGGAGTTCCTAGCCGTCACGCTGCCGGGGCTGAGGTACGAGCTCCAGGTCGTGGTCGTGCTGTCGGTCATCGGCACGCTCGGCACCTTCGACGAGATCTACGTGCTGACCGCAGGGGGCCCGGGCACCGCGACCTCGGTTCCCGCCTACCAGATATGGAACCGGATGTTCAACACCGGTCAGGTGGGATCCGCCGCCGCGCTCGGGCTCGTCCTCATGCTGATCGTCTTTGCGGTGACGTTCGCGATCAACCGAGCCATGGAGCGGGGGGGCGAGGATTGAACACCGCGCCGCGCAGGCAGATCGCCTTCAACTACTTCCTGCTCATCCTGTGCTCGGCGGTCGCCATCTATCCGCTCGTGGGCATCGGCCTCGCGAGTCTGTACCCGCGGGGCCCGGCCAGCTCGCCGTCGGGCTTCTCGCTCCCCCCCACCTTCGGCTGGCACAACTACGTGGACGCCTGGACGCAAGGCAAGTTCTCGGGGTACTTCAAGGTCAGCACCATCGTCGCCGCCGTGATGGTTCCGGCCTCGGTGGTCCTGTCGATCCTCGGCGGCTACGCCTTTGCGACGATGCGGTTCCGCGGCGCCAAGGTCATCTTCTGGCTGTTCATCCTCGGGCTCATCATCCCCACCGAAGCCACCATCGTGCCCCTGTACTACGACGTGCGTGCCATGGGCCTGATCGACACGTACTGGGCGCTGATCCTGCTGGAGGTCTCGGGTGAGGTCTCCTTCGGCATCTACTGGATGCGCGCGGCCTTCATGTCCGCCCCGCGATCGTTGCTGGAGGCGGCCCGGATCGATGGCGCGTCGAGCTGGAGGACGCTCTGGGGGATCCTGGTGCCCTTCGCCCGGCCGGCGATCCTGACGCTGTCGGTGCTCACCTTCGCCGACAGCTGGAACGAGTTCTTCCTGGCGCTCGTGTTCACCGTCAACCACATGACGGCGCCGGCCGGCTTGGCCAGCTTCCAAGGCAGGTACACCACGGACATCGCCCTCGTGTCGGCCGGCGCCATGATCGTCGCGCTGCCCATCGTTATCGTCTTCATCTTCTTCCAACGGGATTTCATGCGCGGCATGCTTACCGGCGCAGTGAAGGGCTGAGCGATGGCACGGGTCGTCTACGACAACGTAACCAAGCGGTTCGGCGAGGTCACGGCCCTCCGGGACTTCTCGCTGGAGATCGAGGACGGCGAGTTCGTCGTGCTCGTCGGGCCGTCTGGATCGGGCAAGACCACGGCGCTACGGCTGATAGCCGGGCTCGAGGCGCTCACCGCGGGCGAGATCCGCGTCGGGGAGCGCGTCGTGAACCGGCTCGCGCCGCGCGACCGAGATATCGCGATGGTGTTCCAGGACTACGCCTTGTATCCGCAGATGACCGTGTACCAGAACCTCGCGTTCGGCCTGAAGATGCGGAAGATGCCGAAGGCCGAGATCGACCGCCGGGTCCGCCACGCGGCCGACATGCTCGACATCGGGGAGCTGCTCCAGCGGAAGCCGCGCGCACTGTCGGGCGGCCAGCGACAGCGCGTCGCCCTGGGACGGGCGCTGGTGCGCGAGCCGCAGGCGTTCCTGATGGACGAGCCGCTGTCGAACCTGGACGCGAAGCTGCGCGTCCAGACCCGGAGCGAGATCAAGCACCTACAGAAGCAGGTGGGGACGACCACCGTCTACGTGACGCACGACCAGGTCGAGGCCATGACGATGGGCGATCGCATCGCCATCATGAGCGAAGGTGTCCTCGAGCAGGTCGGCGATCCGAGGGCGGTCTACGAGCGGCCGGCGAACATCTTCGTGGCGGGGTTCATCGGCAGTCCGGCCATGAGCTTCGCCCGGATGAACGTCCAGCAGAGCGACGGCCACCTCACGCTCTCGCGCAGCGAGCTGCGTCTTGAGGTGACCGGGGATCCGGGTCCGCTGCCCTTTGAGGTGATCGTCGGCGTTCGGCCCGAGCACGCATGGATCTGGCGGGAGGGTCAGGGACTGCGCGGGCCCCTCGAGGGGCGCGTCCAGTTCGTGGAGATGCTCGGCAAGGAGTCGATGATCGGCGTGGACGTGTCGGACGATGTGACGTTCGTCGTGCACGCGGGTGCCGACAGCTCGATCTCCTTGGGCGAGCGGGTCCAGTTCGGCGTGGAGCCCGGTCGGCTGTACCTCTTCGATCCCGCCACCAACGGGGCGCTGGCGAGGGTGTAGCGGCCCGCTAGCCTCACCCCTACGCAGCGGTGTAGCGGCCCGCTAGCCTCACCCCTGGGCGGCAAGCACGGTTCCCCGTCTCCGCCTACCATGCGAGGCGACCCATGGCACGTCCCGTTCAAGAGCGAGGGGAGAGGGAGGAGAACCATGCGCAACTCGCTCGCGCGAAGGTTCGGCTTGCTCGTCGTTGCGGTGACGCTGGCCGTGCCTCTGATCGCCCGATGGGCGGAGGCGGATCCGTCCGTTCCCTCGGCGCCTCGTGTCGGGGGTGCGGTGGCTCAGCAGCTTTCGCCGGAGGTGATCGCGGCTGCGCTACAGGCGGAAGGCAGGGTCGTGCGGCAGAGCGCCGGCCTGACGGTGGAGCGGGTCCGCGTGCCAGCGACGCTCCGCGCCTCGCAGCCTAACGCCCCGGCGTCCGTCTGGAAGGTGACGCTCGTGGGAACGTTCCCACCCAGGGCCCTGCGCTACGTCGTGCTCGCCGGGCACCTGCCGATCGGTTACGGCGTGCCGACCCGCGGCGCGCGCGCCGTGCAGACGGTGACGGTGGACCCGACGGTCCTCACCGCGCCGATCACCGCGCGCTACGGAGACACCGCCGCCCCGCCGGCAGAGGGTTCCGCTCCGTCGGCGCCGACGCTCGCCCACGCGAGCGGCATGGAGGATCCATCCCTAGTAGGCCCTTACCCGGTCACGCGGGCCGTCTACGACCTCGGCGACGAGGTCTTCCAGCCGTCCGACCTGGGCGGGAAGGTGGAGCTGACCGCCGACGTGCACTACCCGACCGACCTGGCGGACGGTCCGTACCCGCTCGTGCTCTTCATGCACGGGAACCACTACACCTGCTACAAGGGAGATAGGGCCGGCTACGAGTGGCCGTGCCGTGAGGGCTGGGAGCCGCTGCCGAACTACGCCGGCTACGACTACATCGCCCGGCGCCTCGCGAGCTACGGCTTCATCGTCGTGTCGGTCAGCGCGAACGGCGTGAACGTGCTTGGGAACTACGTCGAGGACACCGGCATGCGTCAGCGCGGAGAGGTGCTCGAGAAGCACATCGACCTGTGGAAGACGTGGTCGACGACGGGCGGCGATCCGTTCGGCACGCTCTTCGTCGGGAAGGTCGACCTCACACGCATCGGCACGATGGGACATTCGCGGGGCGGTGAGGGGGTCGTCTGGAACAACATCGTCGATCAGGAGCGCACCGACCCCTACGGGATCGACGCGGTGCTGGCGCTCGCTCCGGTCGACTTCGACCGGATGCCCATCAACGACGTCCCGTTCGCGGTCATGCTTCCGTACTGCGACGGCGACGTCTCCGACCTTCAGGGGGTGCACTTCTTCGACGACTCCCGTTACCTCGTTCCCGGCGACCCGACGCCGAAGGACACCGTGACCGTGTTCGGCGCGAACCACAACTTCTTCAACACCGTGTGGTCACCGTCCGGCGGCTACCCCGGCTCCTTCGACGACGGCGAGTGGGTGTCCTGCGACGGGCGGCTGACCGCTCCGCAGGAGCGCCACGTCGGCAGGGCTTACATCATCAGCTTCTTCCGCCGCTACCTCGTGGACGAGACGTCGCTCGATCCGATGTGGACGGGCGAGGCCATCCCGGTCAACATCGGACCGGCCCGCACGCTGGTCAGCTACCTCGCACCGGACACGCCGGATCGCCGGATGGATCTCGACCGGTTCACCGACCCGGACGGGCTGTCCGGTGACCAGCCGGGCGGTGCGGTGAGCGCGAGCGGCCTGTCCGCGTACGGCTGGTGCTCGGACACGTGGCAGACGCCCTGCGTGCCGGGGGATTACGCCTGGTACGACGTGCACCTGTCCTGGTCCTGGTTCGGTACGGCACCACCGGGGCTGGAACAGGGGGTGCTCGGGTGGTCGGATGACGGCGGCGTGCTGCGGTTCGAGATCCCGGTGGGAGAAGGCGACGTGCGAGGGTTCGACGCGTTCCAGTTCCGCGCCGCCACCAACCCGGGCTACTGGGCCAACCCGAGCGGTGGCTACCAGGACCTCGTCGTTGTACTGATCGACGGGGACGGGCACCGCGCGGAAGTGGTCGCCTCCGACGTCGGCAACGACGCGCTGGCCTACCCGCTGGGGCGCCGCGGAGCCGGCCACTTCATCCTGAACCAGGTGCGCTTCCCGCTGGAGCTGTTCGAGGGCGTGGGCCTGAGGGACGTGCGCGCAGTGGAGCTGCAGTTCTCGCGCACGCAGTCGGGCGTCATCGACATCGCCGACGTCGCCTTCGCGAGTGGCGCGAGCTGACCGCCGACCGAGATGTCACGGGGGCGCGGCCGGGGCCGCGCCCCTCAGGAACGCGCTTCGTCGTCTCCGATGGGAAGATGGTGACGCAGGAGCACTGGAGCTCGATGACGTGGATGCACGACGACTGGGGCGGCATGCGGGGGATGCACGGCCACGGCATGGGGATGGGCAGTGGCTCCCCGGGCAGCATGATGGGATCGTGAACCCGTCGTAACCACTGTGGGTGCGCTCGGCGCATGACTGCTACGTCGCGGTGGCGGCAGATGCCCGCCCTCGGCCCGCGAGGCGAGGGTTGGGTGGTCCTCCAAGGCGTGCTGTTCGGCGCCATCGTGGCGGCCGGATGGCTGGGCCCCGCGTGGCCCTCCGCGTGGCAGCCGTGGCTGCGCGTCGCGTCGGTCATCTCCGGAGCGCTCGGCGCGCTGCTGGTGGTCGACGGCGTGCGGCACCTCGGCGGGTCGCTGACGCCGTTCCCGAAGCCGGCGGAGGGCTCCTCGCTGAGGGAAGGCGGCGTGTATCGGCTCGTGCGTCATCCGATCTACGGCGGCGTCTTGCTCCTGTCGCTCGCCTGGACCCTGTGGAGCTCGGCCGTGGCCCTGGTTCCCTCGCTCCTGCTCGCGGCCCTGTTCGAGGGGAAACGCCATCGCGAGGAGGCATGGCTCGTCGGGCGATACCCGGGCTACGAGGGCTACCGGCGCCGCGTCCGGTGCCGGTTCATCCCGTTCCTGTGGTGACGGGCCGCGGCCCGCGCGAGGTCAGTCCGGCTCCTCGGCGAGGAGCCGGGGCGCCGACTCGGGCTCGACCTCCGCGTACGCGGCGAGGAGCTCGTCACCGATCTCCTCCAGGCCGATGTGCGCGGTCTCACGGAGCGGGACCTCGGGGAGCAGCCAGGTCACGGCGAACGCGAACACTACGAGCGGCACCGCCGCGAGGAACACGACGTGGATCGAGCGCGCGAGCGCGAGGATCACGGCCTCCTTGATCGGCGGGGGCAGCTTCTGGATCGCCGCAGGGCTGCCGGTGATGCGGCCGAGCCCGAGCTGTCCACCGGCGCTCGCCGGTAGGAGCGCCTGAAGGTTGTAGACGAGCCGGTTGTTCAGGATGGCGCCGAACACACCGACGCCGAACGCACCTCCCATCGAACGGGTGAAGCTCGTGGTGGCTGTCGCGGTGCCGAGATCGCTGTGCGGCACCGAGTTCTGCACCGCGAGCACCATCACCTGCATGATCATCCCCATCCCGAGGCCGAGCAGCACCATGTACAGGGACGACTCCAATCGTGACGTGCCTACGCCCATCGTGGAAAGCAGGTACAGACCGATCGCGGTCATCGCTGTGCCGACGAGGGGGAAAACCTTGTATCGGCCGGTGCGCGTGATGATCCGCCCCGAGGCGATCGACGAGGTCATCATCCCGGCCATCAGCGGCAGGACGAGCACCCCGGAGTTCACGGCGCTCGCGCCGCCGACCGTCTGCAGGTACAGCGGCAGGAAGATGATCCCACCGAACATCGCGAAGCCCACGACGAACTGCAGTCCGCTCGCGACCGAGAACACCTTGTCCCGCCACAGGCGGAGCGGGATCAACGGGTCGGAGGCGCGACCCTCCTGCACGAGGAACAGCACGAGCAGCACGACGCCGGCGACGGCGAGACCGACGATCTCCGGCGAACCCCAGGCGTAGTGGGTTCCGCCCCAGACCGTGACCAGCAGCAGGCAGGTCGCGCTCCCCATCACGAGCGCCGAGCCGAGGTAGTCGATCGCGCGCTGCACGCGCCGGAAGGGCAGGTTGAGCGCCGACGACGTGATGACCAGCGCGATGGCGCCGACCGGGACGTTCACGTAGAAGACCCAGCGCCATGACAGGTGGTCGACGAAGAAGCCGCCGATGAGCGGCCCCACGACGCTCGAGAAGGCGAACACCGCGCCCAGATAGCCCTGGTACTTGCCGCGCTCCCGTGGCGACACGATGTCGCCAACGATCGCCATCGCCATCGCCATCAGGCCGCCGCCGCCCACGCCCTGGAACGCGCGGAAGAGGACGAGCTGGAGCATGTTGTGTGACAGCCCGCAGAGCATCGACCCGGCGACGAAGAGGACGATCGCCGCCTGGAACACGATCTTGCGGCCGAGGAGGTCGCTGATCTTGCCGTAGAGCGGGACCGAGATCGTGGAGGTGAGCAGGTAGGCGGTCACCACCCACGAGAGGTGGTCGAGCCCGCCGAGGTCGCCGACGATGGTCGGGAGCGCGGTCGCTACCACCGTCTGGTCGAGCGCGGCGACCAGCATGCCCGCCATGACGCCGCTGTAGACGACGAGGATCTGCCGGTGTGAGAGGCCGGCGACGACCTGGTCGCTCACGAGGCTCTCCGGCGCCGGACGGCCCGGGGCTGCTCTTCCTTTCCCGCGAGCGCCGCGGTCGCCTTCGCGAACAGGCGCACGTACTCCTCGCGCTCGGCGGGGGCGAGCGCCTCGAGCATCTCGGTGAGGAAGGCACGGCGGTCGCGCTCCACGGCCGCGGCGACCCGACGGCCGACCGAGGTGAGCGCGACGGTCACCGAGCGGCGGTCGGCGCGTTCGACGTGCCGGTTCACGAGACCGAGTCGCTCGAGGCGATCCACGAGTCGGGTCGTGGTGCTCTCGGCCAGACCGACGCGCGCCGCGAGCTCGCCGATGTGAAGCTCGCTGGCGGACAGCGTCGACACCGCCTGCACCTGAACGGGGGAGAGCTCGGACGCGATCCCGGAGTGGAGTTGCGACTCCAGCTTCCGTGAGAGGAAGAACCGACCGAGCTCGACCCACTGGCCGGTGAGCTCGGCGGCGAGGTGCTCGAGGCTCGGGTCCGTCGGCATGATCGTTGCATGTTACAGTGTTTGCAGGTTGCAGTAACCGGGCCGCGCCGCGCCGCTTCAGTCGCGACGTTTCCCCAGGCCGCGACCCTTCGCGCCGCCGATCAGCCCGAAGTCGATGAGGACCCCGAGGACGATGATCAAGATGCCGCCGGCGCTGATGCCGCCTCCCCGCGTCGAGAACCTGTTCTGGGCGATCGAGTAGGCGATGGTCGTGGTCGGAAGGAAGAAGAAGCCGAGGAAAGGCAGGAGCCATCCCCCGAACGCGCGGCTCAGGTAGTCCGTGAAGAGCCACAGGATGATCATCACGAACCGCGGCGTGATGAGCGCGAAGACGGCGAAGATGCAGCCCACCGTCAGCCGGCCGTCCTGCCGAAGTCGATCGGGATCAACGCCCCGGTGATCGGCGCGGCCTCGGGCGAGGCGAGGTAGGCGATCAGCGCCGCGACCTCCTCAGGGTGGATGAACCGGGCGCGCTCCTTCTGGGGGTACCTCGCGAGGAGTGCGTCCAGGTAACCCTGTGGGTCGTCGCCCCCGTAGTTGCGGGCCTGTCCCTCGAGCATCGGCGTGTCCACGTCGTTGGGGCAGACCGCGTTCACGCGGACGCCCTTCGGTGCCAGCTCGCGGCCGAGCGACCTCGTGAGCAGCGACACGCCGCCCTTCGAGGCACAGTAGATCGCCGCCCCCGCCGTGCCGGCGAGGCCTGCGTCGGAGGAGACGTTCACGATGCAGCCCTCCGTCCGCTCGAGGTGGGGGATCGCGTACCGGCATGCGAAGAACGTTCCCTTGAGGTTCACGTCGATCGTGCGGTCCCACTGCTCCTCGTTCATCTCGGCGGTCGGGCCCTCGACCCAGACGCCGGCGCAGTTGACGAGGACCTCGAGCCGGCCGTGCTTCGCGACGGTTTCGGAGACCATGCGCTCGCAGTCGGCGATGACGGTCACGTCGGCCTGGACCGCGTCGACGTTGCCCTTGGCGGCGAGGTCGGCGACGGTCGCGAGGAGTCCTTCGCCGGAGATGTCGGCAAGCACGACGGTGTCGCCGAGCGAGAGGAACCGCTCGGCCACGGCCCGCCCGATGCCCCCGGCGGCACCCGTGATGAGCACGACCCTTCCCATGGCGGCGGCATCCTACCCGCACGCCGAGGCCTCATGCCGCGCGGCGCGCCCCGAGCCTCCCGCCTGACCGGGCCAACCCTTCATCCGATACCCTTCGCG